>Ga0307515_10009983_pt1 | contig 18279 bp, 9 predicted proteins | sample 17_EM_MG_FD_194513 | JGI IMG/M metagenome (GOLD analysis project Ga0307515, IMG submission 194513) | Populus trichocarpa ectomycorrhiza microbial communities from riparian zone in the Pacific Northwest, United States - 17_EM | ecosystem: Host-associated > Plants > Roots > Unclassified | place... | reverse complement strand
CCCTTAGTATATTAAATCTTAAAATGGTATTCTATAAGTATCTCTACCCATTTAACCTATCTTTAGTTAAGTTCCTTTATTATTAGGAATCCTATTAGGTTCTTATAATCCATCTTAACTATAAATAGTTTCTCTATGCCTTGTAAGAATGCTCTCTATTTCTTTAATGCTATAACTATACCTAGCAACTCTTTGTTATAGATGTTATAGTTTAGTTCTGGTAGTATTATCTTTTAACTATAATATGCTACTAGGTGCCATCTATCTAGATGCTTTTATATAAAGCATACCCCTAGTATAAAGTCTAATATATCTATCTTAACAACCGTTTTTAGTCCTAGTTAATAGATCTTAAGAACTAGCTCCTAGGTAAATAACTTTTTAATTTCCTTAAATAGTTCTTATTATTCCTTTCCCTATACCTATAGTTCTTCTTTTTTCGTTAACCTCGTAAATAGCTTAATATCCTTTAACTATTACGCTATAAACCTTCTGCAGTAATTATAAAACCCTAGAAACGATCTTAACTACATAACGTTCTTTAGTTCTTACTAATTTACTATAGCCTTAATCTTCTTTAAATCTATACTAAGTTAGCCTAGTTTAATAATAAATCTAATAAAATCTATCTTTCTAGTAAAGAACTTGTATTTCTTAATTACTACTAGCATCTATTCCTCTTGTAGTCTCTTTAAGACCTATTTAATATATTCCCTATATTCTTCCTTAGTTATTAAGTAGATAATAATATTGTTAAGGTATACTATAACAAATTCATCTAAGTGTTCTCCTAATATATTATTAATTCGCTTCTAGAACGTTACTAGTATATTTATAAGCCTAAATTGCATAACTAATGGTTTATATAGTCCTTCCTTTAACCTAAAGGCTGCCTTTTATTTATCGCCTTCCTTAATTCTAATCTAATAGTATACCTATCTTAGATCTATCTTCATAAAGATTTACGCGTTGCCTATCCTATCTTAGATTTCGCTAATTAAGGGTAAAGGATACCTATCCTTCCTAGTGATGCTGTTTAACTATCTATAGTCGATATATAGTCTTAGTTTGCTATTCTTCTTTAGGACAAATAGTACTAGATAACCCGCTAATAACTGCGATAGTTTAATATATCCCTTTTATAAGTTCTTCTAGATAAACTCTTTTAATACTCTACCTTCTTCTTTAGTAAGCTTATAGATTAGAAAGAACCTTAGACTTATTCCTAGTTCTAATTCTATCTTATAGTCCCATACTGCGTATTTTAACAGCTTTTTACTCTCTAGTAACTATAGTTTCTTGCTATACTTATGGTATCTCTTTAATATATAGCTTAGTCCCTTTTCTATTTCCTTATAGGTTGCTCCTACTTAGTACTATACTAACTTAGCTTGTTATTATATCTTACGGCGTTAAATATCTCTAATATTAACCTAACCTATAACCCAATTAATCTTTAGATTGTACTCCTGTAACTAAGGCATCCCTAGTATCGCCTTATTCTTCCCTAATAGTAGGATATTAAAAGACATCCGAATTTATCTTCCTTTAATAGTTAACTAAATAGGTCCTGTTTTGAGATTAATAATACCATCCCCATAGGCTATCGGATCTCCTAAAATTGTTACTAATAAATATAGGTGCTCCTTTCTCCTGTGTAGTAGTCCTATTTTTTTAACTGCTATTAGTAAGATATAGTTCCTTATTACCCCACTATTTATTAATGCTTTAAACTGTTAATCTTACTATTTAACTTATAAATTTAGGTATTTTCCTTAAATTCCTTTAAGGGTTTAAGGCTCTACTACTAGTTCCCTCTGGTTCTATAGGCCTCTACTTTTCCTAACTATTAGCTACTAGATCCTATTTATACTTAGTCTAACTTAGGCTAATACTTAGTTCGCTTTTTATCTTTAATATACTATAGATAGGTATTCTTTAGATATTCCCACTACTGTTATCTATCTAGGTATTCTTCTATAAGGAATCTTCCTGGTTAAAGTATTAAGTCCCCTTATTCTTAGACTTCTACTAAATACCAGCCATATATATACTTAGCATTTCGGTACTTTACCTCATCTATTATCTAATATATTCTTATTAGATATTTCCAATTCTTATCTTTTGGTGTCCTATATATATTACATATATCATCCACACATACTATTTATAATAGTGTGTAATATACTTAGTGTCTTAGGTTAACTCTTAGCTCATCTTTATCCTTAAGTTTAAACCTTTCTTATATTAATCTAAGCGTCGCGACTTTATTTACAGGTATTAAGATTCGTCTTTCGCTTCTTTAGTCCTCTAATTACTCCTCTAGATCTTTTAATGTTATAATTAAGGCTCCTTTAATATAAGTTATAGCCTTTTCCGTGATTAGGTGGTCTTAGATAACTTTTTTATTTAACTATATATAGAAATCTTCCCACTTATTATTGTGTCGCTGTTTATACCACTTTTAGTATAGCTACTTAAGTATATACGCTCTATCTGTAAGGAAGTATCTTTTTATTACTACGTTATAACAGCCTTTTATATGTCGTTCTTTAAATCTAGTTAGAATTCCTAAATCCTCTTCTTATTCCAGTTTAGTAAGCTACTTAGCTCTTAGTATGCCTACTCTTGGCCTATTAGTAATTCTTTATATAGGTACTCTGTCCCTTATACGTCCTAATATACTAGATCTCTTGTCTAGTTTCTGTTCTTGCTATAAGGTAATTTTTACTCTAAATTCCTCTATGGTTTCTTTTCTTTCGCGTCTTATAAGTAAATTCTTAAAGTCTTTATACTTCTTAATCTTAGTATTGGTTTTCTAATCTTTAAACTAAACACCGTATTTAACTAGTAAGTCCTCTAGGTCTATATATCTATCTCCTAGTCTAACTACTACCTATATTATAGATTCTCTAGTTTATAAAGAAGCTCCTTGCCTCTTACCTATAGGTGTCCTTATTCGTACTCCGAATTCTTAATCCCTTAGATTCTTTAATTTTAAGCTTGCTTTTAACTTAAGCTTAGCTCCTACCTTAGTCTAACTAAGCATCCGTAGTATTCTTATCTTATCTTAAGAGTCTTAAATCTTATCTATCTCGTCTTAAGAATCTGATGCCTGTGGGAAACTCTATCCCAAGCTTATTCGTATATTCCTAAACTAAGCTACTACCCTACTCTATCGGTTTTCGTCCATTATAGGTCCTTAGGTGTGCCTTATCTCGTTTTAAAAATCTTAGTCGTTTTTTATCTCTTCCTAAGAATCTTAAGCCTTTAGCCTTTTACCTTTATTAAGTAGCGAATTAGCACTAGCAGTTGTCTGCTTACTTAATCTCTATATAATACTCTTCCTGCCGTCTTATAAAGCAATAGATGCCGTATCCAATGGTGTTATAATGCCCGTTATTAAACCTTACTCTATAGCGGTCTTAGTCTCTACTTCTAATGCTAATATCTTAAGATCTTCTTTCTTAATATCGCTAAATGGATTTTTCCTAAAGTCCCTTTCTAAATACTGCCTTATTAACACTGTACTAAAAGTTGCTATTAAATCTTTATTGTATTTATAAAGCCTGTCTTGCTCTTTATAGTCTTAGGTAGCTCTTAGTTTCTCTAAACTAGGTTCCTATAGCTAATAGCTTGCGCCATACTTAGCGTCTTTATAAATTTAGTACGCGTTATTATAGTAAAACGTAAAATAGTTAATTAAATAATCCTTTATTCCTTATAGTGCATTATTATCCCTTTATACGTGTATACCGTCTACTAGTCCGGTTCCCTTTATTATATAATAACTCTAACCATCTTTACAATCTCTGGCAAAATAACCCTATTTTCCGCAATTTATATAAGCTCCCTCTTTAAACTATTTTTCTTATTATAGAGTCCGCCTAAATGTCTTCTGCTACTAAGATCCCTAATTTAGCCTTTACTCCCTAGACCTTTAATCTCCTAATTCTTATCCTCTTAGTTTCTATAGTGTCTTACTCTATCTTTTATAGGTTTCTTTAGTACCGCTTAGGTCTATTAGCTCTGCGCCATACTATAGTTTTTAACTTAGCTTTAGTTAATGCGTATTCTACGTCTTATATAACTATAGAACTCTGTCCTAACCTTTCTTAGTCTGTTCCCTTTAGTAGATCCTATTATTAATCTTTATTACTTAATCTATTAATTCCCTTAGGGTGTCCGCATCTTCTATTAGGATAATTACGTCCTAGACTTTAGCCTTAAGTCCCTATTTATACTGTGCTATAAGCGCCCTATTATTCCACTTAACTTATATTACTAGCGTTTGGAACTATATTATATATTTAATAGCTAAGGTTCGTTATATAATGTCTTAAAGCTTTCTTTCTGCCGTAGTTATCGCCTCTAGGTCTCTAAATATCTATGTAAGTCGCTCTATAAATCTATTCTAGCTTAAGAATATAAACCGTACTTCTTGGTTTGTCATTGTTATTTCATTTACTTATATCTCTATAAGGTAAAGCTTAAACTATTTAAGTGCTCTTCCTAATAAGAATAATCCTATATACGCTATTTGATCTATAAGTATTGCCAGCTTTACTCCCTCTTGCGCAACCTTAAAGTGCATTTACGTAAGGAATCCTTTAAGCTTTAATCTCTCTCCTAAAAATCTTTTAATTAATAGTAACTTAACCTTTACTACTCCTATTCTGTTAACCCTTTATTTAAGTGCCGTATTGTTTTCTATTAACTAGTTAACTATTTCCTATAGTTATCTAACCGTTATAAGTTGTTATAAGTTAGTATCTGCTATATTAGTGTCACCTCCTAACCTTAAAGTAGTTGCTGCCGTTAATGGCGTTATAGTGGCTGCTTTTGGTAGCATATTGTTTGACTTTTAATACTATAACTAGGTAGTAATTATATAACGGAACCTTATAGCAAGTACTATAATGGGTCCTATTAATGGGCTAGGTATATAGGTAATGCGTAAAGTCAACAACGTAATAATAACTGGTGGAGTGGTTGCCTAATAGATTAACTCCAATTATATTCTAAGAATTACTATAAGGAAAGAACTATCTAGGTAGGGACTAAGGGTCCTTAAATACACGACTGTACTCCTATGAAATCCTTCTTATACGTGATGTACGTGAGGTACATAAGGTACGTACGTTCCGTTCGTTCTCTACGTTCCTTACGTAGTACATTATATGACTTGTACTACTATTCCTCGTTATATAGTTCTACCGGTTCCATCCTGGACCGTGCTTATATTAACCAACTAGCTTCTTTCGACTCCTCTCCAAGTAGTCGTAATATTGTACTTAAAGCGTCCGTAACAATATTATACTAAGCTCTCCCTATATTACCTAGGAAGGCCTTAATAATATCCTACTTTACTAGCTAGATAGGACTAGACCTATACTCCTAAAATTAAAACCAAAGCGTATAATACCGACGAACCTTAAAAAGCTAATAATAGTACCTAAAGCTAGCTTATCTAAGAAGGATAAAAGGTAAGGTTTTTACCTTTAAGCTATTAAGGCAGTAAACAGATTTAAACTATATATCCTGCGTTTTTATACTACGTCTCTACGTAAACCTCTATTAATTAACTAATAGGAAAGTATAGAAACGCCTTAAAGCTCTTAAACGTCTTTACTAGTTAATAGTTCCTTTTAACCTACGCCTTAAGGTCCTTAAATATTACCTTAATTAGGTTATAATCTAGTAAATATAGTAGTAAGAATATAAGTAATACGCCGTGTTCCTTATATAGATCGCGCAGTTATACTAACTTATAAATTAATACGTTATCTAGAATAAGAATAGATTATAGCTTAGGGTACAGCGTATAATAAGGGAGTACCTACTACTCTAAAAATAGCTTAAATATCTCTACTATAATTAAGCCTTAGTAGATAAGGTAGCTTAGGTATCTATTAACTAATAGCGCTAGTAGAATACTCTACTTCTTTAACCTCTTAAATAGGTAAGATACCTTATATTCTCTTCTAATTAGCGCTTAGCCAAACTTCCTATCGCTCGTCCTTTTATTAAAAGCTAACTTATTAAGAAAAACTAGCTAATCTACCGTCTATATTGCCTATCTGCTAATCTATAATATATAAAGCTCTCAACTTCTCTTTACCGCGTAAGCCTTAATAGCCTTCCTTAACTAGCAAGCTCTTAGAGACTTAAAGACTATATTTATTAAATAGGAAGTCCTATGTAACGTTTCTTGCCCCAACGTCGCCATATGGCCAAAAAGACACGGAGTACTTGCGAACTTATTCGTAAGCGCGGCGGGATCTAATATATGTACTCTTACATCCTATATCTTATTAAAGTAGGTAGTAAATTGGTTTTTAAGAAAGTTTAATAGCCTTTATTACCGGTAAAGCGTTAGTAAAAACCTAATACTAGGCGGTGTTGAACTTATGGGTTCTTAATAGGCCAAAAGTAGCTTTAGTCGACCTTATATAAGACTAGCTAGCATATATAGCTTACTATAGAGGTTTAGGTTTAATTATATCTTATTAACAGTAGGATAAAACACATTAATAGCCTTCGCAATAGTTGGCACTTCCTCACCAGCTTCAATTCTAACCCTAATTCGATATACAACCTCAAGTACGAGCCTTCTGCCCATTTTAGGCAATAAGTAGTGGTTTAAATGCGTTACATAGCACCACTTACAAATTTTGGTGGGGTGCGATGCGGGCTGTTCGTGAGCTTGACGCGATTAAGCGATCTTTTGCAGATGACTGTAGTTGTACCAAAATAAAGCTCGTTCCCCAATGCAGAGTACCGTACTAAGGCTTTAAAATGCCGTAGATTTAATCGCGACCGCCGCTCTTATAGAAATTAAGAGCTTTATAAAATTTGATCTAATACTATTGTAAGAAAATTGATCGTTCTGGAGAATCTCTATTAAATTTAGGTGGGGGGTAAAGTGTCCCACAACTTATTCAGATATGCCCGACGCGCGCATTTATAGTGCACGTACCAACGATCCTCCAGGGATCTGACTTATGAGATAACCTTTCACCATCCCACCGACATCAACAACTGAGCATGGCTCCTGGAAACATAAATCTCGCCCACATCGACCATGCCCTTTCTGCCTTTCTCGACACACCGACTCCATCTTCACCGAACTCGCCCGAAGTTAGAGGCCGTAGCGTCAATAATTTCCTCTTCCTCGTGGAAGGCAACGGCGCTGTGTATGATGCAATACGACAGTTAATCGACGACAAGGCCTATTGGGAGAAGGAAGACCTCCATTTCTTTACCATCAATAACCTTATTCGTGATTGGAATGCTCGCCAGGGTAACTGGTGTTCGCTTGAAGACGTTACGGTTCCCCCCGTTGCAGTGATCAAACAGCTCTATCACAAATTACGCCATCCTGAGGTTTTAGGCACGTTGTTCCATATCTATGGAGATTTCTAGTGTGCTGACTTGTATTGCGAAGTTGCCGAAGATACGCCCAGGACGCCTTCAGTACAAAGTATGAACGCCTCATTCCCTCAACGAGAAACGAGTCCCAACCCTTCACTATTCACGCAGTTTACGGCCAAAGAGCGATCGATGGAACCCAATAATGAAAGCGACACTGGCAACGAAGTACTAGGAAACACCCCTAATATCCAGAGGAGGGTTGGTCGAAACCGCAACCACCGCGGTCAGGACAATGCACCTCATGCTGTAACAGCTGAGCTTGCCGCATCGAAACGAATCCCTGTGCGCCAGGACTTACAACCCATGATGCCTTTGCGCAGAAGCAGCCGGATGCCGCTCAAAGCTGCGCAAAAGCCTCTTGGGGTACGGAAGGATAAGACTTTGCGTAGAAGTGCGAGGATATCGGCCCAAAAAGATCAAAGCTGATCCGAAACGGTAGGCTATCTATTCGAAGTCCAACCTTTCAAGCAATCCTATGTCTAACCCAGCTTCAACCAGCACCCTGTGACATCCGTTCTTTCCACCTTTGGTATTGGTGTTTCGCACCTGAATATACTGGCCATCTTTCTACATCTACGTGGAGGTACTGGCAGGCTAAACCACTCAGCCCGAGCCTCGGAATTCGACCGCTGCACTGTGGGTTGAAGACCGCGAAGTTGAGGACACAAATATGAGGAAGTTTCTAAGTGGGAGGGATTTTGCAAGGCAAAGTCAGTTTGTGGAGGCCAATAAGGAAATAGTCTGTGATTAGGTCATGCCGTATGATAAGAGAAGCTTGCTAAAGGATAATGTTATGATAGATGGCTATAAAATATGTTCCCCCCGCCACTTGCTGTCTTGTGGCCGCAAATTGACGCGCCTTCACCGATCGATCTCCCAGAACCCGCAGGAGATGGCCTAGCCCATTTTCGGAGAGGGCTAGTTTGGAATGATATGAAGCGCGAGTTCCAAGCGCGTCGACAGGAAATACCGGATCGATGGCCGTCCTTCCAATTCTTTTCCATCCTCAACCTTAATAAAAGGAGTAAGTTACGATCCTTCTATAACTAAATTTAGAATAAGCTAAATAGTAACGCTAATTACTATACTACTTTTAGCTAATTATATTATACTATAAGCCGCTTAAAAGGAGACGCCGTAGAAACTATATACCTATTCTAGCTAAATACTATAGAAAAGCTAGTCCCTATATTAGAAGTATCTTATAGCAACTCTAACTAAATTACTATAGTATTAAATAAACTAAATAAGTTAATATAAGGTTTTAAGATTTTCTCGTTATACTTTATTAAGTTCTAACGCTATACTAAAGAGATTAAAATAAAATAAACCCGGTTTAATTAATCCCTTAGTAGAATCCCTAAACCTTAAACTAAAGGTATTTTTTATAGGAGTTTAACTACTAGATACTATTACTGCCTACGCTAACGTTATTAATGGCTTATATAGCGATATACTACGCCTTATCCTAAAATATACACCCTAATACTTTGCCCCTTAGCCGGCTAAAAACCGTAAGGATCTTAATGCTTTCGAAATTAGTATAAGAACTCTCTTCTACGCCCTAAAATGATCTATTAAATACGGCTTTTATTTTAAGTATAGGAGCGACGCCTATATTTTAAGTTATTACTCTATCCCGCTACCCTAAACAAATATACGAACGACTAGTATAAGCGACTGATAATATTGATAAGAGCGCTGAGCTAGTCCTCAAAACTCTAATATACCAATTATGAAACCCATTGATTGACCTACCTGCTACTTCTCGTAGTGTGAAATGTCACTCAGAGCCTCAGTAAAACATGGAATGATGGAAACAGAGATGTGATATGCAATACCAATATTCAAATTTCCAAACTCCTAACTCCATTTACAATGCACTACCCAGTAAACCTCAAGTAACGCAATCTCACCTCTCACGACTAGTATCATGAGGCACACGCATGCTATGCATAAAAGCACCGGTACTCCCCATACGCCTCTACAAAAAACAAATTGAAATACCAGCAAGGCCTAGCTGCATCTCTACGCGCTTCTCATTCACAATCTCGGCTTTCCAGAACACACTCTACCTCTTCCAACTAGCTATCATCCACCAGTCTCCTCCCCTCCCACGCCTTCTTCGCCTCATTCTCCAGCGTCTCCAACTCACCACTCATCTCGCACATACCCCTCAACACGCCCTCCTCTTTCCTGATCAGATCCCACGGATCGCCAAACTCGACCACCTCACCCTTGTCTAGGACGAGTACTTTGTCGTAGTCGATAATTGTTTGCAGACGGTGCGCAATGGTGATAGTCGTGTTCTTGATCTCGCGGATCGTGTCCTGGATCTTAGCGTCCATCGCGTAGTCGATCGAGGCGGTCGCTTCATCCATGAGGAGCACTTTCGGCGCCTTGAGCAGCGCGCGCGCGAGGCAGAGGAGTTGCCGCTGGCCTTGGGAGAGGTTGGAGCCGGATTCGGAGACGGGTGAGAGGAGGTTCCAGAACGGGTTTTTGTTGTCCGCTGTCATGGCGTTTGCGTTCGTGGAGTTCGCGATATCTGTTGCGGTGCCGTTGGGGATCGAGATGGTGGTGTCGCCGCTGTCGGTTGGCTCGAAGATGGTTGTGGCGGTGATGCTGCTCGGGTTTGTGGTTGTGGCTTTTGATGGGTTGACATTGCTTGACTTAGCGAACTCAAGGGGATTCGGAGCCGTTCTAGCGGTAGGAGTGCTAGGCTCGGGTGTTTTTGTGGTCGGAGAAGTTGCTGCGCCGATGAGGTGGACTTCACGCAGAGCGGTGAAGATTTCTTCGTCTGTAAACAGACCGAAAGGATCAAGATTGCTGCGTATTGTGCCGGTGAATAGAGTGGGGTCTTGGACTATGTTAGCATGCCATTCAAGACTCAGTAATATTTTGAGTACGTTTACCTTGCGGTACCATGACAATATTCTCCCGCAAGTCTTGTAGTCCGATTAACCCTATGTCAACATCGTCTATCAGAATCTTGCCCTCCTCAGCTTCAAGAGCTCTAAAAAGAGCGAGTGCTAAAGAACTCTTCCCGGCTCCTGTACGCCCGACAACCCCGACCTTTTCCCCGGGAAGGATTTTAAACGTGATCTTCTTAAGAACCAAATTAAAGTCCGTTCTATATCTTGTGCTGTAGCCTATAAACTCGACAGAGCCCTTACTTGGCCAATTGACTGGCGGTCTGTTGTCTAGAACGATGGGTGCAGCTTCTTGATCGGCATCGAGATATTCTTTGATTCGCTCGACCGAGTTCATGTTCTGCTCATTGGCCGAATAGAGTCGCACAAACCACAATACGTTCTCTGTAAAAGTTACAGCGTACGTCATGGCAAGGCCTGCTGCACCAGCGTCAATGCTGCCCACGCTCCGAACCACAAATATGCCGGCAAAGAACGAAACCATAGCACCAACGACATCCACTCGGAAAGCGAGCCATCTATTTGCCGCCCAGAGGTAGATGAATGGCCGATGTTGAGTGTTGATGCGGTTGAGGTTTTCTCGAATGAAGCGTCTTTCGTCTCCATATGCGCGAATCGTTGTCATTCCGGAAAGAGTCTCTCCGAACTGTTGGTACAATGGGCTCCGGTTGACTGACTCGAGACGCTTGAGATCCCGGGACGAATTAATATAAAATTTGCCGATGAAAACATAAAGAATAGTGATAAATACTCCAGCAATGAGGAAGCCAGGCGTGATGACGGATATTAGTATAACAATGGTAATGATAGATGCAAGGCAGTGTACCACACCAACTGCTACTGGAGCTATCTCCTGGTCGACGGATTCGATATCCTTAGAGAACCTATTCATGAGCTGACCAAGGGGTGTTGAGTCGAAGAAACGAAACTTAGCATGGGTCACTGATTCCATAAGACGTTGATGTATTCTCCGAGATGCCGCTAGTGACCCGCCGAACAAGATGCCTTCTCTGATAAGAGTGATGAGCATGAAAACCAAGCCTAGTATGGCATAGACCCCTAGGAAGTATCCTGCATTGACACTTGAAGGTTCCAAAGTTATTTGGGTAGAATATTGAGGAGCTTGCGGTTTGGTGAAAAATGGCATGTTCCAAGCGCATGTTCCACTAGTTAAGCAGGTGCCTAGACCTGTGATGCCAGTGACATGAATGACTGGAGAGTTGTGGTGAACGCCTTGGAAACTGACCCGCTTGTCAGCATAGGCATTAGCCCATGTGCGAATCCAAACATTGGTTGCAACGGAAGAGAACTGCTGGGCAGCAAAAATTGCTGCCGCACCGAGCCAGTAATACCAAGAACCCATAGATCGTAGGTATAGGAAGATAATGCTCAACTTAACGCCACCTTCGGCCTTTTTCTCTTCATGAGTATTGCTGGCTGGCGTCTTCTTCGGGTCGGCAGTACCGTTTGCAGATCCGTTCGCAGCCCCATTTACGGTACTGTCTGGATGACTGTTCTCGCCTGTGGCCTCTTCACCGCCAGAATCTGAGGAAATTCCGGAGGGTATTCTGGAAGGTCCTCTCGATGCTGGTCTGGATTTGGAAAGATCTTCGCTCAGTTTTCCAGAATTTATTACTTCGTTTGGAGTACCCTGAGCAGTAACTCGACCTCTATCAAGGACCACAGCGTATTCCGAGTGAGGCAAGCACAGGCCTACACTGTGCGTTACAAGAATACAAGTTCGATGGTACATTAATGGTCCTAAGAGTGCCTGGTCAAATATCCATTTTGCTGTGTAAGAGTCCACGGCGCTGAGTACATCGTCGAGGAGAACATGGCGGGCTTTGCTGTACAATGCGCGAGCGAGCGATATCCGTTGCTTTTGTCCCCCTGATAGAGTGACACCCTTTTCCCCAACGAGTGTTTGATCGCCAGCATCAAGGATTTCGAGGTCCCTTTGCAACGAGCACGCTACGATGACGTCTTTATACCGCTTTGGATCCCAGGGGCTAGCAAACACAATGTTTTCCTTGATAGTATCATTGACAAGCCATGCTTGCTGCGCACAATACGCAACACTTTCCGTTAAGCCAGTTTCGGGATCGGCTCTCAGGTCCTCTCGGCTACACCCGCCAGGTAAGTATACGCTGCCTTTCAATCTGGTCATCTCTCCTAGTAAAGCCATTAGAAGAGACGTCTTTCCAGATCCGGTTGGCCCAACGATAACGTTTAATTGATTGACGTGGAACCTGATGTCAATGTCCATTAGCTTGAAAGCATCCGCGGCAGCTTTGTCTTCCAGGCCTTTCCCACCCCAGCTGAAGGTGCCATCGTCAAATCCAATTATAGGTTCTCCATGATTATCGAGGTCCTTGGTATTGAGTTGGGTATATTTCTCGGTCTCCGGCTGGCTCAAATATTCCTCAATTCGATCGACAGATACTTTTGACTCTTGGACGTGAGCTACCATATCTGCCAACTGGTCCAGGGGAATCCTCAGTATCTGAAAGAGCGAAAGCGCGGTGAAAGCAACGGAAGGAATAAGATCTTTCTTTTCGACCATCGTATATACGAAGAATGATAGAAACGTGATAAGCACAGGGGCCCCAGACCAGACAGTCGCGGCTACGGCCCATAGTATATATCTCCTACGCAAATGAGCAAGCTCAACCGCGCGCTTTTCGTTGACAAGACCTAAGAAGCGCTGCTCCCAAGCGAAGTACTTGATAATGCGGATATTGCTCAAAACTTCATTCGTAGTATGGATCCGGGCATCAGTCGCAGCGAGAATAAGCTTTTGAATGCTGGCAAATCGCTTGGAAATAAAGAGATTGACTGGTAATAATAATGCCATCATGCCAATGCCTGCTATGGAGCTGTATCCAAGGATTTGGTAAAGCAATACGACGGCTACAATGACCTGTACTGGAGTGTTTGCCCAAAGAAAGTGGAGATAAGCGCAGATCTCGCTGACTTTAAAGGCATCTACTGCCATAAGATTAATGATTGTTCCAGTAGTAACTTGAGAGTCAGATTTCTCCGTCTCCTGGCTTCCAGCTTTTACATTTTCAGTTGTCTTCTTCTTGCGCCGCCCAAATGTCATCATTCTCTTCAGGCCTTTCAGCTTAGATTCATCATCTGCCTTATTCTTTTCTTCGCCTAGGATCTTGTCTGTACCCGCAGATGCTTTGCGTTTTAATGCCTTTGCGTAAATCTCTCCAATAATGACAGCGCGAAGTCTAATGCAAATTTTGCGACCTAGCCAAAGCGCCTGCCCATCAGCCAGAGCTGAAGCGCATCCCGAAACGAAGAGCAGGATCACATAAAACCAGGCGGCATTACGAGGAGTATATTCCGGATTCTCCACATATTCCAGGATAGCCTTTAAAAGTAAGGTAGGCGCGAAAGTCAAGAATCCCGAACCGCAAGCCCATGCAGCTTGAATTAGAAGGCCTCTTTTGAAGTACTTGAGAAGATGCCACGCAAGGATTGAAGTCTTTTCAACTTGATGGTAGTTGGCAAGCACTGTTCCCGCTTTGTCTTTAGGAACAAGATTCCAAACGTCTGTAAGTTCGTAGGTCTTTCTGAACCCCTTCCAGACAATAGCATCTACCCATGCAAAAGTAGCAAGAGATAGAACGCTTGCGATTTGTTCTCTAGCGGGCTCGATATCTCCTTCATATTCCAGCTCCACAGCCTTGTTGCCCTTTCGAGAATTTAATGCAATTAGGGAAAGTAGAGTTGTTAACGCAAAATCAGCGATAATTAGCTTCTGGGAAAGACCCGACCGAGGATGTATGATTGCTGAGCGAAACATTAAAGTGATAAAGACCCACTGAAATCCGTAGATGAAGGCCGTATGATACCAAAGTCTGGGAAAGGAGTATCTGCTCGAACTTGAAAATAGCAAGCGTAAGGATGCTAGGACTGCGATATATGCCCAAACGGCCACACTTGCAATTGTTGCCGTCCTTCCCCGATGGCCCCATGCTCCAGTCACCAGCACTGCGATATGCAGACCTAATTCGGCCAAGACTGCCAGCTCTTCCATGACTACAACCAGAACTTCGCCCCGTGGCTTATTGACTTCCATTGTGGACTCTGTCCGCCGGCTGATGGTGGGGTGAAGAGCAAGGCGCTCGTTTCGCTCAAACTCATCGGTATCCGTGTCGCTGTCATCCTCATCATAAGTAGAGCCATCCCGGTAGCCCGCAGAAACAGAACTGTCATAACCGTGACTCATGTCGTCTACTAAGCAATATTTGAAATAAGTTTTTGACCGCTTTGCCGCCTGGTAAAGTTGGAGGGACAGGTAAAGGAGCGATGCGTCGCAGACGATAAGCGGGAATAGTGTTTGAAGATAGCTTTAAAATCATCGCATTAGCGGAGAATTGTCCATAATGATGGAGCTGGCGCATACTCTTGCTCAAAACATCGTGAGAAATCATCACGCTCCCATATTGGGAGCTTACAATGGGCGAACATGGCCCACCACCGAGAGCTCTGTATTAGTGGGACAGAGTCCTCATCGGCTGGTGTTGGGGCAATTGGTCATAAATACCGTGAGGAGCGCATTTAGATGTGGAGATGGATAGGCGAAGGGAATGGGAAGAAATTGCAGCGATTCACCGGTTGCTTGGGTGCTTTGGGAAGGCGAACTCGGTGGTCCTTTGCGCCTCCGACTAATAAAACGGCTGCTCGGGTGACGTCTTTTAGAGGCAGGAACTGAAGGGACGTGCACCGGCCAAGGGTTTACAGCATCCTCTCACCTCCAGTGATTAGAGCAGCCACGCCTGCACGACCTCCCCATAAGGGAAGTTTTGGTATTTTTGCTGTTTTAAGGGAAAGTTAACAAAACACGCTAACCACCGGACGCGCCTGGGTGCTGTAGAATGATTTTCGTTTGGTGCGGAGGAATCCTCCGAAGAAGTTTATTAAAATCGAACTCCTAAGGCACCACGAGCATAAATAAGCACACCGCTCTGACTCACGACCCGCCTCTACATTATCGCTGCACATTGTGCATGGCGGCGTACCCCTTATGACCTTCCGCTTCCGCGGTTGTCTACATACAGATCATGGCTGCAGCTAACAGGGTGACAACCAAGTTTTGAATTTTCTGTTGTAGTTATCCCATGCGCCGTTGATAAAGGTGCTACGGTAAGCGAACCAACCAGATCGCCTGGATCAAGGCTCGCCTTGGCAAAATGAAGCTGTAGATTTAATCAAGCAATTGCACGTCAATATCGTGATAATAAAGCCCCAAATTGATATATATTGACTATATCGTCGCCTAATACAATCCAGGTACTCTTTCCAGCAAGGCCCTCGCATGCAGAGCGGCATTTTGCGTAGAGGTACAATGGTAGAGACGCGTGTTGATGTTTTTAGTGTTCGCGCGCGGGCCATATTTTGCGTAGCACTTCAACGGCGCAGCAAACTTTGACTATGCCTGTTTGACTTTCGTGCCGAAGCTAGACGCTGCAAGTTCTGGTATGATCAATTCCAAAGTTTAAAAGGGCGGAGATGAAGTAGCGTAGACTAGGACCGCCTTTTTCTCTTCAAATCGCTCTTCCCTGTATTGTATCTGCGCTTCACATTCGATGGGGGAAGAGTACGACAGAGTGTGACTGATAAAAAGCACTTGAGCCATGGTGTAATAGATATGACTGTTGCAATTGATCTTCAAATCAAACCAATATACATTTCTAGCTATTTACAAACCCCGCACAGATGCCTAAGCCATGCGCAGAAACTTACTGGCGCGCCTTTGCGACAGGTATCCATGGGAAGTACTTGTTTTTGGTTCTAGAGGGTTGTCAGCTTCACGCTATAGCAAGATATCAATTTAACCTACGTGCTATATGGCTTGTATCCTGAGCGGCTCAAAGTCAATGTCGGCCGGTGTTCCTTCGGTTCCCAGTCACGAACCCTCCTTTGAAGTATAGGATCTTCCGTGGGTGGTTTGTCAACCATGTAAGATATCCAGGCGTGCCTAGCAGGGAGTCAGCTGTTGAGCGTAGACACTTTAGTATGAGACTGCTACTCATACCAGCCTGGTTCTATCTGCGCTCTGTAAATATTCAGCATTAGTTTAATGGATGCCAATGTCAAATTCAAGGACTCACGCATCATATTCCTTGTCCTTATAGTCCACCCATCGTGTTCTCACTGCGCAGTACGGTCAATTGTGCGCCATGATATAAAAGATTGTACGGACTGACAAGGAAGCTCTTCGACCAGATTCTCGTAGTATTTGTTGCCATATCGGTCTCTTGCGATGAATGTTCCGGCTTTGGTATCGCCTTCAATCCACGTTAGCCTTCCCACTTGAAGCACGTTTGCCAAAGGAACTACAGACCAATGTTCTATATCACCAAGCGGTATAAATAAGCATCAATTGCTCATGGGAAGCGTAAGTCTCGGAGAGTGCGATACCTGAAGTTGGTGGCCGTATTCCTACAAGAGCGACGAAGTCAGAAACGGAAATGACAGCGCAGCTATGAGGTTACCCACCTTGAGGCCTATCCGGCGGAGATTCCGCAACGTCCTCAGCAAGGTAGACATGGCGCTAAGTGTTGTTCTCTAAGGTCTCGAGCCGTTACGATGGGAAGGTGCCAAGAGTGCCTTAGCGTGAACGAATAGGAGTTAGCGCATTTTCAATTCCCGATGCGAACCCGTGGAAACCTGGTGAAAAGCATCCAAAATAATCAAACCTACATATTGCTTTCATTGATTTTTTCCTGAGGAGAATGATAGTACGGAGCATTGTAAGATACTCAAGACCAAGGAGTGTCCTTGCGTTCGGGTGTCGAGCATCCGCCCGGAGAGCTTCGAGGAAATATTCAACATCGAGCGCGCCTCCTACAACGCCTCCTATGCCCCAGTCAGGGACCTCGTTACTGGGGACCATTACCACAGAGTTGGACAAGATATCACCTAGATTTGAGGTTCAGCCGACGCAAATCCAGATATTACAGTCCCCGGCAGAATTTTATGAGGCTCTCAAGGTCAGCTCAACTTTTTCTGGATTTTCATTAAAACATCAAATAATTTCACAAAACGTCCGCATCTAGCAATCCCTGAGTTAAGGGAGATATAAAAGTTTATTCTCTGGTTTTTAGATTGCCACATTCTCTTTTGTTTTATATTCATCCCCCTCGAACTATGAAAAGTTATCACCTCGTGTTCGGGTATCGCTCACGGAGTCCTTTGAACCATCCGTTGGTCTTAGTAATTTCCCAAGTATTTTATGTCTAATTGACTGATATAGGCTAAAATATCAAAAGCCAAGAGAAGGATATATCTCTCAACCCTCTACATTGGGAAAACCGAACATGAATTGGTACGGGTAGTCAATCCCCTTTTGCGCCCCGGCAACTCAATATTCTTTAGATCGCCACAATCCGCGAAGCACTAAGAAGAAATCCGGAGCTGCAAGTATCTTTTCTAATAGATGCTCTACGAGGGACCCGAGAAACGCCAGATCCATCATGTGCCTCTCTCCTTGCTCCCTTGGTAGCGGAATTCGGACCACAGAGAGTAGAAATACGCATGTTCCACACCCCAAATCTCACCGGTCTGCGCAAGAAAATGGTCCCTCGCCGCATCAATGAAGGATGGGGACTCCAGCATATGAAGCTCTATGGCGTAGATGACGAGCTGATCATGTCCGGGTATGCCATTACCACACAGCCCGCATCAATATAAGGACCCCGAACAGCTAATATCCTCCAGAGCTAACCTCTCGAACGACTACTTCACCAACCGACAAGACCGGTACCACATCTTCTCCTCCGCAGAGATAACCTCCTACTTCCACAAAATCCACTCCACCGTCTGCAGCCTCAGCTACCATATCTCACCCTCCCCCTCGCCGGCCGGTTACACCATGACGTGGCCGACCAGCCACCCA
>Ga0307515_10009982_pt1 | contig 18279 bp, 4 predicted proteins | sample 17_EM_MG_FD_194513 | JGI IMG/M metagenome (GOLD analysis project Ga0307515, IMG submission 194513) | Populus trichocarpa ectomycorrhiza microbial communities from riparian zone in the Pacific Northwest, United States - 17_EM | ecosystem: Host-associated > Plants > Roots > Unclassified | place... | reverse complement strand
TAATATCATTACCTAATTTTAATTTTTGGTGCATTTTATATACAAATACTAAATATAACGATACCCTTGGTATTACGATACGGTCGGCTAAATAAGTCGTATCGTTATAAGGGGGTTTAACTGTACTAGTTTATAAAGTAGATATATATAGAGGATAGGAAGAAGATAAATAGTAAGTTTTAAGGATTATTAGTTATAAGGACATTAATAATAAAATATAGTATAAGGTAAAGTGGATAGGCTATAATAAGACTACCTAGGAACTACTAGAAATTTTAAAAAACGCTATAGAAAAGGTATAGGAGTATTAGAAGAAAATAGGTTAGGTAATATTAATAAAAAAGGATCGCTAAAAAATAAGTTACCTAAGGGGGACCTAGGAAGAGTGACTGCTAAACTACTTAGAGTTGTTCCCTTTATAGGAGGAAAGTTAGTTCTCTTATTACTAAGTTCCTATAGACCTTATTCTATAAGTTTTCACTCTTTAAAACGCACCTTTTTATAAACCTATTTAAGATATAAAAGACAAGTAGAGGCCAGAAGACGAGTTTTAAGGGCACGCTGTTAAGTAGCCGCAGCCTCTTGTTCCGCCTCTTATAATTACTATAGTTTATTAAGGGCACTTAAGAGCTTACCGTTAAGCTTTATAGTAGTAGATTAAATATAAAACCCTATAACAAATTACTTAGGAAACTTGTAGACTATTAAAAGTTATAAAATATATATACTTAGCGTTAGATATAAAGCGAACGTTGCAAGGTAAATAAATATTTACTTTAGTGCACTTTAAATAAAAAGAGGGTTGCTAAGATAAGGGACTTGCTAGCGTAACGTAAACTAACCCCTCTTTCGCATAACGAAAATATAGAAATAGTATTATCTTACCTAGTAATAGTATAGCAGTAATAGTATAAGTACGTTAAACTATAGATAAAAGAGAAATTGCTTTAGGTATAATAAGTAAAGATATTAACTAAATTAATTAGATAAATATTATACCTCTAGTAAATAACTTAGAGATATTTAGGATCTTTAAGGATAAAGATAGAGAGAAGGGAGATAGTATTACGGACGCTTTAAGTACAATGCTATAACTACTTAAAGAAGAGTTAGAAGAAGCTAGTTAATTAATATAAGTACGGTCTAGAATAGAGCTAGTAGAGCCATATAATAAGGAATAGTAACTAAGTTATGTAATATAATCTATATAATCTATATAATCTATATAATCCGTAATAGAGTAAATAAAGTACACGTACCTTATATATAAGGAGGGTTTCCTAGAAGTACGGTTGTGTATTTAAAGAACCACAGTCCCTACTTTAGATAGTTCTTTCCTTATAGTAATTCTCAGAATATAATTAAAGTTAATCTATTGGGCAACCACTCCACTAGTTATTATTACGTTATTAACTTTAATTTACATTACCTACACACCTAGCCTATTAACGAGCCCCTCGTAGTTCCTGCTACAAGGTTCCGTTACATTAGTGTTCGCTAGTATACCCCTATAATTCTACGGAGATACTAGTTCTAGACTTTCTATAGTAGTTTAAGTAAGCTTTTTACTGGCGTTCCGCCGTTGTCCTGTACTCCCTATACTTAGGCGCTATATAGCATTACTAGTTAGACGGTGGCTGTATATAGGAGGCGTAAGCGGCGTATTAATAGGCCCTATATAGACGCGGTAATTCTTAACATTGCTTTAAAGGCTGCTGAGCCCTTACTTGCGGCCTTTTTAACCTACTCTTTTTATTAGAGCTTGGGGTCTACCTAGATCCCTAAGACTCGTATACTAGTTTTCTAAGGGGCTGTCTCGTAGCCGGCGATATGTATGGTAGACGTAAGGTTTACAGTGGCGTAGCGCTGTTGCCTTATAAAGTGTATAAGCTAGTACTTCTTAGGGGCGAACGCCGCCCCGTATTAATTTACCTATATAGTATAGTAGTTATAGGCGGCCTCTAATCGTTAATAGTTCTCTGCTGTGGAGTCCCCCTAAGTAATAAGGTTTGTATTGTTTACAAAGCTAAACCCTAGTATACCGCTATTGGGGCGCTAGAATTCCTCTAATAGCTCTAATATAAAAAAGAGGAATAAGATTGGTAATAAGGGTAACCCTTAGGAGATGCCTATCTGCGTCTAAATTTAGTTACTCTTATATTTTGTAAACTTAATATAGGTTTTATATACTGTTAGGAAGCTTTATATAAAGTTTATAAGCTACTTTAAAAAGCCTTTTCTTTTTAAAATATAGAGGAGCCTTTTATAGGAGACGTTATTAAATGCCCCTACTAAGTCTAGGCTTAGTATTAACACTATATACCCGTAGCGCGTTCGCTACGCCGTTTATACGTAAGAGCCAAGTAGTCTTACCGCTAATAGTATAGATTATTTGCGCCTTACTCCTATTTAGTTCTAAGGAAATAGCCCCTACTTCTCCGCAGCCTTAGATATAATATTGGCTATATACTTTTCTAGGACTTTTACTAGCGTATTTTTAAGAGTAATTGGTCTATAGCTACCTAGAAGAAAGTAGTCTTTCTTTCCTTTTTTACGTAACACTATAGTTATAGATTCTTTAAGGCTTTTTAGTATTATTCCGCTGGTAAAGTAATAACTAGCTACTTCTGCTAAATCTTTTATAATAATTAGAGCAACCACTTTAAGGACCTCGTTTGGTATGCTATCTAGCCCTAAGGCTTTTCTATTTAAAAGACTCCTAATAAGCTTACTAATTTCTTTTATTAAGATAGTAGGGCTAATATTAAGCACATTTTATTCCCTTATTGTCTCTATATTGCTAAGGTCTGCTATTTTAGTTTTAGGAAAGAACTTAGCTGCTAGGATATTAGCCTTTATAATATTATTGTCTATTAAGGGATCTTTAGTAAACCTTCTAAGGTCTAGTAGATGGGGGTCCGCCTTTACTACGCTTGCTTTTTTACTCTATTTTAATAGAGTCCAAAGTCCCTTATTATATAGTTTTAACTAATCTTTAGTAATTTTATAAACAAAGCGTCTTTAGTTATTATAACTAACTCTCCTAGTTTCTTTTTGTAGTTAATTGTTTAATACTAAATATCTTTAGTGGTCCTTAGGGTTGTTATAAGCTTAGAGCTGTTGTTGCGCCTATTAGGCGTTGCGCCTATTAGGCGCCAGCGTGGAGCTATATAGCCTATGGCGACTATTCTTAACGGGCCTGCTGGCTAGGCTATACTTATAGGCAGTATTCTTTAAGTGCTTGCTTAATCCCTTCCTAAAGGGCTTAAAAGGGGTCTTTAAATATAGCCTAGTTAAGCTCCTGGATGCTTTAGAGAAAGCCCTATTAGTTTAGCTTCTTAAAGGCGAGGCGCTGGCGTTCCGCTAGTAAATAGCCGGCGTTATTAATTTAGATGCGGATCGGTATATAGTCTCTTATAAGGGCCTATTCCTTAACTATACTATAAAAGTTAACTTTTCTGTATAGATCTGGTGATATAAACGTAAGGTCTATTATACTTTCCTATTGCCCTCTTTTCTATATAGGCTTTCCTTTTAGTGTGGCGAGTACTAGGCCTCTAGCGTTAGTTTTAGCTAAAAGGTGTTTCGCCTACTCTTTGCTGGCTATATACTTTCCGCCCTATATTAGGTAGTAGGTATTAAAGTTACCTAAGAGTATAATTTCTCCCTTAGCTTCCTTAATAGCCATTTTAACCTTAGGCTATACCCTAATTTAAGGGCCATCTTCGCGCGGGTTATAGATATTAATAATTATAGCCTCTAGCCCCTTTAGGCGTACCTAAAGGGCTATAGTAAAGGGGCCGTACTATCTGCGCTTTTAATACGCGGCGTTAATATTCTGGCTAATTATAAAGCAGACCTTTATTATAGGGAGAGCGTTATATATAAGTGTAAATCCCCTAGGGTAATATGTTAATTTAGTATATCTATTATATACCAGCTCCTAAATTACGAGGACCTAATAGTCCGCCAGCGTGACGCTATTAAAGAAGGGGCGACACGCCCCTTAGTTTACATTTCCGCAGTTATACTAAATAATTATGTACTTACTTATTTAAAGTGGGTGTAGGCTTATCTATATCTGTATCCTATTCCTTATCGTTTTCGCTATTAACTATTATTACTCTATTGGCGTGAAGCCGGAGCCTTAATTATAATCTATCTCTGCTTACTATTTTAATAAAAGATAGTTTACCTAGTCCCCGTTTAAGTAGTTATTCTTAAGTCCCTAGATAAGACATTCCCCATCCTCTTTTCTTATTAGTGCTAATTATAAGGTTTCTTAGTATTAAGGGTTAGTATATTATTTCTGCGGCTTCTTATATACGGAGCGACTGCGTTAAGAGGGCCATTCTCTTTATTTAAATACCTTTAAGGTAGCTTTAAAAGGTCCTATACTCCTTTCTTTACTATACTTTATAGACTTTACCATAGTTAATATAGGATACCCTTTCCTTAGGGCAATCTGTGGTGTTATATAGTCCCGTATATTACCTATATTTTATTTACTTTTTACATACGCTTTATATATACCCCCATTAATTATAGCGGTAGTATTACTTTATAATTACGCTATTCTTAAATAGCCTAGTCTTAAAAAGCTAGGATTTAATAACTATCCCGCTTTTTATAATTTTTTACTAAATTGCTTAGGTTAGGACACTAATTATAATTATTCCCTTAGTCTTCTTAGGTTCTCTCTAGGCGCTGCTAGAGTTTACCTAGCATTTTGCCTATACTTTAGGGTCGTATAGCTATTAAATCCGGCTAATAGCTATCCTAGGTATAAGGCGCTTTATAGCTTTATAAATAGATTAAGTTAATTCCAAATTGTCTATATCCCTTTTGCTATTAATTAGAGTCTTAAGTAGGACTCCTAGTACTTCTAGGAGGTAATCTTTTCTTAATATCTTAAGTCCTAGCGCGTCTGGCCTGTTTAGGATTTAGTCTTTTATTATTTAGGAGGGGATATAGATATCTATATCCCCACTATTAAGGGTGCGTATAGTGTATACGCTTAGTATTGTTCTCTAAATAGTCTTAAAAAGCTCCCCTGGTTTATAGCCCTAGAGCTCCTTAAGCTAAACGCGTATACTCGCTCTCTATAGTGCCGCGACTGCGTTTACCGTGCGGGCCGCCTGCGTAGCGACGGCTGCCTAGGTTTAAACCTATACTAGGGGAACTCCTAGACCTAGGGGTCCTCCTTTACGCGTTTCTTTTTGGATTTTCTTAATACTAGCTTTAATTCGGTTAAGCTAGGCCTTAGTCTCTTATTTTTAGGTTATCTGGGGGACTAGACGCGTTAAAAGGGCTTTAATATGCTATATTGCCTCTTAAATAGAGGCAAGTATTTAGTGCTGTGGAGTTTCCTCCTCCTCTTTTATAAGATTGTCTTTAATTTGTTTAAGTATTTTCTTTAATTTTTGCTATTACTGGCAGCTGTCCTTTTCGCGTTGTTGCCCACCTGGTTTATAGTTTAGCTCCCGCGCGTAACGACTCTCGCAACTCCAGCAGGAAGCCTGTGCCCCTCCGTCGTCCCCCATGCTCTGGATGGGGGGTGACGTAGTTTTATAGGGTTTCTTAGCGCGGGGAATAGGATTCCGATATCGGGTTGCTTTATTAAGTGGTTTTTGGGCTGGTTTTGCTGCTGTTGCGGCTCATATAAAATAATTAGGTAGTATTACTACTAGTTATATAGTTTATATATAATATAATACTATAGGAAGGAATAGACATATTACTATTTAAGGCGAACTATAGTTATAAACTAAGAATATTATTATTGCTATAATAAGCGAAGAAAACAAGTAGTATAGCTAAGTAGAGAATAGAGATGCTAATAAATCTTTATATAAACCTTATAAAATTAGTAAAGATAGTATAATAGAAAATAAAAAGGTACTATAACGCTAAGAGATTTAAGGGACTAGATCTTAAGGAGGGAGATAAAGTGTGGCTACTATATAAAAAATTTAAAAGTTAACGATTAAGTAAAAAGTTGGACTATACTAAACTGGGACCCTTTAAAATTATATAGAGAATTTTACTAGTTATATTTAAGTTAAACCTACTAGCTAAAATAAAGATCTACTCTATATAGTATATCGTAATACTAGAGCTAGCATATGGGAATATTAAGCTACTAGTCTATAAGGTAGATATATATAGAGAATAAAAAGAAAATAAATAGTAAGTTTTAAAGATTATTAGTTATAAGGATATTAATAATAAGATATAGTATAAAGTAAAGTAAATAGGCTATAATAAGACTACCTAGGAACTACTAGAGAACCTAAAGAATGCTATAAAAAAGGTATAGGAGTATTAAAAGAGATTAGGTTAGGTAGTATTAATAAAAAAGGATTACTAAAGAAGGAATTACTTAAGGGGGACTTAGGAGAAGCAGCTACTATACTACTTAGAATTATTTCCTCCCCTACTAGAAGAGAATCCGTTTTTTTATCGCCAAGTTCCTATAAACCTTATTCTATAAGTTTCTACTCCTTAAAACGGACCTTCTTATAAACCCTCTTAAGACGGATTAACTAAGCGGACGCAGTAAGACGAGCTTTAAGGGCCCGTTATTAAGCATCGGCAGTCTCTTATTTAGCATCTCGGAAACAATAAAGTTTAGTTAACGCCATTAATAACTTATTATCTAGCTTCGCAGTAGTAGATTAAATATAAAACCTTAAGATAAATTAATTAGGGAACTAGACGACTATTAAGAGTAATAGATTATATATACTTAGTATTAGAAACAGAGCGAATATTATAAGAAAAATAAATATTTACTTTAGTGTACTCTAAATAAGAGGACGGTTATTACATAGATGGGCTCGCTAACGCAATATAAACTAACCCCTCTTTTATATAACGAGAACACGGAGATAGTATAATCTCACTAAAAGACAATATCGCAGCAACAGTATAAGCATAACGTTGCGCCTACGAAGAGGAAGGAGCCTTAGGTATAATAAGTAACGATATTAACTAAATTAATTAAGCGGACATTATACCTCTAGTAGACAACTTAAAGATATTAGGAATCTTTAAGGATAAAGATAAAGAGGAGGGAGATAGTATTATAGACGCTTTAAGTGCAATATTACGACTACTAGGAGAAGAGTTAAAAGCAGCTAGTTGGTTAATAGAAGCACGGTCTAGGATAGAGCTAATAGAGCTATATAACGAAGAATAGTAACTAAGGTTATATAACGTTATACGTAGTATACGCAGTATACGGATTATACGTTTATGTATAATACGTATAACACGTATATTATATATAAGGAGGATTTCTTAAAAGTACGGTTATATATTTAAAGGACTATAGTCCCTACCTAGATAGTTCTTCTCTTTATAGTAAATCTTAGAATATAATTAAAGTTAATCTATTAGGCAACCACTCCACCAGTTATATTATTGTGTTTAACTTCTCTCTATTTATATACCTAGCCTATTAACAGAATCCACCGTAGTATTTCCTATAAGGTTCTGTTATAGTATAAGTAGTAAATAAGTCTAAAGCTTAAAGAGTATAGCTAAAAGCTCTAGGAGTGTTTAAATACGCTATATTATAAAATCTTATACTTAATAAACTTTAGCCCCGTGCGCGTATACCTAATAAGCTTTTAATATAAAATTCTTTAAAATTATCGCGATTAATATATTAAAGCTATATATTATTATATAATATTGCAACTATACCTAATCTTTGGCGTATTTAAGATCGTATAAATCTTAGTATTAAAAATAGCTAATAATACGCAACTATCTTAAAGTGCGTAAAGATATATTTAGAACTTACTAATAGGATATAAGGAATAACTTCTAGAAGATATAATAAGAGCTAAAAGGAGTAACGACGCTGGTACCCCAGAAGCCCCTAAAGTCCTATATACCCCCATTATCGCGTAACCCCCCTATAGTAAATATTACCGTAATTAGCGCTATAGCCTTCTACTTTAATATATACAGAAAAGATAATAAGGTCTTTATAACTAGTTTATATAAAATTAACCGGATTATTAATAAAAGGGAAGAGAAGTTAGTTAAGGAAACCAATAAGGAGCTTGTTAAACGCCTTCTTTTTACTATCTATATAAGATATAAGGGTGTATTTTTAAAAGCGGCTTTAGATAAGTTGCCCCCTTACTAGATATGTAATTATAAAATTTAACTAAAAGCTAATAACTCGCTATACTATAGCCCCCTCTACTAATAATTAATGGATAAGCTAAAAGTAATAGAGTAGTACTTAATTGATTACTTTAATAAAGGGTTTATCGAGCCAAGCTAAGCCCCTTTTACTTCCCCTATCCTATTTATAAAGAAAGCTAATAGCAGCCTTTGTTTTTATATTAACTATTAAAAGCTAAACGCTTTTACTTAAAAGGATTGGTACCCTCTCCCCTTAATTAACGAGACCCTTATATATCTAAGCTGGGTAAAGATCTTTACCAAACTTAATATCCGTTAAGCTTTCTACCAAATTTGGATAAACCCTACTTCTAAAGAATTAATAACGTTCCGTACCTATTATAGGTCCTATAAATATAAAGTCCTCCCTTTTAGACTAATAAATGGGCTGGCTATATACTAAAGGTATATAAATAACGTTCTTTTTTTTATAACTACCTTAACGAATTCTATACAGCATACCTAGATAATATCCTTATATACTTAGATAACGAACTTAAGCACTAGGTTTATATTAAAAAGGTTCTAAAGAGACTAAAGAATATAAGCTTATAAGCTAATATTAAGAAATGCGAATTCGGGGTAAAACGTATAAAGTACCTTAAGTTTATTATAAGTATAGATAGGACTAAAGTTAACCTTAAGAAGGTTAAAGTAATCCGTAATTAGAAGCCCCCTTATACCATAAAAGGGATCCAGTCTTTCCTTAGCTTTTATAACTTCTATTATTAGTTTATCTATAACTATAGTATTATAGCTAAGCCTCTTATATAACTTACCCAGAAAAATACGCCTTTTATTTTTAATAATAACTATATAAAAGCTTTTAAAGAATTAAAGAATCGGCTTATCTCTTTTCTAATCCTTTATTACTATAATTTAGACCTTAAATTAATACTAGAAATAGACGCTTTTAATAAAGTTATAGCGGGAATCCTATTATAGCTACATCTAGACGGTAAATAGCACCCTATTACCTTTTTCTTAAAAATAATGGCCTTAGCTAAGTATAACTACAAAGTATATAATAAGGAAATGTTAGCTATTATTTAATTATTGTTCTAACAGCGTACAGAGCTTAGAAGCACAGACTCTTAGATTAAGGTTTATACCGACTATAAAGCCTTAAAGTATTTTATAATAATAAAGCAACTTACTAGTTAATAAGCTCGGTAGGCTAAAATACTCTCCTAATTCTTCTTTATAATTATATACCGTCCTAGTAAATAGAACTCCTAGGTTAATATCTTAACCTAAAGGGAATAAAATATAGGACCTTAGGATAAGCTAAAGGCTTAGCATCGGATATAGGCACTTCTCTATCCTAAATAGCTTAACCGATAGATCCTTAAGGAGCTATATTCTAAATAGAATAAGTTAGCGCCTATAGAAGGAGAAGTCTTAGACAAACCAATAGGGCTAATTAACCGCATCCTAACTATAAACCGCGTAGCCGACTCCCTAAAGGCCCTTCGCGACTAAGCTATAAAAGGTAACCCTAATTTAGAAATAGAAGAAGGACTACTTTTATACTAGAAACGGCTTATAGTTTTAGACATTAATAACCTATAGATAGAATTAATCTATAAAGCCTATTATTAAGTCTCTATAGCATACCCTAGTTAAGATAAAACCCACTAACTAACGGCGCCCCGTTACTACTAGTGAAGACTCCTATCTAATATAGATCGATTTATTAAAAACTGCTACGCTTATAAACGTATAAATACTCCTAGGGACTAAACCCTAAGGTAGTTATAACTACTACTAGTCCTAGAACGCCCTTAGCAATATATTATAATAGACTTTAAGTCGTTTCCAAAGAACGCCTACGGCTATAGTACGGCCTTTATAGTAAATGACCAACTATATAAATAATCTGTCTCTCTCCCTTATTTTAAGACTATAACTATAAAGGATATAGCCCGTCTCTATATTAATAATATTTACCAATTCTACGGCGCTTCTAAATTAATTGTCTCTAACCGTGGTCCCTAGTTTATATTAGATTTCTAGAACAAATTCTGCCGTATCTTTAGGTTTAAGATTAAGCTCTCTACCGTATTCTACCCTTAGACTAACGGCTAAACTAAGATTATAAACTAGTACCTCGACTAGTAAATACGTCCCTTTATAAACTACTATTAGGACAACTAGTTAGAATTACTGCCTATAATGGACTACGTGTAGCTTATACTCTCCTATGATAGTATAGGGATATTATTATTTAAACTACTCTACGGGTATATACTATAAACGTCCTTTAATTAGGATAGGCCTACTAAACCCACTACGGCCCGCGAACGCCTTAGTTATAAAGAGGCTTAGGTATTTACTAAGAGAATGCACGGAGCCTAGGAAACTGCTTAAACAATTATAAAAAAGGCGTAAGAGAAAAAGAAGTTTAATATAAACCGATATTGTTATAAGGTAGACTTTTAAGTAGGAAATAAGGTATAGGTGTTAATAAAAAACTGGAAAACCTAGAGGCTAAGTCGTAAGTTAGACTACTAGATGGCGGGCCTATATAAGATCTTAGAGAAGGTAGGATATTCTTTTAAGGTTAAGCTACTAAAGTTAATAAAGATCCACCTTGTTTTCTCCTTAGATTAATTATAAAAGGCTATAGACAACCCATTGCCTAGGCAGTATAACGACCCCCTACCGCTAATCTAGATTATAGAGGATAAAGAATAGGAAGTTAAAGAAATCCTAGTAGTAAAGAAAGCCCGTAGTGTCTTAAAATACTATATAAGCTAGGTAGGCCATAATAAAGACCCAGAATGGTATCCTGTATTAGACTTTAAGTACTCGCCTTATAAGCTATAGGATTTCTATTTAGCCCGCCTAGATCTACCTAAACTACCGCGGAAATTAGAAAACTAGATTAAATGCTAGGAAGAAGGGTAGATAACTATAACAATTTAGATAACAATAAGGAGCTTAATTAACGCCTAAGGGTAGGCTTTTTCTAGAAGGGGGGGGGGTAATATAATAGCGCTAGGGCACGTTACCTGCCAAATTCTGCTATATTCTATCGACCCTAGCTTCTACCAACTAATTAGGATTTTCTATACCCGGCATGGAAAATCGCTATTAGCTCGCTTACTACTAGCGCCTTAGCGACCCCTTTATATTCGCGTTAACCCCTAATAGCCTTCCTTTTCTTCTTCTTCTCCTTAGCTTAGTACCTTTATATAGTAGCAATCTACAAGCTTTGGTTTAGAGGCATTTATATAAGCCCGTCACAAGTCTCTTAGTATATATTATTAGCGAGCGCCTTATAAGCTTATAGGTCTTAGATAATATCGCGATCTTAGGCAGTATGTATTTTAGCTTATATAAGCTTTAGGTAGTAGTTCTATAGAAGGCGGTAGTATTTATTAGATTCTTATACTACTATTTTTATAAATATCTTAGCGTCTCGTATTTTGATCTTAATAAGTAGTAGTTCTTTTGCTTACTTGTCTATAGTTATATAGTTAATAAAGGATAAGATATTATTAGTATCTACCATATTAAGGTCGTTATAATCTTTTAAGCCATTAGGCTTCCCCTTAGGGGTTAAAGCTAGGGCTAATAAATCGAATTCTCCTAGGGTTAATTGGCGGCGTAGGTTAAGTATAGGTATTAGATTATTCTTTAGGTTTAATATAGTGGCTAGTAAGGAATATTGTCTTACTATTATAGGTTCCTTAGAAGTATAAATTAAGGTAACTTATAGACACGCTACTTTTAGCAGCGCCTATAGTATTAAGGAAGGACCTAACTATAGCACCTCCTAGGTGTTTTAATAGCCTTAGGTAGTAGATATCTACATATTTATATAGTTTTATCTATATTAGCAGACTATTTAATAAGATATATAGTTATAATTTTAATAACGCGTTTTTTAACTTTAATAAAATTAATATTAAAACTAGGCAATAGCCGTATTATAAAATTTATACCATTTAGAAGCCCTAATTCTTAAAAATATTATATTAACTTTTAGTAATAATAACACGTTATATAAATAAATAAATTAGATATCCGTAATATCTACTTAGCGGATTTTAGTTATAATTTTAATAAAACGCGCCAAAGGTTCTTAGACGTAATTTTGCAATTCGGAAGACGGTATAGGTTATTCTGATGCTAGCTAAAAAATCGCGTCTAAGCTCGCTAAGGTAAAGAACTTAGGTTACCTTAGAAGCTTAGACCAAGAAATCGATTACGGATATAGGAATATCCGCACCGTCCACTAAGCTGATTTAGGACGGTAATCGTTTTCTTAGTCTAAGGCGCTTTGGCGAGATTTATAGAAAACCTAAACACGGTTTATATAAGAAGACCTTATTAACTTTAACGAAATTAATCTACCCTCCTATAATACCTGTTGATATAAAAATTACGCTAAATTATAGAGAAAAGCCTACTCTATAAGTTATGAGATCTTTAGCTCCTTATACACGCGCAACGTTAAGAGGAATTCGTCGCCGTAGAGGCCCCAATTCTACCTCTGCACCGCCGAGCCGCGCAGTAAACACCAACACTGAATGCTTACGCCCACGCCGCCAGCCCTCTGCGTAGAGCTGTGGAGCTTTGCGAGAGCTCTGCAGAACGAGACCCGGGGGGAGACCCGCACGGAGCTCTGCACGGAGCTCTACCAAAGCTCTGCAAAAGCTCTGCACGAAGCTCCGCACGAAGCTCCGCTCGAAGCTCCGCACGAAGCTCTACTCGAAGCTCTGCTCGAAGCTCTGCTCGAAGCCCTGCTCGAAGCCCTCCTCGAAGCTCTGCTCGAAGCCCTCCTCGAAGCTCTGCTCGAAGCCCTCCTCGAAGCTCTGCTCGAAGCCCTCCTCGAAGCTCTGCTCGAAGCTCTGCTCGAAGCTCTGCTCGAAGCCCTCCTCGAAGCTCTACTCGAAGCCCTATTGTCGATTCCCATTACCAAATACTGACTGAGTGGCGTTGTCGACAGTGGCAATTACAAATCGTAGTCGTCAGCTCTATCGTCAGCATCGTCATCAGCGTTTCGCCACCTACCTCATATATATATAGTCTCTGCAATTGATCGCCCGTACGAACGTCTGCACGTCTGCACAGCTACACGTCTGCACGTCTGCACAGCTACACGTCTGCACGCCTGCACGTGGCTCTGCACGAAGCTCTGCACGAAGCTCTGCACGAAGCTCTGCACGAGGCTCTGCACGAAACTCTACACGAAGCTCTGCATTAAGCTCTGCACGAAGCTCTACTAAGGCTCTGCACGAGGCTCTGCCCCCTAGCAGTAGTGGAGGCACTCCGGGCTAGGGGAGGATATTTTCAAGAAAGGACCCAACTACAGCACCTACTAGGTGTTGCAATAACTTTAAGTAGTAGATATCTATATATCTGTATAGTTTTGTCTATATTAGTAGACTATTTAATAAAATATAATACGTGCTTACGCTTTTAATAACGTATTTTTTAACTTTAATAAAATTAATATTAGAACTAAGCAACAGCCGTATTATAAAATTTATACTAATTAGAAGCCCTAAGTCTTAAAATAATATATAAACTTTTAGTAATAATAACGCGTTATGTGAATAAATGAATTAGATATCCGCAATATCCGTTTTATGGATTTTGCTTACGTTTTTAACAAATCCCGCCAAAGGCTCTCAGACGTGATTTCGTAATTCGGAAGACGGCGTAGGTTATTCCGACGCTAGCTGAAAAATCACGTCTGAGCTCGCTGAGGGAAGAACTTGGGCTGATGCTACAAACCTAACGTTATTACATCTGTTTTCGAACTCTATATCGACAGCGCTGGAACCATCGCAGCCAAACCGCATCAGCTTCAACAGCATCTAGAGACCACCAAAACTCACCCTCGAAAAGGCAATCATGAGTGGCCCGGCCAAAGTTGAATTCCAGAAGGTAGCGAAAAAGGATTACTTAATCTGGCCGGAAACGGGCCTAAGTAGAGAGGACCAGGCGGCGCTTGAGGCCAAGATCCGTTCTGTTCTTAATGAAGGTACTGAGGTAAAGGGAACTAGTGTGCTTGAGTCAGAAGGGATTAGGTACTGGGTTGCTGCCATTACACCAGAGCAGGGAGAGAAAATCAAAAGCTTACCGAAGGTTTGTATCCGCTAGAGAAGACTCTGTGCTGCTGAAACGCTAAGAGGATCTCCTAGATACTCACCATCGAGGAGGAAGTCTTCTATCCCTTCCCCTGGTAGGGTCCTACGAGAGTTAGACCGTGCGCGAACACCAGAATCAAAAGTACGCGTATGGTCACGAAGCCTTGATCCTATTGGTTCTATTGGCTGACCCTTATCGATAACCGTAGGACCCATTTTATCAGGGGAAGGGATACAATGGAGGGTACATATGCCTAATGTTTTTGTATTGGACGACTATGTTGGGTAGAACGATTATCGAGGCTTTAAGCTTGCTTAGGAGTTCCTTGGGTACCTGTGGGAAAAGTCGACCTTGGAAATTTAGAAATGAGTAACGGGTTCTACGAACACGTCATGTCACGGTCCTGACGCCCGTGGCTTAGGCCTAGAACATGAATGAGGTGATGTCCTGCACAGCCCCAGGGGCTGTGCAGTCTTGGACTCTATGTATTTAGTTGAGGACTTTTTCCTTGCTGGAATTCTCTTTTCTCTTTTCCTATCTTCGCAATAAATAATTTTCAAGGCTATACTGATGCCTCAGTGGTAACCCTTTCACGTCATACGAAAACTAGACGAAGAGCTGGGCCATTTGTTTTCGCTTAAGATTTAGTGATAAGCTAGAGATGCTAGTCAGCCTAGAGGTAGTAAGGGCAGAGGCAGAGGAGCAGTTCCGTGGGCTTGTAGCAATAGTACCAGGTATCGAATTTGAGCCGTGCACGCAGCCATTCATACTGTCACCCCGCTTCGGTAGCGATAATTGCCAGTTAGAGGCTTAGTTATTCACCAGCTCATTCCTTGCAGGGCGGTCGCTCTGGCCGAATCGGATGGGTGGAAAGGAGTATAAGGAGCGGGTAAGAGAGCAAAGGATCAAGCTGCTATCTACGGCCGTAGAAACGGTACAGCGGACACGGAGGGAGAACAGGGAGGAAAGGGAGGGGGACAGGTACATAACTTGCGCGCAGAACGTGGCCACGGTGGCGAAGCTGGTAAAGCTGGAGCGGTAGTATGGAGTCGTAGCATAGGTGTTAACAAAGATACCCCTAAAACACCGATACCCCTTTCTTATCCATCGCCTCCTCTTTTCTTAATATCCTCGCTTGCTTCTGCTATTCCGTTCGATATGGCGACTAAGCCAACCTAACACCATTAACTCTTAACATCCCTCTGGCTACTCCGCCCAGCCAGCGCCTTCCTTGTATAGGGGCAGCTCTGAGTCTTTGCACATCTGGAATACAGTAGACGCCATCTTAAGAAGCTGTAGAATTTGTCCAGGTAATCAGCTTAGGTGGACTAAGGAATTCAAGGAGTGCCTTGAATCATTCGAGGGGGCGCGTACAAGAGCATTGTTAGAATCCTGAATCACTGGAGACGTCGAAGTCATCAGGCACATATGCGTAACCCCGCCCAATTTTCCTCATGCCCGGCGACACATCAACTCTAAAAGCACAAACTTCATATAAGACCGGTTGCACGACAAGAGCCGCTTAACTACTTGGACTACCTTCGATAAGTACAAAATGGTATAGGATTTGGGGAAGTTTGTGGAGTGCTTGCTAACGTGCTCGACCAGAATCATCCGTACCCCGATGGGAAACTTCCTTACACCTGGAAGAGCGTAGGTGATTACTGGCCACGCCGACTCTTACACATTTCCTCCATGACTTCCATCGAAAGAGACGAGTCGAACTTCTACGGGGCTGTGTGCAAACCCGAATACAGCATCCTAACGTACACTTGGGGCCGCTGGAAGATCAGGGATGCGAAGGGAGGACCGGCTTTGCCTGTCCTTGGGACTTCCTGGAAGATACCGGCTGTGAGAGAAGAGCATTTCACGGTCAAAGCTTTCCAAAGCGTTGTGCAGAGAATGAGTAGTGACAGTATCGAATGGGCATGGATCGACATTGCTTGCATCGATCAAGAGAATGCCGCCGCTCAGGCGGAGGAGGTTGGCAGGCAAGCTAGCATTTTCAAAAACGCGCGTCGGGCCTTCGTCTGGCTTTCGCATCTTCAAACGGAAGCTCTCTCGTCTGCAGTACAGTCTATACAAGAACACGGCCTTCAGTTACGGGACTACATTGACAGGTTAGGCCCATATCTATCACCCCACGACCTGCTCCATTCGTTGCACAAAGAGTTAAATGTCCTCTTCGATGATCCTTGGTTCTCGTCGTTGTGGACCCTTCAGGAAGTCGTATTGAGAAATGACGCACTTGTTCTCTCAGCGCAAGCGGAGCCCATTTGGTGGGAATCAAACCAGTACATGTACCTCACCATGTTCATTAACCACTGCCAGAATATGTTCAAGGACTTTGCGGAACTCGAGAAGGAACTTAATAGACCCGAAAACACACGGCGGTCTCAGGAGCCAAGGGGTCAAGAGATGAAGGATCTCATCTCTGAAGTCAAGAAACGGATTCTTCAAGCCGGCTTCTACTATCTCTTCACTGACAACCCGAATGTCCAATACGGCACTGCTCGCTACCGCACGACATCTCGAGACGTGGACCGCATCTATGCTATCATGCAGATATATAACCTCCGAGTTGGCAAATCCATTCGTCCGCATGAGAACCCCAGTCTGGACGAGCTCGTGGATGAGTTTGCGCTAGCTATTAACCAGACATGTCTGATTATGGGACAGCTGTTTGTTCACACAGAGCCTCCACCTCCGGGTAAAAGCTGGCGTATTACGAGAGCCTCAACTGTCCCGGACACTCTCATGAACTACAAAGAACCAAGGCAGCAGAGTACCGTGACAAAGAATGCATTGGGTAACATCGTTGTCACTTGCCAATGTTGCCCTTTTCCTAGTCTGCTTGAGTTGGTTCGGGATGCTGAACAAGCGAGTCCGATAAACCTTGAGTTCAGACTCGCTCTGGACGAAACCATTCTTCATCAGTTGTCACAACATCCCCTGTTCGGCGAGGCAGTTGCGGGACATAGATTCTCAAACGGCAGGGTTCCCGGATGGCCGCTCCTACCCCATTTTGGAGGTCAAAACCTTTGGGTTCTCTTATTGGGTGACATCCGGGGGGAATGGGACATGCAGAAAAGAGGATTCGATGGCAGATATGTTGGCTCGTTGATAAATTGTGGACTTGGAGGATGGAGTCTTGAAAAAGAGTGGCAAGATATACCGCATTATCGCCTGGGGGTTTGCACCTGGGAGGCCCGTGCAACTTGGCACGAAGAACGGCTAACCACACTTCCGTGGAAGTGTGTCCAGGTGGAATTATACTAAGTTGTCGCTTTTTGACCGGATGAGACGCAGAGAGGGAACCCCGGAAGACGCTGAAGAGTGAAGATTGCTTCGAATATAATTAGGATCGTGATCGACTTGGCTATACTTGAATGAGTCGCGCGACGGAGACATGTGGACAACGCGCTTAAAATACTTCCTTTTAAACCAACACGGAAACTTAAGAGCTCTGATTGCGGAGCTTCGGACAAGAATAATTCTCTCCTTCAAGTTCTTCCTTGCTCGGATGATCTTCGTCGTTACCATTCACCTGTGATACAGAGGCCCCTTACAGTAAATATTGGACAAATCCCACCCTGGTCGGTATGAGGACGCCACATTCTGTCTGTTCTTGACAGCTGACTGAAATTTCACTGACCCCGACATATCGAATTTCTCGACTTCGCTCTCGTGGCTCATACCCAGAAGAAAATCAGTCTCAGGGTTTTGCAATGTTCTAGAAATACGCTATACAGTCAATATTATCCCATGTGCCGTTCTCTCCACAGGAGAAAAAGGTGGCAGTCTTGCGGTCGATACCTCCGATACCCGGTATCAGGATACCCGAGTATCGGCCGATACTATCGCCGATACCCCGATACGTATCCGATACAATGCAGTATTTTACGCCATTACAGGAGCTAATTTTAGGCTCTTAAAGGTTCCCTAGCAAGAAAAAAAGTAGATTTCTACTTT
>Ga0307515_10009981_pt1 | contig 18280 bp, 20 predicted proteins | sample 17_EM_MG_FD_194513 | JGI IMG/M metagenome (GOLD analysis project Ga0307515, IMG submission 194513) | Populus trichocarpa ectomycorrhiza microbial communities from riparian zone in the Pacific Northwest, United States - 17_EM | ecosystem: Host-associated > Plants > Roots > Unclassified | place... | reverse complement strand
TTCCCTTGCCCTTGCCCTTGCCGTTACTGCCGTTGCCAGCGTTGTTACCGGTACGTTGCGCCACCAAGCGAGAGATTGTCTCGGCGTGAGGACAAACCGCGGAGACGTGACTGGGCTGGCGACGAGTTTAGCAGCGAGAAGAACACGCGGCGTTGGCGGACTCAATGGCAGTAGAGAGCGCGGGGTCTTGGTCGGTACGAAGGAACACGGCGGAGAGGTCAGCAAGGGTCAGGTTCCGGTGGGTAAGGAGGGATTGACGGAGCGGATCGTTCAGGCGCGTCCCAGAGAGAGCAGCGAAGGCTCGTCTGCACCGGCACCGGCACCGCTCGCCATGTGCATGTCATTACTTCCTTACTCCGTCAGGGAGGAAGAGTGCGTTGGAGGGAAGGACGGTGACGTGTTCTTCGGGGCGTGTCCTCCTCTGAAGGACCACATGACGGTTCGGCACCCACCAAGCCCCCACCCCCAGGAGTTGGACTCAAGGACGGTGAAAGTGCGTGGATTGGGAAGATGTGGCCAGCAGAAAAGGCGTTGTGCGTAGTCTACTATTCATCTCCCACGCACAAACTGTGGGACTTCGCCCTATCATCCCCAGTAGACTAAATATGTGTACTGTCGGCCGTCGCCTCGCTCTGCAAATGAGTTATTACCCCTGTCCCGTGTCCACTACCCGTATTCGCCTTCCTTCCAGATTGCGCCGCTGACGTCATGGCTTTGTTTTGAGTGTGGCGCGTCTCACGGTGCGCACGTTTAGGAGGCACGGGGCGTGTTTGTGAAAGCCCGGCGGATGCGGCCGGCGCTCAAGGTTAAGGTTCATCATCACTTATTATTTAACCCTTCTTGGGACAGTTTGTAAAGTTTGTGCGATATCGATCTCGCACATGGCCAACGCCAGTTTGTTCCGAACCTCAAGTGAGTCAACGGCTCGGCGACCATTACAAAGCGGAAAGGATTCTTGCCGGACGGGCTCTTGACTCCCGTTGTGAAACGACAAAAAGGGCAACGGCATGCTCTCAGGTCCACTCCCAAACCCACTCCAGCAATGTTTCCGCTATCAAACTTGTCCAACATCACCAAAGCAATGTCGGTTAAAGCAATCAGAGTGCTACGAATTACTGACCTTTTTTCAGCTGGAGATTGCCCTGGTTCCACCCCGGAGCGTCTTCGCCCAATGACAACACTTCGGATATCAAGTAGGTTACAAGGATATTGTTGATACACCATGTTCTGATCGTATCTCCTAGCAATGAAGAGCCCCCAACCAAGCGCAAATCGTAAGTCATTCTGGAACTGTGAGCGACCGATAACTACCACTTTGATAGCTCCGGCTCCAACTCCAGCACCGATGGCCTGAGCTGGAATAACGCGGCGGACGACGAAAACATTGTTATCTCCGATGAGGAGGATAACACCCAGACTATCAAGTAGGGTCAACAGCGACATCCCCGATAAATCATTTTTAACGGTATTTTCTAGTGACGTAGAGTCTCTCAAGAAGGGAATCATCAAAACATCTAACAACAGGACGGATAAGCCGTACACCATCCTTCTTGTTGGGGAGACTGGTGTCGGAAAGTCTTCAGTCTTGGAATTAATCGCCAATGTCCTTATCGGCAATGACATTGATCACTACGACTTCGATATTCTCGACCGCACCAATGAACAAGGTGGTTCCGACAACCAGAGTCAGACCAACTCGCCTGGCTTATATCAATTTACGAGCAAGAACGGCATAACGGTAAGTGCTGGCGCTTTTGAGTGGGGCGGGCATGGTGTGTAACCTCTTCCGAAGGTTTGCATCCTCGACACCCCAGGATTGGCCGACACTCGCAGTGTACAGCAAGATGAACTCCACAAGAGGAGTATTGCAACACAGATCAAGGACCACATCGACTCCATTACTGCGGTTCTCATCCTCGCCAATGGTACCGTGCCGCGCGCCACTGTCGGCACTGACTATGCACTCTCTACGTTATCCGATATGTTCCCCAAAACCATGGTTGCTGAGATTGCCTTTCTGTTTACCAATGTCTCAAGCCCTCTGTATTTGAACGCCACGAGGGATACCACCCCTGAGGTTCTCAAATGCCGCCCACAGTTCCTCCTCAACAATCCCATCGCGCTCCAGAGGAAGTACCACAAGCTCAAGGACGATCCAAACATGAAGAAAAGAAAGACGGACATGCACAACGCAGTGAAGGCCGGCGAACAGAATGCAATGCAAATGCTTGTCGAGCTCTTTGACTGGTTGGACGGTCTTGAGTCACAAGGGACGGCGGAGTCCCAGAAGCGTGAGGCTACGAGCACCGACTCCCCCTCCCCGGTGGACCAAGCAGTCCCCAAGGAGGTAAATAATTCTGCAGTGAGTTGTTCACCTGGCACTCGATTCTTATTTTCTCATTTTGTTGAACATAGCGTATGAACCAATCGTGGCTTCAAACTCCAATTGTCACGGAGGGGAAGGGGGTTTAAGTAGCACGGACGAACAAAGGGGCCCTGAAGAACTCCCAGGAGGAGACGGGTCTTTGTCGTAGCGTCGAGGCAGGGTACCTTCGCCGCTCTATACCTGTATATTACACGCTCTCGTGTTCGCTGCCTCGACTTCATGTTCCCCGTTATGATGGTGACTACGTTTTCTGAATGGTGTATTATACTGCATATGTCATTATGTCCCCAGAATGCGGCTGCAAATGGATCTCAACCAAACCTTATTTACTCCAACGCCAAGGACAATGCCTGCGTTGAGACCTTACCTCGAGTGTGTGAGAGGGTCACAAGAAATGAAGGGCCCGTTTGACACGTGGTAGTAACATGGAACGGCCACTATTCGGGTTCTCTCTTGTCAATATCGCGTGATTCGAGTGGCGCATGTTCACAGCTCGAAAAGGCGTGGAGCCCTCAAAGCGGAGCCCTCCAGGGGCACCCAGCCGTTCATGTGAAGAATCGCAGACGCCGTAAGACGCGCATGTCAAACGGGACTGTCGGGATTTAAGTGGGAGATCATGAGACAGTCTGCGCCGACAATGAGGCCGCACTCGATCTCAACCGATCACGGTTCAAGGGCGAGGAAAACGAGGGCGCTCCCACCGCGACAACATAACGGGGCACGCATGTTGAGGAGACGTGTTTGTGAAGGCCCAACGCCCCTCGTGGGGCACAGTCACCAACGCCATTCAAGTGAGCCAACGGCTCGGCGATCGATGTTCTGCGTTGCAAGGCACATGCCACTACAGACGACGTCTCTCGGGGTCAACGGTGACTATGGGATAAAGGATACGAGGGCAAGAATTAATGCGCGAAGGTGTCGGAAAACGAAAGACCCTTCGTCTGAACGGGCGGCAGCCGGCCTCTACCCCCCCATCACGCTGGGTGATTACAAATAGTCGATACTCATTACACGGTGGCTCGCTGTATGTGGAAAACAACCGCCCTTCGGGGCCGAGAGAAAAACAACCCCCCTGTCGACGTCACCTGCCTCACACGACCACACCACCTCAAACAAACACCCAAACACAACCCCAGTAGACGCAGAACGGGTAGCCGCGGAAAGGGAAGTCCCCGGCCTCGGTTTGTGGTGGGCCGAGAATACCCCTGCCAACTCGATTGAAGACGGTTGAAGTTGACCCTGTCACTTACCGTAAGGACGAATGGAAAGTCAGGGATGAGATGAGACATTTACGTAGTTTACAACGCATCTGACGAATCGTGTAACATGGACTCCGTCTTCGCACGTAAAATTGGATTTTTTTAAATAAATAACCCCCCCCCCCCCGAAAGACTCCTTGCCAATAGGATATGCTACTAGCTATCTTCTATAGTAGGCGAATACAAAGCACGTACCAAAGCAGGAGGGATTATGGTATCGCCGGGCACATGAGACAAGTAACATTGAGACCAAGGAACACAAAACGCGAGGACTCAACCTATGAACCTGTATACGACCAGTACTTGTTGCCACAAGAAACTATCATACCTGTACCTAATTATGACGAGAACACAATATTTCCGACAGAAGGGGTAAAGGCCGTCGAGCAGGATACTTGGGACGTGCTGGTGAATCTCTTTGACTGGGTGGACGGGCTTGTCTCGAATCCCGGAATATTATGGTCAACGTCATCACCTCTCAGAGCAGGACGGAACAGGCCCTGAGGAATGTCAAGAGGAGGGTGCAGGAGTGAGTCAGTAAGGTCAAGCAGATCTCCACCAGTGAGCAGAGTAAGTCAGGTCAGCCCTTCCTGTGTAGGAACCGATATTCGCCATGGAGCACCACTACTGTACACTTGGTTCATTTGATCCCCTCGGTTACGCATTTAAGGAAAGCTATGATACTACGTTTGGTCGTTAGACAGTCTATTGTACGGCGAATGAGAGCGCAGTGCATGTCCTTACTGTTCGTCTTCTTCCGGTTCATTGTTCAGTCCAGTTCTAATGGAAAGAAGTTGAGCGGAAGAGACAGCGGACTCGAGAAGGTCTTCGAGATCAGTTCACTGGAGATGAACTGCCGGGCTGAAAGGAGTAAGCAAGGCCATGGACCGGTAGTTGCTGCGAGTTTGGCAGGAGAAGCGTGAAAGCGTCAGGGGCTGGTTGTTTACACGATCGATGCATGGTGCTGGCTTCGAATTCGGAATTTGGAATTTGTAGCAGAGGCGGGCTGTCCCCGCAGGGTCGGGTCGCAGAATCGCCGACTAAAGGTGAAGAAGCAAAGGGGAGGCATAGGGCAAGAGACAGACTATTCGGACTACTGCGCTGCACCACCCATCCGGTTTAGTGTTTAGCTGTGGTAAAGTACCGGCGATCTACGGGAGAGCGATCCGGCCGCCCTTTAGGTTCGGAACAAACTGGCGTTGGTCATGTGCGATATAAAACCCATCCCCAGGCTGTTCCCCACGTGTATATACAGTCACATGCATTTAGGCATTTAGGCAGAGGAGGTAGGAAGTCGCCTAGCCGAAAAAACTCAATCTTCGGCGGACAAAGGGTTCAGAACGACAAGCCTGAAAACATGACCCTCGCCCTTCTAACCGCGATCGATTGCGACCTTGTCTCACATATGACGTTCAGTGGCGTAACCCACCTCTTTTGAGCTCCATGGTATTAAGCGGCCGCCTTTGTTTTGAATTGCTCGCGGCGACTGCTTGGCCACCCAGAATTCCGCACACCGTCCGGTCCACCCCCGTGCCCATGTTCACGTGCCCCAGTTCGCACGCCTCGTGTTGTGAACCCAACTTGGCCATTCGTACATGAACAGTGCTGGCGCCGTCTAACCCCACTGCAACGCTGATTGCCCTTAACTCACCTTTTGCGATTGCAACCCCGCATTCGGTCTCCGAGTGCCGAGGAGAACCACCATGACCACCGGTGCATCCGGCAAAACGCCGTCCAACTCGCCATTCTCTCCTCTCGAAAAGAACCATATGGACTAGCTTCCAGCTTCTCGCCGGGTGCATATCCTCTATATTTCATGATACAATAGAATCGCCACCCGAACAATAGACAGAATCGAAGATTCCGAATTAGAAGTCCAATGCATTTAGCCACGGCCGACACATTCTGACTATGATCCATGGCTATGGCTCTACCGCACATTAGGTACTGTCACGGGTGTAAACGATATTACAATTACCCGGTTTCAAGCGTTTGCCAACTAATAAGGCCGATAAGGTGATGGTCCGCCATGACAGTTTGGAATTCCAGGGATTGCAGGATGTACGGGAATGTAATCCCGTTCCATTCCGTCCCAGTCCTATCCTCAACGAAGCCTGTCTTGTCCTCCCATCCCGTCGCATCCTCAAGGTACGCTAAATGCTCTACAGGGATTGAGGCATGCTAGAATGGGATTGGATGTACCGTGGAATGGGATAGGGGATAGGGAAAGGGGCGGAATAGGGACGGTATTCATTGACTGATTTTCGGCCACTAGCGGGATCGGATCGGAGCCTTATCCCGTCGTAGCCGAGACCGTCGTTCGAAATCATCCGGATCCTAACCTTCGGGAATCCCGCGGAATCCGGGAGGATGTGCCCCGTCCTGTCGACCTTGAGTTGGGCCTCCACCAACATGCCTCCTAAACATGCGACACGACACGAAGCGCCCCCGTTTTCCTCGTCAATGGTACCGTCCCGCGCGTCACCGTTGGCACTGATTATGGACTCTCCACTCTGTCTGCAATCTTCCCTAAATCCTTGACCAGTAACACCGCCTTCCTGTTCACCAACGTTCTGAGCCTCCGTTGGAACGTTCTGGGATCCATATTTTCCTCCTCAACCACCCCGTCGGCTCGAGAAGAAGTATCTCAAGCTCAAGGATGATCCAAATATGAAGAAAACAAAGGCGGATTGCACAAGTGAGCAAGGAATGGTGGTCGAACTCTTTGATTGCCCTTGAGCCACAGCCAACAGTGGGGGTACTCCCTCTTCGTGGTGCGCTCCAGACGATCGAGGGAATGACCCCGGACGCTCCTGGATCAACCGGCCAAGTGGCGTAAGTAAGGATAGGAAACCCGTGAGTTTTCACCTCATTTACGCTTTCTACTTTCAAATCACCCTCATTGAATGATGTGAACAACTTCTCCTACTTTCAAACGAGAATCCGTGCTCCCACCTCGACGTAGAAGCCTGCGCCCGACTGCAAATATTCCGTATTGTGCCCAACTGCAGTTCAGCCCGTTCTCTACGGCTGTGTGTTAATTTTATTTCTACTTCCATGGCTCCAGCTTGTTCTCCGTTTCAAGTCCGCTCGCCCCTGCTTGTTCCACGTTCACGTATCTCGCTTAATTGCATCGAGCATTTACCTTGTTCTTTGTCTGTCTTATGTTCATCGAGTATCTATCTGGTTCTCGGCTTGTACAGTATTGGGTTCAAATTTTATTCTGGCGCATCAGCCGTGGTATAGCGTTTGTCTGTGCTTGCTTGCGTGATGCGCCGCACCAACTCGGTGGCAGAATGGTCGACGATGGATATCTCCGACAATTTCTTCGGCATAAGCGTCTTTGCCCTGAGGTACCTCATTCGCGCGTTTCGTCGCTCCGGCTGGGAAGGCAGTGTTGGGAGTACACCCTTGACGGTAAGGTGCAACAGAGGCCACCTGTACGAGGACAATGTCTGGTTCAAGTGTGCAGGGTGCAGGGTTGGTCTCTGTTTTTTTCCGCAAGAATGGTCGTCGTCCAGCCAGGTGGCGTTCTCGTCGCTCGGATGCCCAGAAAGAGACTGCAATGCGGTTGCAATGAAAAGGAGGGCGATCATCGGGTACCGAGTGTCACAGAGTGTGGATGCTCGGGTCCAGCGTAACGGTCAACACGAGGTTGAAAGGCCTGCGAAACCGCTGCGGTGCACTTCTGGTCTTCTCTGCCTCCCTTGTCCCACTCATTGATCACCAACCACAAAAGCAAGTGGAAGTATTATTGGGACCCGAAACCCCTGTGTACGCCTGCTGGCCTTCACGTGGCGGTGGCCCTATCAGGAACTAATGACCTCCGCTTCTGCACCCAACGGAGGTCGAGTATAATACGTCCACCACAAGTGGGTTCCTGCTGGTATTCACCTTCTCCCATCACCCCCAATGCCGACCGCAATTCAAGCCAAGCGCGGACGGTGAGTCTTCTCTCAGAAACCCGAACCGTGGATAACCACTACCTCGGACGGTTTCTCTAGTAGCGAATCTCCTGCTAGCCCACATGGGAATAGCCCAGCGGATGATCAGAGCACCCTTACCTCTGATGATGGGTATAATACTCCGACCATCAAGTAGGTTTCCATAACATCTCCGGTGATGAGTTCCGACCGTGATTTCTAGCGACGTAGAGTCTCTCAAGCAGGGGATCATCAAGACATTAAAGAACGAGGGGAAAGCACCATACACTATCCTTCTGGTTGGAGAGACCGGGGTAGGAAAGTCACCAGTCTTGGAACTGATTGCCAATGTCCTTGTCGGCAACGTTGGTCACTACGACTTCGACATGTTCGATCACACAAATGAGCAAGGTGGTACCGATAATCAGAGTCAGACCAACTCTGCCCACCTTTACGAAGTCACGAGTAACAACGGCATAATGGTAAACCCCAGTAATTTTTGTTGAGTAGGCCTAACCTCTTTCCAAGGTTCGCATCCTCGACGCACCCGGTTTAGCTGACACTCGTGGGCTTAATCAAGACGACCTCCACAAGCAAAGCATTGGGACACAGATCAAGGATCACATTGAACCCATCAATGCCGTTCTCGTCGTCGTCAATGGTACCGTTCCCCGCGTCACAGTCGATACCGAGTGTGCCCTCTCCATTCTGTCTGCCATCTTCCCCAACACCGTCATCAACAACGTTGCTTTCCTATTCACTAATGTCTCGAGCCCCGTACACCTCAATTTCCCCCAGGACACCGTCCCAGAGTTCCTCAAAGCCGCTCCACATTTCCTCTTCGACGATCCTATCGCGCTCCTGAAGAACTATCTCAAAATGAAGGATACTCCGAACAGGAGGATGAGAAAGAACCTTCACGAAGTGGTAAAGGCCATTGAACAGAATGCATTGGAGATGTTGGTGGATCTCTTTGACTGGTTGGACGGCCTTGAGCCACAGCCGACAACAGAGATTGTCTCTCTCCATGACACTTCTCGGAAGGTCAATTCCATTATTGAGAATCATCGCGCTCTGCAGGGCCAAACGGAGGTAAAGCGCTCGGACGTACGTTGTTTAACTTGCCCACATCTCCCTGGTGTTCTAATCTTATTACCATTGTGGATGGGCTGTGAAGCAGAAGCCCACGTCCACCCACACTCCGAAACAAAGCCACGGGGATTCAGAAATGAATAAGGTGCAGTTAGAAAAGACGCGAGGAAGCTTAGAGCGGATGCTCGGCCTCCTGAAAAAGGCTGAAGAGAAGATTCAGGAGGGAATCTGGAAAGTCATACGGATCTTCTTCGGCAAATAGAGACAAGTCCAAGGATATCCTCGGATATTGACTATGTCACATCGACTCCGTGCACACCACCGTCGTGTTTCTTTTGGGTAATTATGCCTAGGAGTGCTTGGCAGAATAAGAAACTATGTTTGTATCATTAATGATTCTATTTTATGAGCCATGTATAGAGCACATGTCCTTATGCCCCCTCTCCTGTTCATCCTATTCATAGAATTCAACAATTATGATCATCTCTACTCTGACAGCGCACTTGCAGCCCGCACCAGGGGTTCATAACGGCGTCCCTAGCGGTGCTCATCGGCACAGCAGCAGCATCCGATTAACGCTCATCATTTGCGTTTGGGATACTAGCCGGTTTACGAGCTCTCCGCGACTGAGCCATTCCGCTTTCCATCCCAATCCGTTATTTCTAAACCCGTTTAGCTCCCTCAGGAGGTAAGAACATCCTGCTCTGTTCCCTGGATCTCCCTTTTTAGCGCGCGTGTTTAGGAGGCATGTTTGTAGCTTCTCGATAGCGCGAAGCCATCGTAGCCTTCCACCAACCGTGACAGCTTGTCCATAGCACCACCCTTAGTACGGCTAAGATCACCAAGCGCATTTTCATGCGTTGCGGTGACCGACTTGGAGCAAACGACCCTCATTGACAGCCGGGAGAACCTTCCATGGCAGCTGTCTCATATGACAGAGGGGCTGGAGCCATGAGCATGAGGTTGGAGCTAGCCATCTGTTCGTCGGCGAACAGTTTGATATAATAGCATTATAATTTATAATAGAAAAGAGGATTTATCATGTATAAAATGTTGGGAAATGACTGATGGTTTGAGGCCGCGTAGGCTGTGGCCATTTGATCGAGAAAGCGCATCGGCGAACGCAGTGAATACAATGCTGTTTATATTTTATGATTATAAATAAACTGATTACATATAACAATGGGGGAAAATGGCAATTGCAATGGCGAGAGCTGTGGGAGGTGCCGTGGTGACCAAATGAGAGCTGGTGCGAGTCTTCACGTGTCATATACCTGGATTAGACACATAGGCATCCTACATCCTACATCGTATGCCAAGTATGCTTCCAACCCAACACTCATGTTCTTAGGCAGGATGGGGAGCCTCGTCAACCGACTAATAGACCAATCAACGGCAAGCGGAATCCAGTCGCAAGTATCACCAAAGAAACTGGGAATCGAAGAAAAATGTAATAGTGGGATCATTGTCGTGGTGGAAGGGTCACAATAAGGACAACAATGACATATCATATCGGCTACAAAGTACGAAGAGCGGAGGAAATACTCTCACCTCTGCGCACCGATAAGATCCGCTTAGTCTTTGGAACTCCTTTCCTCACCATCTTCATTGCTTTTCCCAGGAGGCCCAGCTCCTTCATCCGTTCCAAGCTACCTCGCATATTCTCCAGCTGCTCCTGACTAACTCCATTCTCCTCCATGTACATATGATTCTGTTCCAGCAGCCGGATTGCCTCCTCCACGTGCGCCTAGAGGTAGAGCTGAGGAAAGCAAGTGCCAAAGAGTACAGAGCGGGTGTGACAGGGCCGATATCTGGAGCAGATCATTTAACTTGCTTCTGCTTGCCGAGGAAGATCTCAGATTTCCTCCTGCGTTTTCTCTTCACGGGCCCCAGCGTCTCTTCCAGGCTTTTCTCGATTTCTCCAGTGCGCGTGAGGAACTTCCCTATCCTCTGTAGCAGTGTGGATTTGTCCGTGTGATTGGAAGGGGGTTCCTGGTTCACAGCGAGGATAAGACTCGAGCGCCAGAAGAGGTGCAAGCAGGTTGAACTACTCACGGGTAGATACTTTTCCCCCTTGGCCATTGTCATCGGTTGTGGCTCAAGGCCGTCCAGCCAGTCAAAGAGTGATACCAGCATTTGGAATGCATTCTGCTCGCTGGCTTTCACTGCATTGCGCAAATCCGTCCTTCGTCTCTCCATAGTTGGGTCGTCCTTGAGCCCGAGGTACTTCTTGTAGAGCACGATGGGGTTGTTGAGGAGGAGCTGAGGGGCGTCGTTGAGGACGTCTGGAATCGTATCTCCGGAGAAGTTCCAATGGAGGGGCTCGAAACATTGGTGAATATGAATGCAGTGTTGCTATCCAGGGATTCGGGGAAGATGGTAGACAGAGTGGAGAGTGCATAGTCGGTGCCGACAGTGACCCGCGGGACAGTGCCATTGGCGAGGACAAGAACTGCAGTGAGAGATTCGATGTTCTCCTTGATTTGAGCTGCAATGCTACTCTTGTGGAGCTCGTCTTGCTGAACACCGGCCAACCCGGGTGTGTCGAGGATGCGGGACCTTGGAAAGTGGTTACGCCTACTCAGCAAAAATTACTGGGGCTTACCATTATGCCATTTTTACTCGTGAGTTCGTAAAGGCGGGCTGAGTTGGTCTGACTCTGATTATCGGTACCACCCTGCTCATTTGTGTGATCGAGAATGTCGAGGTCGGAGTGACCAAGGTTGCCGGCAAGGAGATTGGCAATGAGTTCCAAGACTGATGACTTTCCTACCCCGGTCTCTCCAACCAGAAGGATAGTGTATGGCGCTCTCCCCTCGTTCTTTGATGTCTTGATGATCCCCTGCTTGAGAGACTCTACGTCGCTAGAAATCACGGTCGGAAATCATCACCGGAGAGGTTATGAGACCTACTTGATGGTCGGAGTATCATACCCATTATCAGGGGCAAGAATGCTCTGATTGTCCGCCGGGCTATTGGAAGGGGATTCGTTACCAGGGGATTCGCTACTAGAGAAACCGTCCCAAGTAGTGGTTATCTACGGTTCGGTTTTCTGAGAGAAGACTCACCGTCCGTGCTTGACTTGAGCTGCGGTCGACATTGAGGGTGATGCGATGTGGCTAAAGTCGCAAACGCCCCAGCCTCAAGAACTCACAGGGTTTGCCAAATTTGAGCCAGTTATCAGTTATGGGATGTTAGTCCAGCACACGTGGTGGACGTATTATACCCGACCTCCATTGGGTGCAGAAGCGGAGATCATTACTACGTGATAAGGCACACCGCGTGAAGGCCAGCAGGCATACACAGGCATTTCGGGGTCCCAATAATGCGTTCCACTCGCGTTTGTGGTTGGTGATCAATCACTGAGACGAGAAGACCAGAAGTACAGACCTTTCAACCTCGTGTTGACCGTTACGCTGGTGAATTGTACACCCAAGCGTCCTTCATTTCCACACTCTGTGACACTCGGTGCCCGATGATCACCCTCGTTTTCATTGCAACTGGGCTTCCGAGCGACGAGAGCGCCACCTTGACGACGACCGCCTTGCGGAAAAAACAGAGACTAACCCTGCACCCTGCACAGTTGAACCAGACATTGTACTCGTACAGGTGGCCTCTGTTGCACCTTATCGTCAAGGGTGTACTCCCAACACCGCCGTCGCAGGAGCGAAGAAGCGAATGAGGTACCTCAGGGCAAAGACGTTTCTGCCGAAGGACATTGTTGGAGATGTCCATCGTCGACCACTCTGCCACCGAGTTGATGCGGCGCATCACCTCAAGCAAGCACGGACAAACGCTATACCACGGCTGATGTACCAGAATAAAATTTGAACCCAATACTGTACAAGTCGAGAACCAGATACATACTTGATGAACATGAGACGGACAGAGAACAAGGTAAATGCTCGATACATAAACGTGGAATATATAAGTAGGGGCATGCCGGAGAACGAGCTGGAGCCATGGAAGCAGAAATAAAATTAACACGCAGCTGTAGAGAGCAGGTTGAACTGCAGTTGGGCACAATACATAAATAATTGCAGTCAGACGCAGGCTTCTGCGTCGAGGTTGGAGCACGGATTCTCGTTTGAAAGTAGGAGAAGTTGTTCACATCCTCCAATGAGGGTGAGTTGAAAGTAGAAAGCGTAAATGTGATGAAGACTCACGGGTTTCCTATCCTTACTTACGTCACTTGGCCGGTTGATCCAGGAGCGTCCGGGGTTATTCCCTCGATCGTCTGGAGCGCACTACGAAGAGGGAACATCCCCACTGTTGGCTGTAGCTCAAGGCCACCTAACCAATCAAAGTGTTCGACCACCATTCCTTGCTCGCTTGTGCAATCCGCCTTTGTTTTCTTCGTATTTGGATCATCCTTGAGCTTGAGATACTTCTTCTGGAGCCGGCAAGGTTGTTGAGGAGGAAATATGGAGCATCTTTGAGGTCAGCCGGGGTGGTCTCCCCAGAAAAGTTCCAATGGAGGAGGCTCGAAACGTTGGTGAACATAAGGCGGTGTCACTAGTCAGGGATTTGCGGATAGAGTGGAGAGTGCATGGTCGGTGCCAACGGTGACGCGCGGGACGGTACCATTGGCAAGGATGAGAACGGCAGTAACGGTGTCGATGTGATTCTGAATCTGGGTCGCAATACTCTCCTTGTGGAGCTCGTCTTGCTGAAGATCGCGGGTATCGGCCAACCCAGGCGTGTTCGAGGGTGTCAACCTTGGAACCTTGGAACCTTGGAAGAAGCTATTCCAACGCCGTCAGCATCATCATCTCATACAGACGTGGAACGAAGCCCATCGGCCGGTCGCATTACCATCATAGATGACGGGATATATGTGCTCAAAAGACGCGAGGTTGAGCCGCTGAACGTCATAGCTTGTTGGGCGCGAGAAGGTTTGGGCCGACAATGAGGCCGACCGGGGTTCAAGAGCGAGGAAAACGAGGGCGCTTCGTGTCGTGTCGCATGTGTAGGAGGCATGTTGGTGGAGGTCCAACGCGAGGTCGAGAGGGGGCACATCCTACCGGATTCCGCGGGATTCCCGGAGGGTAGGGATCCAGATGATTTCGGACGACGGGATAGGATAGGATATGCTCCGATGCGATCCCGCTAGTGGCCGAAAACCAGTCAATGAAAGCCGTCCCTATTCCGCCCCTTTCCCTTTACAAAGTCAAGCTGGAATTATATCCCTTGTGCGAGATGAGATGATGGAACCGTCAAGAACTCTTTCTGTGACTGAAGGGAGTATAGAGGAAGCTGAGGAATACAACACAATCCGGCGCTGAGGAGGATACATCGGGCGGCCATTGTTGAACGCTGCGCTGATGGAGGTCGGTGACAATGAGACAAAACACGTAACGATCCGTACTATATGAGGGCGATATTTCACATTAATTACAACAGTTCGTCGGGAAGTGTGGGGACGGACCTGAACCACAGGACCAGTTAGGAGAATGACGTTTACCTGCTAAGATGTGCTTGCGCCCAGTAAAGAGCTTGGCGAGAACCAACAGATTGACGACAAGAGTGTAGGGGTAGGACGTGTTCCGCGCGGATGGGCCCGTGCGGTTGATAGCTGGAGCAGCGTTGCAGAACGAGAACGCCTGGTGATTGAAGCTAATCGCTCGCGTACATCGGGCTTGAAACGGTGGGAAAAGGAGCCGTAAATGAGGTTGCACGCGCTCCGTAGGACTCGTACTCAACAACGGGTCGTCTGCCCTAACGTCGAGCAGGGCGTCATGTGCGAATCACCAGCAAGTATACTCCCCTCCACGGGATCGAGCGCACTCTCCCCATCCCCAAAACCCGATTCCTGGCCTGTCTCAGGGTATTAAAAGGTGCGAACGACGCGCAGTTTAGGCGAACACCAGGCATGGTGAACGCTCACAAGAGGCACCACAACGAAGCGGGCAAGCGAAGTGGACGGCGACAAAACGGCTAGCCTTTATTAGCTACATGGTGACAACGGGCTCGACGCGTACCAGTACATGACAGTGACAGAATAAGAAACCACTTTTAACGCAGGGTACACTTGGGAGCCTTTAAATAGGGGGAAATTGCGGAGTGTACTCCTCAGGAGCCCCAGTGCCTCCTCCAAGCCTCCTTCCATGTTTCCCCACTTCGCACCATGGACCCTCCTTTCCTCCGTAGCAGTGTGGCATTGTCCGTGTCGCTCTGACTTAGTGTGTGATTAGACGGGGGCTTCTGGTTCATGTCCTACTCCCAATTAGGATAAGATTCGAGCGCCGGGTGAGGTGCAAACAAGTTGAACTACTCACGGCTGGATGCTCTGCCCCTTTGGATACCGCTTGGTCCATGGGGGGGTAAGTGGAGGTGTATGGGTCCGCGATAATGGTCGTAGCATTTCCGATTGTCGTCGGCTGTGGCTCAAGACCGTCCAACCAGTCTAAAAGGTCGACCAGCATATCCAGTGCATCCTCCTGTCTCGCCTTCACCTCTTTGCGAAAAGGTGCCCTGCTTATTTTCATATATGGGTCATATCTGAGTCTACGATACTGCTTTTGGAGGGCGATGGGGTTGTTGAAGAGGAATAGTGGAGCGTCTCTGAGAACATCGGGAAGGGTATCCCTGGAGAAGTTAAAATGAAGAGGGCTTGAGACATTGGTGAACATGAAGGCGGTGTTGCTGGCCAGGGATTTTGGGAACAGATTGGATAAGGTAGAGAGTGTATAGTCAGTACCGACGGTGACGCGTGGCATGGTACCATTGGCGAGGATGAGAACCGCAGTGATGGAGTCGATGTGGTCCTTGATCTGCGTTGCAATGCTCCTCTTGTGGAGTTCATCTTGCTGTACACCACGGCTGTCGGCCAATCCAGGGGTGTCGAGTATGCGAACCTTCGGATAAAGTTACACACACACCATACTCGCCCCACTCAAAAGCGCCAGCACTTACCATTACGCCGTTCTTGCTCGTAAATTCATACATGCGAGCCGCGTTCGTCTGACTTTGATTGTCAGAACCGCCTTGTTCATTGGCACGGTCGAGAATATCGAAGTTGAAGTGATCAACGTCATTGCCGATAAGGACGTTAGCGATGAGTTCCAAGACCGAAGACTTTCCGACACTAGTCTCGCCAACAAGAAGGATGGTGTATGCGTGTACGTGTTCAGATGTTTTGATGATCCCCCGCTTAAGGGACTCAATGTCACTAGAAAATACGTTAAAACTGGTGTACCGGAGATGTCGCCGTGAACGTACTTGATAGTCGGGGTGTTACCCTCGTCGTCGGAGTCGGAAAAGTTTTCATCTTCATCGTATGGCGTGGTATTCCTGCGCAGGCCAGCGAGGGTGTTGGTGGGCCCAGGGGAGAGGCACTCGTCGCCGGAGCTATCAAAGTGGTAGTTATCGGCGACTCAGAGTTCCAGGATGACTTACGATTTGTGCTTGGTTCGAGACTCTTCATTGCTAGGAGATACGATCAGAACATGGTGTATCAACAATATCCTTGTGACCTACTTGATAACCGAAGTGTTGTCATCGGGCGGAGTGTTGTTATCCAGCGAAGTGTTGTCAGCGGGCGAAGTGTTGTCATTGGGTGAAGACGCTCTGGAGCGGAACCGGGGCAACCTGTGCCTCCTCCGGCTGGAAAAACATCAGTAATTTCGTACGACTACTTGAACAGTAACCAACATTGCTCTGGTGAGCTTGGACAAGCCAGACAGCAGAAACATTGCTGAGTGCTGAGTGGACCGTCTGACGACGCTATAGCTGATAGCATTCCTTATGTCGTCGTTTCACCACGAAGAGCTCGTCCAATGGTCCATGGAAAGAACCCTTTCGGGTCTCCGAGCTGTTGGCTCACTTGAGGTTCGGAGTAACTGACGTTGGGTGTAACAGGCGTTGGCCATGTGCATGATTCGAGCCGAGGCCGCACCCGCAGACCTCGCGTTGGCCGTTCAAAAACACGCCTCCATGCCTCTAAACATGCGCGCGTTACCGCTATCGCACCGCGACACGACACGACTCCCAGGGCGTTCCATTGGTTACACACTTGCATTGAGTGCGCACTAAAAGCGAGAAAGCGAGGGCGACAATCTAGAACAAAGGCGGTCGGCCGCGTTGCCGCTCAAAGGGGACAACCGAATCATAGTCATGGCTTGTTTGGGTAGGAGAGCGTGAGATCACACTGCCCTTAGCCTCAAGTGCATTGCATGATCACTCCACTCTTTATCAAGATCTGGAAACAGATCTGGAGGGTACTGAGGCTGGGAAACTGATCGGACGAGCGCTGTTCGTCAATTTGGGGTTCCTGTGGATCCACTTCCAACAGCCGCCCCACAGGAATAAGAATGATATTCTTATGAATTGAATGGGAGCATGCATCGAACGCGACCACCCCCGCGCGCCGACGCTGCGATGACATGTGGCCTGGGCACCATAAGGTCCAGAGCAAGGTGACCTCACAGTTCATACCTTGGGACCTTGGACAGTACAAAGCGGGTCGTCGGCGCTCATCCCGATCGCTGCCCCATATTCGGCTCCCCGAGTGCTGAGAGTAACCTCGAAGACCACAGGGATAACAGAACAAGGAAGTGGGGCACTACTTTCTCCAGCGGTTTGGGCTTGACGTGAATGGGAGTCGGCACTGCTCGGATGATGGCTATGGACGGTTGAGGGGCAAGAATACCCAATACCCATACACACGGCATTTCAAAGTAAAGACCTGTGGTCCTCTCGCCCGATTCAATGGACACTGCTCAATCTAATCTTTAATCACATGCGGGTACAGCGGCAGGGTCGTTATTAGGTGTGCTAAGTGTCACCCGCTCTGATACGCAACCCCAATGCAGGTCCCCACTGCCATTCCGTTGACCCTGCTGACCCTGCTGGCGAGCCATTCATCTCCAGTGAATTGATCCACCCACACTAACCCGCTGAATGGGTGGCGTCCGAATAGTAGGCCAGCGACACACGTAACACCGACGCTCCCACGCTCCTCATACTCGCGGCACTTGCCGCCGAGCTGCGACTCACCATCTCCAGTGAACTGATCCCGAGGACCTTCTCCGCTCCTCTATTCGACATGGGTCATATCGCGTGTGGTGGCCATACCTCCCACGAGCATCATTTTGCTCCGCCCCTCTTGCGAGAAACTGGGCGGCACCTGAGGACAGCCATGGAGGGACCAGCATACAGGCGTAGGGTTGATGGAGGGAGGGAGTGCATACGGAGAGCGCAGTCAAATCACAAAATCACTCACAAAGCATCACCCTTCAAGCATTCCGCTGCTTCTGTGTCGATCGAAGAGCGCCACTAAAAACGCGAAATGAAACCACTAGTACAGATAGTCTGTGTAGAACTGCGCTATCAGAGTAGAGTAGATGATTATACTTGTTTGTAACCTATGCATCATAGTCCGCCATACGTAGTGGACGCCAAAGAGTACAGTGCGAGTGACAGGGCCAATATCTGGAGGAGATAATGCTACTTGCTTCTACTTGCCGAGAAAGATCTCAGATTTCCTCATGCACTTTCTCTTCACGGCCCCCAACGTCTCCTCCAGGTGTTTCTCGATTTTTCCACAGTGCGCGTGAGGAACCTCCTTATCCTTTGTACCAGTGTGGCTTTGTCCTTGTGATCGGAAGGGGGCTCCTGGT
>Ga0307515_10009980_pt1 | contig 18283 bp, 13 predicted proteins | sample 17_EM_MG_FD_194513 | JGI IMG/M metagenome (GOLD analysis project Ga0307515, IMG submission 194513) | Populus trichocarpa ectomycorrhiza microbial communities from riparian zone in the Pacific Northwest, United States - 17_EM | ecosystem: Host-associated > Plants > Roots > Unclassified | place... | reverse complement strand
CGAGCTTAGGCTTACGCGACACGATGTTGATGCTGCCGCCTAACGCGTTGCGGCCGCGAACCGTTCCTTGCGGACCTACGTTCACTTCCACGCGCTCGATGTCGAAGAACGCGACGCCTAGACCGCGAGGTCTAGGGACATAAACATCGTCCAGGTGCGGAGCGATCGCGGGATCGCCAAGCTCGGTGTTGGCATTGCTGCCGATGCCGCGCACATACAGCTGCGTGTTGCTTTCGTAGTTGGAAATCTCGACGCCGGGCATGAGCGATGGCAAATCGAGAAAATCCGTGGCGCCGAGCGAATCTAAGTCCGCTTGCGACACGGTAGCGGCCGTGCCTTCGTAGCTTTGCAGGGTTTGCGTGACGCGCTCGACCGAGATGACCACTTCTTCGACGACGTTGTCATCCGCTGCAGCCTTTTCCTGAGCGAGCACCAACGGCGGACAACCCATGAGAGAAACAGAGACAAAAAATCGCAGAGACTGTTTTCCAGTCAACATGCGCCCCCTCCTAAATTCTATTAACTGCGCAGGCCGCATGGTTACTCCCGGGTGACAACGTTGTCAAGATCCGGGATGAGTTGATAGAAAGTGCCGAGAAAAATAGACGCAGGGCCCAAAGACAGCGTTGGTACTTTTAGTACATAAAGTGGCGCCTCTGAGAGCGGCGCGAATGGTAGCGTTACCGTACTTGTTTAAGCGGCAAAATCGCGAGTGAGCCAAACAGGCAGAGCAGGCCGGCGGCGCTGAATAGAACCGCATAGCCGCTGTCGCTCGCGGCCAAGATCCATGGCGCAATGGCGGGCGACAATATCTGCGGCAACGTATTGGTCACGTTGACTAGACCAAGGTCCTTCGCGGCGTCTTCCTTTTGACGAGGCAGCACGTCCGTGAATAAAGCGAGATCTACTCCGACATACGTGCCTTGTCCGATGCCGGTAGCGGCGACACCGATCAAGAATGCCGAGTAAGAATCGGCCGTGCCGATGAGCCAAAGTCCCATGCCATAAACCGCCGATCCGGCAAAAACGAAGATCTTGCGCCGTCCAAAACGGTCGGAAAGCCGACCGCCGATTGCACTGGAAATGACGAGCAACGCGGACTGCAGGAGCGTCGACTCGAAGACATGATTGGGCAGAGCGTGCACCGCTATTCCGAGGTGATCCATGAGGAATAGCGGCTGATAAGCCTGGAAAGTCGCCGTGCCCATGACGAAGAAGACGCGACTGATCCACGCCCAAGCGAAGTCTGGATGCTGGCGTGGATCGATCAGGTAAGTGCTAAAAAAATTCTGTTGACTAGCAGGCGGACGCGCGCCGATCGGCGGATCGTCGATCGTGAAAGCGAAGAGCAACACGCCGGCGGTACCGATCGCGCCGGGCACGACAAGCGCCATCCAGATGTTCTGCGGCAGAGCTTGGACGAGAAAAGTGCCCGCGACATTGCCGACAGGCATGCACACACCGAGAATTCCCGCCACGGTACCCCGCTGTGCGATGGGCACCTGATCCGGCAGCACGGCCACTAAAGCTGCGAGTGTGGCGTTGAACGCAAGTTGAGCGATACACCATCCGATCAGGACAGTCGTGATGTTCGACGCGGCTCCAATCATCGCGAGTGCGAAGAGGCCGCACAAAATTCCGCCCACGAGCCAAGGCCGGCGCCGACCGAAGCGCGAAGTCGTTCGATCGCTCAGCGCACCGAAGAGCGGATTGCTGACCAGCGCAAATATCGCGCCGACCCCAAACACCAAGGACAGCGGTCTCGTGGTGTCGCCCGGCGCGAGCTGTTGGACTTTCAGTGCAAGCGTAACGATGATGGGGGTGAGTAGCGCGAGCCACAGAACCGCATAGGCCAGCGCGTACAAAAAGACGAAGCCGGGGCGTGCGCCGGCGGTTCGACTGGCGGGTCGAGCTTCTGAAGAATCGGCGCGGGTCACGAAGATGAGCTTGCCACGTCATCATCGGCCTCGCCAACCTGTCCATGCAAGGCGACTGTGGTGTTCATTCGAAATCGCGCTTCCTTCGTAGTCCATTGCATCTTTTTCGCCTCGCTCGCCTCATGTCCCGACGCGCCTGCGCGATCTTTCTACGATCGCGCGGTTAGCGAAGTTAGTGGGCGCTATTTCCTGCCGGGAATCGCCGTCGGTGTCATCGAAAACGGCAAAGTGACTTATCGCCACGTGGGCGGCGAGCGCATAGCCGGCTCCGGTGAGCGCGTGACGCCGAATACGCTTTTCAAGATCGCGTCGAACAGTAAAGCGATGACGGCCAGCGTGCTCGCTCGGCTGGTAGACGCCGGCAAGCTTCGTTGGGACGATCCTGTGGTGCGGCACCTTCCCGCGTTTCGTATGTATGACCCTTGGGTCACGCGTGAAATGCAGGTGCGCGATCTGCTGATTCATAACAGTGGGTTGCGCGAAGGCTCGGGCGATCTCATGTTGTGGCCCGAGCCGAACCGATTCACTCGATCGGACATCATCGCCGGGCTAGCTTATCTCAAGCCGCGACACAGTTTTCGGTCGCACTACGATTACGACAACCTCTTGTACATCGTTGCCGGTGAGGTTGCATCCGCCGCCGGCGGTGCTTCTTACGAAGCGCTGGTGCGTCGTGAAGTGTTCGATCCGGTCGGGCTGTCGCGATGCCGGGTGGGAGAATGGCGGCGCGATGAGGTGGGCGATGTCGCTCAGCCTCACATGCGCCAAGGCAATCGGAACACGGTCATTCGTGCCGACGGCGAGCTCATTCCGCTCTCGACGGCGGCTGCGGCGGGCGGTATCCGTTGCAGCTTGAACGATCTCATGGCCTGGGCCGCTCTTTGGCTCGATCCCGATTTCAGGCTACCTGCCACCGGCCAGCCTTATCTGTCGCGCGCTCAGAGAGACTTGATCTGGTCCGCTCACATGCCTTTGCCGATCGGCCGCCGGCAACGAGAATGGGAGGGTAGTCGCTTCAATGCTTATGGATTCGGTTGGCGCATCTCGGATGTGGAGGGCGTGTTGAAGGTGGCGCACACGGGAACGCTCGCGGGCATGTACTCAGCAATCGTGCTGTTCCCGGAGAAGCAGTCGGCGTTCGTCATTCTGATCAACGGCGATGGAGCCGATGCGCGCACGGTTTTGAGTCAGGTGCTGGTGAGGCACATCACGGCGCGCTCGAAGGCCCGAACCGTCAAAGCCTTTGCGGATGAAGTGGACAGCGACCGCCGCGAGCGATTACAGCCCAATGCACTCGCTCTCCCCGCGCGAGAGCCCGCAACGGTGGATTCCATCGCACGATGGCTGGGCGTTTATCGCGATTCTTGGTTCGGCGAAGTTTCGCTGTGCGCGGCGTCCGGCCGCGTCACTTTCAAGAGCGCCAAATCGCCCCTGCTCAGCGGTCAGGTCATGAGCGCAGCCGGCCGTTTTCTCGTGGACTGGACCGATGAGAGCGTGGATGCCGAGCCCTGGCTCGATTTTGCACAGCCTCTAGAAAACGGTGGCATTGCGCTTAGCCTCGGCAAGATCGATCCCAGCGCAGATTTTAGCTACGACTTCGAAGACCTTTCTTTCACGCGCGTGCGCGCTTGCCCTTGATGCGACTGCGGTTTGAGTGGCCATCGAGCCGCGAACGGCGCCCACTTGCTGTCGCTCGCGCGTCCCTGTAGAACACTGCGGAAATGTTCGAAAAATACGGCCCGGGCGCATCCGTGATATTCGCGCTCACGATTCTAATCAGCGCTATCGGCCTCAAATCGCCGCGAGTCATCGACCGCATGATTCTGCGGCCTTACCGCTTGGTGCGTAACCGCGAGTACGAGCGGCTCATCACCAGCGGCTTCGTGCATGCCGATCTCGGACATCTGATTTTCAACCTGATCACGTTCTACTTCTTCGCATTCGCATTGGAGCAAGTGATCGGCACTGTGAGATTCGTGGTGCTGTATTTCGTCGGCCTGATTCTGAGCGATCTCGGCACCTATTTCAAAAATCGCAACAATCCGGAATATGCATCGCTCGGCGCTTCGGGCGCGATTCTCGCGGTGATGTTCGCGTCCATCATCTATTTTCCGAGCCAGTCTTTGTTCCTGTTTCCCATTCCCGTGCCGATTCCGGCGCCTCTGTTCGCGGTGGGCTACCTGGCCTACAGCTATTGGCAATCGCGCGTCTCGCGGGGCCGCATCAATCACGATGCTCACTTCGGCGGCGCGTTGACGGGCCTCGCATTCGTTGCGCTTACGGATCCCGAGGCATACCGCGGTTTGGCGCGAGTATTCTAGATGGACGAGGGGAGCGCGAAGCGGTGCCCTCCGTCAAGAGCCGGCCGGAGGCCATATGGTTGATTTATACGAGTCGCGCCGCGAGCAGATGTATCCCAAGCTCACGCCCAGCCAAATCGAGCGGCTGCGCACTCACGGCAAGGTCATTCCGCTACGGGCGGGCGAAGTCATCATCGAGCCAGGCCAGCGTTACGGAGGCATGTTGGTCGTGTTGTCGGGCTCGATCGAAATCTTGCGTCCCGGCATCTCAAGCGAAGAGCCCATCACTGTGCACACTGCCGGCAGCTTTGCCGGCGAGATGAGCAGTCTGCGCGGAGCCGGTGGTCACGTGCGCGCTCGAGTTCGCGAGAGCGGCGAAGCCATTGAGATCGACAACGAGTCCGTGCGCAGAGTGGTGCAGACGGACGCGGAGCTAAGCGAGCTGTTGATGCGGGCTTTTATCCTGCGCCGCATGCGATTGATCGCCTCGCAGCAAGGCGACGTCGTCTTGATCGGCTCGAGCCATTCGGCGAACACACTGCGATTGCGCCAGTTCCTGGGACGCAATGGATTCCCTTACGTGAGCGTGGATGTCGAGCACGATTCCGCCGTCGCCGATCTGCTCGAGCGCTTCCACGTGCAGCTCGAAGATATTCCTGTGGTCATCTGCCATGGGCAGCGGGTGCTGAAAAACCCGAGCAACCTGCTAGTGGCCGAATGCCTCGGTATGAATCCGCAATTCGATGAAGCGCGCGTTCGCGATCTCATCATCATCGGCGCCGGACCCGCGGGCTTGGCTTCGGCGGTGTATGCGGCCTCCGAGGGCTTGGACGTGCTCGTGTTGGAAACCACCGCGCCCGGTGGGCAAGCCGGCTCCAGCTCGAAGATCGAGAATTATCTTGGGTTTCCCACCGGCATCTCAGGCCAGGCACTCGCCGGTCGCGCGCTGGTGCAGGCGCAGAAATTTGGCGCCGATGTCGCGGTAGCGGGTAGCGCCGTGAAACTAAGATGCGACCGCCGTCCTTACGAGGTCGAGCTATCGGATGGCCATGTCGCTCATGGGCGCAGCATCATCATTGCCAGCGGCGCGGAATATCGGCCGCTGGCGCTGGAGAATCTCGCTCAGTACATGGGCGTCGGCGTCTACTACGCCGCTACCTATCTCGAAGCTCAACTTTGTAAAGATGAGGAAGTCATCGTCGTCGGTGGCGGCAACTCCGCGGGGCAAGCCGCGGTATTCCTCGCGAATGGATGTCGGCACGTGCATCTGCTCGTGCGCTCCGCCGGCCTCAAAGAAACCATGTCGCGTTATCTCATTCGCCGCATCGAAGAAAGCCCGGGGATTACCTTGCGGCCCTGGACTGAAATCACGGAGCTTGCGGGCGCCGAACGCTTGCAGAATGTAACCTGGCTAACAGCCAAAGGCGCAGAACCGGGAACATCCAAACGCGAGATCGCTCACGTGTTCCTGATGACCGGTGCGGAACCCAACACGCGTTGGCTCGATGGTTGCGTGGCGCTCGATGATAGAGGCTTCGTCAAAACCGGTCCCGGCCTTAAACCGGAAGACTTGGAAGGCAAACAATGGCCTTTGGCTCGCCGCCCGCATCTGTTGGAAACGAACCTCCCGGGCATCTTCGCGGTCGGCGATGTCCGTTCCGGCAGCATCAAGCGCGTTGCGGCGGCAGTTGGTGAGGGGTCATCATGCGTCGCGCTGATTCACAGCGTATTGGCGGAGTAAACAAGCCGAAGGGGCCGGCGGCGTGCGCCGCCATCTCAAGCTCACGGCCCCGTGAAAAACTTGTGGTCAACGCCCCAACGCACGACCAGATCCGGCCAGACCGCGACCGGTTTGCCCGACGCGGCTCGAACACCAAACCCGTGTCCGCCGTCTTCGAAGATATGCATCTCGGCCGGCACATTCGCAGCCTTCAGCGCGGAAAACATCTGCAAACTGCCTTCGACTGGACACGTTGTGTCGTTCGCGGCGTGAATGATGATCGTCGGCGGCGCGGAGCCTTTGACGAAAGATGCAATCGGCGCCTTCGCAGCTAAGGCCTCACCACCGCTCGGTGTCCGCACCGGGAAATCCAAGGCTGGGTATATCAGGGCCGAAAAATCCGGCCGTACCGGATTGAGATCCGCCTGATCCACCGGCTCATACAACTTCTCATCGTGGCGTAGAGTTACCGCGGCAGCGAGATCGCCCCCGGCCGAGAAGCCGAGCACGCCGATGCGCGCCGGATCTAATTGACCCGCCATGCCACTTCGCAGCAAGCGCATCGCGCGCTGCGCGTCTTGCAGAGGCGCGTCGCGTCCTGCGGCCCACCCGTCACCAGGCAATCGATACACCAGCACAGCGGCTGTGATGCCGTGTTCGTTAAGCCGGCGCGCGGTTTCTTCGCCTTCCTTGTCGAGGACGACTCGCAGGTAAGAGCCGCCGGGAATCACGAGCACACCCGAGCCATCCGGTTTGTCGGGTTTGTACACAGTGAGCGTTGGCGTAGTGACCCCCAACAAGGCGCGATCGTGAAAACCCGGCTTGGTGCTGCGTTCGAGCACGCTTTGTTGGACGGTGACATGCTCGCCACCGGGAGGTGTCGTCCGCCAGATCGGAAATTCCCGTGAAGCGTTTACGACGGCAGGCTTAGGTTTTTTTGCCATGTGACGCGCCAGTGGCTTGACGGAACCTCGGATTTCTTTGGCGATGACCGCTGCGAAGAACTCACCGCCTTTCGGTCCGACATGCGTGTAGTCGAATGAGACTGGCGGCGCGCGCAGGTCCGGCATGTCGGCGGGCGGGATATTCGCGGGAATGGTGGTGCCGGTCAACGCTGCTTGAGAAACGGCCGCTGACGGCGGTCCTTGCGCCAGTTCGTTGGAAGCCGTCGGGCCGATCTTGTTGACGGCCCGCTCGCTATCGCGATTGAGGTCCAGGAGGGCGACTTGATTGTCCTGCGCTACTTGCCGAGTCGCGGCCGCCCACGGCTCGAGATCTTGCACGATCTTGCCGTCTTTGAACTCGCGACGAGTGAGCGGTGTAACGAGCACAGGAGTATCGCCGGCATCGCGGACTTCCTTCACGTAACGCGCCATGTTTTCCGTGAACTGGGGCAGAGTCGTCGAGCGCTCGGGCCGGCCGGGTTGATCGTTGTGACCGAATTGAAGCAGTACATACGTTGTCCGGAAGCTGCGCTTGTCGGCGAGCAATTCCATCACCTTTGCCCACGAGCCTTCCTCGCGATAAGAGCGCGAGCTGCGCCCGCCCTTGGCAACGTTGACGCAGGCCACTTGCGGCTTGAACCAGGCGCAGAGCTGTTCTCCGTAGCCGGAATTGCGCGCCATAGTCGAGTCGCCGACGAGAATCACGCGCACCGTTTGTGTCGGCGGTGTCGCGGCGAGAGCGAGGGAATGGAAGAGAATTGCCGTGCATAGCGCTAGAACGGCCGCGCCCGTCGTCTTGAACATGGACCCCCTCGAAGGCTGCTAGGAAGAGAAACCAGCGGATGCCGGCCCGCATGCTCGCCAAGAAGGAAACCGGTGTCAATTCGTCGGCGACTGCAACGGTTCGCAGGCGCCATTCGCACGCTCCCCGGTCGGCCGATGGGTTACAAACCTCGGAAATCAGCGACGCGCCAGTCAACCGTTTAGCGGCGGGGTTGCCGCAGTTCCGAGCGTCGGGCGAATGCGCACATCGGCCGTGAGGTCGAGCAAATCGATCTCTTCCTCCGCGGCGTGAAACGCCGTGTCGCCTATTACATCGCGCGAGCGAAGATCGATCAGGGTGCGCCTTTGCACGGCGACCGCTCGCTGTTGCAGCGCTGCCAGGCCTTGTTCATCGCGTCCCGCGTCTTCCACGCTGATTTCGGAGGTGCCCAGCCGCAACCGCTCTTCATATTCACGACGCAGCACATCGACAACTTCCGACGGCGGTTGCTCATCCAGCAGGCGCAACGCCGCTCGTGATGTCTCCTCACGTGCGACCGCCAACTCACGATCGACGGAGCCATCGTCCTTCAAGCCCAGCATTCGCATGAGCGGTTTCAATGTCATGCCTTGAACGACCAGCGTGCACAGCACCACGGCGAATGCGCAAAAGATGATGAGATCGCGATGAGGAAAAGCTTTGTCGGGTGTTCCGTCCGGCAGTGCGAGCGCTGTGGCCAATGTAACGATGCCTCGCATACCACACCACGCGATCAGGATGCCGCCGCCGACGGTGGGCAACATCATGGGCCGCGGCAGTCGCGGCCCATAGCGGCGGACTTTCCAGCGGATAACCCAGTTGTACGCCATGACCCAGACGATGCGGATGAGAATGACCGCTGCGCAGACAGCCGCTGCGCACAGCCCGTAGACTTCCCATTGATCGCCGTGAACGCGAGACAGAATGCCGCGCAGCTGCAGGCCGATCAGCACGAACGCGAGCACGTTTAAAACGAATACAGCGACTTCCCAGACTGCATACGATGCGATTCGATGCCGGCCATCCACCCGACCGGGAGCGCTGCGCGCGATGGTCATGGCGTATGCAACGGTCGTAATGATTGCGGACAAGCCCAATCGGTCCGCCAGCATCCACACCGCGAAGGTGCCGATGAACTGTAGCAGCGTGGCGATCGGAATCTCCGTGACGCGCTGGGTGAGCCACAGGTAGGACTTGGCCAATACGATGCCGGCGATTACTCCGCCCACGCACGTGAGCAACAGCAGGGGCAGCATCTTCCAGCCGGAAAAGACCCCGGTCATCGCGGCGCCGACCGCGACTCGATAAACGAGCAGGGCGCTCGCATCGTTGAACAAACTTTCGCCTTCGAGAATGACCATCAATCGATGCGGTGGCCGCAGGCGGCTCAAAACTGCCGTAGCCGCCGACGCATCCGGTGGAGCGACAATGGCTCCCAACGCGATGGCCACAGCCCAGGGCATTTCCGGCACGATCTGGCGCGCGGCCCACGCCACGCCGAAAATGGTCAGCCCCACGACAATGAGCGCAAGGCTCGCAACGGGAACGATGTTGTCCTTCAGGTCTCGCGGTGAGGCGTCATACGCCGCGTCCACCAGGATGGGCGCGACAAACAGGGCCAACGCCAACTCTGGATCCAGCGTGACGGAGGGTATTCCCGGAACGAGCGCGACCAGAGCGCCCGCGAGCGCGAGCAGCGCAGGATAGGGCACACCCGAGCGATCGGCGAACAGCGCCAAGACCGCACCGATGAACAGCAGAGCGATGATGAGCTCGAAGAGAAGCATCTTTTAATTCAATCTACCAATATTTCGTGGCTGCGGCATGTGCGCGATGGAGCGCGTCGCGCTGAGATCGGGCCGCGGTTACGGATCGTGGGCTCGATCTCAAGGGCTTTATCGATCCCAGATCTCTGCCGTGAATATCGGGCTCTAATGACGGATGAGGAGCGGGGGCAGGCGCTGCACTACAAATCTGCGGACGGGCCAATGCAGTCACTGCACTGGAGGTTTTGAAAGGGTCGCGCGCTCGGCGTGGAGGTCATCAAAAAAGCGCGGCTTCTCCGCCGGACCTGGCGGTCAACAAGACGGCGCCGCTGCGCTGGAACAGCGGTTTCACCCGCCCGCTGTTGCGCGCACCGCGGTAAGACTCGGCTGCGGTTACTGACGAGTCATCGCGGCTCTGACCATCAACCCTTTGTGTACGCGCTTCTTGGCCAGGCGTTTCTTCAAGTGCGGAAGCAATCCGCCGTCGCGAATGATGCGCATGACCCGTCGCGGAATCGGCTCCACGCAGTACGCCCAGCCGGTGGTGAGATTGCGGACATCGCCCGCGGCCAGATCCACTTCCAAACGGTCGCCGGGAGCGATCTCATCGGCGAACGGGAAGAACAGGGCGGGCAATCCAAGATTGATGGCGTTCCGATAAAACACTTGTCCGAAGCTTTGCGCGAGCACCACGTCCACGCCCGCTGTCTTCAGCGCCTGGGCCGCCTGCTCGCGGCTGGAGAGAAGGCCGAAGTTCGAGTCCGCAACCACGATATTCCCCGGAATGTCGAGCCGGGTGAACATAGCCTGCAGCAGCAGCGTCGGCTGCGGCGAGCTGTGCTCGGGAAGCTTCATGTAGGCGGTGGGCGTCAGCAGATCGATGTCGATGTTCTCGCCGAGCCGCCAGGCTCGGCCGGTCACGGTCCTATTCATAAAATTCTCCTTCGAGATAATTTCGTGGATCCGCGATACGGCCTTCGACGGCGCTCGCGGCGACTGTGTACGGAGACCCCAGGTAAACGTCCGCGTCTTCTTGGCCCATCAGGCCTTTGAAATTTCGATTGGTCGATGAAATGCATACTTCGCCTTTGGCCAAGGTGCCGGCACTGATGCCCGACCGGGCGCCCGCTCCACAGCGCAACAGGATTGCCCCGGCTTTAGCGAGCGTGGCCAGAGTGCCGTCGGCGCTGGCGGCTTGAGTCGCTTCAATCGAGGCCGGAGCAATCAACAGCCTCACGCCGTGCGCTACTTTGCGTCCTTTGAGCACTTGGGCGGCCATGCGCATGTCGGCGAGATTTGCGCCGACACAAGCGCCCACGCAGGCCTGATCGATTCTTTGGCCTTTAGCTTCCGTAACGGAATACACATTGGCCGGTGACCGCGGGCGTGCGATCTGCGGCTCCAGGCTCGATACATCGAGCTCGCAGCGAAATTCGTAACTGGCATCCGGATCGGATCGCCAAATAGTCACCGCGTTATCGTCGACGACACCGCCGGCGCTGCGTATGGCATTCAGTGTCACGGCGTCCGGCGCGATGAGACCGGTTTCGGCGCCGAGCTCAACCGCCATATTGGTCAATGCCATGCGCTCGCTCATGGACAGGTGCTCGACGGTCGAGCCGGCGTATTCGATTACTTTGAAACTATTGCGCATGCCGAGCAGGCGACACAGCGCGAGCGTGATGTCTTTTGCGGTCGTTCCCAGGGGAAGATCGCCGCTTAAATGCACGAGCACGGTTTCCGGGACGCGCGTCCAGATTTTCCCGGTTGCCATGACACCCGTCATCTCGATGCCGCCGAAGCCGGCCATGTAACAGCCAAATGCGCCGCCGGTGATGAAGTGCCCTTCACCTCCGACGCAGAAGGCGCCAGGTGTCAGACGATGAGCGGCGGTATCGGCGGACGGAGCGAAATGATCGTTGCCGACGATTACTCGCGACGGGTCCCAAACGCTTGCGCCCAGCTCTCTCAGCGCCGGCTCGATTCGTCTCGGACCGGCACTGTCATAGAACATGGCGAGATCGACCTTGCAGGTCACGATCTTGCCGGGCTCCACGCGCGCGCGACCCGACGCGCGTGCGATGATTTTTTCGACCAATGTGCTGGGCATGGCGACCCATCCTCGAGGCGTGTTCGGCCTCAGAACGCATACCGCAATCGTGCAGACCAAGTGCGGGGTGGATTGAGATAAATAGATGTGGCTGAAAGAAACGAAACGTCATACGCCTGATCGCTGCAGTTCTCGCAACCAACACTGAGAGACAAATTTTCCAGGGCGCTGGGTGTAGCCAGCACACTGGCATTCCAGAAAAATTGCCGTCGAGTGAACGCGCCGTCCGGACTATTTGGATTGCCGGCATTGCCGATGGCGTACCCGTCGTTGAAACTGAAATTCGCGCTCGGCCTGATGGTGACGAGCGGCGTTACAACGTCATACGTGGCCGAGCCGAGCACAGAGACGTCCGGCGCGCGAACCGGGCTTGCAATGCGGCCGGCGAAATCGACGAAGCCGCGATTGCAATTGGCTGCGATGTTGGCGTTGTTTCTCGCCGCCAAAGCCGCCAGGCATCCGGCAATTTGTGCCTGCACATCGCTCGACACATCCGCGTAACGCGCGTGCTGAAGACCGACGGACGCCGTGAGCAGCAATTTGGAAATCGGCAGCCACTCGGCTTCGATCTCGCCGCCGTAGTTGCGCAAGTCCGCCGGATTCGTCGTCGTGAAAATTCTCGCACCGTTGTTCGTGTAGGCGGCGGAGATCTGCACGTCGTTTGTGTAGGCGTAGAACGAAGTTACGTTCAGGCGCAGGCGATTCTCGAAAAACGAGGAGCGCATGCCGATCTCTTCCGACCACACTTTCTCCGGACTGAAAGGCAAGAACAGATTGTTCGCGAGCGCGCGGCCGTTCCAGCCGCCGGACTTCGCACCGCGAGTGGCTGAAACGAAGAACATGACATCCGGGGTGAGCTGATAGGCGAGGGCGGCGCGCGGTGTAACGAAAGTTTCTTTTTGCTCGAGCGGAATCCCCGCGGCGGCAATGGCGGCGCTGCTGAACACCGCTCCGCGCGCGCCGGGATTGGTAGTGACGCCGAAGTTTTTCCGCTCTTCCGTGTACCGCAAACCCAGTGTCGCAGTGAATGCATCCGCGAATTGATAGTCCGCTTGCGCATAGCCGGCGTAAGTTCTGAGTGAATTCTCGATCGTTCGATCGCCGGTGACGGTGAATGTTGTGGCGGTGCCGGTGCCGGTACCCAGATCGGTGTTGTTGTCCTCATGCAGGTAGTACAAGCCGGCGACATAGTCGATGCGATCGGCCAGTGTTTTGCCCGTGGCGCGCAACTCTTGCGACCATTGCTCGTGCTCGCCGTCGTTCAAGAGCGGCGATGCGCCCGTGGGAATGGGATTCGGTGCGCCGCTGGTGGAATCGATGAAATAGCGCTGCTCCGTGCGGCGATATCCCGTGATGGAGCTGAGCGTCAACGCATCGAGATCCCATTGCACATTCGCGCTGCCCGACGTCGTGCGTGCTTGGTTGCCGGGCTCGTTGAAGCGCTTCTGGCCGGTGAAGAATGGCGCGAGCCGGTCTTTCGTAATGCCGGTGAAAATAATTCGATCGCCGGTGACAGGGTCCTCCCGGTTTAGGAGGTTCGCGTTGTCGTCGTCGATGAGATCGCCGGTGAGGTCAATGGTGAACGCATCGCTCGGCAACAAGCGCACCGCCGCGCGAAATCCGTAAGAATCGAGCGCGTTGAGCTCGGCCCCGGTCGAAATCTGCCGTGCGTAGCCATCGGCCTTGCGACGAAAGAAAGAGAATTTGGTGAGCACGCTGTCACTGAACGGCATGTCCAGAGAGCCGCGATAATCCTGAGCATTGAAGGAGCCGGTGCCGCCTTCAAGATAGCCGCCGAACTCGGGCGCGGGCTTTTTCATGATGACGTTGATCGCGCCGCCCGTGGTGTTACGGCCGAACAGCGTGCCCTGCGGTCCGCGCAGCACCTCGATGCGCTCGACATCGAACAAGCCGAAGTTGTTCGCGTTCTGCCGAGAGATGTAAACGTCGTCGACATATGTGCCGACAGGTACGTCTTGCGTTGCAATCGACTCGGTGTTGCCGACTCCGCGGATGTAATAAGTGTTGGAGCTGCCTAGGCCGACGTTGTTGTTGCCGATTAGGTTCGGCACCGTGAAGATCAGATCGATCGTGTCATGGATTTGCAGGCGATCGACATCGTCCGCGGTGAATGCGGTAACAGCAACGGGAACGTTCTGCAGGTTTTGCTCACGGCGCTGCGCGGTAACGACGATTTCTTGAATATGCAACTCGCTACCGGCGCTCGTTGCGCGCGAAGCAGGGTCGCTCGCGGCGCTTCGGTCCGCCGCCGCCGCGGCGCCGGCAAACATCAACAAAGTGGCTGCGGATATCGACCTATGCATGTGACTCCCCTTCAACTCCCGTCTCCGTTCGGTTACCAACAGTCCGGCCCGGGCGGCGTCTCACCGCGAAAGGCGGCAAGCTGCTCGGGTATCACCGGGTTGTACTTCGGCCACCATTGAAAGGACTGCGCGGGTGCGACGTAGTCGGTCGAAAGGGGGCCACCTTTCGTTCTGAAAAAATAGAGATTGCCGGTCAACGTGCCGTACGGTCCGTGAGGCGCGCCCGCCGGTCGCCAGAAGTACGCGCCAGGGCGCATCACACCGCGATTGCCGTGAGTCTCGCCGCTGATGAGATACATCTCTTCCACGGTCGGATGAACTTCGGCAGCCTCCGACCAGCGCAGCGGCATCGTGCCGAGCAACCATGAGGCATCATGCGAGATCGGATCTTCGAACAGCTTTTTTCGTCCCGCGCCCACGGGAAACTTCGGATTGAACTGCCCGGTGTACGAGACTTGATAAGCATCGAGGCGCTCGACGAGCCGGTCTGGCCGCGGCTCGACAGCTTCGAGCAAACGCTTGGGTAGGCCGGAAAGGAAAGTCAGCAAGATCGCGCCGCTCGGGCTTGAAATGCCGGCATTGCGATACCCCGCCGGCCAATGCGCGTAACCCAAGTGACCGAATGTGTGAGCGCCGGCGCGCAAATCCCCTTCGAGCACCAGGAATTCTTCATCGACGTTGAACGCGTTCGGCGCCGCTGAGAACCCGACCGGATAGCGCACGAGCAAGCTTGCCTCGCCCGTTTCATCGTCGTGACTCAAAACTTTGATTTCGACTCCCGCACGTACGCCCCACGGGTCGTGTGATTGCCACGGCAGCCTCTGAGATTGTATGAATTCGATCCACGGTCGCACTCGGAGCTCTCCTGACTTCAATGCGCCGGCTCGATGAGCTCGATCAGCTCCCCGGCGCAGCCCTTCAAAGTGACTGCTCGTCCGGCGCCAGGCAAAAGTGCCTGGGCGCAAGGATCGGCAGGCGTGTATTTCCCGATGTCGGGAAATTCGAAGCTGACGATAGCCATGCCAGGCGGCAATTCTCCATATGGCTTCCATCGCGGCACTGTGATGTCCGGATAGCCGTCAAGTTCGATGAGCGTTCCGTGCGAAAGTTTGATGAGCCCGTGAGGATGCTCCGTCTCCGGCGACAGTCCGTTCGCCGTCGATAGAACATCGACGCGTGTTTTCACGGGAGGGTCAATGTCATTGGGAAACCGCGCATATGCGGTGAACATCGTGCCGAGATCGGCGCCGCCGACCACAACGATGAACACACGGCCGACGAACGATCGCGCGGTTGCCAGATCGAGTCCGCTGTTCGGACCGACCTGTGTGAAGTAGAGACATTCGCCGGCGGGCCCGATGGCCTGCATCGCGCGAATCATCTGAAAACGGTTCAAGCTCTTCGGCGGGCCGATGATGCGAAACGGCGAGCTTTCGAGCGACGCGGCGAGCTCGTCCACGTTCTGAACGACAAACTCAGTTGCGTTCCAACCATGTGTAGTCAACGCGCGCCAGCCGATGGCCGCGGGGCTTTCGACAAACCGGAGATGAACCGACTCGCGGCTCGCGGGTTCCATCGTGATGTAAGCGCGCCCGGTCACAGCGGCGGCTGCCCACGAATCCGCGACGGGTCGGGGCACTTGTCCACGCTCGATGACGCGGTAACCGAGAAACTGTGAGTAGGCTTCCTCGATGCGACCGAGATCGGGTACGGCATAAGTCACCGCCCGAATTTCCCCGAGCGGGGGACAAGGTACGCGTTGCCGCGCAGTCTCGAGACTCGTGACGGACGCCGCGTGATCGCGCTCACGCATGTGCGCGCTGCTCCGATTGGTCGATGAGCGATTCAAGCTCCACGACTCGGCGCCGGTAGCTCCTGAGCCCCAGCCACAAAAGCACGATGGCCGGCGCTCCGACGCATACGGCTTCGATGCTCATCGCATAACGCAGCTTTGCCGGATCGCCGAACAGATCCGTCAACCAGCCGACCGGGGGTGGACCTACGAGTTGCCCGAACACGCTGATCACGAAGTAATAGATCGCGGTGGCTTGCGACCGAATTTGCCCGGGTGCAAGCAGAATAAGTGAAGCAGGTCCGGCGGCGCCTGCGGCCGCCTGGCCTATGAATGCAATGAACAGACAAGCGATGGCGAGCGGCGCGCTCGGCATGAGGGCGTACAAAGCGAAGCCGGGCGCTGCTATTGAGAGACCTATCAACAAGGCACGAGCAGTGGCGTCTTTGCGTCCCTGAGCGATCCATCGCTGTGTGAGCCAAACGCCTAGCGCGGTTCCGATGGGGCCACCGGCGAAGTAGAGCGCGCCCGTCGCGAAACCGACATCGCGAACATTCCAGCCCCACGTGCGGCCGAAGAGCGCGACATTCCATAACGACAGAGCGCCAAGTGTGACGCATGCGGCAGAGCCGACGAAGATGGCGGCGAACGCTGTCCATCGCGCTCTGATGAAGCGGATCGCATCGAGCAAGGAGGCACGGCCTTGTATGTCGGACCCCACGCCTTGCGTTATTCGCTCTCTCCGCTCCGGCTCGCGAATCATCAGCATGACGGCCGCGAGTAGCAGGCCGGGAATTCCCACAAGAAGAAAGGTGGCCTGCCAAGGTCGTATCTCACCGACGATCGGAACGGTGATCGACGGCAGAGATGCAATCTCATGTACCAGCAGGCCACCGAAAAGAAATGCAATGCCGGCACCAAGAAAGGTGCCGGACATGAATACGCTTACCGCGCGCGGTCGCTGCTCACGTGGAAATAAGTCGCTGATCAGTGAGAGAGAACAAGGTGCGACAGTTGCTTCGCCCAAACCGACGCCAAGGCGTGTTGCAAAAAGAAGAACAAAGTTTCGCGCACCGCTGGCGAGCGCAGTCATGCAGCACCAGATCGCAATTCCGGCTGCGAGCAATTTCTTGCGGCTGATGCGATCCGCGAGCCAACCTAAGGGTAAGCCTGCAACAACGTAGAAAAGCCCGAATGCGGGGCCGAGCAATAGCCCGACTTGAAAGTCAGAGAGACCGAGGTCGCGCTTGATCGGCTCGATCAAAAGGCTCGGCAGAAAGCGATCGACATACGACACGATTTGAGCCGTCGTAAGAAGTGCAACGACGGACCAGGCGTAACGTTGTTGTGCGTCGCTACGTTCGATTATTACTGTCGACATGCTTAAGGCTTGCGTCGGTGACAAGTGAATCCCTTCACATCGCCGCCGGCTGGCGTATGGCGATCGATAGTAGGGCGCGGGTTGGCGATGGCGGCGAAATGATCTTAACGGCATTGTGACTTTCATTCACAATGCGACATGGCCATGGAGAGGCTTCCATCCATTCAAACCTTGAGGGCGTTCGAAGCGGCCGCTCGCCACGGCAGCTATTCGGATGCCGCCGTGGAATTGAACGTGACTCACGGCGCAATCTCACATCGCATTCGCGAGCTCGAGCTGCGATTAGGGGTGAGTTTGTTCAAGCGCGCGGGCCGCAACATGATGCCGACGCGCGAAGCCGTTACTTTGCTTGCACAAGTGCGGCAAGCAATCACGTTACTGAAAATCGCGTTCCCCGAGCCTGTGAAACGCGGTAACCCGAAGCTCGTTGTCGGTGTACATCCCGCATTCGCCACCCGCTGGCTCGTGCCGCGCATGGGAGATTTCGTCAGCTCGTTTCCGCGAATACCGATTGAAGTGCGATCCACCGCGGATCTCGGAGACTTTCTGGCGCCCGGCATCGACATCGCGGTGCGTTATGGCGCGGGTAGCTGGCCTAATGCAGTGAGTGAACGTGTTGCGGACGAAGTGCTGTTTCCGGTTTGTACGCCGCAATATAAAGAGCGCTTACGCATCGAGGAGCCTGGGGATCTCGCGCGTTGCACCTTACTTCGTCACGTCTGGCAACCCTGGTCGCCTTGGTTGAGAGCGTGTGGACTGTCATTGCGAGAGCCCAGCGGCGGACTCACCCTCTCCGACTCCGCCATGCTGCTCGAGGCGGCCGGCTGTGATCAAGGAGTCGCGCTCGCGAGAGCCCTGTTCGCGCGAGATGATCTAGAGAGCGGCAAGCTCGTGCGTCTCTTCGAAATCGAAGTGACTGACCCTAACGCATACTTCGTCGTATGGCGCTCCGGCGTCACATTGGCCGGGTCCGCTGAAACGTTCCGCGATTGGCTGCGCGCTAAGCTTGCGGCGCGGCCGCTGGTTGCGGCGGTCCCCATGAAAAGGCGGCGTTTGACCGATGCAGCAGCACTTGATCCAGCGGCGTCGATCAGACAGCGAGAATGAGGGTTCGGACTGTCTCCATTTGGAAACTCAGCGCGCCGATTCAGCGTTGGATTCGTAACTCGTGAGTCCGGTCACACGCGTGGTGTGGGCGGCAAAGGCA
>Ga0307515_10009979_pt1 | contig 18285 bp, 7 predicted proteins | sample 17_EM_MG_FD_194513 | JGI IMG/M metagenome (GOLD analysis project Ga0307515, IMG submission 194513) | Populus trichocarpa ectomycorrhiza microbial communities from riparian zone in the Pacific Northwest, United States - 17_EM | ecosystem: Host-associated > Plants > Roots > Unclassified | place... | reverse complement strand
ATATATATATATATGTGTGTGTGTGTGTGTGTGTGTGTGTGTGTGTGTGTTCATTTCAATACAACTTTTAATTATAATTAGTTATGTGATTTGCGTTCTAGCGGGACATATATTTCTATTTCTTATAAAAAAAATTATATATATAGGATTTTTTAATGTATTTTTATAATTAAAAAAATTTAAGTTTAAATAAAAAAATTTATGCATATTATAATTAAATAAATTAAAAACTATGTGTGTGAATAAAGAAATAAATAAATAATCGTTAACAATACTTAAAAATAAAACTTGAAAAATCGATAAATATTTTATCATGGCCTATGCGCGGGCCTGATCTATTTTGTCAGGGCCTATGTGTGGGCCTACTCGATTAGACTTCTAATTTTTTTTGTTTATAATTATATCATTCGCCCCAAATTGTTTTAAGAAAAAAACAGATTTGCCTAGCAAAACAATAAAAAAGAAAAGGGATTTTAATTTAAATATAAATTAAAAAAATTTAGAGAAAATATTATAAAAAATCATTAATTTAAAAAAAATAATTAAAAAAAAACCAAGTGCTACTGGTCTTTAACCTGTTTTGTCCGGGTACATGCACGGCCTACCTTAGCAAGCACGCCCGATTGAACCCTTAGTTTTTTTTTCAAAAAAAAAAAAAAAAGTTAGATTTGCCTAGATTCCGGGCAAGAAGTCTAATCATCTTCAGAATTCCACACTGCCTAAAAATAAAGTTATATTTTATCATTTTCATTTTAATTAACTCTATTAGACAGGGAGTTAATTACTATTAGAGTCTTCTTCTTTGTTATTGGCCAGCCATGCAATGCGATCGTCATTCAAACTTTGATAGCCTTGCCGATGAATGCTAGGATTTGACAACTTTAACTTTAACTAAATCTAAAATATATATATATATATATATATATATATAACTAGTTATATGACCTGCATTGCACTCTATTATGGGTCAGATATTTTTACTTTATGTAAAAATATTACATATGCAAATTTTTTCAATGTATTTCTATAGTTTAAGAAATCTAGGTTCAAATAAAAACTTTTATGCATACATATAATCAAATAAATAAAAAACTATGTGTGCGAATAAATTAATAAAAAAAATCATCAATGATACTTAAAATAAAATTTGAAAAATCGACTGACAGAACTAAATCAAGAAATAATCTTGAAATATAAGACATTTACCTGGTTGTGTTTGCTAAATTTTTTTATTAAAATATTTTTTATTTAAGAAAAAAATATTAGAAATACAAATACAAATTAAATTAATTGAATAAAAGAAAAAGAAAAAAAAATCATGCTAGGCTACACATATTAGAAGTATTATCTCAAAATAATTTTTCTTATTATAAAAAATAAACTTCATCCATATAAAAGATAAAAACAAATTATAGATGAATCATAAAAACTCTTCAAATTTAAATGCATAACTTTAAAAAATCATCATCATTTAAAAGAGACTCTCCAAGCAAAATGAAAAATAGAAGGGGTACTAATTTAAATATAAATTAAAAAATAGAAAAAAAAATTAGAAAAAAAAGAGAACAAAGGTTAGGCGTTGATGGGCCTGGCAATCCAAGCCAGCCTGTCTGCCTGCCCTGTTTTGTGAAGGCCTGTGCACGGGCAGACAACCGTGAGTGGTGTCTTTTTTCTTTTTTTTTCAATTGAGGCTAACGAGTCGTCCACCCAACTTGTTTTGAAGAAAACAATTCAGACGACGCGTCATTTGATTTGCCCTGATTTTGGCCACTGTGGTGCCCGGAAAATCAAGGCTTGTGTTTTTGTTACCCAAAAATCTATTTTTCAACCTATTGTTTACCCAAAACACCTATCAAACATCATAAGAACATTGATAAATCTATCCATGACCTCAAAAAACCGCCCTAAAAACCGAAATCAATCAGAATCCAAAGATCAACCCAAGTTCAGATCTGTTTTTTTCATTAACTTTAAAGGTAAAAAAACCACCTAATATGAACTCCCTTCATCAAATGAAATAATATGACATAAATATCATCCTTTTTGGTGTCCTAAATTGATGTCAATGATACTTTTTTTTTCTACCACAGGAATCTGACGACCTCTATATCTCCTCTCTCAACTAGGGACTAAAAATAACAAAAATAAACTTTTATACTAAAATTGAACTGGAAAAACATTAAGGTACTAAAATTATATACTTTTTGTGATTTTTAAAGTTCAATGACCAAAGGGCGTCTTTTGAGAAATTTATGGAAGGCCATCCATGTTTGGCGCCTTTTTCATTTTGATCCCTCTTCTTTCAATCTCATCTTTTCATAAAAAATCTAAATCAATTGGTCTTCAATTAGGACTAAATCACCAAAAAAAGTTTAAGGACCAAATTGAAAAAATATAAAATTTTACATAGCCCATATGTATAAGAGGAATATGAATTGTGAAGCCTTGCATAATAAAAAACCCACACCTTTAGAATAATACTTAATAAGTGACATAGAATGACATCATCCATTTTACTATATTGTAAATATAGTTCAACATTTTAGCCTCTAGTTTTTATATTATAATACAATGAAAAGAAAAATCGAGGTAATATAATATGAACACATGTCTGATTCAATGAGTTGTTTTCTATTTTCATATATTACTTTAATTTACAAATACAAATTTGAAAAATTAATTTCACTGTTCACATTATATATATAAAGTATTATATTTCTATGATAATTCGATTAGACATTGTATAATGCTTGCCAATTTTACAAAAAAGATACCTTCTAAATATTCTTAAAAGGTATCAATGATCTTATTTGATAACAAAGTAAATATTTAATGAGAACGAGATAACCACATAAAAAGAAGAAAAAAAATTGAAGCTCAATTACAAGTTAGTAAATCAAATGTTAAAGGATGAATTGAAAAAAAATTAAAAACGAACAAAAAAACCTAACTCTAATCAGCATGCAAATTCATGGCTCACTTGTGAGGGCATGATAACCTAATACAAAATAATCTCAATAAAAAAAATAGAGGTCAACTCTCAATCAAACAAAATAATAAAAGGCAAAGTTGGAAAAAATCAATAAAAAAAGTTAAAAAAAACAAGTCAACTCGACTAACCCATGACTCGAGATATAAGATTAGGATAACCACATAGAAAGGAGAATGATAAAACTCACTGAGTTGAAGACCTAATAACCTCATGTCAAATGATGAATTTGACAAAAAAAATTCAATTTAAAAAAGAACAAAAGAAAAGGACAAAAGTAAAACTAGGCTAATCTTCAGAATTTATTATCTAGGTTATGAGACCGAGTAATCCCATAAAAGACAAATCTAAAAAAAAACAACCAAAAAAATTCTCAATCATCTAAAATTTTAAAACAAAACAAATAACAATCAAAAGAATGAGAACCAAATTAGGTATAAAAATTAAACGATATAAAACAGTAATTGATGAAATTGAAAAACAAAATAAATCAAGAAAAGGATTAAAAAAATAGTAATCAATAGAATACAGACCAAATCTGTTATAAAAATTCAATGAAATAAAATAAAAGATATGAAATTAAAAAATAAAATAAATCAAGAAAATAATATAAGAAATAGCGATCAAAAGAATAAAGACCAGATATGATAGATGAAAAAATTAAAGGATGAGATTGAAAAACAATTTTAATTTTATAAATCTTTTCAAATAAAATAAATAGTAATTAAAAGAATATGAACTAAATCTGAAGAAAAATAATTTGAGGAGCTACTTTGAAAATTGAAGGGTTTGATATGAAAATCAAAAAAAAAAAAAGAAAAGAAAAGGTTACCGATGCAAAATTAGTGGTCCATTGATTACATGAACCACCTAGTCACGTAGGGGATGTTGAAGAGATTCCAACATCACCCTGAAAGCTAGTGCTTAGCTACCTGGTGATGTCGTACGTGTTATCTGAAAGGATAATAACCACTCATACGCTAACGCGAACAATGCACGTGTCAATCATTTTTTTTAATAATATTTATAACAAAAAAAAAATCATAGTGAAAAGACAAAAAGACACTTGATAGTAAGTTTAGTAATTTTTGTTTTTAAGAGTAATTTAGTTATTTAATTATTTTGAAAAATATAAAGAGACCAAGAAGCTATTATATGTTGGGCTAATTATATATATATATAAAACACCCCCCATAAATTTGAAGTTTCTTGGTTTTTACATGGAGGGAAAAAAAAATGTAATTACATTATATATAGAAATCCAGAGTCTTGGCTTAGTGTAAAGCACTGAGCCTTAGTTTTTTTTTTTTTTTAATTTTAATTATGAGATAAAGTTTACTGAAATAGAAAGATTTGGAAGGGAGAAAATACATAAACCTTATTAATGCAAATTGAGACTTCCCCAAAGATTTATTCAGTGCAAATAGCTAGTCGGTTTGTATTCGTTGAACAAGGAACCTGTGCACGGGACGATCACCATGCTTAAGTAGGCTTTTTCTCCATTTTTGAGTCTATACACGACGATTAGAACTATGTTTATGTTGTTGGGAGCCATTTAGCATTGTCCCAATTGCAGTGGCCTCAAGTAGACTCGGTTCAATTGGGAATCTTTCGGAGAAAATTACGAGATCCAGTTCACCAAACACTCGGGCTAGGCCCAGTTGTTAAATGGTTGTTTCACTTGGGCCATTTTCTTCGCCATATATATATATATATATATATATATATATATTCCTATTCTGTCTGCAACTGTGCGACAAAGGTCCTCAACAAGTGAATACCAGGAGATCATTATGCTTCTCTCCTCATGGGAATAATGCAGGCAAAATAAGGAATGGCTACTATATATGCCCAACATGGTGCCTTCGCTTCTTCACATACCATGCGTTCCTTTTATTATTGGGGAAGACATACTACAATACAGAAGCCTTTTGTCAACTTACTTCTACTATCATGCCTATACCTAGTAGTAGTATTTCTTACTTCGTCTCCTTAAACTACACAAAGTTTAGTGTAGTGGAAGACATTCCTGAAAATGCGCAACTGAGTGCGCTTACCATAACAAGATTATCAAACTATCATTCCCTGGAATAGATTTATAACGGTACTATGACAAACATAAGGAGGACTGGAAGTCGCTATAGCTTCTAGAAATAACCGATCAAGAACTTCATGACCACACAAAACATCAGCACCAAAAGCAATTTATCTTGCCTCTATCATCGAAATCGAGCATTCATTAGCCGAATATGGTTTGCTCTGGCTTGAATTTGATGTATAAGCTGCTTCAATCAAATCCCTTTCAGTGTAAAAACCAGGTTGTTTAGGCCGAGGCAAGGCATCTTCATTACCCAACATCAAAACCACATATGACATGGTTGGCCTGTCTTCTGGATTTTCTTGCACGCATAATAAACCCACGTGAATCAAACGGAGCGCTTCAGATAAATTGCAAGTTTCAACTATTGATTCCGAAACCAGTTCCAAAGGCCTGCCTTCAGTAAACAGCTTCCAAGCCTGATATAATGAAACCATGTTGTTAGAATGAGATCGGTATTTAAGATTATGAAATGATACAGTTTTTTCACTTACGTGCCCCAGAAGGTTGAGGTTGTGGTCAGGATGACAGAATCCTCGACTCCTATTCCCACTCAATATCTCTAGCACCAGCACTCCAAAGCTGAAGACGTCGGATTTTGGCGAGTAGAGTCCATCAATGGCATATTCAGGGGATATATAGCCACTGGAAGTATCCATAAAATGTTAGGTCGATGTTGATATCAATTGTAGTGAACAAAATAAGCATCTGGAAACACTTACTATGTTCCAACCACTTTATTTGTATTGGCTTCGGTTTCATTTCCTCCAAGACTTCTAGCCAGGCCAAAGTCTGAGATTTTTGGGTTCATTTCGTAATCCAATAAAACATTGCTTGCTTTTAGATCTCTATGAATTACTCTTAGTCTTGAATCTTGGTGAAGATAAAGGAGTCCACGAGCAATCCCATTGATGATGTTGTAGCGCTTAGGCCAATCTAGTTTCAAGCTGTGTGTTTCATCTGCCCAATTTTTTGCCCAAGTCAGCCCTTTCTGGTTCTCATCAGATACATGAAGTAAATAAAAGAACAAGAATAAAGGTAATGATAATTAGCGTTTTGTAAATTTCTGCGTTTTGTTAGAGAGATCCTAACCGAAAATAAAGAAGTTCAAGCTTTTGTTAGGCAGGAACTCGTAGATCAACATATACTCATCGCCTTCAATGCAGCAACCTAGAAGCTTCACCAGATTCCGGTGCTGAAGTTTCACAATGTATTTGACTTCATTTTTGAACTCATCAAGTCCTTGTCTTGAATTCTTAGAGAGCCTCTTCACAGCTATTTCTTGTCCATCTTTCAAAGTCCCTTGTAAATAACCACTCAATACCAAAAGCAAATAGATCATTGCCCAGTGAAATAACACTTTGTAATGGTCATTGTTTCGGTTACATGGTTCCAGGAGTTTGTATCATGAAATTGCTTGAATGTTTAATGATTAGTACCTTATAAACTGCTCCGAAACCCCCTTCTCCAAGCTTGTTGTCAACTGAAAAGTTATTGGTAGCAAGAGTCAAGGTATCCAAATAGAACAACGGTAAATCAAGATCTTCTCCTGGATTGTTAATTGAACTTCTAACAATACCTGTGACTTTTCCTGCAAGCAGAACTGCTATGATTAAATAGGAAACAGTGAATCTTTATTTTCTTGTAACACAAATTTCTGAGACATCAAATTAAATGAGATCTTTAACAATTCGTGGCTGTACCTTACATTACTAAAGTCAAATTGGAATACACTAAACTGCCTATCCGACGTGCTGAAAATTTCATGATCTTAAGGACTTACCCTTTTTCTGCTGCTTTTTTTTCCAAATATACCAGAACAAGGCTAGGAAAAGGAATAGAATCCCTGTAGACAACGCAGTGCTTACTATGATCCTCTTCTTCATATTGGATTTAGCATTAATCTTCACAGCGCCACCATTATCTATACCAAGGCAGAGTGAAACTAAGTTAAAAGACAAAATAGGAAATGCCATTATTACGGGCAGCAAACTTTCACCAGCTTATGGTGACGATGAAAATGAAGTCTAAATTCTCATTCTCTCGCATTTTATCTCCTATCTTTGTTAGATTTACATACCTAGTTCAGAAGCTGCCATCCTTACATAAATGTCTGGCTTATTGTCAACGAAAATTCTGATATCAATCAGGTCACCAAACCAGAGCAAACACCCACTTCCTCCATTCCTGATGTCCAAATTTGAAAATGCTGTACAACTGCAGTTCTTCAAGCATGTGTTCCTGCATTCCTCGAGGTTCATACTCTTGTTAAACCATGATGTTTTAGTCTCAGGCAACTTCACACCTGAGAGCTGTCGAAACCCATCTCCAGAACAATTTAGTGGAGTCCTTCTAAGGCAACCGCTTGACCAGTCCATCATCTCCCATTCGCTTTGAACATTCGGTACAAATCCATTCAAACAATTGCACACTGGTGAGTTGTCAATACTACAGATACCATTTGCACCACATAGGGCATAACGTTCACAATTATCAGTATTTACTGTAAGATAAATTATCCAGCTTTGTGTCCGAGAAATCCAGGCAAAGCGCTGGATATCGCCATTTTGAGTTACCACGAGCCTTGTAAGCATTGAGCTATTAAGAACATGATATCGGTAGAATATCTCCTTCTCATTATAAACAAATTCAAATGTATACATGGGATTTGGTTTCAACTGAGGCGTACCACTGAATCGCAGGCCGTTCCACGGTCCTGACCGATGCCTCACAATTGAATTCTCCATCACAAGTATCTCCGGATATCCATAAGGAACAAGGATTTCTGAGACGTTACCTCTCGAAGGATCATCCGTTGACTTCCATGATGTAATGTACCAGTCCATGCCCGTTATTCTATTCCGTCCTAGCTTCATTTCTGGCAACAATGTATCACTGAGATGTTCAAAACTCTGCCATAAGAGATTTTCTAGGTTATGATCACCCTTCTCTTTCACAACAAGGTTTCCTGAATCCAAAAGCTGTGCAACTGCATTCCTTGCTGGTGTTGACGTGTTTGAAGACCAAATTACACTCCCGGTACGATTGAGAAGGACAAGAATTCCTTCGTCTGTAAGCCGTAAAACACCCGATGAATCGTTAAGTGGAGCCTCTCTGTTGGCAACCCAAACAGCAGTCAGGACAGATATTTTGCCATACCATATCCCCAAGAACCGGTGTTTGGAATTTCCTGGGCTGAAAAACCCTAACACATAGTTTCCACCAGATGAAGTTATGTTATCGCCATCTCTAATGGACTGAGTTGTGTTTATGGTGTCAATAGCTGTGGCTGTTTGTATAATCAGCAATAAAGAGGAGCAAAAGAGAAGTATGGCAATGTAATACACTGGTACTCTCATGATTTTTCTGCAGCTCACTTTCTAATCTTAACGTGTGGCTGAACTAGTTGCAAGAAGCTGCATATTTAAGACCACAATTGGTTTGCCTGGAGAGCAATGTCCTATTGTTGAGGTAAACGCTAGTTGGATTTATTTGTTGACTACAATGACATGGAAATTTGATAGTGAAGAGAGAATTGTTCGAATTAGTATCGTGACTTGCTGTTGTGCCGAGGACTTTTGGACTTTAAGAATTGCTTCAATGCTCGACTTCCTGTTTTCAGCACTGATAATATGTCATTCTCTATGACTAAAAACAGGACCAAAACAATCTTACTAAACAACTCCTAAGATAGAATTTTTACAATGGTTGTTCAAGCTTGTTGTTTGAAATGACAGTTCCCTCAAGGATAACACATTTACGTTGTCCATTCCCATGACATTGCGGACTACTACAACCAATCGCATTCTACACATATTTCTGAACTTCTTTCTCGGGCCTGTTTTCTTCTAAATTTTGAGAGTAAGAAATTTCGGCTGGAGTATTTGTCAGCTAGGGAAGGTGTCCTTTCTCGTTGGACTTAAATTCTTTTAGACTTTTAGCAGTCTATACCAGAAGAAAAAAAAGGAAACCATGGTATTCTCATATTTTTTTTCTTTAACCATGCATGGTTCATTCTATCATATGCAATAAAAGTCATCGATTCTGCAGGGAGGCAATGTTCAACATAATTGAGTCCACTATATCTAGAAGAAACTGACAGAAAGCTGAAGGAAACAGCGTTAATATTCTTCCGTTTACTCTGTCTGAGACTTTATACTGAGTTTAAAAAGACAGCCCCCCACCTTTGAAATCGACATCAAAACTTGCTAGTCTGGTTCTTGATATATATATAATCTGTATATGCTCGATGTCCCTAAGAAATTAATTTATTATGTATTAATCGAAGTCATTTTCTTAGCTTAGCATTGATTCAAGTTGCATATCAAATGGATCCACGATCGATGGGCTTTATTCAACTGCGTATGCGTATGGATAGATACGAGTATTGTGACACTGACAGGACTAATGTCCACGCCTTCTCCTTGAGATGATTAAAGAGATCGACTTCGAAGCAGGGTTTGCGAAAGGAAGGTCTAATTGTAATTACTTCTTTTAGCCTTTCATAACAAGTGTAAGCAATTTAGCTTAAAAGAGAAATAAGTCTTAATTCCTTTTATTTAAATAGCCCGTTTGTTTTTTGTATTTCAAAAATAATTTAAAAAAATTAAAAACTTTTTATTTTATTTTTTAAAAAATATTATTTCAATATATTTTTTTTAAAAAAACACTTTAAAAAATAACCCAACATATTATCTAACCATCTAACAAAGTATAACGGCATGATCCTATGAATTAATGAGATCCTCCTACCATATAATTAAATATCAACCTCACTTAGTGACAAACCTCTCTCAAAACTCTCCTTCTCTCACATCATTCAACCACTAAAACTACACATCTTTCAACTACCTGCCACTCAACTTGCGCCTGCTGGTATTGACTACTCTTCCTCTCATGCCTCTCTTTGCTTGCGTCCTTTTTTTTTTTTAATGATGTTTTATTATTATTATTATTAACGTGAGTGTTTGGATTAGTTTGTACATACCTTAACTAATCTAATCTTGAAGTTAATAATTATGTAAATCTCCAATAACCTTAAAGGAATTTAAACTTGTAACCATTGAAAAACAAACCTAAAACCTGATTAGTTAATATACCTTTCAGGATTGGTTTATTATTGCTTTTACAAGTCATAACACCGGCTCTCGGCATCTCGAATGATTACCTACCAGTCGTTTATTCTATGCTCAAAAACCCTCACACTCAAAATAAATTCAATAACCCTTTTTATTTTATCTCAAAGCAATTAATTTTAGATGTTGGTGTCATGACCCGATTCATGGATCCATGACTAGAATACAAACAAGATTTTTTTACCCAAAATTTCATATTTAAACAAACCCAAACTTACATATGAAATTATTTTTTAAATAACTCAATTTAAGCTTCCAAGAGCATTATTGCCTTTACCTATTTATTCTTTCTCTTTATTTTATAAAACATCACAGTAAGTTTCAATAAACCTGTAGCTTAAAGATCGTATATGAAGGTGAAGGACTTAGAACCTCCAATTTCCTTTCTATTCTTCGTGATGTTTCTCCTTTTCTTCTTTAAATTTCTAAGATATACGAACCTGAACCTGAATTTTTTGTATATCTGTCCACTTGGTAATCTTGATGTTTCTAGAAGAACTTGATTAACATCTAGTCTAAGTCTTTTTTGGCCTGGGATTCTTTTTTCTACTTTGGCTTTCTGTGAACAGAACTTTAAGGATTGATTTGATGAATTTAAAGATTTACACGTCACAATTCCACAGAGTCATCTATAAATCTGCACACAGGAAACTTGTAATGAGTTCTGTTACTGAGAACACATTGTAGAGTCAGAATGAGACTCCAATATTGCAATCTTCTCTCTTTGTTCCTGAGAGAAATTTCTGATGAAACATTGTGACGTCGGAAGATGCTTTGCCTCAGCCTAAACTCTTTATTACAAACTTCTTACAACATTTTATTTCAGGAAATAGGAGTTCTAAGATAATAATTATATATTCATAACTATTTATAAAAATACGAAATATGTATCAAAACATTTGATTTGACTAATATACTCTTATTTTATTGACTTAATCCCTCAATATTCAAAGATGATAAAAAGACTGAAATATAAAACCTCAAACAATAAGGACTTAATGTGTATGACTCGAAAGTATAGGGCTAATTTGAAGTTTCCGTGCATGTTAATAATTAAATTGAAAAATAGCTCTTTTGGTCCTTATATTTTCAAATTGTTCCAATAATAAACTAAAATTATATTTTGTAAAATAAAATTCTAATTTAACTTTGAAAATAAATAAAAATCCAATTCTATAAACCATTTTCTATATAAAAAAGAAAAGAATATGGAACAAATACAAAGGAAAAACAAACTAAATGGTTGGTTTGAAATTCTGAAATGCCATGCGCAAAAACTGAGGTTTACAGAGAAAGAAGAAAAAAGAGCTTACCAGCGCCAATCTAGATGTTAGAACGCCACATATACTGTATTGGAAGAGAGGGGTCACCAAGACGAATCCAACCACATCAAGAAAGCTCGTTGTTAATCGCTTTAATTCTTCGCACACACTACCTAAAGGCAACAGAGCACCTAACACGTGTTTTGCACATGTTGGTCACTTTTTTTAAATATTTTATATTTATTAAAAGACTAAATTGCCTCTAAATTAACATAAATATAATAATAAAACCATTGTGAAAAGACAAAATAGTCCTCAAGTAACAATTTATTAATTTTTTATTTTTAAGGATATTAACGTTATTTTATTGTGCTAACTAGATTAAAAATGTGAAAATGACCTTGGACGACGGTTAATGATTTTTTTTTGTTTTTAAGGGTAATTTAGTAAATTAACCATGCAAAATATATATATAAAATAGTTGTTCTCAAATAATTTGCTAATGACCAATAGAATTTATAAAAAGATAGAATTACCCTCATTGACAAGTTAGCTATTCTTTTTTATAAAGAACAAAATGATAATTACAAAATAATAATTTTTTTAAAAAAAAAAGCTATATAGTAATTTATAATGCACTATGAGTATGTGTACAATGTTTTTCAGCATTTCACCCTTTCATTTTATTTTATTTTATTAATAATTTATAAGATAATATATCAACCATTTGCATCATAGCAACCATAAACCACAAGGTCTCTCTATGTTTGTTATGCCTTTCATTTTCTTCTTGCATTTTGATCTCTCCCCTTAAAAGAAGTTGATCATCAAAACAAAGTGGGTCCTTCCTGCTTGCTTTGCCTAGACCAAAAAAATACTTGAAGGACCAAGACCAAATCAGCAATGGCATTTTGTTGACACTTGTCTTTAAGCCCAATTTCAACTCAAATCACAAGCAATGTAAGGTGACTTCAATTACTGTTTCATAGATTGAACCCATGATACAAGTTGAAAGGGCATATATGCAGGCCTCCAATATTGACGCACCTTACTAGTTGAAAGGAGACTTGGAGCTCAATTATATTTTTGTCAAGATAATTTGTTTAATTCTAAAAAGAATTTTCATGTATTTCTTGTAGAATAAGTTGATGAATAATTTGTCAAGATGGGTTTGGAGGTCCATTGACTCTGTGAAGCTGGTTAGTTTAAGCTCTAGCCATTTCGGCCTATGATTATGGAGATAATGAATCTAAGATTATCATTGTTGATGATAAAAAATTGTGTAATGCTATTACTGTTTTTCATTTTTTTTAATAACATTACTAACAGTGAATGTGATAATTATTATTTTGGTTTCTATACTTTTAAAAAAATTTAGTTTTTTATATTTCAGCTTTTATTAAAGTACAAGTCGAGTGTGAGAGTTATGGCGTAAAAAAAAAACTAGAAGGAATGTTAATTTTACTAAAAATTATTTCCAAATTTTAGATTTACGGGCTCCAACAAGTTTTGTAACCAGGCTAGGCCTTGGCTCAGGACAACATCAAATGGGCCTTGAACAAGGGTTTAAGGATTAAAATCGAAAAAGAAAAAGATCATCCTACTTTCTCTAGGGCTTATATCAAGTACTGTCCCTCTCTGTCAGCACCGAAACAGTCACAGAGCCTACAGAGAGACAGAGAGAGAGAGAAATTATGGATTCGTTTTCTTCACATTCAAGTGTGGGATCTGGGTCACCCCAAATTTCAGATGAAGACTTGAAGGACCAGTTAAAGAATCAACTTGCACAAGCTTATGCCCAGGAGTTCCTTGAGGTTTACTTTTTCTTTATGAATCTTTCTCTTTCTCTCTTTTTATGTGCTTCTACTATTGAACCGAGTTGCAAATTACGTAGTCTTTTTCTTGCTTTGCAATATTTGATGGTTTAGTAGGGAAATTTGTTTGCCTCTGGGTGGTTTTGGTATAAAAGATGGCTAAAGATAGATTTTTTTTGGTTGTGAAAGATGAATTTTAGTTGATTTTTAGCTGAAAGGATGTATTTTTTTTAACTGGGTTTCTTTTAATTTTGGTTCTTACGTGAGTGTAAAGGTAAAGTTTTCAATTTGAGGGAATGCATTTTAGGGGAGGAGGTTTTATCCCGTACTTGTGATAATAGTGAACTTTCCGATTAATGTGAATTGGTACCTGTCTCCTCTGTTTAAGGGTTATTAGAGAAGGACTTGGGTGGAATGTTAATTCTGCTGTCATTGGGCAGTAAACTTTTGTGCTTTTGGGAACAGTATTGGATTTTCCGTGACTTGCTGTGAGAGTTTGACACTTCTAATCTTTATGGTTTGCAATAAGTAATTACTTAAGATGGCTTGTTATTGTTTGAAGAGTTTGAGATAATGCGTGTATATAAGTATACCCGTTTTGTGTTTATATGTGGGAGCTTTTGTGAATGTTAACCTGTTTTGCAAAAAGGATCAAGACGCAATTTTGATATGTTAACAATATTTCATGCACGGCTTAGGTTGGCTATTGTCATTAGAGTGAAGTCTAGTTGCCTGCCCTGAGTTGCTTGCTCAATTTTGTGCGAAGAAATGTGGAATTAGAAAATATATTTTTGATTGTTAAAATATAATTTTAGGTGGCAGCTTTGTTGTGGATGTTTAGATTATTGCACATATATATACTAATGTGCTCTCAAATGAAATGATGAAAGTGAACTTACAGGTAGATGGGTTTCAGCCTAACAGTAGAGTTTGTGTAGCTTCAATTTTCCAGCGGCTGCATACAATCATTCATTTAGTACATTTAAGTTTCTATTAGTTTCTTTGAGATGGAAGCAAAATGGGTCATGTGTTAGTGATTGCAGTCCAATTTTCAGATGTAAATCATGTGTTAGCTTAAGCGTGTCCAGAATTTTAGTTTTGACTGTAAAACATTATGCATGTTTCTTTGAATTTTAGTACATTTAAGTTTCTATTAGTTTCTTTGAATTTTAATAAATGTAAGTCTATTATAAATTATGGTTGTTAACATGTTTTCATTTTGTAATAACAGATGGAAAATCCTCAAATTCAAAATGCTTTATCCACAGGCACTACACCAACATCAACAAATTCTCCAACTTCAAAAACTAACGCAGAATCAACCACTGCAGGATCCACCACAGATACAAAAGGTAAACAACCTCAAGTCCTTACATCAAGGAAAAGAAATGCTGATGATAAAAAAAAATCACAAATTTGGGATCACTTTACAAAACTTGATGTTGATCCTAAAGCCCCTAAAGGTGAATGTAATTATTGTGGGAAACATGTTGCATGTCATACTATTGTTAATGGCACAAGTAATATGTGGAGTCATTTAAAAGTGTGCAAAAAGTTTCCTTTTGTGGTTGATAAGAAACAAAAGGTTTTGGTATTAGAACCTAAGATAGAGAAGGGTGAATTGGGAGAACAAAATGTGGGAACTCTTAAGGCAATATGTTATAATTATGATGAATGTAGACAAGCACTAGCAAAGATGGTTATAATTGATGAGTTGCCTTTTAATTTTGTGGAGGGTTGGGGATTTAAATTGTTTGCTAGGACTATGCAACCTAGATTTGACATTCCTTCTCGTTTCACTATTATGAGAGATTGTTTGAAGCTTTATGTTGAAGAGAAGGATAGATTGAGGACAGCTCTTAGGGGTCAACGATTGTGCTTAACAACAGATACATGGACATCAATCCAAAATATTAACTATATGTGTTTAACAGCTCATTGGATTGATAATGAGTGGAATTTGCATAAAAGAATTCTCAATTTTTGTCAAGTTTCCAATCATATGGGTGAGACAATTGGTCAAGTTATTGAGAATTGTATGTTAGAGTGGGGGATTGATAAAGTTTTGACTGTTACAGTAGATAATGCAAGCTCTAATAATGTGACTATTTCATTTTTGAAAAATGTGATGAAAGATTGGCCAACTAATATATTGTCAAATGAGCATTTGCATGTTAGATGTTGTGCACACATTGTAAACCTCATTGTGTGTGATGTCTTGAAAGAGATTAATGTTTCAGTTGTTAAGATTCGAAATGCAATTAGGTTTGTGAGATCTTCACCGTCGAGGCAACTTGCATTTAAGAAGTGTGCAGAAAAGTTGCATATAGAGTGTAAGAAATCATTGTGTTTAGATGTTGCAACTCGATGGAATTCAACTTATCTTATGCTAGAAGCTGCTGAAAAGTTTGAAAAGGTGTTTGTAAGGTTAGCTGAAAAAGAACCTAGGTATATGAGTTACTTTTTGGAGGTTGATTCAAAGGGGAATAAAAAAAACATAGGGCCACCTAGTTTGGAGGATTGGAAAAATGCTAGAACTTTGGTGAAGTTCTTAAAGATCTTTTATATGGTTACATTGAGATTTTCTGGCTCATTGCATGTCACATCAAATTCTTTCTTCAATGAATTAATTTACATGCATACAAACTTGTTGCAATTGTGTAAAAACAAAGACAATATTTTAAGTGGAATGGCGATGAATATGATGTTAAAGTTTGAGAAGTATTGGGGTTTTGAAGGAAATCAGAATTTTTTGTTATACGTGGCTAATGTCTTAGATCCACGTTTCAAGTTGAAATATGTGAAATTTTGTTTTGGTGATTTGTATGATTATGACAAAGCACAATTGCTAACAAATAAGGTGAAAGATGTTTTGGTGAGCTTGTATGAGTTTTATTTGAAAATTGATGAAGTGGTGGATAATAATAGGCATAAACAAGATGTTAATGTTATTGATGATGTGGAGGTAGATGTTGACATTTTGGCTCAGTTCAAAAGATATTTACAGGAGATGGATAGAGTGGAAAATAAAAATGAGGTTGAGAGGTATTTGATTGATAGTTGTGAGGATCCTAATAATGATAAGTTAGATATTTTGGGTTGGTGGAAGAGTAATTCTTTGAGATATAAGACACTTTCAAAGGTTGCACAACATGTTCTGGCTATTCCTATATCCACAGTGGCTTCTGAATCAGCATTTAGCACAGGTGGTCGTGTACTCGATCAGTTTCGAAGTTCTCTACCTTCAGCAACTGTTCAAGCACTCATTTGTTGTCAAAATTGGTTGCATCATGGATCAATTCCAACTGATATTAGAAGCTTGATAAATGATCTTGAAACCTACAAAAACCTTGAGTCAGGTAAATTTTTTTTATAAACTTGCACCTTTTATTTTGTGATTTATTAATTAAATCGTTTGCAATCATCTAACATGTCTAATTTTTTATTTTGTAGAATTTGGTGGAAAGTTATATCTAGCAACGGATGATAATTAGTTCAAAAGTTACTTTGATGGTAAAATACTATCTTTTTTTTATATACATATTTTAATTTATTTTATCATGTTATAATTTTAAATCTTGATTTCCAGGTTTTGATGTCAATAGTATTAAGGAATCAAAGTGTAATGTTCTTGCCATCTTGATGTGCTTTTCGATTGGGATGATGTGCACAATGAAGATTTATATTTTTTGCATAAAGTGTTTTATTTTTTATGGCAAGGTTATTTGTTGTTTCTTTTTAAGCTCTTTTGAAGGTGATGCTTTGTAATTTAAATTTTAACTTGGTGTGTGTGTTATTTAAACTTTGATGCAGGAGTCCAAAACACAAATATTAGAAAGACTTGCAACATATTGAACACAATATTAGCAATAATAATTTAATATAAATGAATATTCAGTGATAAAAAATATTAAATATATTATAGAATCCTGTAACAAAATTAGATAATATTAACATTAATTACAAGCCTATCAGAAAGGCCATAAAAAAGCCTAAAAAATAGAGGTTTTCTGGTTTTTATGTTAAAAAACCGAACTAAACCGAAACTGGTCGGTTTGAACTGATTCCGGTTTGAATTTTTTAGTTTTTTAAAATTTTATTTTGGTTATTTTTTAAGATAAAAATCAAACCAAACTTAAAATAATCATCTTAAAAAGCAATGTCTAGAATGTTGGTTGAGGAACCTGCATATATCAGTTGCGCATCACTTAGTCTCTCAATAACCTTTTTATCAATTTGGGGTCTTTAGCAGCACTTCAGTCGTCACTTTAGTAAACAACTCCTAAGATACAAGTTTTACAATGGTTGTTCAAGCTTGTTGTGTGAAATGACAGTTCCCTCATGGACAGGTAACACATTTACGCTGTCCATTCCCATGACATTGCAGACAACTACAACCACTAGCATTCTACACATTTCTGAACTTCTTTTCGGGCCTGTTTTCTCCTTAATTTTGAGAGTAAGAAATTTTGGCTGGAATATTTGTCAGCTAGGGAAGGTGTCCTTTTTAGCAGGGCTTTGACAAATAACTATGTGAATTTAATAATTTGGTTTAAAGATAAGATTTATATTATTTTGTGATTGATTTTTATCAGATAAATAGAAGTAATAAAATTTTAACTCGTAATTATTTAATCATCAAAACTCTAATATCATAACAAAAAATCAATTCAATCCAGAAACTTAAAAGCTGCAAATTTCAAGATATAACATGTTAAATATAGTTGTGTCCACTATATCTAGAAGAAACTGACGGAAAGCTGAAGGAAACAGCGTTAATATTCTTCCGTTTACTCTGTCTGAGACTTTTTACTAGGTTTAAAAAGACAGCCCCACCTTTGAAATCGACATCAAAACTTTCTAGTTCTGGTTCTTGATATATATAATCTGTATATGCTCGATGTCCCTACGAAATTAATTTATTATGTATTAATCGATGTCATTTTCTTAGCTTAGCATAGATTCAAGTTGCATGTCAAATGGATCC
>Ga0307515_10009978_pt1 | contig 18286 bp, 13 predicted proteins | sample 17_EM_MG_FD_194513 | JGI IMG/M metagenome (GOLD analysis project Ga0307515, IMG submission 194513) | Populus trichocarpa ectomycorrhiza microbial communities from riparian zone in the Pacific Northwest, United States - 17_EM | ecosystem: Host-associated > Plants > Roots > Unclassified | place... | reverse complement strand
TTCGGACTCGCGGGCACAACCGTTGCCGGTCCCCTACTGGCCGTCGCTTCCCAAGCTCACGCTCAGTGCTGTATGACGGCGGTCGTTCCCACTCACCGCTGCGGGGCAGTCCCGGTCTCGCACCGGATTCCCTGTTGCCTCGGCCGCCCAGATGAACGGCCGAACCAGCTGCGGGCAACACCATATCTAGGTACGAACGGAAAAGTACAACACCACATGTCGTGTCGGCGTGTTGCTCTCCCCACCGCCCCGAGACCGAACAACCGGCCGACCCCGACCCCGCGAACCGATCGACTGATTGACGTCGGCCGCTCGCTCGGTAGAGCAGTGCAGCAGAAGCTTCAGGCTCTCACCTTCCCCCGGATGGACAAGAAGAACGCCGAATCGCTCGCGGCGGCCCTGCCCCCAGCCCCGGTCGCCTGACCGGCGGGGCGTCGCCGGCTTCAACCCGGCGCCGATCACACTGAGCGGGGTGAAAGATCCGCCCCCGTGGCGGACATACCCGAAGGTGGACCTTGTGAAGCTGGACGGGCGTCGGGCGCGGTTCGAAGCCCTGGCGCCCGCGGTGATCGACGCGATACGCCGCTATCTCGCCCGACGCACCGACCCGGCCACCGCCGACGACGTGCTTTCCGAGACGCTGGTGATCTGCTGGCGGCGCCTCGACGAGATGCCCGCAGATCACCTGCCCTGGGCGTACGGCGTAGCTCGCCGATGCCTGGCCAACGCCGAACGCGGGCGGCGCCGCCAAGCCCGCCTGGTCGCCCGGATCGCGGTCCTCGATCCGCCGCGAAGCGTGGCGGACGGGCCCGCGCCGCCTGACGGTGAGCTCGCCGCCGCACTGTCCCGGCTGCGCGACGAGGACGCCGAGTTGCTGCGGCTGTGGGCCTGGGAGGATCTCGCACCCGCACAGATCGCCCAGGTCCTCGGCATCTCGGCGAACGCGGCCAGCATCCGCCTACACCGGGTCAAACAGCGACTGCGCGAAGAGTTGGGAAAGAGTGGTCCGCCGGCCGGACATGAGGAGTCGACAGATGGGAGACGGCCATGACCGCCTGCACCGAGCGGCACACGCCGCAGCCGAAAAACGACATCGCAGGCGAGAGCCAGAAGGTCATGGCTAGGGAGGCACAGCCATGACCGAGGACGACGAACTGCGTTCACGGCTGCGTCACGCCGATCCGGCGGCGGCGCTGGCACCGCTCACTCCCGACGAGGCCTCGCGACTCCTGGAGGAAACCATGACCACTACCACCACCAACACCACCGTTTCGCCCCCAGCCAGCATCCGCCGACGGCGCCGGCCCGTTTTCCTCGCCGCGGCGGCGTTGGTGCTGCTCGCCGCGGTCGGGGCTAGCTGGCAGCTGACTCGCCCTGGGCCGCCGCCAGTCAGCACCAACACCGCGGCGGTCGTCAACCTAACCGTCGCGAGCGGCGTGCTGGGCAAATGCGCGGAGCCTACGGTGGAGATCCTGGCGACCAGCGCCGACTTCGCCTTCGCAGGCACAGTGACCAGCATCGACGGCGACAAGGTAACGCTGAGCGTCACCCACGTCTACAAGGGCACCAGCGCCAAAGAGGTACAGGTGGGTCAGGCGCTCGACGTCTCCGAGCAGCTGATGGGCAGCGGCCGGTTCGAGATGGGCCAGAAGTATCTGGTCGCATCCTCCGCGGGCAGAATGATGACCTGCGGCTACAGCGGGGAGGCTGACTTGTCGGGCCTGCAGGACCTCTACGAAACGGCTTTCTGACCGCCGCACCCATCGCGCCGGGCTGGCCGAATCACTTTTCGGCCAGCCCGGCCGACCACAGCGACCAGCCCAAACAGGGCGTCTACTTCAATAATCGGCGCGTCACCAGCATCGGCACCATCTACCGATGTAGTGAACTTCTCTCCTTGAGGACCGCATCCGGACCGGGAAAGACACCGGCTTCGGCCGGTTCCCGTCCCGCGTCTTCGCGATCAACCAGGCCTGGCTGCAACTCGCTCTGACCGGGTATCGACCTGCTCGCCTGGACCCAGATTTTGCTGCTCGACGGCGACCTCGCCCGCGCCGAACCCAAGAAACTGCGCTACCGGCTGCTGCACGTCGCCGCCCGCATCACCCGCACCGCCCGACAAACCCGCCTCGCCGTCGCCGCCGGCTGGCCCTGGACAGACGCACTGACCAGCGCATTCAGCCGCCTCGCCGCACTACCCAGACCCGCCATCTGACCCCATAGTCCCACGTCCCAATACACGGAGGAACCCGGCACACCGCCGGGCCTCCAGCATGCCATCAAAATAGCACAAGACCCACAAACCGGCTTCATTAATCAGAAGCTATGGACGGGCACCTAAATGAAAGACCGAGGTTAGGCGAGGAGACATTGGGTAGTGGAGAATTGTCTCCATTGACTTGCCTTCAACAACCAAGATCAGCCGTCAGATTGACGGACCTCCCTTACGAACTTCTCAAACTCATGGACGACAAGGCGCAGTGACATCGGATCGCAGCTAGCCTCGAACACGCTGCCATCGGACGCGATAATGACCCATCCGCCACCTTCAGGAATCTGCGTGACCTGATCGACAACTCGGCCCTCCATTTCGGTTCCCACAAGATCTACCTGCAGGTTCCATCCAGGATTGTCGATTGTTTCGAGTCGAACGCCGAACTCATGCTCCCACTCGCCATCACATCGGGCGCTATACCAACTCGCGAGAAAGCCAAAGCAGTCATGAACAAGGGGGTCGCGTTGCACCACTTCCAGGAATCTCCCATGGCTCGGCCGGACGAGCGTCGCCACCGTTCGGCAAGTTGATGTGCGGTGTTGGCACCCTTGTGCCGTCACTGTTGATATGGGCCGGGCCTTGCAAATCGAAGCGCTCGACCATTTCCCATGGTGCGGGATTGCGTGGATTAGTCTGCGGAATCCAGGTCGCCCACTTTTTGATCTGGCCAGTAGTCCCGTCCCTGAGGAAGGTCGAATGCGGACCTTCTGCATTGTAATCGGGCCGCAGACGACCCCCACCGTCGTTGTGTACGAGTACCGGTGTGTTGCCGGCGAGCACATAGTACGTGTGGAGTTGGGCGACGGTGAGGTTGCGCATGTAGCGGCTGCTGGAGAAGGACTTGACCGAGACGACCGTGCTCGGTTCGTTGTTGGGTGCTCGGAGTGCGTCGTGGGTTTGTAGTTGGCCTGCTTCGACCCACTGCTTGGTCGAGGCGTCCCAAAAGCGGTGGTGAGCCGTCGTGTGGATGGTCGACTGGTGGCCGCGCTTGTCCGCGATGGTGACATCGGTTAGGTCGTGGTCGAGGTTGTTGTGTAGCTGGGTGACTTCCTCACCCGTGGTGAAGTCGGTGTCTGGGTCGGTGGCAACGACGGTGTCGCCGACCTTGATCTCGGCGATCTTTTTGGTGGAGCCGTTTGCCATCAAGACCAAAGTGCCCGGACTGAAGCTATTCGCGCACTTTGTTAGCACCTTCCCGGCCACACTGTCGGCGGTTTCTGATAGCGGTCCGACCTTGGGGGCATCCGCTAACGGCCCAATTTTACCGAGTTTGTGCGTGAGAGCGATTTCGACGCCGACGGCGGTGAGGTTTCCGAGGCATTCCGCGCTCAAACCGTTTTCGCATTGGAAGTCGCTTTCCAGATGGTCGCAGCCACCCTCCATGTTCCCTAGAATGCATCCCGAAACGTCGTTTGCGAACCAGAACTGCTGCGCGGCACGGTCCCATTGCCGTTTGCAGGCAGCCATGCTCGCAGGGCAGGTGAAATTGTCTTTTACCATGCCCAGGGAATCGGAAGCGAATCCTTCGAGGCTGCCGGTGAGCGAGTTCCAGAAACGCCTCGGCGCGGACTTCTTTTTGGGCTTTTTCGAGGTTCCGCCACCATTGCCGCCGTTGATTACGTTGTCGACCATCGCTTGGCAGGCGTCTTCGCAGGCCGCGGAGTTAACGGATTCGCGTGCGACGCTGAGGCCGGTGGGGTCCGCGTGGACGACCGGGTTGTTGCCGGCGTACCCGTACCCGTTGAGCTGGGTGGGGTCGGTTGTTTCCAAGACGGGGTCGACGGTGATGAAGCGGCCGACCGCCGGGTCGTATTGTCGGGCGCCGACGAGAGTCAGGCCGGTTGCCAGGTCGGTGGGTTTGTTGAGGAACCCGTGGTTGTCCGGCACGGCGACCGCGGTTCCACGGGGGCCGCCGTACGGGGTGTATTGCCGCCAGATCGGAGCCTGGGCCGTGTAGTCGAGATACAGCGTCGGCGTGCCATGCATGTCCGGCAGGGCGAACACAACGCTGGTAGTGGCCGTGCCGGTGCGGACGGCTTGACCGCCGCCGGGCAGCGGGTAGTAACGGGTGCCGGTGACGGCAGTCGTCGCGGTGTTCAGGACGAACTGTTGGTCACCCAGGTACAAGGTGCTGGTGCCCGGGTCTTTCTGGAGCAGAATCCCGCCGTCGCTGTCGTACACGAAGCTGGACGAACCGCTTGTGGAGCCGGTGATCGCGGCCAGCCGGTCGGTGTCGTCGTAGGTCAGGGTCTGGGCGCCCTGGCCTGCGTTGCGGCTGGTCATATTCCCGGCCGCGTCGTAGCCGTACGCCGTCGTTGCGCTGCTCGCCCCGCTGCTCGCGGTCGAGGTGAGGGTGTGCGGCTGGGCTCCCGACGTGCCGTAGCTGTAACCGGTGGTGGTGTCGGTTGCCGGGCCGCCGGTGAACGCGTGCTGGACCTGGCTGGCGCGGTCGCCTTGGGCGTCGATCGTCCAGGTAGTCCAGTAGGCGGAGCCGGCTCCGAGGTTGTCAGCGACCATGCTCGAATTGCTCGCGCTCGGCGTTGTCGCGCAGGTGTCGTTGGCCGTCCAGGCCGCCACGAGTTGGTCGAGGCCGTCGTACCGGAAGCATTGTGTCTCGGCGCTGGCGGTGGAGTTGAGGCGAGTGTTGGTTTGGGCGGTCAGGTTCCCGGCGGGGTCGTAGGAGTAGGCCTGTTCGTCGACGAACGAGGTGGCTCCGGTGGCGCGGGTGACCAGTTGATCGGTGAGCCGGCCGCTGTTGTCGTCGAAAGTGTTGGTGATGTAGGCCTGGCTCGGTGCGGCGCCAATCTGAACCTGGTTGATCCTGTAGTAGGCGTCGTAGGTGGTGGTTTGGGCGAAGCCGGTGGCACCGCCGATGCCCTGTGGCAGGTCGGTGATGCCTTGGTAGGTGTGCAGGACGGTCTCGGCGGGCAGGCCACCCTGAGCTAGGTAGATATCCTTCAGCGCCAGGCCGGTGTTTGCGGTGTAGGTATGCCGGACGGTGTAGGTACCGGCGAGGGCCCCTTCGGCGGTCGGAATGGTGACGCTGGCGCCGAGGGATTCGCCGAAGATGTTGAAGTTCAGCTGCTGGCTCGTGTAGGTGTTCCCACCGCTGTACGAGGTGGCGGTGGTCAGGTGGCCGACGGCGTGGGTGACGCCGGCTACGTTGGTGGAGTTGTCGTAAACCCACGCTGCGGTCTGGTTTCCCGCCGCGCCGGCCTGCTGGCCAGCGACGGTGGCGGCGAACTTGCCGGTCTTGCGGGAAAGAGCGTCGTAGGTGTACGACACGGTCTTTCCGCGGGCATCGGTCGCTTGCAGCAGGTTCCCAGCACCGTCGTAAGTCATCCCGGTGCTGGTGCCGGCGTCGGGGTCGGTCTGCGCAGTGATCTGACCGAGCAGGTTGTAGGTCTGTGTCCAGGTCGGCCCGCTACCGTCGGCGGCGCCCTGAGTCACCTTGTTCTGGTTGCCGTGGCTGTCGTACCCGTAGGAAAGCACCTGGGTGGTGCCACCGGTGACCTTGAATGTTCCGGTGAACGGGTCGCTCGGGCTGGTCAGCGCGGGGATGGTGAGGTAGCTGTCGACCTGCGCGGTACGTCCGAGCGAGTCGCTCACCGCCGTGGTGACCGTCCCTCCCTGCGGGGGGATTGTGGTCTTGCGGTCGCCGTTGTCGACCGTGGTGGTCCGGGAGACCTCGACGCCGTTCTTCTCGTTCTGGTCGATCACCACCTCGCCCAGCGAGTTGTAGGTGAACACGTGCGCGGCCGGCACCTGGGCGTGCAGGTCAGCGGCCGACACGAGGGTGGTGTTCGGCGTGGTTGCGGAGTCCCACCAGCCACCGTAGGTCGCCTCGGTCCAACCGCGGCTGTCGTAGAAGGTGTCGGTGACTAGGCGGCCGCTCATCGGCGTGATCGTCTGGGTTTGCCGTTGCCGCAGCAACCCGTCGTAGATGATTGTCGATGTCTGGTAGCTCAATCCCTCGGTGAGCTTGTTGGTGATCGTCGCGGTCCGGCCGGTGTTCGAGATCTCATACGTGTACGTGTAGTTGGCAGGCGACGAAATGGCCCGGCTGTCGAGCCACACCGACTTCACCCGGCCGAGCGCGTCGTATTGCTCAGTGGTGACGACGCTGTTGGCGTCCTTGGTCGTCAGCGTCTGGCCGCGCTGCGGTTCAAGCGTTGTCGTCAAGGTCTGCGACAGCGCGTTGGTGATTGTTGTGCCCGTGGTCAGCCCGACGCTGTTGGTACTGAAATCGGTGTGGGTGTTGTTGCCGTTGCCGTCGTAGGCATCGGTCTGCCGGCCGATCGAGTCGAACTTGGCCCGCGACAGGGTCTGCCAGGTGAACGCCCCGCTGGTGTAATCGGCGGCCTTCCGCGCCATCGTCACGTCCCCGCTCGTTGGCGCCGTGGTCTGCGGGAAGGTGGTCGAGAAACTCGGGTCGTCGTAGAAGGTCCGCGTGGCGGAGACCACCTGAGTCGGGCGCGAGACGGATGACGGTGCGGTCAAAGTGTTGAGGCTGCCAGGCGCCGACGGATTTGAGCCTGCCGTGTAGCCGCCGCAAGCGACCGAGTCGGTTTCGGTCGAGGCCACCAGGCCGATCAGGTTCTTCGTGGTGTTCGCCGCCGCGTACGTGATGCTCGTGCAGCTGTCGTAGGCGGTGTTGACCGGCACGGTGTGGTTGTAGGTGTAGGTCGGCAGACCGAAGTCCTTGCTGGCAGTGTCGGTCACGTAGGTCGTATCCGTGGCGGCGTAGCGCCACGTCGTCGTCCCGGTCGAGGTGAGTGCTTGCCGGTTGAACGACTCAACCGGGACAACCCGGTTCGAGGTCAGTGCGGTCAGCCCGGTCCGGCTGCGACTGGCGACCGCGCTCGACACCCAGTATGAGGTGATCGTGGAGTGGTCGACGTTGCTGCCGAGGAAGGCGCTGGACTCCAGTGGCTTGCCGGCGAGCTGGTCGAGGTCCTCGTGTACCCCGCCTTGGGAGTCAGTGAGGTTGACCACGGTCGTGTTGTTGTTTTTCGACATGCCCCGGTAGTAGGTCGTCTCCGACTTGCTCTGTGGGTCGTTGACCCCGTCGCCGAGATACGTGACCACGTCCCCGTACCCGCGGAACTGACCGTAGGTGCGGTACTTCGCCTTGACCAGCTCGTTGTCGTCGTAGCGCCAGGCCGCACCGCCTTTGTATTGGTACGAGGTGCTCACTGCTGCCGCGCCGCCGGTCGGATCGGTCTGGACGACCTTGGTCACGACCCATTTGTTGAACCAGTCGGTGATCGGGGCGGTGTAGCCGCTCGGCGTCCAGGACACCGGGTAGCAGGACGAGGTATTCGTCGACGCCGCAATGGTGACCGGGGCGGTGCACGGGTTCGCCAGGCCGTAGGTGACGCCGATCATCGACCCGGTCTCGGTGGTGATCGTGTCGATCCGGTACTTGTAGAACGCCGGTAGCCCGTCGGTCACCGTGTCCACCCGGTTCGCCAACTGGGTCGGCGTGAACTTGACCGGCGGCATCGTGATCGCTGCCGACGAACCGCCACCGGCCAGATCCGAGCCTGTGTGCACGATCTGCGACAACCACAGGGTGGCCGCGGTGCCGTCCCCGGTCGCCGGAAGGCTCTGAGTCAGGGCGTACGAGTCAACCGTGGTGTAGTCGGCGGCGGTCACGGAGTACTGCTTCGCCTGGATCCCGGTCAGCCGGACGGTGGAGAAGTACGACGGAGAGTAAGACGGGCACGTCGCCCCGGAGGCACACACCAGGTCGAACGGCACATCCGGCCACTTGGGCGCATTCGTCGCGTTGAGCGGGCCACAGCCGTCGGCCACACACCGCTGGGTGGTGGTGAACACGACCTTGTCCGGCACGGTGCCGTAGGCGTTGCCGTCGGTGAAGCCGTAGTCGATGTGGTCCAGGTAGGTGTCGCGGACGTAGGAGACGTTGCTAGCGCCGTTGTAGCGGCCGTAGAAGTTGGTGTCCTGCGTGTAGTAGTAGGACATCGCGTTGCCGTGCGGGTCGACCGCGTAGTCCACGCCCCAGCGGTAGGCCATGGTGCAGACCGACGACGACATCCCCGCCGAGTTGTAACACGGGTCGCCCGAGTGCGCCGAGTACACCGGTTGGGTCGCAACCGAGTTGGTGGCGGCCTTTCCGGTTGCCCAGCCCGGCAGGTGGTTCATGCCGAACGAGTAGGTCGTCCCGTTGGCTTGACTCACTTGCCACCAGTCTTGGGCATAGCTGGCGGAGGCGTTACCTGTGCCACTCGTGCAGGTCGGGTCCGTGGTCTTGGTGCAGATGTGCTTGATCACCGCACCGTCTTCGGCCTCGGCCTTGAACGCCTTCTTCGAGTCGTCCCACACCAGAGCGGTGGACGCGCCGTTCAACGACATCGTGTAGATCGGGCCGTCGTAGCACTGGTCATACGTCTTCGTGGGCGCCGCCGAGCCCTCCGGGCTTTCCGAACAGCTCTGGAACGACTGCTCGATGAACGCGTTGGGCGTGTTCCAGCCCTCGCCCACCCAGGGTGCCTGCGCCTGCGTCGCCGAGGTTTGCCCGTCGGCCGCGGCCGAGTCGTAACCGAGCGCCAGCTGTGGCAGCAACGCCGACGGGGCCTGCGCAACCGAGATCGGATACGAGTACGTGAAGTCACCGGTGCTGCTACCACCGGTCCACGAACCGGATGCCTTGAGCGTGGTCGCCGCGTACGTTCCCGCGGCACCGCCCTCCTCGCCACCGCCGGCCGACGCCGCGGCCGCCAGTACCGTCGCCGTCGTAGCGGTTGCGGCGACCTTCGCCGACACTGTGCTCGCCGCCGCGTTGTTCGTCGACGACAGTGGCGTGGCCACCCGGCACGCCGCTACCTTCGGTGTGGTCAACACACACGCCGGGTACGTCACGAGCTTCAACCGGGACCCGTAGTTACCGCCATAGGCCTGCGCAAAGCTGCTGTAGTCAACGCCGAGGCGCACAGGCCCGGTCTGGTCGCCCGACACGGTCATCAGGACGCCGTCGACTCCGGCCGCCGTCGCCGCCGCATGGTCGAGAACCTTGACCTGCAAGGCGCCCGGACCGGCGTACGCCTTGCCCGCGGCGGGAGCCACCGGTTCAGCCCACACCGGCGACGACGTCACCGCTGCGCGCGCCACCCGCAACGCTCCCGCGGCCGGCTTCGTCAACCGTACCGTCGCCGAGGTCGCCGCCGGCCAGGACGTGGCGGTGGCCTTGAACGGCGCCGGATCGGCCGGGGCCTTGGCGAAATGCGGCTTAACCGCCGTTACGTTCTTGACTGCGGGGGCCTGTTTCGGCTTCGGCGCCGGATGTACCACCGGCGAGTTCGGCGGCGCACCGAACGCCGCTCCGCCCGTGGCCACCAGCACGGACACGCTCATCACGGCCGCGAGTGGCGCGTGCCAGACACGCACCCGCAAGGCCATACGTCCCCGACTCATCGGTACTCCCCCGTGTCGTTGCAGGACCGGACCATGTGCAGGGGGCCGGTCGCCGGCACGCAGACGCGAGAGTGTCTCGCCGCCCGCCATAGAAAGACGATCACAGCCCGCGAAACGATCGTCACTACCAATGAACATCACGGATCGATATCGAAACATGCCTGGATGACCATTGTGGGCGGACGCCCGCAACCCAACGAGCCGGACGCTGACTACGCAGCGCTGATCATCGATATCAAGCCAGTAAACCTTTGGGTCGGGTAATCCCCATAAACCAGGTGATCACTGATCAAACTGCTCGCAACAGCGTAGTTTTCGCCCCCTGCGGGGCAGCTGCGTCTGCTTCCCTTGATCGCCAAGACGCGTTGTCGGCGTCGGCCGAGAGGAAGAACCACGGGGGCGGTCACTTTGTCCGAACGATTCACGAAACGAGCGGCCGGAGTCGTGGCCGGAATCATCGCGCTGACTGCCGCGACGCTGGCCGGGACACCGGCACAGGCGACGCCAGCCCCTCCTGCAGCCGAACCCGCGCAGCCGGTGAAAGCGCTGACGACCGAGCAGGCGCTCGCCCAGGCGGTGTCCACCGGCAAGACAGGCGCCGTCGACGGCGCTACAACATCGACCGACACCGTGACGGCTAATCCCGACGGGACTATCGCGCTCACCCGCGCGGCCATGCCCGTGCGCAAGATGGTCGGCGGGAGCTGGCACGACCTTGACGCCACGCTGGTACGCGACCCGGACGGCACCATCCACCCGGCGAACACGACCTACGGGCTGAAACTGTCCGCCGGCGGCACCGGCCCGCTCGCGGTCATGGACAACACCGGCCACTCGCTAGCCGTCTCGGCTCCGATGACGCTGCCCACGCCGGCCCTATCCGGGGGCGTGGCGACGTACTCGAACGTGTTGCCCGGCGTGGACCTTCAGGTCCACGCCGACCTGCAGGGCGGCTTCACGCACGTCTTCGTCATCCACAACGCGGCTGCAGCAGCCAACCCGGCGTTGCAGACCATAACCATGGGTGTCAGAACCGACGGCGTCACCGTGGCCGCAGACGCCCACCAGAGCCTTGCCGCAGTGGACCGGTACGGTCGCGAGATCTTCACCGCGCCCGCCCCACGCATGTGGGACTCCGCCAACCCCGCGAACGGTGCGGCACCGTCGGTAAGCGCGCAGGCCAACGCCATCACCGGCGCAGACACCTCGCACGACGCGGCCGTCGGCGTCGCCGTCCAATCCGGTTCGATCGTGCTCACCCCCGACCAGAACCTGTTGTCGGCTACTAGCACGGTCTACCCGGTCTACGTCGACCCGGGCTGGTCGTCGCTGGGCGCCACCAAGAGCGGCTGGGCCACCGTGGCTGAGCCATATCCGACCAGCAAGTATTGGAACAACACCCCCGACCCCAACGGGCTGATGCAGGTCGGCAACTCCGGCACCATGTGGTCACACACCCTGATCAACATGCCGATCAAGACCTCGACGCTGTCCGACGCCACCATCAAGAGCGCCACCCTCAACATCACCGAGGTCTACGCCTACAGCTGTACGCCCAGCAAGGTGAACATCTACGCCCCTGTCCAAACCCTGACCAGTTCCAACGCCTACTGGGACGCCTGGGACGGCAAACTCGGCTCCGCCATCGACAGCGCGACCGTTGCCCACGGCTACAACTCCTCGTGTCCCGCGGCCGCGGTCGGTTTCAACGTCACCTCCGCCGTGACCGCGGACGTCGCCGCCGGCAGAACCACCCAGACCTTCGGTCTCGCCGGCGCCAGCGAGGACTCCGACGGGTCCAGCTGGAAGAAGTTCTCCCCGTCGAGCCCGACGATGACCATCATCTACAACCACACCCCGAACAAGCCGACGGGCCTGAGCACCTCGCCCAGCACCGCGTGTACCGCCGCATCGCCGACCGTCATCGGCGACGGCGCGGTCAAGCTCTATGCGCCGGTCTCCGACCCCGACGGTGGCGCACTCGGCGTGTCCTTCACGGTGTACAAAAGCTCCGACCTCACCACCCCGATCGCCACCAGCGACTCGTCGAAACTGACCTACCCATCCGGCTCCACCGCGGTGTTCACCCTTGCCAAGGCCACATTGGAGGCTGCGTCATCCGGCGTCACCGCGTTCACGTGGAAGGTCCGGGTCACCGACACCGTCGCGTGGAGCGTCTGGTCGACCTCGTGCAAATTCTCGTTCGACGAAACCCGGCCTGGCACACCGAATATTGACCAGCCGGCCGACGGCACCCAAATCGGCACAGCGTTCAGCCTGCCCATCGCTGCCCCCGACGGCGGCACCGTGCCGACTAGCTACCTCTACCAGCTGAACGGCGCCGCCCCCAAGACCGTCACCGCGTCCGCGGGAGCCGCCAGCATCTCGGTCACGCCGACCCGATTCACCAACGTCCTCACCGTCACCAGCGTGTCCGCCGGCGGCAACATCGGCACCGAAGCGAACGTTGTGTTCAACTCGACCCCCGCCGCGACCGCCGCCGACCAGGACCTCACCGGCGACAGCATCCCCGACCTGCTCACCGTAGGCAACGCCGGCGGCGTACCCGCCGGGCTGTGGATGGCCCAAGGACAAGCCGGATCCGGCCACACCACGGGCACCGGCCAGGTCATCACCGCCGCCGTCAACCTCGGCGCCAACGGCAGCCATGTCAGCGGCACCGCCACCACCCCGGCTAGCTTCAACAGCGCACAAGCGATCACCGGCACCTTTACCGGCACCGGCCTCCAGGACGTCCTCGCTTACTACCCGACCGGGGCCAACGCTGGCATGGCGGCAATCCTGAACGGAAGCGGCGACGGTTCGCCGATCCAATCCCAGCTGTCCAACAACCAGACCACTATCTGGGCCGGCACGCTCAGCGACTGGAACAGCGACAATCCGCTACAACTGGTCAACGCTGGCAACAGCTCCGGCCGCGGCCTTGCCTACCCCGACCTGCTCGGAACCTCCGGCGACAGCACGAACGGTTACTACCTGACCTACTACCCCAACTCCGCGCTCGTGGGCGGCTACGCCGAGGTCGACCCCCTGACGACGCTGACCCCGACCGGTGGCACCGACTGGAACACGTGGACCCTGGCGTCGGCCCAGATGTCCACCGGAACCTCGCTCTACCTCTGGCAGAAGACCACCGGCGCCCTGTACCTGTGGACCAACCTCGCCTACAGCGTCGACGACTGGAGCATCGCCTACACCCAGACCGCGCTCGGCACCTGGAACGCCAACGCGGCAATCACTTTGCAGGCCGCCGACGTCGACGGCAATGGCACCGCCGACCTGTGGACCGTCGGTGCCGGCGGTGTCGCCACCGCCTGGCTCAACACCGGCACGACCGTCGCGACCGCTCCGGCACAGATCCTGATCACCTCGACCCACACGTGGCTACTCAACGAGGGCGACGGCGCCGACACTGACGACGACGCCATCGCCACCGCAGCCGACTCCACCGGTGCGCTCGCCGCCACGGGCAACTCCGGCGTCACCTGGCACACCGGCGGCCTGTTCAGCCCCGACGCCACCTTCAACGGCACCACCGGAGTCCTCGCCGCCAGCGGCCCCGCGCTAAACACCAACGCCGATTTCACCATCTCGGTTTGGGCGAAAGCTAAGGCCAACAGCGGCTACCTGCTGTCCCAGGACGGCTCGCTCACCACAAGCAGTTCGCATGCCTCCGGCTTCGTGCTCTACACCGGCTCGAACAACAACTGGTACTTCGGCATGTCCCAGGCCAACTCGGCCACCGCACCCGCGTACGACTTGGTCACCGACCCCGAAGGGCCGGTGCGTTACGGCGCCTGGCAGCACATCACCGCGACCTACAACAAGACCACCGGCACGATGGCGCTTTACGTCGACGGAAACCCCTCCGGCACCAAAGCCCACACCACGGCCTGGAACGCGACCGGGAAATTCCAGATCGGCGACTACCTCAACAACAACGCCCACACCGGCTACTTCAACGGCGAGGTCGCGGACGCGCAGGTCTGGAACCAGACCCTCACCCCGAACCAGGTGGCCAAGCTCTCCGGCACCCCGGGATACATCCTGTTCCCGTCCGACAACACCAACTACGTGTCAGGCAGCTCCTGGACCACGCCCTGCGCGAAAATGACCTTCTCCCAAGGCAAACTTTCCATCACCCAGACCTGTACGGAGTCCAGCACCGTCACCTACGGCACCACCGGCTACCCCGACGCCGTCCTCGTCCTGCAAACCGACGGCAACCTGGTCATCTACAAGACCTCCACCGCGACACACACCAGCGCCAACTCCCTCTGGTCCTCCGTCACAAGCCCGAACCCCGGCGACACCATGTTCTTCCAACCCGACGGGAACCTCGTCATCTACGCCGCCACCGGAGCACCCGTCTGGGCCAGCGGAACAGACAACAACTAGCGACGGAACGCGCGGACGCGATCTGCAGGTCGGCCAGGACCGGCGGGCGAATGCCCGGCTGGTCTGCAGATGGCGTCCGCGTCGCCACGGCTGGGATCAGCCGCGTGGTTGCTCGTCGGCTTCCGCGAAGATGCGCGTGTAGATGTCGTCGATGACCTCGCTCTTCGCGAGGGTGTAGTCGCCGGGATTATCCGCGGTCTCCCGCAGGAGGCGCCGCTTGGTCGAGGCGTACAGCTCCCGGTCTTCGGGATGCGAGCGTAGCCAGTCGCGAAGGAGCCGGTGTCGCACCGGTTCTGGTGCGCCCTGCGGCCACACGTGCAGGTGGATGTCCTCCGCCGCGTCGACGAGCATGCGGTGTCCGTGCCACCACGGCTCTCGAAGGACGAGCCAGTAGCCGAGCCTTTCCAGGGTGGGAAGGTAGCGGGACTCGTCGGCGGTGTCCGCGATGATGAGGTCGATGTCGATGATGGGCTTGGCTGCCAGGCCGGGCACCGAAGTGGACCCGACATGTTCCACATCGATGATCAGATCGTCCAGGACGTCGTGGAGCGAGGAGTTGACCGCAGCGAATCGATCCGCCCAGGCCGGGTCGTAGTCCTCGATGACGATGGATCTCCACCCCCTCGGCGGTTCGCGTACTAGATGATCGATTCCAAGGGGTACGGGGCGACGAGTAGAAGCGAGGGCATCCATGATCGACGTTGCCTAGGCAACGAGACCATGGAGGCCCCGTGCACGTCGATCTGGACACCCTCGCGACCGCACTCTACGTCAGGATCGACGACGAGTTGAAGGCGTCTCCGCAGCTCAACCGCTGGCGGCCGAAGGTCGGGATCACCCCGAAGATCACCGACGCCGAGCTGATCACGGTGTCGGTCATGCAGGTCCTGCTGGGCCACCACAACGAGAGCCGCTGGATCCGCTATGCCCGAAAGTCGATCATTCATCTGTTTCCCTACCTGCCCAAACAGCCCGGCTACAACAAACGCCTACGCGCTCTGACCACCCAGCTGACCCATTTCATCGCGGTCCTGGTCACCGACACCGACCTGTGGCAGCACCCGATCCGCATCGCCGACTCCACCCCCGTGCCGTGCGGCATGTCCCGCGAAACGGCCCTGCGTTCCGACCTGGACGCCTGGGCCGGCTACGGCTACTGCGCCTCGCACTCGCGGCTGTTCTGGGGCCTGCGGCTGCACCTGGTCACCACCGTGCACGGCCTACCCGTCGCGTTCGCCCTGACCAACGCCAAGACCGACGAACGTGAAGTCCTCGTCGACCTGGTCACCTTGCAGCCGAACATGTTTCACCACCCGGACGGGCTGATCCTGGTCGTGGACAAGGGCTACCGCGGCCGCGACACCGAAACCTGGCTCAACGACAGCGGTATCACCGTCATCCGACCCGCGTACCGCAAAGAACCGGCACGCCCCGGCCGGGGCCTGCTGCGGGCCGTACGACAAAGCATCGAATCGGTCAACCAGACCTTCAAAGGCCAACTCGACCTTGAACACCACGGCGGTCGTACGATCACCGGCGTCGCCGTACGAATCCTGCAACGCGTCCTCGCCCTGACCGCAGCGATCTGGCACAACTGGCACACCGGCCAACCAGTCCTACGATCCCTGGTCGCCTACGATCACTGACCCCTTGGAATCGATCATCTAGAGCGATAGCCATCTGTTCGGGGGTGCCGTGGAAGCGCTGCCTGACTTCCTGCGGGTATTTAGCCATCTCGAACCTCCTGAAGCGAGCAAAGTCGATCAGGATACGCCATCGCCCGTGGCTGGCTAACCGGGTGGACGGCGTTCATCGGGGTGGCGCGGCGAGCCTGGTGCGACGGGTCTGCAGGAAGGTGCGTTCGGTTTCGTTGGTTGCCAGCGCGATTGCCTGGTCGTAGGCCTCCGCTGCGGCTGTGTCGCGCCCGAGCCGAACCAGCAGGTCGGCCCGGGTCGCCGGCAGCAGGTGGTAGCCGGGAAGTTCGACATCCGCCAGTTCGGCGAGGGCTGCCGCCGGTCCGTGTACCTCGGCGACCGCGACCGCGCGGTTGAGCACGACGATCGGCGTCGGCATGAGGGCCAGGAGCTGGTCGTAGAGCGCCAGAATCTGGATCCAGTCGGTGGCGGCGCCGTCGGTGTGCACGGCGTTGATCGCGGCCTGAATCTGGTACGGGCCTGGCTGGTTGCGCCGCAGGCAGCGGCGGACCATTTCGTGCCCCTCGGCGATCCGCGCCCGGTCCCACAATGACCGGTCCTGATCGGGTAGCAGCACCAACTCGCCGGCCGGGCTGAGCCGGGCCGGTCGGCGGGCCTCGGTAAGCAGCAGCAGGGCGAGCAGGCCGAGGGCCTCCGGCTCGTCGGGCATCAACGCGACCAGTTCCCGGGCGAGCCGGATCGCCTCGGTGCACAGGTCGGCCCTGATCAGCGACCCGGCGGTGGCGGTGTATCCCTCGTTGAACATCAGGTAGAGCACGGTCAGCACCGGCGGCAGCCGGTCTGGCAGTTCGTGGGCGGCGGGCACCCGGTAGGGGATGCCGGCGTCGCGGATCTTTTTCTTGGCGCGCACGATCCGCTGGGCGATGGTCGCCTCCGGCACGAGGTACGCGCGGGCGATCTCCGGCACTTCGAGCCCGCCGAGCAGTCGCAGGGTGAGGGCGGTGCGCGCGACGGGAGCGAGCGCCGGGTGACAGCAGGTGAAGATGAGCCGGAGCTGGTCGTCGGTCACCGGGCCCGCCTCCTGAGGCTCGTCTTGCTGGTGTATCAGCAGGGCTTGGGCGTGCCGTGCCTCGCGGGTGGACTCTCGGCGAAGCCGGTCGATGGCCCGATTGCGTGCGGTGGTCACGATCCAGGCGCCCGGGTTGGGCGGCGCCGTTTCCCACTTCTCCAGCGCTACCGCGAACGCGTCTTGAACGGCCTCCTCGGCGAGGTTGATGTCGCCGAGGAGGCGGACCAGCGTGGCGACGCAGCGGCCGTACTCCGCGCGGTAGATCTTTGCCATTTCCATGTTGAGTGCCGGTTCCCCGTTCAGCTGTCGGGCTACCCGCCGAAGGGCCGCACCTCGACTGGTTCCATGCAGGCTTCCGCGCATTTCTCCGCCCAGGCTAGGGCCTGGTCCAGGTCTTCGCACTGGACGACCCAGAACCCGCCGAGCTGCTCCTTCGTCTCGGCGAACGGCCCATCGGTCATGGTCGTCGCGCCGTTGACGACTCGCACAACGGTGGCGCTGTCGGGCGGTAGGAGACCTCCGCCGAAGACCCAGGCGCCGGCGGACTGCAACTCATTGTTGATCTTGTCGACCCGGGCGTACGCAATCTGGGTGTCCTCGTCCGACCTGGTGGGCGCGCCTTCGACGCTGTGCACGGCAAGCATGTACTGCTTCATGATGTTTCCTCCGGTAATGAGACGGTGCGATGGCGACAGGAGACCGGTGATGAGACGGTGCGATGGTGGCAGGGGACTCGATGTCGTGGCGCCGGGTCAGCCCAGGCGGCGCGCGACTGCGGGGATGACAATCGCCGCGGCGACCAGGTGGGTGAGCATCAGCAGTGCCTTGGTGGCCAGGCCGGCGGGCGCGATGATGTCCGGAACCAGCGACAGGACCGTCAGCACCACTGTCGTACGCACAAACCCGCGTCGCGGATTGCGGGCCCAGTAGAACAGCGCTACGGCAAGGATCAGGCCGACCAGCGAAAACACCGCCGTCAACACGCCGAACCCGGTGACCGGGATCGGGGCGCCGCCCAGGTCGAGGCTGATCCCCGCGGCATGACCCACCGCGGCGACGGTCATGGTGGCTGCGCTCGCGACAGCGGCGGCGGCGACTCCGGTCCAGATCAGCACACCGGCGGTCGAGGCGGTGGCGCGGGTGGTGACGGTGGCGGTCATGATGCCCTCCAGCGGGTGTAGGACCGGCTCGGTGCCGGTGTCTCACCAGGGCTACGAAACCGACCCGCCCCGATCGACAGGTCCTCGACTCTTTTTCAAAGATTTTCCGCCGGCGGTGCGTGGCCGGCTTCCGATGGAGGCCGGCCACGCTTTCGCAAGGGCGTTCAGTCGATGGCGTACGCCCGGATCACCGTCTGGGTGACCGACTCGCCCGTGGTGTCGGTGGCGCTGACCCGCAGCGAGGCATATCCCGCCGTGGCTGGGTGCCGGA
>Ga0307515_10009977_pt1 | contig 18286 bp, 5 predicted proteins | sample 17_EM_MG_FD_194513 | JGI IMG/M metagenome (GOLD analysis project Ga0307515, IMG submission 194513) | Populus trichocarpa ectomycorrhiza microbial communities from riparian zone in the Pacific Northwest, United States - 17_EM | ecosystem: Host-associated > Plants > Roots > Unclassified | place... | reverse complement strand
TTAACTCTAAATACTTTAGTAAAGGCAGAGGACAACGGCTCTACTATAGAGCTATATATACAGGATTCGGTATAAATTAGCCAGAATAGCAACTATAGGAAGACTTAAAAAATGCAAAGGATCTAATTAGCGACTTTTATTACGCGAACCTATAGAAACTAGGCCTAAGTAGAGACTTTATACCCAATCCTCTATAGGAGCCCTTATAGAGTTAAACCGTTATATATTACTACGTAAGGGCAAATTGCCATTAGATTGCGGTAAAGTGCAATTATATAACTAGAATATTGTTAAGATATCTAGGAACTTTAACTAGCGATTAAAGTTATCTAATTAGTTGGATTTTTAGATGCTAAGCCTTATTATATAACGTTGTTTTAAACCTTTAGTAATACCCCCCTTTCTTCTTTTCTATACCTTAAGTGTCCCTTTTATATATATATAGTAACCACAGCGTCGCTAGAGCTCCGCCTCTATAGGAGGGGGGGTAATATTACGGAACCCTACCGTAGGGGCCTCTATAGGAGAGCCCCGTGCTCTTACGTACACCTTATATATAGCTTATATCAGCTACGCGTAGGTATATTACCTCCTTACGCCCTTAACCCTTACGATCGATCGCGTAACGTCTTGTAGACTCCTTAAATACATACACTCTATAGCTACTACCCTCGTTTTGTAACACTTTAATAACTATAAAGTATATACGTACTATATGCGAATAGTACTAAACAGATTACGGGAATATAAGCTTTATATAAACCTAAGAAAATACATATTTTATACTACTAGCATTAATTTTCTAGGCTTTAGTATTAGCATTAACGGAATATTAATAGAGAAAAGCCGGGTAGACGCTATTAGGGAATAGCCCTACCCTATAATATTTAGAAAAAGTATAGGTTTTCTTAGGCACGGCGAACTTTTACTAAAGGTTTATTATTTACTATATAAAAGTAGTATTTCTAATTACTAATTTACTAAAGGGGTTTAAGAATGGCAAGAAGATAAGACCCTTTATATTTAGGGAAGTTGCTAAGTAGGCTATAGACCGGCTAAAAGATTTATTTACGTTAGCGCTAATCCTAATATACTTTTACTAGGAGCTACGTATATACCTTAAAATAGATATATCTGGATTTACCCTAGGGGTAATTATATCTTAATTAGGAGGCGGAAACTAGTATTCTATAGCGTTTTGGTTAAGGAAAATAACCCTATAGAATAGCGTTATATAGCGCATAGCTAGGAGCTACTATAATAGTTATAGTAATAAAGTACTGGCGACATCATTATATAGAAAGCAATTATCCTATTAAAGTCCTTATAGACTATAATAATCTAAAATACTTTATAACTATAAAGGTATTAAGCGGTTAATAAGCTAGATAGGTAGAGGTACTATTATAGTATAACTTAAAAATTACGTACCGCCTAGGAAAGATAAATCCCACTAATAGGTTATTAAAACGTCTGGATTATAAGACTAGGAGAATCTAGGATAGTATAGGGGAAATAATTCCTATATTATAAAATTTGCTTAAGAAGAAAAAGGACTCTTTCCCTAGAACTACCAAATTTTATAATAGGGTAGAGGTCTTAATAATATAGCTGCGAAGCGCTATAATAAGAGAGCTGTAGGATATAGTTATGGGCTAAGTTATAGATTAAGTAGACGTTATAAAGTTGGCGTACCTTAGAATTAGCGAGAATTCTACAGGACATGCTAGGGGTATTATAGCACCTTTAACTTAACGGCGTATTAGCTGCGAGTTTCCGGACCTAAAGGGGATAGACAAGAGGCATATTTGTAGCGTAGTATACTATATAAGTTATTAGTGATTCCTACCCCATAGGGCCTATATTAGAATTAATAATAGATTTTATAATAAGCTTACCCCCTACTAAAATAGGAACTAGAGAGGTTTCTAACGCTATTTTAGTAATTATTAACAGATATATAAAGTTTTTAGGGTACTTTACTGTTATAATAATAATCACGGTAGTAGAACTAGCAGACCTGTTTTTAAAACGATAGCATCTGTTCGGCTCGCTAAGGGGAATTATGTCTAATAAGGAGACTGTATTTAATAGTATATTTTGGTCTTTATTCTATCTCCTAATAAAAATACAATAAGGGATAAGTACTGCCTTTTACCCGTAAATAGATAGGCAAATAGAGTGTCTAAATACGTTGTTAGAATACTACCTTTCCTATTATATTAATTATTACCAGAACAATTGGATATTATAGTCGGCTTTAACGTAATATATGTATAATATAAGTATCTATAGTAGTACGAAAATGACCCCTTATAAAGCACTTTTTGGGGTAAAAGCAAATAACCCCTAAAATATTAAGAATATTGCTCCTAAGAGGGAGGCACCGGCGGCCTTTAAGAGAGTTAAGTAAATAGGAATTCTTAGAGAAGGACTTAAAAAGCATTTACTAGACGCCTAGGCTGTATAAAAAAGGTACTATAACGAAAAATATATACCTAAAGAATTTAAGATAGGAGACGAAGTCTTACTATCTATAAAAAATATCTAGATAAAATGTATTAAGAAGAAGCTAGATTACCAGTAGCTTAGACCTTTTAAGATTTTTAGAAAAACTAAAGGAAATTAAGCCTATAAATTGGAATTGCTAAAATTATATCTAATATATTCTATACTTTATATTTCCTTACTAAAGCTATATTAGAGAAGAGATGGTATAAAACCGCCTCTACTTAGCAAAATTAATAGGGAACTAGAATAGAATATAGAAGATATTCTAGACTAAAGATAGTATTAAAAAACGCGAATTTTTAGTTTGTTAGGAAGGATACTCTTAGGTATATAATAGTTAGGAACCTAAGAAGTACCTTTAGCCAGGATATAATATGGCAATTAAAACCTTCCTAAGGACTAAAAATAAAGATTTAATGATAGTTCTAGATATACTATAGATGAAATAATGGGGAAGACCCTATAAATTAAAACTATAAGGTTAAGTATAGGTATTAAAAACGGGAACGTTTTACTATTATAATAGGGATCCTAAAATCCTATAAAAGGATGCCTATAGAGATCTATATAAGAACTACTAGGGATACTATCTAAAGAAGACACTATATAAGAATAAGTAAAAGAACTATAATAAGCGACTCTAAAGATTTAAAAGGATCCCTTAGGGATAAAAGGAGAGTATTTAGTCTAGTACTAGAGAGATATATAGTAGAGTTAATAGTACAAAGAGGAGCAAAAAAGCAGCCAATAAAGAATTAGATATTTTCAAAAATTATAAAGCACCTATAGAAATACTACCCGTTTATTATATATGGGGATTATAGTAGTATACTGCTTTTATATAGACTATTACTAAAGCTTAGAATAAAGGCATCCCTAAAGTATAAAGTTAATTCCTAGTACTAGGGTATCTTATAGGTACTAAAGAGGCACTATATAAAGTTATTCTATAAGAAGAAGGAAAGAATAAGATAATAACTTAAATATTAGTAATAGCAATAGGAGCCTCCTCCTTTATCTTAACGTTATTATTAGTAGTACTATTAGCACTTTTATCTTTAGAAGCATTAGGACTTTTACTAATATTCTTCTTAAAGCGGCAGGAACTAGATAGACTAGTATAGGTAAAAAACAGGCGAGAAGAACGTTTATTGTTACTTATATTACTATTCTTAGTATTATCCCTAGGTTCTAAATTAGTATTTAGGTAGGGATTAAAAATCCACTAGCTAAAAGAATTAGTATAGTTCCTAAACATATTATTAGAGAGACCTACCTAGCTAAAATGGCCTACGTAAGAGTAAGCTGCTTATAGATACGCTTCTAGACACTATATATCTAAGATTATTATATCTCTATAGTAGTAGAAACCCTTATTAAATTAAAGAGGTTATAAGTAATAGAAGACGTCTTCTATTCCTATCTTTTACTATTTAAATATAAATAGAAATCACTTATACCGCGCTAGAGCTTACGAGTTTTATATATATAAATAGCGGGGATTTAATATAATTAGCGAAATTTAGAATAGAACGGAATAGGAAATACTAAAACTGTTAAAGTTATTTTAACCCTTACTCGAGTGCATCGCCTAAGGGCCGCTTAAAAGTAGCCAAGGCCTAGCCAAAGGCTAGGCTTAGCACCTCCCTATAAGCACCTCGGGATTACAGCCCTTTCCCTCCTTATCGGTTCGTCTCCATACAAGGCTATTGCTATACTCTTTACTATATTGTCCTCTTCTATTGACTTTCCTTATAACTTATGCTTGGCTTACCTACTCCCTATTATATACCCTAGCAATATACCTTACAAAAACGTAGGTCTTTCTCTAGCAGCGATAATAGAAACATTGAGATTTATTTTTACTAGAATGCGATATCTTATAGAAGTGGGCTAGGTTTAGCGTAAGCGCGTAAACGTAAAAACGGCAGCACTTTAGAGAAACTACCGTAGGAGTAATAGAAGTGGTTTAGAGTACTATTAAAAAAGGGATAATACCGCCGCTAGTTTAGGGACGCGTAATACGACTATAAGCTATTGTAAGATAATACTATAGAAAGTTAGTATTATTATAAGAAATAAAATAGGGATCCTATTACTTATATGCGTGTTATAAAAAGAGAATAGAGTAGTAGAAAAGAATAGCTGAAGGTATAGAAGCTAAAAGCTAAGATATAATAAAAAACGGCCTACTAAAAAGGAAGATAAATAGTATTGTTAATAGAAGGACGCGTAAGAGATAACGGCCTATAAATAAAGACGTTATTTTTAGAATCTATTTTAGGTAAATGGAGATAGTGGCTAGTTAACGCGTTATACTCAATAACCTCTGGATCTACTTAAAATAAACTCCTATAATTAGAAAGGTAAATTCTACCATATTATTATTATTAATGTTCTATTATAAAGGTATTATAAAGAGCTGGGGTAGGAGAAAAGCGAAGGAATAAAAGATAAAGTAAGATTTTATACTGTTAAAGAGCTAGCGATAAGCCGTATTATAAAGTACCTTTTTACTAAAAACTTTCCCCTAGAATAAGAGTTTTCCCTAATAATTTTAGTTAGAACTCTATAAAAATTTATTAAAAGGCAAAGCCTTAAAGAACTAAAACCCTTAGTAGGGGGGTAGTTATAATAGGCTATTTTAAAAGGTATATATTATCTAAGATAGATAGTAGTTTTACTAATATTCCACTAATACCCTAGAAAAGACATGGATAAATAAGGGGTAAAGGGTTTTACTAGTGTATTAAAAGGATTATAAAGGGAGCTCATTCTCCTTTAGAGAAGAAGTAGTAATTAGTCTCTAAATAAAAAAGGTTAAAAGTGTTTATCGTTTAATATATAAAGCTTATTCTATCCCTAACTTACTATAATAATGCCTTATAGGAAATACTACGGTAGACTTATTAATAGGCTAGGTATATAGGTAAATAAGAAGTCAATAACGTAAATATAACTAGTGGAGTAGGTTACCTAATAGATTAACTCTAATTATATTCTAAAATTCACTATAAAGAAAAAAACTATCTAGGTAGGGACTGTGATCCTTTAAGTATATAATCCTATGCCTAAGAAATATACTAAATATATTAGTATATTAGTACGTTAATATATCCTATATTCCTATATTCCTATATTTTTATATTTTAAACTTATAACGTAACTAGCTATATAACTTAGCTACCCCTTATTCTATAGTTTAATTAGTTTTAGCGCCTTCTATATTATCTTAACTAACCTATTTATATCTTCTTTTAGTAGTGCGACTACTGCTAATATAAGGTCTATAACACTACCCCCCTTTTTTTATTTTCGTCCCTAAAGATATCTTATATTTTTAAGTTATCTATTAAAGGTATAGTATTCTTATCTTTAATTTAATAACCTTTATTATTCCTAATACCACTTATTAGATCCTTATACTCTAATTATTATAACTAGCTTATTTTAATTATTTTTTAACTTAGTAAAATTATGCTATCCTATTCTTGTTATATAGAGAAAAGGTTAGTATATATTATAATCGCGGCTCTATTTAGTTATTAACCTTCTCTATACGCTAAGAATACGTAAGTAGATATATAATTATCCTATAATGTTTAACCTATCTCTAACGCTAAGTATACGCGTCTTATAATTGTTTATAATTGTTTAATACCTTATCTAATTTATTATGGGTCTTATAATTAGTCTAAAGTATTATATCTTAAGGGCAAATTAGCCTTGGCCCTTATTAAGGTATAAAAGCTTTAAGATAACGGAGAGTATATCCGTACTAAAGAGCGGCAAATATTTAACGTTTAACTAGTATTACGGAGTAAGTATAAGCGGCGATAATATATAGCAAGGTAGATATTATTAAGCTATATATATAAACTATATAAGGAGGTTAAGACGTTGCGTAAGGAGAGAAGGTAGGAAAATAGGGAGAAAGGGTATATATTATGGACTTAGTTGCTTAGTTAATACGTGCACGGAGTAGAATAGGATTTAGGTAGTAGTCTTAGCAGAACTTAGCAGGATTTAGTAGAACTTAATAGAACTTAGTAAAATATAGTAGAATATAGTAGGTTGCCGTTAGATTACCGCAGATTGCTATTAGATTGCCGTTTTGTAGTTAGTCTCTAGTTACTAAGTTAGTGGAAATAGGTAAATATGTATAAGGTATTACGGGGGTGTCCTATAATAGTACCCCCCCCCTTTAAACTTAAGCTTCTGCGAGATAGGGCTATAGTAGTTCTAGGTGGAGTTTGTAAATGTCTTCTGCGGCTTAAGCGTTTTGATCGGCTCGTGTACGGTCCCACCTTGTGCACGCTTTTTTACCCCACCAAAATTATAATAACTTAAAATTTATATATATTATACTTACAGCTATATAATATAATAATACAAAATAATTTTTTAAAAATATTATATATTCATAAAGTTATTAGACTTTTTAATATTTTAATAAAAATCTTATATAGTTAAATAATTAAATAACTAAATATAAAACTGTCGGTATACTCACATTATCAACGTGCACGAATATCACTTGTAGTGGTACGTATGCTGTGTTAAAGTTAGTAGTTAATTAATAGTCTAGAAGTAAGGGGTTGCTCTAAGGTTAGGTTAGCTAGCCTCGCTTTGTGGTCTTATAACCACGTTATATAACTAATATTCCAACACTAGAGTAACTCTAAAAAGAGGGCTAATCTACACTCCAAAGTTAAGTCTACTTTTAGACTATTTATAGCATATATATAATAGCTAGAGATCCAATTAATACGCAGTAAGAAGAAGAAGAAGAGTTATTAGGGGTAGCAGGTTAATATATCGCGAGGGCCGCTAAGGCGCTAGTGGTAAGCAAGCTAATAGCGATTTTCTATGCCGGGTATAGAAAATCCTAATTGGCTAGTTAAACTTAGGGTCCGTAGAATATGGTAGGTGGCATGCCCTAGCACCGTTACGACCCGTAAGCCACCTTCTATTACTCCTTACGCTCCACCCAACCTATAGCCTATATATTAACTTAGTTTATGTCAATAAGTCGCTATAGGGCGACGCAAGGCTTTCCCTTGGTCATCGCGTCCGCAGGGTTAGCTTCACCATTAATCCATTTAACCTCTATAATCTGCCGACGTTCGTAGGCTTATTATAGGCATATTACATTAATTATTAATCGTTTCTCTTATGTGGTTCTAAGTTGTACGAGATAGTTATATAGTAACTTAGAATCGGTGCAGAGTATAAGCGGGAGGTTAATCTATAGGACTTTGTCTACCGTAGACTTGATAGCGACGGCGATATTAAAGCCGTAAGCTATTCCGTAGAGTTTAGAAGCCAGAACGCTTCTAGTAACTCTTTTATATTTAATTAAGCTCTAATAGACGATATTAGCCTTCTTAGTTGCGTTAGCTAGTATAATAACATAGCCAATTTACGAAGAGAGGTCCTTATTATTAGCAAAGGAGGCGTCCGTAAAGACTAAGAGCTATAAGGTCTTAGCCTCTAATTTAATAAACTTAAGACCTCTATGTAAGTTCTAAATCTGCCAACTTAGGCGCTTATTCAACTCCCCCACATCTACCTCTTTAGGATTAACTGCCTAGGCAGTAAAGAATAAGTTAAATAAAGCCTCTGGCTAACAGACTAAGGCGATATAGGCTCCTCTAGCGCGTTAGGCGATATACTAGTCCTTTAGCATAAGTAGGCCGCGCGTAACTCCTCTAGAGCTAGTGCTATCTACTAGTGTAGTATTAACCACACTAAGGTTCTCACACTAGCGCTTTTATATTAGTGTAATACTCCTATCTTATGCCAATTAAATAAGTCCTCCATTAAACTTAACTGGTATATTAGCGGTTAGTTACTCTCGCTCCTTAGCTATAAATTCAGCCTTATATAGTTCGCTTTGTTCAGCCTCTATAAAGGCATCATCTGTAAGAAATAGCGTATTATTAGTCTATAAGCCGACGATTCCAAAAGGGTTATTGCTGTAAAGTAAGTAAGGGTTATACGTAGATTGGTCCATTCGCAGCTAATTAATAGAGTATAAATAGTAGGTCTTAAACCAGTGGTTTCTAGCTTTAGGTACTCTATAAAGTGGCTTTATAACCTTTAAAATGGAGTCCTTATTAATTCCCAATTGTTTATTTAGCTTATATAGTGGTCATATATAGAACTCACGGTTTAGGTTTGTAGTGGACTAGACGTAGGCTTATAAGATATCTTAGAGGTAGAGTTATATCTATGGTAGTATAGCAGCGATATAGAGAATTAGCCGCTGGCTAACCCGTTAAATTGTTGGTAACTAAGTAAAAACTAGCTCTTTCTCTAAATCATTATAGGCCTGTATATTAAGTCGTGATTTCTTAAAGACTTTATCAGTTCCCTTATTCTTAATCTCATTAATAAACCGTAAGTTAAAGAGTCTGACCCCCTTTAGCATATTGTGTAGCTTAATAATCTTAAAGACGCCTTTCTCAAGTAGGCCTGTGACCTCCTTTTATCGTAAAGCACTAAATTGGGTATTATTATCGTTCTATAAGTAAATAGTGGTGCTAGCCGTATCTACGGTATTATCGTCCTGTAGGTAGATAGCAATATCAGCGATATCCGCAATATTACCCGTAAAAGCGCCTGTATCTATCGTAGCATCTATAACAGCTGTGTCTGCAACGGCCGTAAGCAATAGGTATTTACGGGGGCGACCTCTACCTCGCTTTAGCGGTAGCCGTGGTTTAGCCTTAGGTAACGATTAAGGTTCGGCTAGTAAAGGTACTAGTTTATCTAATTCGACAGACTCTCATGGTTCGACTAGGTCTTATAGGTCCAGTAGGTAGGGTTTCACAACCATAGAGCGGAAGGTCGTAGGTCTATTTAGTAGCTTTACGGTATAGGTCTTACCATCAACGGCAAGTAGCATATATAGTCCGTCCCAATAACTACTTTAGCCAGTATTACCTTCTCTCCAGACTAAGACAGGCGAACTAGGTAGGAGGCCGTAAATAGCGTTAGTTCGTGGTCCGTTTCGCATATTAAGAGCGTCAGCGATCTATCGTTTAGCTTATAGCTTCTGGATTTCCACCATTGCTTTCTTAATAGCCGCAGCTCGCTATATAACTGAAGGTAATAGCGCGTCCGATTCAACCATTTAGGGGTAGGCTCCAAAAACTAGGAGTATAGGGACTAGGCCTTCTGGGCTAGCCGTATCATTGATAGCTTTAAAGGCCATTTATAGGGCCATTTCCTTGCTAATTTCAGGGATTTCAGTTATAATAATTTGGTAGGCTCGTTGTAGCAGACCATGGTAGCGTTCTACCATTCTAATAGAATTGTGTAATTCGACTAGAACTGACTTTATAGTTGCTCCCATAGTAGCAGCGTAGTACTTAAACTCCTTACTAACAAAGTTCTTCCCAGCGTCTATGGTGATTAAGTCTGGTAGTCCTAAATAGCTGTTAATTTAGCACATTCGAAGAACATCCTAAGTGTGCTTGGCGCCGATGTCTCGTAGCCATCTACCAGCTTAAAATCAAGTTGCTTCGTCAACTACGTATAGTAGGGGGGAGCCGCTAATATACATAATGTCGACGATGATGTTATAATTGAAATTAACGTTGTCTTATAAGGTAAAGCGAAATCTACCTAGAGATCTGCCATACTTCTAGCAGTAGTGGTAGAGTCTAGTTAGCTCTTTAATAGCAGATCTATCGGTGTTATGGCCGTGGCCAGCCTTATTAAGAAGCTTTTATAGTCTATTAACTGACAGGTAACCAAATCGACGGTGTAGACGTCGTAGTTCTACGTCCGTTAAGTAGCAAGGGTTCATATTAAAAGACTCAACTAAGTAAGACTGTAAGGAGAAGCTCTATAAGAGAAATGGGTGGCCAAATCGTCTGACTACTAGCACCTCTTTAGTGCGAGTAATAATGACGTCCTTTAGGTTATCATATTTAATATAGAGTCTATCCATATCTACTAAGCAAAATAGGAAAGGAGTATCTGCTTTAACGATATGGAATTATACCTTGCCTATAGGGCTATTAACGTCTATAGTTCCAATAGACGTAGAGGCTCCGATCCCAAATTGGACGGTTACTTAGCCCTTAGTTAACGTATTAAGACTTACAGACTTATCTACGGCCTATAGAGCTTAGAATTAACTATAGCCAGCTATAGACTTACGCGAAGCACCTATATCAATCATGATTCCCATAAAGACCGTTAAGGTATATTATAATACTGTGGCTGTAGCCGTACTGTAGGCAAATAGGTCAGTCTCTATATAAGGTTCCGTAATAAACTCCGTAGTAAGTTCTAAAGCCGTAAGCAGGTATATATAAGCCTTATTAGCTAGTTCTACGCTTATAGAGGTTACTTCCTCTATAGTAAGTGTTCCAAAGGTAGTAATATAGGTAGAACTATCGTTAGGTTCTCCGGCATCGCTCCTAGAGTCATTAGCGTTATATATATAGGCTTTAAAGTCTAAGTTATTCTCTTCATCTCTTTTACAGGCGGCAACGTATTATTTAAAGTAGTTATTAAAGTTGCCCTTATTACGGCCCTTAATATCAATAAAACGTCTTTTATAGTTATCTCTAGACCGATTACGCTCCTCCTCTATATATTTCCATAAACGGCAGTCCTCCTTCTTACAGACGTAGCACTTAGCCTTTAGTCTGCCGTTAGTTCTATAGGGGCAATTGCTGCCGTAGCAATTAGTGTTTCGGTCTCGATCCTGGTCATTTTAGTAGTAACGTTAATCCGTAAAAAAGGCTTAGTGAGACGATCTTATTAAGGCCTATAGGGGGTATTCTTTTTCCTACGTAATAATAGAGGATTATAGCTTACTAATTAACTAAGAGAGGTCTTCTAAAGGGTTAAAGATAGTAATACGGCATGCTGGTACTCCCTAGCAAGTAGTAACTAACTTATTTATAAGAATACGGTTTATACAAAAGTCTAAATATAGTCTATAACGTTACTTTAGCAGTTTATCTATAAGTAGTTAGAAGTTTTAATAGATTAACTTATTAGGGTTCTCGTCTATAACTCCTTAGAGGGTTATACTGTTCCACTCCGTAAGGTTCTTACAATAGTATTCCAGCCCTTTAAAGAATTGTCGTATGTGGTTATAGGCTTTAGTAAAAGGTCTTAACTTAAGGTTGCTATTATAGTAGTGGTCCTAAGCAAGCCCCTTTAGTATACTAGGGAATGCCACTACGTAGCCTTTTGGTGGTAAGCCAGATCTCTTATAGATATTATAAAAGATGGTTAACTTAAAGTTAAAGCTATCATTAACTCCATCGTACTTTTAGTCGTCTGTGTAGATCTTTATAATTATAGCTACCTCCTTACTATATCTAGGTCCTTACCTAGGTCCTTACTCCACACTAGGTACGGCTAGTTTAAGTAGTGTATATATGTGTAGCTGCTGCGGTTACCATAGCTGCTGCAGTTGCTGCTCTCTTGGCTATAGCAGTTAGTTAATAAGAGCGTGGATTTAGTTATAATTGGAGGATTAAGGACTAGGGGGGGTATTAGGGGTAGCGGGGGTAGCAATTAGAGTAGCTAGCGGTGCAGTAACCGGAGTAGCTAGTGGTACAGCAGCTAGAGTAGCTAGCGGTGCAGCAACCGGAGTAGCTGGTAGTACAGCAGCTAGAATAGCTGGTAGAGTTAGTAGAGTAGCTAGTAGTGGGGCTAGAGGTATAGCAAGCTTATCTAAGGTCGAATTGAGTTGGTCTTGCAGAGTTGTCGTAATTATTAGCTTTACCTCTATAAGGGCTGCGATAAGCTTCTTATCCGTCCATTTATAAAACTCTTCTTTATTGGCGACGTCCGTTAGCACCTTGCCAAGGGAGTATCTCTTATCTTGCTTAATAATATATACTCCTCTCTTAACTAGGTATTAACGGATTCCTATTTTAGTATTGGATTGCACTTATTTAAAGGTCTCTAGCATAAAGTTCTTAAAGTCTTCCTAAAACACTATCCATAATGCAAAGTCTATAAGGTTGGATTGTATATATAGGTGCATCTTAGTCTCTATATACTCCGTTAGGTCATCATCCGTAGCCGTCTCTAAGTTAATTCCGTAGCCGTATTTAGTAATTCTTTCCTTCTAGTTAATTTCTATATTGTCGTGTCTTTATATATAAGGGTAGGTATAAGGGTAGGTATAAGCGTAGTTATCGGTTTAAAGAAGTTAAGGTTTAAGGTAAGGGTGTAAAGGTATATACGTGTCCTATTAACGAATCTATAGTTCTTAGACACTGTAGACAATTCTTAGCAGAGATATAGTCCTCTAGGCGATCTAACGCGTCAATAGTTAAGTTAATACGTGGTTTTAAGCTTTAAGGGTCCTCTAGGCGATCTAACGCGTCAACAGTTAAGCTAATGCGTGGTTTCGAGCTTTGAGGATAACGTAGCTCTCTTTAAGTAAAGATATAATTCTTTAGGCAATCTGACGTATTAGTAAGCTAATACGTGGTCTCGAGCTTCGAGGGTAACGTAGTTTTCTTTTTTAACTAAAATAGGGCGATAGCTCTGCGATTTAACGCGTTAGCAGTTAAGCTAATACGTAGTTTTAAGCTTTGCTATTGCGTAATTCCTAATCTATACGTCTACTAATTAGTGTTAGTATACTCGCATTATCAACGTACACGAATATCACTTATAGTGGTACGTATGCTGTATTAAAGTTAGTAGTTAATTAATAGTCTAGAAGTAAGGGGTTGCTCTAAGGTTAGGTTAGCTAGCCTCGCTTCGTAGTCTCGCGACCACATTATATAACTAACATTCCGACAAAAACTAAATATAAAAACGTAATATCTTAATATTTTAGTATTATATAATATATATACGAAGTTACTTTAGCTATAATAGTAATATAGATTATAAAATTATAGATTAAAAATGTAATAGATTATTAAAAAAAGTTTTATAATAATATTATAATAATAAGTTTATTTTAAACTTTTTTTTTGTATAATATATTATTATATAGTAAAAATATTAAAAATAGTTAATACCTTTATTATATATATATATATTAAATTTTTTAATTTCTTTTAAAACTTTTTATTGTCGGTATACTCGCTTTATTAACGGGTACGAATATTACTATATAATACGTATACGGTGTTAAAGTTGGTAGTTAATTAATTGTCTAGAAGTAAGGGGTTACTCTAAGGTCAGGTTAGCTAGCCTCGCTTTATGGTCTCGTGACCACGTTATATAACTAACATTTCGATACTAGAGCAACTCTAAAAGAAGGCTAATCTATATTCTAAAGTTAAGTTTACTTCTAGACTATTTATAGCGTATACGCAATAGCTAGAGATCTAATTAATACGCAATAGCTTCCACGCTCCTTTTACAGGTCCGTAATTACAAGAAGAATTATTAGGGGTAGCAGGTTAATATATCGCGAGGGCCGCCAAGGCGCTAGTAGTAAGCGAGCCAATAGCAATTTTCCATCTTGGGGATAGAAAATCCTAATTAGCTGGTTAAATTTAGGGTCCGCACCATTACAATTAGTTACCTAACGCTAAGCTAAATCCAAGTTCGTTTATTTAACCTATCCTATAACTTATAAATCGATTCGGTTTATATTAATAAGCCGTTAAAGAGCCGCGTAGGGTTTTCCCTTCATTATGGCGTTAGCAGGGTTGGCCTCTCCATTAATCTATTTTACCTCCGTAATCTGTCTCCATTCATAGGCTTACTAAAGGCACATTACGTTGATTATTAGGCGCTTTTCTTAGGTAGTTCCGAGTCGTACTAGACAGTTATATAAGGACTTAGAATTAGTACAAAGCATAAGTGGGAGGTTAATTTATAGGATCTTATCTACTATAGACTTAATTACAACGCCAATATCAAAGCCATAGGCCATACCGTAGAGTTTAGAAGCTAGTACGCTCTAAGTAACTCTTTTGCACTTAACCGAGCTCCAATAGACGATATTGGCCTTCTTTATAGCATCGGCTAGTACAATAACGTAGCTAATCTGCGAAAAGAGGTCCTTATTATTGGTAAATAACGCGTCTATAAACACCAGGAGCTATAGGGTTTTAATATCTAACTTAACGAACTTAAGGCCTCTATTAGCGTTCTCAATTTACCAGTTTAAACACTTATTTAACTATTTTGCGTCTTCCTTATTAGGGTTAATTACCTAGGCGGTAAAGGATAAATTAAATAAGGCTTCTAGCTGGCAAACTAAAGCGATATATACACCTCTAGCACGTTAAGCAATATACTAGTCCTTTAGAGTTAAGGTTTTTGTAGCTCCTTTTAATCCTATACTTATAGCAAGCTTAGTACTAATCGTACTAAGGTTTATACATTGTCGTTCTTAAGTAAGCGTAATGCTTCCGTCAGTTAGTAGCTAAATAACTCCACCGTTAAACTTAATAGGCGTATTAACAGTAAGTTGTTCCCGTTCTTTAGCCATAAACTTAGCCTTATACAGCTTATTTTACTCTGCGCTTATAAAGGTCTCATCTACTAGGAATAGAGTATCGTCGGTTTATAGGCCTATAATACCAAAGGGTTTATTACTCTATAGGAGATAGGGGTCGTACGTAGACTGGTCTATATACAACTGTTGGATATAATACGAGTGATATATCTTAAACCAGTGGTTACCAGCTTCCGGTACTCCGTAGAGTGGTTTTATAACCTTTAAAACGGAGGCCTTATTAATCCTAAGTTGCTTAATTAGCTCGTGCGGAGGTCATACGTAGAACTCTTAATTCAGTGTGGTGGTTAATTGTACGTAGGCCTATAAAATATCTTGAAGGTAAAGTCGTACCTATAAAAGCTTTATAGCGGCGATACAGAGGATTAGTCGTTAGCTAACTCGTTAAATAGTTAGTAATTAGGTAAGAACTAGTTCCTTTTCTAAGTTATTATAAGCTTATACAACTAGTTAGGATTTCTTAAAGGCTTTATTGGTTCCCTTATTCTTAATCTTATCAACAAATCGCGAGTTAAAGAGTTGTACGCCTTGTAGTATGTCCATAAGTCTTACAATCTCAAAAACTCCCTTCTTAAGTAGACTAGTAAGCTCCTTCTGTTAGAAGGCGCTGAATTAAGTACTAAATTGACTATCATCCTATAGGTAGATAGTAATATTAGTTATGGCTATAAGTAGAGGGTATTTACAAGGGCGTCCTCTGCCTCATTTCAGGGGTTATTACTAAGCTTTAGTAGGTCTCTCTAAGACAGTCTTAAAAAGGGCTGACCCAAGTAGAGGTTCAGGTAGCAATTTCGGTCTGATAATTTGCTCCTATAATTTAGTTACTTAAAGGTAGGGTTTTACAACCATAGATTAAAAGGCTGTAGGTCCGCTAGACAGCTTAACGGTATATATTTTACCCTTAACGGTAAGTAAGGTAAATAGCCCGTCCTAATAGCCGCTTTGGCCAGTATTTCCTTCTCTCTAAACTAAAATAGGCGAATTTGGTGGGAGATTATAAATCGCATTAGCATTGGGTCCGTTTCGTATATTTAGCGCGTTAGCGATCTATTATTTAGCTTATAGCTTCTATATCTCTACTATAGCCTTTTTAATTACGGTAGCGCGTTATATAACTATAGGGGATAGTGTATTAGATTCAACCATTCGGGGGTAGGCTCTAAAGACTAGAAGTATAGGAACTAGTCCTTTAGGGCCAGCTAAGTTATTAATTGCTTTAAGCGCTATTTAGAGTCCCATCTCCTTATTAATTTCGGGGATTTTAGTTATAATGATCTAGTAGGCTCACCGTAATAGACTATAGTAGCGCTCTACCATTTTAATAAAGTTATATACTTTAACCGGTACTCCCTTTATACTAATTCCCATAATAGTAGCATATTACTTAAATTCCTTGCTAACAAAGTTCTTTCTAGTATTGTAGGTAATTAGGTCTAGTGGCCCTAGGTAAATATCAATCCAATATATCCGTAAAACGTCCCATATATGTTTGGCGCTAATATCTTATAGCCATCTACCGGCTTAGAATCGCGTTCCTTTATCAACAATATATAGAAGGGGTAATCCGCTAATATACATAATATCAACAATGATATTATAGTTAAAATTAACGTCGTCTTATAGGGTGAAGCGAAATCTGCCTAGTAATTTACTAAACTTTTAACAGTAGTAGCAGAACTTAGTTAGTTGCTTAATAGCCATTCTATTAGTTTTATAGCCAGCATAGTAAAGTAGTTTTTGTAATTTCTTAACTAAGGGACGTCTAAATCGACGGTATAGGCGCCGTAGCTCTACATCTATTAAGTAGCAGGGGTTCACGTTAAAGGATTTAGATAAATATAACTGTAGTAATAAGCTCTATAAGAGAAATGGGTGGCCAAACCGTTGCACTACTAGTACTTTTTTGGTGCGAGTAATGACAACATTTTTAAGGTTGTTGTAGTAGATTTAGAGTCTATCTATATCCGCTAAACAGAGCAGGAAGGGGGTATCTATATAGATAATATAAAACTGTATCTTACCTATAGGGGTAATAACATCCGCAGTTCTAATGGAGGTAGCAATTCCAATGCCGAACTGCACGTTAACTTGTCCTTTGGTTAAGGTATTAAGTCTTATAAATTAGTCCGCGTTCTATAGTGCCTAGAATTATCTATAACCGGCCGTAGACTTCTTTAACGCACTAGTATCGATTATAATTCCTATAAATACTGTGGAAGTATAGCGTAAAGCGGCGGTTGTTGTGTTATAGTTAAACGGGTTAGTTTCCGTAGTAGGTTCCGTGGAGGTTACAGCGAGTAAGTAAGCGCAAGCCTTATTGGCTAGTTCTACGCTTATAGAGGTTGCTTTGTCTATAGTGAGAGTTCTAAATAATATAAGGTAGCAGCCGTCAGGGTCTTCTAGTTCTTCCTCGCTATTGTCGTTATTAGTGTTTTTATTAGCGTCTGTATCTAGCACAAGAGCTTTAAAGGTCTTATTACACTTATTATTGTCGTCTCCTTTACAGTAGATAGTGTATTGTCTGAAGCGTTCTTTAAAGTTACCGTTACGGCCCTTGTTATTGTTAAAACATCTTTTATACTCATTTCTAGAACGGTTCCACTCCTCCTCTGTGTGTTTCTATAAGCGGCAGCTCTCCTTTTAGCAGACGTAGTACTTGGCCTTTAGGGATCTAATAGTGTTTTGTTTATAGAAGCGGGTTCGGTTATAGTTATTACGGATATTACAGCGGTATATGCAATCCGTAAAATAGGCTCCTTAAGACGGTCTTATTAAGGCCTAGGAGGGGTGTTCCTTCTTCTATACAACTATAGAAGATTGCAACTTACTAATTAACTAGGAGAGGTCTTTAGAAGGGTTGGAAATGGTAATATGGTATACTAGTACTCCTTGGCAAGCGGTGACTAGCTTATTTATAAGGAAGAGGTCTATATAAAACTCTAGGTGTAATTTATGGCGATGTTTTAAGAGCTTATTAAGGAGTAGTTAGAAACTCTAATAGATTTGCTTATTAGGGTTCTCGTTAATAATTCCTTAGAAGTTAGTAGCGTTCTATTTAGTAAGGTTTCTCTAATAGTACTCTGGTCCTTTAAAGAAGTAACGCATATAGTTATATGCCTTAGTAAATAATCTAGTTAAAAGGCTGCTATTATAGTAGTGATCCTAGGCAAGTCCCTTTAGCATAGTTAGGAATGCAGTTATATAGCCTTTAGGAGGTAGACCAGCTCTCTTGCAGATATTATAGAAGATAGTTAACTTAAAGTTAAAGCTATTACTTACTCCATTATACTTCTGGTCGTCTGT
>Ga0307515_10009975_pt1 | contig 18289 bp, 16 predicted proteins | sample 17_EM_MG_FD_194513 | JGI IMG/M metagenome (GOLD analysis project Ga0307515, IMG submission 194513) | Populus trichocarpa ectomycorrhiza microbial communities from riparian zone in the Pacific Northwest, United States - 17_EM | ecosystem: Host-associated > Plants > Roots > Unclassified | place... | reverse complement strand
ATTTGTATTTTCAATAACAATGTCAATTTTATTTCAGTTAAGTAATAAACTCTAATTATATTTTGAATAGAGGCATGACTTTTCATGATGGAGATTTATGTCTGGCGGACAGTGCAACAACACATACAATTCTTAAGGAAAAAAAATACTTTGAATATTTGATATTAACTAAAGTTAATGTCATTACAATATCAATTCCAACAGACATGATTAAAGACTCTATAAGAGCTAATATTTTGTTATAAAATAACACAAATGAGGCATTAAAGATGCATTATATTCACCTGAGTCCAGAAGAAATTACTCAGTTTTAAAGATATATGTGTTAATGGTTATCATATTGAAAAAATAGATGAAGACAAAAAATAATATCTTTTATATTATTTCATGTATTTTTCTTATGGAATTTATTACATGATCATGAAATCTATTGAAACAAATATTGTTATACACCAGAAGTGTTCTGACCTAAAAATATTTATATTTTGGCATGATCAACTTGAACGTCCGGGATCAATAATGATGAGATGAATTATTGAAAATTCAAATAGACATCTTTTAAAGAACTTAAAGATTCTTTTACCATGTGAAAATTTATGTGTTGCATGCTCTCAAAGTAAATTAATTATCAAACCATCTCCATTAAAGGTTGTTATAAAATCATTATCTTTTCCCAAAAGAATTCAAAGAGATATATGTGGACCTATTCATCCACCATATGAATCTTTTAGATATTTTATAATATTAATTGGTATATCAAGTAAATGACATGTTTGTTTACTTTCTAGTTGAAATGTGTCATTTATTAGATTAACAACACAGATTATCAAACAACGGGTGTAATTTCTTGATTATCCAATCACAAAAATTTGATTAGACAATGATGGTGAGTTTATTTCTCAAACATTTGATAATTGTTGCACTTCTATTGGAATTGATGTTGAACATCTTGTTGCTCATGTATATACTTAAAATGGTCTAGCACAATCATTTACAAAACGTCTTCAATTAATTGTTAGACCATTACTTATGAAATCAAAATTGCCTATATTAACCGTCTAGGTGGTGGCCCAGTGATAAGAGCTTGGGACTAAGAGGTTTGCTCCCTCTGTGGTCTCAGGTTTGAGCCCTGTGGTTGCTCATATGATGACCACTGGAGACTTACATGGTCGTTAACTTCAGGGCCCGTGGGATTAGTCGAGGTGCGCGCAAGCTGGCCCGGACACCCACGTTAAACTATAAAAAAAATTGCCTATATTTGTTTGGAGACATGCTAAATTACATGATGTATCATTGGTTAGAATTATACAAAGTGCTTACCATAAATATTCTCTTTTAAAAACTACAAGGAATTTTATCTGAAATATTATTTGGAATGACGCGGTAGCCAAAAAATTACAAGTTTTCCTTAAAAGAAACCTCAATGATAATTAAGGAGATTTCAACCTTTAGGCCAAGTTCTTGACCTAAGAAATCAATGATTGTTCATCATAGCAAACCCACCATAATAAACTGATAAAAATAGAAATATCATCAGACCATAGCAAACAAAGAAAAACAATATAGCTTACCTCAGGTAAGGCGTACTACGGGTATTAATATTTTCCTTAATTTTACATAACCAATTCCTTATTTAGAATCTTTAAAAAACTAATTAAGGTTCCTAGTAACCATAATATTAGGTGGTGTGACTCATTATTCAACCAAAAACCTCCTGAATCTGCTCAGAAAGGGTTGCCGCGATGTCGCACTCTCGCAAGGGGATATAACATTAGTAACGCAAATGATTAGGTATATACGAATCCTTATGCTAACATTGAAGAACTCTGAATTTTACCAAATAAACTATAACATCATTCCACATAAGGGTTATAATACTTGTTCTAATATATTAATTTTTATTTGAAAGTAACAACTTGCTCAGCATATCTTATCTTAATGGTAATGAGCTTAATAATACAATTACTTATTTGTTGTCGTTTCTTATTCCATTGTCAAAGAAAAGCATTTCATAAATATTATACTTTCTAAGATTTATGCATTAAAACACGATAATCATTTATGCAACATAACTTTAAAGCATTTATCTTTGAGCTAAAATTAACAAACAAAAGTTATGCAATGCAATGACTATGATGCCAACTATAATTCAAAAAGTTAAAAAGTGTTACTTATTTTTGTATCTCAAAACATAATGCAGTTCAATTAAACTTCATACAATGACCTTAAAATTTTTAACATATGGATATGAAACAATAAATTTGAAAGTGACATTGTAACCATTCATAAAACAATAAAACTATATAAGAATGGTAGCATGTGAATACAATGTTTGACCACTGGTTGCTGCAATTCCAAATAAACTTCCAAACCTTACTATTCCTACCTCAAGTTCTCCACAATAATAATCCAAGCCAAACAACACTATAATATACAGTCAATATCAAGTTTGGTGAAGAAGTTCTAACACATTTGCTAAATTTGAAATAAACATATTACCACAAAGAATTTATACAATGTAACATTGACTAAGTTTAAAATAAAGATACGATGTAGGTACTTCTATAGAACAATAACAATCAAATGTGGTAATCATCAACAACACACTAGCCATGTCTATCATAACAATGTTAAGCGGTTGATAAAAGCAGCAAAAATCATCCAAACTGTTTTTGAAATAGAATATTAATATATGGTTTGTGAAGAATTTTACACATAAATAAACAATACAATTTCTAACATGGCAAAGAAATTATAATTATTTACAGAACAATTACAATATTCAAATAAGTAAAACATTAAGAACACAAAAATATTAAAAGAAGTTATATGCATACAAACAACTAACATTTTTTAATAAAAGTTAAGTCAAACATTATTAAAATAAAATATAATAATGTAACCAAGAGAGAGAGAGATAGAATCAAACCAAGACTTTGATCTTTTTTCAAACATTAATTTTAACTAAGAAAACTTTCTATCTATATTTATCATTACTGCCCACATTTCCCTCTAGCTTTTTAAACATAAAAACTCAGTTGCAAAAGTATATAGCTCGTCGCCAAAATTAAACACCATCAATGGAGTGAATCTCTTCCATCACGTCTTCTATGCTACACCCTTTCTTATCCCTAAAAGTGGATGTGTAGTCACTCCTTTGAGACATGCTATTAACCAATCAATCCAAACATAAAGACAATTGCGCTTTCATTCCAAAACCCTATTTTTTTACACCTTTAGGTATAGGTTATTGAGTTGTTTTTCTCTTCCCACCACTATTGTGGTTGCTACTATTATTTACAACATTAAAACCAGCCACCATGTGACTCATATCATCAATAAAATTTGAAATACTATCTTTCTCTTAATCTCTACTTCCTTCCTCCAAATTGAAATCCTCGTTACTAGTATTCCTCAATCCATCATCCCTACTATCATTATGAAACAACATTTCTTGAGACAAAGCCTAAGCAATATTGTGGCAAAAACTCTATTAACAAGCAGACGAATGTTATGTGAAACACAAGTAATTACCCATTAAAAATCAAGGAGATGTTTTTCTGAAATTAAAAGCAACCAAGCATTTGAGTTTAAAACAATCAATATCTACATCTAGTTATATCAATTGCCTTAAAAAGGAAAATAATTGTAAGAGAATGAAGTCCAGGGTAAACAAACCTAAAAAACTAACATAATATATCCAGTTAGCAACATCACATAATTTATCTACAACTTATAGGCAACCCATGATAAATATTATTTACTTTACTTAGGCCGGTAATGTTAAAATATAGGTTTCATCTATCATATAAGGCTCCAAGAGCTTTCATTCAATGAAAAATGATAGTATCCTATTGGATTATCAGTCCAAGTAGTAATTCTTTTTTTAGAAAACTTTATGTTCACAAACTAAAAGATAATATTTCCTTCTCAAATCTATTGTCAAATCAATCACAATAGAATTAGTGATAGGTTTCGAGGTAATGTTTATGTGACCCTTGTGGTCTAGTGAAGATCTGTTTGACTATGGATGAGAAAACCACCCATTAGAGGGCTTTAACTGTGTGTGTTCACGCTTGTCTTTCCTCGTAGTATAATCCACACAATTAGAAACAAGAAAAAGGTTATTAAGGCATGATATGTAGATGGATTTTTTTTGTTTACATAATGTATTTTTTTTTTCATTTCTAATCTATCTTATCCTTGAAACTTTAAAGAAGGCAGTGGCACTAGGTTGATAATGCTGGTGATCAAAGACAAAATGATTAGCAAGAGCCAATTGATTTCATCAAACCTATGGTTTTGAATTCAAGATTGTTTAAAAACAACATAGATTACCTAAAAAACTAAAAACATAATTGTAAGAGAACGAAGCTAGAGTTAAAGAAGCTTAAAACATAACATAATCTATATAATCAACAACATTACATAATTGATTTCATTCGAAATGTAGTTCTGAAGGATTTCAGAAAAATATTGGATTGCCCGACTAGCAATCCCTAGTCTATTGTTTATTCTTCTTCTTGTTGTACCACAATAATCAACAGGGAACAACTTTCGTTCATGTAGTAACATAAAATCAAAAGTTTAAACATAACAAAGATAAAGGTGATGATTTTGGCATGAGAAATAATGAGATAACATTTGAAATGCAAAGAGTGAAAATAAATGTAGTAAATTGTTAAGGATAGCTTACCGTGATTTATTAATATAAATGATAATGGCTTGTCAAAAAAAAGAAGAGAAAAAGAGAAAAACCAAGCAAATATGATGGAAGAAGATTAGGGTATATGGAAGAGGATGAGGGTAATTTCTGCTCTTTAAAAGTTTGCTCACTCATTTTTTTGGTAAAGATTTTCGTTAAGAGAGAATAAACAGAGGTGTGCCCTCAGGATTTCAATCTCATAACACTACAAAAGCAAAACAATAAGGTATGTATCATAAATCTCTTAAGGTTACAAAAGAAGAGGAGGTTGTTCGGGAAGATGATGAGGGTATTTTAGTTAGTCACTATAACAACAATTATTTTCTCTTTTCTTTGAAAAAAGTTGTTGATGGAGAGAGATGAATAACTAAGGTTACAAATCGGCAAAAACAAAACTATTGTACTTCTTATAAACTCTTGTTTGGACCATCCAAGTCCCACACTCTAAAAATGTGACTGAAATGGTAACCAAACACTTGATTTATGTGATTTGTCTGATAGGTAGCAGCTACAACAAAAAAAAAACATATTCTATAAGTTTGTTTGTTTTTGTATTTTGAAAGTGCTTTTAAATTTTTTTATTTACTTTAAATTATTTTTTTTTTATGTTTTCAAATTATTTTAAAATGCTAATATTAAAAATAAAATTTAAAAAATAAAAATATTATTTTAATATATTTTAAAATACAATCATCATCATAATATTATATTTTAAAGTAAAAAACATTTGAAGTAAAAAACATGCTATGTATCAAAAACTCCTGCTTAGTGCTCACTATTACATTGAAGGGCATTTGATTCATTACGCGGGCACACAAAAGCCACAACGGGACGCAGCTCAAAACACACAAGATATCGCGGACGCCATAAAATAGAAGTCGGAGTAATTTCATTTGGCGGGAGAAATTTTCCATTCCTCCCTGGAAAAAAAAAAAACTTTAGGGCAAGCAAAATCACAACACACAGACACGGTCATTCTCTTTCTCTCTCTACAATAGAATTTTCAAAACTTCTTACTACATTTTCAAACACAAATCCTAGCTAGGTCATGGACGACCACCCGGAAACTTCCCGAAACCGCTCTGTAAGTTTCAATTCTCCCGATCTGCACTACCAACTGCTAGTTTTAGGCACTATTTTTAATGTAATTTCCTTAAACAGAAGAGGAAGAGGTCCAAGACCGAGACCGAGGAGAGAACGAGCGATGCGAATGAGGAGGTGGAGGAGCGCGGGGATGATTTCGAAGAGGTTCGCCCAAAATCTAAGCGTAACCGTGCTGCTAAGGATGCCACTTCCCCAGCCGTGCTCAATCCCGATCAAAGCTTGATCGGTAATTTATTGACTCCTGATTTTGTTTAGTTGTGGTAATTATGGACCGGGAGTGATTTCGGTTTGCTGTAATGCCTTTTTCAACAATATTAGATGTTTTCTGCTAAGAGTTTCGTCTTTTTATGGAGGACATATGTTTTTTATATGTTCATGAATATTATTCTGCTGTAGATGTTATCAAAGGCAATGAGATACAAATTCCTCAGGTGGTGAAGCTTTGGGTTGAGCGATACGAGAAGGATCCAAAACAAGCAATGGTTGAACTCTTGACCACGCTGTTTGAGGTAACCATGGAAGTTTTTGAAATTTCTTCATCTGTAAAACATAGAATGAAGGAGTTCAAGGAATACGGATGGAAATGTGCAAGTATCTTATTGGGAGCATAAGATTGAATCAAAACTAGATCCTTTAAGAAGCTTAATGCTGTCTATGAACTTCAATTTCAGTGCTGCATCTCTCTTCCTAACTTTGTGACTGATAAAAATTGTGCAATTGTTCAGGCATGTGGAGCCAAATATCGTATCAAGAAAGAGTTGCTGGATGAGACTGATGTTGACGATGTTGTAGTTGCTCTTGTCAATCTTGCTAGAAATGTATGCTACACCATTTCTTTTAATATGTTTATTGTTTCATTATGCTTGTTCTTTTAAAGTTTCAAACCTCTCCTAGAATCCTTATGTGAAAAATGCTCAATGGGGCTTTTCTAAGTTCTGCACTGGGATCACATGTTAGAGTGCTTGCTTATTTATGTGAAAAATCCTCATGTGAAACTGTAGGGTGAGGTTGAAGATTTTCAGGGTTCAAAACGGAAGGACTTCAAAAACTTTAAAGACAACCTCCTCTCATTCTGGGATAGTTTGATCACTGAATGCCAAGATGGGCCACTTTTTGATAAGATGTTGTTTGACAAATGCATGGACTATATAATAGCATTATCATGGTTAGTACTTTTTTTTATGAGGTCAAAATTGTGGTTTAATTCATGAAATTTGGTTACATTTTCTTTTGTGTTGACACTAATCAGCACTCCGCCAAGAGTTTACCGTCAAGTTGCATCCTTGATGGGGCTTCAACTTGTCACTTCATTCATAACGGTAGCTAAAGCACTTGGTGCACAACGAGAAACTACTCAGAGACAGTTAAATGCTGAAAATAAGAAACGAACAGAAGGACCTCGTTTGGAGTCCCTTAATAAAAGGTTATCAGAAACTCATGATAAGATACTTGTACTAGAGGAAATGATGCGCAAAATATTTTCTGGGTAGGTTTTACTACTGAGTGAAGGAAAAGAATCAATCAATTTCCTGTTTCATTGATGATATTGACATTTTTATTGAAATAGCCTTCTGACTTTTCTTGTTCTTTTCTTTTTGAAGGTTATTCGTGCATCGGTACCGGGATATTGATCCTAATATTCGAACATCATGCATTGAGTCTCTTGGTGTATGGGTTTTGTCATATCCATCACTTTTCTTGCAGGATTTATACTTAAAGTATCTTGGATGGACACTTAATGATAAAGTAAGAAATCTAAGTGGCTTGATTTAGTGTGTCTCCTGATAATGTGCTGAACAGACATGATTTACTTCCTTTTGTATCTTGTCACCTGAAGAATGCAGGTGTCAGAAAAGCATCTGTTCATGCATTGCAAAAACTTTATGATGCGGATGATAACGTGCCCACTCTCGGACTATTTACTGAAAGATTTTCCAACCGGATGATCGAACTTGCTGATGACAGTGATGTTAGTGTAGCTGTTTGTGCCATAGGACTCGTAAAACAATTACTCAGGTATCTGTCTGCTGATTTTCCTCCACACACATGCTCATGTAGAAACACATCTTTAATTTGTTTGAAATCTATACTAATGGCCCATATACTGGAAATTTTTGCTTGTGTGTCTTACAGGCATCAGCTTTTACCTGATGATGACTTGGGTCCGTTATATGATTTACTTATTGATGATCCAGCAGAAGTCAGGCGTGCCATAGGAGAATTGGTGTATGATCACTTAATTGCACAAAAATTTAATAGCCCCCAATCTAGTTCAAGAGGTTTCTCACTTATTTGTACTCTGATATGATCTTTGTCAAAATTCCATGAACCAGCATTAAGTCATAATGATTTTTTTCCAGGCAGTGACAGTGGCTCTTCTGAGGTTCATCTTAGCAGAATGTTGCAAATTTTGAGGGAGTTTTCAGCAGAACCAATTCTCAGCATCTATGTTATTGATGATGTTTGGGAATACATGAAAGCAATGAAGGTATGCTGTTACTACTTATTGAAATATAGCATTCAACTCGTGTATGAGGAAAGGAGTAGGGTCAGGGTGGGGTCACCTAACCTGTGGAAAGGCTTGGGCTTGGGCTCACCTCTTACTGACTCATACTGCCCAAAATGTATTATTATTCTATTCTGCATTTGACAAGTTTCTAGATAATGGAGCTTTTTCTCAGACAATTTTTTGCAAGGAAAAATTTGTTCATTTATAAAGCTTAAGCACTTTACTGACAATGAGTAAGAAACATTATGGTACTATTTGTTTTATGAATGTACAATTCCATTTGCTTAATAAGATGGCAATTCATTTTTCTTTTGCAGGATTGGAAGTGTATTATTTCCATGCTCCTGGATGAGAATCCACTAATTGAGCTTACCGATGATGATGCAACAAATTTGGTTAGACTTCTTTCTGCATCTGTCAGAAAGGCTGTAGGAGAGAGGATTGTTCCAGCTTCGGATACTCGAAAGCAATATTACAATAAAGCTCAGAAAGTGCGTAATTTTCTGGTTTTATAACTTCGTGTATTCAAAATTGTGTCAATTTAAGTGATTGTTAACTCTAAATTCAGTTGATGAATAGTTTTGTTCTTGCAACCAATTCTCAAAATTCTGAAATTTTAGTTTCAGTTAAAGTTGAATGACCACTTGTGCAAAAAGAAATTCAGTTATGAGATTTAAAATATTGAACAAGCCAACTTGTAATAATTCAGTGCAGTATTTATGTTTCAATATCTTGTATTCCTTTCCTGGTTTTACTAGCTTCTTTTTCTGTTGCATGTAGATGTCCTTTCCAGTAACATGATATCTGTATTACTTCCACAGTTTATGCCAACCTTAATGTAGAGTTTGCTTTAAATGTCAGGAAATATTTGAAAACAATAGACGAGACATAACAATTGCAATGATGAAGAACTACCCATTACTTCTCCGCAAATTTATGGCTGACAAAGCAAAAGTTCCATCATTGGTTGAGATCATTGTTCATATGAACCTAGGGCTTTATTCCTTAAAGAGGCAGGAGAATGTGAGTGAAAGCATTTCTTTCCATATGCAAGTTCTTTGATACTGTTAGGATGATGGTTAGATAGTAACTACGGATTGTCTTGTGTTTCAGAATTTCAAAAATGTCCTTCAGCTCATGAAACAGGCTTTTTTAAAACATGGTGACAAGGAAGCGCTGAGATCTTGTGTGAAGGCTATTAAGTTCTGTTCCACTGAGAGTCAAGGCGAGCTGAAAGATTATGCTCTAAATAAATTGAAGAATCTTGAAGATGAACTTAATGATAAGCTTAAGTCTGCAATGAAAGAAGCAGCAGTAAACTTCTAATTTTGTTTTTTTTTGCTTTCTTGATGATGCTAAAATGGATGAGATGTAACATGCTCAAATTTGCAGGATGGTGATGAATATTCTCTGCTTGTGAATTTGAAAAGGTTATATGAGCTTCAGTTGTCATGGTCTGTACCTATTGAGAGCTTATACGAGGATATTGTTAAGGTTCTCCACAGTTTTAGAAATGTGGATGATGAGGTCTGTTGAATAACATATTATATTATTTGCATTTTTCATATTCTTCCTTGTATCTAATAATATCTCCTGCTTATCCAGGTTGTCAGTTTTCTTCTTCTCAATATGTATTTGCATGTAGCCTGGACACTGCAGTCTATTGTAAATAGTGAAACTGTCTCTGAAGCATCCTTAACCTCTCTACTGTCGAAACGCAATTCCTTGTTTGAGGAACTTGAGTATTTTCTTGGTACCCCTTCTGAAGACAAGGAAGGGAGCAAATGTGGAAATCAGCTAGCTTGTAGAGTAAGTTAATTAATTTTCTCCAACATGACTCTAACCAAATGCTTATTTTTGAGCTGTTGGAAATATATATTGCATCCTTTTGGAATGCCTTAACTTCCAGTTTGATGAAAATTATGCTGTGCCCAGGTTTGTATTATACTTGCAGAAGCATGGTGTTTGTTTAGAAAGGGAAATTTTTCTTCAACAAAGCTCGAACATCTAGGATATTGTCCAGATACATCTGTTCTACAAAGGTTCTGGAAACTTTGTGAACAACAGTTAAATATTTCAGGTGACTCAATTCTTACATGCCCTTGCTGGTTCGTAACCCTGTAAATGGCACCTTCAGGAGGCAATTCTTCTCAATCTTGATCTAGGGAAATGGATTGCTTACCTTAAAATCAACATCGATGCTTAAATAGCAGATCCATGCATATTTTCATGTTGGATACTCACTTCATATTTGTTCTTCCCCTGTTATTTATCTCCAATATTTGTCTTACAGATGAGACAGAAGATGAAGACACAAAGAAAGAGTACATTGAGGAGACAAACAGAGATGCAGTTATGATAGCTTCAGCAAAGTTGGTAGTTAGCAATGCAGTTCCCAAGGTGTGCATACTACTAAACTGTAAAGATAATCATTACTCTTTTATCTCGTGATGAACAGGGTTGTTGAAATATCTCACAGGCAATGGCTGTAATTTGCTTGCTGTTTGAGTGATACAAACATCTGAAAATTTTGCAACCTGTATTTTGTAGTTTGCTAACTGGATCTTGTATTTGTAATGCAGGAATATCTTACTCCGGAGATCATTTCTCACTTTGGGATGCATGGAACAAGTGTTGCAGAGATAGTCAAGCATCTAATCACTGTCATAAAGAAAAATGATGATTTTCCAAACATTTTCATAGAAGCATTGAAAAGGGTATGATGGCTTGTGTTTTAGGAGACAGGAAAACACATTGGGTCTAAGATGCAGATTTATGAATACCTTTAATTTTGTTAATGAAAAATGATTTCTTTGGTTATTCTCTTGCATCTTCTTTACACATGCTTTCTTGTACGGAGTCTGACTTTATGCCCTGAGCAGAACCTTGATTCTTTCTATATTCTCTTTTATTTTATTCTTGGTTTCACCTTTTAAATATCTGGTTAGTTGTGCTTATGTTTTTTTTTTTACATTAACATACTATGATTAGTTCACATAATTCAGGTAATTTCATGAATTTCTACCATGTTGAAGGTTTTGATATCTTTCTCCAAAGGTTGTGCTCATGCAGAACTCTGATGTTTAACAACTTAAGGATAATCCACAGAAAACTGTAGTCCTTTGATATCTTGTATCAAAAGAAGTCTTGTGTGTGTGGGTATGCATGCATGCGAAGATGTTGATGCTTATATTATTTGCCATTTTTAATTTGACTAGGCTTATGATCGGCTTCTAGTGGATCTTTCCAAAAGTGATGACAAATCTTTCACTAGCAAATCTTTTCTAGAGTGCAAGGATCTTGCTACTAGACTTTCTGGGACATTCATGGGTGCTGCTCGGAACAAGCATAAATCTGATATTCTAAAAATTGTCAGGGATGGTATTGAATATGCTTTCTTAGATGCTCCAAAACAGCTCTCTTTTCTGGAAGGTACCGTGGTTCACTTTGTGCCCAAGCTTCCCGTGATTGACATCCTGGAAATGTAAGAGATATTGTCTTTTATATTATCATCTAGTGGCATTTTTCATTAGAATCTAAATGGGTTCCCCCTCTTCTCTCCCTTCCAAAAGTAATCTATTTGGTCATAGTTTAAGCATGGTTTGAGTTTCTTCTTTCCTACTACTTCTCCCTCCTTTATTTCCCCACCTTTCACTGAAGTCAGTCCTGCTGTTTTATGGATGGAAACAAACTGGCCCTAACATGTTCTTTTACAATTAGTCTAAAGGATGTCCAAAGCCGGACAGAGAATGTAAACACCGATGAAGATCCCAGTGGCTGGCGCCCTTACCACACGTTTGTTGACAGTTTACGAGAGAAGTATGTGAAGAATGAAGGTTTGCCAGGTAGTGCTACTCTTTACTTTTCATAAATGCTCTCTCTAGCAGAAATTAATGTGCTTTCGTTTATATTCCATTGATTTTTTCCTCAAATCATTTTATTTAGGAAGTTTCAAATGCTTTTTGTGTACTCAAAATAGGCGACTCTAAACAAAGAAAATACAATGTTACACTTTTTTTTTCAACTACATTTCAGAGAATGAATCTTTTTATTGTAGGACATAAAAAAAGGGTCTGGATCTTCTATGGGAATGATTTTGTTGTGACATAAATTATTCCCTATTCCCTTTTTCTTTAAGAAGGTGAAATTACTTGAATATGTAGTTTGGCCAGTAGTGGGACAAGAAATATTGAATGGCGATATGGGTGGGGGTTTCTGAGGACGACACCGGCCTTGATGTGCTTTTGCATGTTCATGTTAATCATTCTAATGTTCTTGTTCTTCTTCTGCTCTCTCTCTCTCTCTACAAGAAAACAGAATTATGAAAAATAGAACCTGATTCAATTGGAAAAACATTCAGCAGAAGCAAGAAAAATAAAAAACGAGTAGAAAGTAAGATATGGGGATTGGGGAATGTTAAAGTGAGAAGGAAAATTTGGAACCAATGATGAAAAAAATACGCCCCAACCTTTTATGCTCCCTTTTTTTTTTTTTAAGCATGCCCTTTCAGTATTCATCAGGGTTGCAGGCTTAATTTACAGTTCCTTAGATGGTGTTTCTTTTATAATTCATCTTGAATGGACCCTTTGTCTTAGTTTGTTGAGCAATTACATGGGCTTGTTTGGGTTTCACAAGATTTGGCCTGTTTCATCTTTCTGCCTTTCAAATGTTGAATTGGTGGAATCATCATATGGTAATGATGCTACAAAAACTACAACAATCAAAATGGTGCTTCCACCAAAATAGCCACTCTTTATGTGATTCAGATAATTTTCCATCTATGAGACTGTAAGATTGGAGGATCTTATAAACTGGGTCATAATTTAAACAACTGTGATATGGACAACTATGTTTCCTCTAGTTTCAAGTCTTTTGATTTGGAAATGGAGGGGCTGCGTGTATGCTGGTGCCATAGTGCATTGAGTAAGATGGTGACATTGGAAGTGGTACGAGTTGACGCTTTTGTGCCATTGAGTCATTGATTGCCTTGGAATAATGGAAATCTTTGTGCGGTGCAAGATCATTTTCAAGATCTAGGTTTCACACTTTATTAAGATCTGTAAACTAAGAATAATTAATTTTGCCAAGCAAGTTTTTGGATGTTATGATGGATGAGGGGACAGTATCTTGTTTGTGTCAGCCCTTCTACTTCTGGTGTTTTCATTTTCTTTAGTTTGTTGTTTAATTTTGTATCTTACTATATTCTTGTAGTTTTTCTTTGTTTTTTTTATTTGTAGTTTTCTTCTCTTACGACAACAGCTTAATATGCATGCACTTCCATTAGCTGCTCTTTGAAATTGATTGTATTTAGCATGGAAGTCACCTCGTTAATTAAATGCTGTCCTCCTTCATTGAATTGCATGTTCCATGAGTGAGAACCCTACCTCCTTCATTGAATTGCATGTTCCATGAGTGAGAACTCTACACAAGGGTGGTTTAAGGCACCTTGGGTCTGTGTTGAGATTAATCAAATCACTGCTTTTGTTTATTTATTTCATGTTGCAAATGTGCTCTGGTGCTAATAACAAGAGAACATTGCAGATGAGAAAGAGAGGAGACGCAGTGGTCGTCCAAGGAAGCGGCGTAATATAGAGGGAAAGAGATTGTTTGATGAGGAAAGTTCAAGCGAAGAAGATGATTCAATTAGTGGATCAGATCGAGAAGATGCTCATGACGAAGAAGAGAAACAGGAAGAGGAAGAGGCTCCTTTGATACATTCGATTAGGTCATCATCCAAGTTGAGGTCATTGAAACTTTCAAGAGATGAAAACAAAGGCCAGAGGAAAGGAGTTTCGGCTTCTAGAACATCAGGTGCGTAATGCATTTACACCTGGCTTGATGCAGCTTGATTCTTAAGGTCCCTGTAGAATAACTATGCTATGCATGCTCCATGCAGAAAAAACAATCTGTAATCTTAGCTTGATTCTTCTCATGATTCAAAATGCCCCCACCCCCCCAAGACTGCAGGTTGTCTGCAAAAGGGAAAATAAACGGAATTTGGCAATCATGATAACAAATTTAGGTAGATGAAACAATACAGTGATTAGTGATAATCTTTTCTCAATATTGTTTCATGTTATGCAGCTAAGTATTTTGTTTTCTTTTGTCATGCAGGGCCATCAAGCTAGTAACTGCCCGTGTGTTTTTTCTTATATGCATTCATGCCACAGCTGACAAGTTGTAGTTACGTCTCAGAGCAGGTCTGTTTTCCTTGATGCTTCCACAATAGGCTGCCTGTGTAATGTCTTATTTTTCTCATCTCTCTCACCAGCTAAGCTTGTCAAAGGAGGGCCTGTTTGGGTAGTTAGGATGGGTAGGAAAAATGGAATGGAAATATAAATAAAGTGTGCCTTTTTATTTATTTATTTATAAGTATTAGGAACTATAGTGAAATTATACATATAGTGGTGGCTTGAAATGTCAACGATCCATGCCCCACTAAAGAAAAGGATTCCACCATGACCAGCCAAAGGCCCATGCCCCAAGCCATATGAAGCCTGTTCTCGTGACAGAGTTCAGAAACCCTGTTGGTAGGGTAGCCAATATGAGAAGAGCCACCTGTCAGTTCCATGCAAAACGCCCTTAGAAGCAGCCTTTCCCGGGTTGCCAAAAAGAGCAAGCAACCCGCCATGCCACCGCGTCAATTGAACAAAGCATTCTATAAATAACATCAATCACCTACAGTAATTTGTCATAATTATTCTATTCATTGTGAACCGTTTGAGAATTTAACAACAATCTCCAGCAAAGTTGAAATAAAAATCAATACATCTGCAGAATTCATAGGATCATGCATTGGGTCATTAGCTTTATCAGCAAATCAGACTCTGAATCTTGTTCACAGCTAGAACTAGGGGTAAGTATTTTCGGTTTGGTTTTTCTTAAATAAAACAACCAAACTGAATTTTATTTTTTTTGGAAATTTAAAACCAAAAGTGGTTCATCTTATTTTGTTCGGTTAATTGATGTGAAAAACTGGAAAACCTCTATAAATTTATTTGGGCTTTTGTGATTTTTAGGGGCTTTTGATGGGCTTTTAAAGCTTTTATGATTCTTTTAGCTTAATTGGCAAATCAACACTGTTGCATATTTCAAAGACAATGGTGCAGATTCTGCAGAAGTTCAATCTAGGTTTTAGATAATTAAGTTGAAAATGCTAACGAATACAAAAGCCTATTTGTTTATTGTTGCCTAAGACCAAAGAAATGGAATCGAATCCCGAATCTAAAAAAGGCAATTAAAAGAACATATCACGCGATTCAAGATATTACTGTTTCAAGAATAAATCCTCCTAGACAGAAGGAAAAATTAACATATCTATGAAATAATCCTCATAAACTTGAAGTGGCTGTTAAATGATGCCCTTGTAAAATATCCAACTTCATTTCACCTAGAAAATCATGATTAGGAACGTCATTGTGAATCTGGACCTGAGAATACCAACAACATTTGTAAGAGATAGGTCTACAATTTGAAACGTAGGGGACATAGAAAAACAAGTAGTAATAAAATATAACATGTAAAATTGTTTTGGGCATCGGGTAAAGAATCAATTCAAGTATGAGAAAATACTAACTAGGTTGGCCGGATTTCTGGTGGAGGAGATGTATTGGTGGAGGTAGAGGAAAGAGCAGGAGATGAAGAGAGCAGGAGAGAGGGGGTGGCTAGATTTGGGCTAGAATTTGTGAGGATGAAAGAGAACTTTTTATACATGTGTGTCTTTTATAGTAGGGTTTAATTATGACTGAACTGGTTAAGTTTAGTTCAATTGATTTTACACTTTTGAAACTAAAATTGAATTGCATTGAATTTTTTTTATTTTTCTAATTGGTTAATTCAAGTTTTTTCTCGATTTTTTTTTTTTGTTAATTCTAGTCGGTTTATCGATTTAATCAGTTGGTTAGTGTTTTTGCTCACCCTAACTGAAACTACTGGAAGATAGTGTTTGATATGCTGGATAATATTAATTGGATGGGATAAGACTAGATAAATAATTGTATTATCTTGTGTTTGATATGTTTTGGATTGGACTAGATCATTTGTTTTATTTTATGTTTGGTAGACAGTAGACAAAATCCAGCTGACCTACGGCCTAGACCAAGTTAACCTAAGGTCTGGACCAGTTCAGGTTAAAGAAAAAATAGAGGAAGAATTGATTTGACTTGATTCATTCAAAAACCCGAGTTGACCAATGACCCGGTTGACCTGAGATAAAACATGGGTAAAATTTTATTGATTTTTTTTTTTGTAAATTTGGGTCAACCGGGTTAACCCTTCTGACTCATGACCCGGGTCTTCTCCAGGGTTGACCATTGAATCAGGTTTTAAAACTATGATAATAACTATTTTTTTATCTATACGTTGACTTGAGTTAACCCGGGTTGACCCAATTGTCCCTTGACCAAGTCCTTGTCCCGATTCGGCCTCCAAGTTAGGTTTTAAAACTATGATAATAATTAATTTATCCTTAAATTGACCTGGATCAATACAAGTTAACTCATTCTACTAGTGACTCAAGCCTTGTCATGATCAACCCTCAAGTCGGGTTTTAAAACTATGATAATGATAATTTTTATTCTTATATTTTCTCGGGTTAACCTGGGTTGACCATCCTCACTCGTGACTTGGGCCTTACCTCAGGTCAACCTTTTATTCGGGTCTTAAAACTATGATAATAACCATTTTCATTCACATGTTGACCCAGGTCAATTGTCAACCTGACTTGTGACCCGGGCCAGGCCTCGGGTCAACCCTAGGTTGATCCCTGAGTTGAATTTTAAAATTATAATAATAACTAATTTTATGTTTACATTGATTCAGGTCAATGGTCAACCCGACTCGTGATGTAGGCCTCATCCTGGATCGATCCTCGAATCGGGTTTTAAAACTATAATAATAACAATTTTTATTCTTAGATTGACTCGGGTCAACGGTCCACTCGATTTGTGACCTAGGCTTTGCCCTCGATTGATCCCAAGTCGGGTTTTAAAACTATGATAACAACCACTTTTATCTTTATGTTGACCCGGGTAATAATCAATATGATTTGTGACTCGGGCTTTTCCTCATGTCAACCCCTAAGCCAAGTTTCAAAACTATGATAATAATTATTATTATTTTTATGTTGACCCAAATTAACTCAGGTTAACTCTTGTACAGATAATTGGATAAGCTTGTCTTACCCCTTTTAGTGACATAAAAATCTCTCCACCAAAACAACTTTGTACAAGATCTAAAAGTGCACCAAACAACTTAAAAAAAAAAAGATTATCTTGTCCAGTTTATCTTTGTCCAACATACCAAACACTACCTAAATGGATTCATTACCATGAACGATCTTTGATGACTCAATTGGACTAGAATAACATTTTATTGTATAAACCCCTACTCATATGCTTCTCTAAAAACCATAGTTTGAGTGATGCATATGAAAGTGCACACAAAAAAAAAAACAAAAAACAAATAAACAAAGAAGACATCCACAAGAAATATAAAGTGTGACATACCAAGGTTAAGACACCATGAATCTTAATTAATAGTTTTATTTCTAGAATAAAGTCTGATGTATTCTTCTTTGTAAGATGTTTACAATTCTTTAAGTAAGCCATAAACATCCTTAACAAGGAAGGAAGACTAAATCCCTAAACAAAAAGGAAACATAACAAAAATAAAACTAAAAAAAAATTAAGGAAAAATAACAAAACAAACTTAAACAACATCTTTATAGGGGTTTTCTAGAGGGGTTGGTGCAAGCTTGCTAATCTCACTATAGAACTAAGCTTTGAGAACCAATTGGAAAAAAATTAAGCCTCATGCAATAATTAAATTGAAAGTTATGGCTTTATTTTGTCAAGATGTTGGTCTAGCATGATCAGTTATCCTCTTAAATCTATCACACTAGTTCATAAATATATCTATTATACTATTTGCATGATATGTTGCTGAATGTAGCAAATCTCAATATAATTGCT
>Ga0307515_10009974_pt1 | contig 18289 bp, 7 predicted proteins | sample 17_EM_MG_FD_194513 | JGI IMG/M metagenome (GOLD analysis project Ga0307515, IMG submission 194513) | Populus trichocarpa ectomycorrhiza microbial communities from riparian zone in the Pacific Northwest, United States - 17_EM | ecosystem: Host-associated > Plants > Roots > Unclassified | place... | reverse complement strand
CCTAGGCATTAAGCTAAAGCTTTTTACGGCTTATTACCCCCAGATAGACGGTTAGATAGAGATTATAAATTAGTACCTAGACCAGAGGCTTAGGCCCTTTATTAACTATTTCCAGGACAACTGGTTTAAACTACTACCCTTAATAGACTACGCGCAAGCAACCTTACCCCACAACTCTACAGGGTTTACCTTAATTTAGCTAAAAATAGGATACTTACCCCACATAAGCTTTAACTAAAAAAGGCCAAAAGAACCCTAGACTGTATAAGAAAAGCTATCCTATGCTAAGGCCTAATAGTACGCCAAACGATTAGAGAAGGCCTAGATAGTAGCCTATAAGAACCTAAAAAAAGCTTAGAGGTTAATAGAACAGTAGGCAAACAAACACCGTTAAGAGCCTAATTTTACCCCTAGCGATATAGTCTGGGTTATAATAAGGAATTAGAAAACCGAACGACCTAGCCGTAAACTGGATTACTAGATAGCAGGACTATATAAGGTTTTTAAAAAGATAGGTAACTTATACAAGATAAAGCTCCTAGATTTAATTAGGGTTTACCCTATCTTCTTACCGGATAAGTTACGGAAAGCTACAAACGACCTATTGCCTAGATAAAAAAATAAGCCTCCCCTACTAGTTTAAGTAAACGGTAATAGCGAATAGGAGGTTAACAAAATACTAGCCTATAAGATAGTACGGGGAACGCTAAAATACCATATCTAATAGAAGGGCTACAATTCTAACCCAATCTAGTACCCTACGTGGAACTTTATAGGCTACCCCTAGAAGCTTAAAGAATTCTATAACCAATACCCTAATACGCCTAGACCCCTAAAGTACCTAGATAAATGGATGGAATGCTAGTATAATAAAAACGATAAGTTACCGGAAGAATATAGGGACAAAAACGCCCTAAAGCCCTAATACAGCTGTCTGCCAAATTCTACCATATTCTGCCGTTTTCTGCCAGTACCGTAAAATATTAAATATCCAGGAACTTTAACCGCCGATCGAAGTTATCTAATTAGTTAGATCCGTGCTAAGACTTTTAGCGGCTACTCTTTCTGGCCTAGTGCTTCCACTTAGCCTATAATCGCCCTTTATACTTAGTCTGGACGTACTTATATCCCCTTTATCTCCTTATCTTATATTTTATAATCCTATATTTATAAGCCTAATACTACCCTATTTCTAACTAAGCCTAAAGGTAGGCTTTCTTTAAAGAGGGGGGTGATGTAACGGCGCTATCGCACGTTACCTGCCAAATTCTGCCATATTCTGCCGACCTGTGATTAGCCCGCCCAAAGCTAGCGCCTTAGCGGCTTACCCTATATATTTATTTACATCGGTCCTAGCGACCCCTTTTCCTTCTCTTTAGCTTAGTATTTTCGTAATATAGCATTCGTTTAAGCTTCGGTTTAGAGGCATTTATTTAAGCTATAATAGAGATGGTGTTATAAACGCTTTAAGTATAATATTATAACTACTTAGGGAAGAGTTAAAAAAAGCTAGTTAGTTAATATAAGCACGGTCTAAGATGGAGCTGGTAGAACTATATAACGAGGAATAGTAGTATAAGTTACGTAAGGTGATCTATATAATCTATATAATCTAGGGGATCTATAATAGAGTAGATAAAACACACGTATATTATATATAAGAAGGATTTTATAGGAGTACGGTTGTATATTTAAGGACCCTTAGTTCCTACCTAGATAGTTTCTTCCTTATAGTAATTCTTAGAATACAATTAGAGTTAATCTATTAGGCAACCACTCCACCAGTTATTATTACGTTGTTAACTTTAATTTGCATCACCTATATACCTAGCCCATTAACGAGCCTACTGTAGTACTTGCTATAAGGTTCCGTTATACCCACGTTCCTACGTTTTAAACTTATAACGTAACTAGCTATATAACTTAGCTACCCCTTATCCTATAGCTTAATTGGTTCTAGCGCCTCTTATATTATCTTAACTAACCCGTTTATATTTATTTTTAGTAGTCGCACTACTGCCGATATAAGGTCCGTAACATTTAGGGTTATCCGGTAATAGCTTCTCGGCTATTATAACTACTTCCGTTATATATTCTTTGCCCTTATATCTATAATACAGTCCTTTATTAAAATAACCTTTAAGGAAAAGCGCTAGCTCCTATACGTCTAATTTCTATTTCCCTTATAATCCTTAATAAGGTCCTTTACTAGCTTAGCTAGACATAGCTTAGTCCTATCTTTAGTTATATAAAAATAGCTTAGTACGCGGTACTTTGTTACTAATATCGTGCTACTACCTTTATATAAGTCCCTTCCTTATTACAGTATCCGTTCTTATTATGCAGCTAGTATAGTACTAAATTTAAATAGCAGTAACAGTCGTGCTATAATTATTCGTCGTTTAAATAAGGAATAAGGTCGGCCCGGCTAAAGGCTCTAATCTAATAATATTTAACTAATTCAATATAGTGACGGCGAAGTACTAATATTAAGGCTTTGGCTTAATTTGATTTCTTAACCAGTTATAGCTTCTATATAGTTATTTAATTTAATTAAGGCTCTATATATAGCTCTATATCTAGCTCTATATTATATAATCAGCTCTATATCCATATAATTAATTAAGGCTTTTAGTGCCGTTCTTATTATATAGCTAGTATATTATTAAATTCTAAGGGCGGTATAGAGTTCTATTAGCTTTACTACTAAATAAACTAATTAGGATTTTCTATGCCGGGCATAGAAAATCGCTATTAGCTTAGTAATAGGCGGTAAGCTAAACTAACATCTTTGTAGTAAGTTGTCGCGACTAATGTGTTTTAACGCGTTGCGATTAAGAAAGTAAACAAGAAAAGGAGCTTTAGGAAATGTAGTAATTAAATAGATAAATAGAAATCTTTTATACGGCCGTTACCTACGTCCCCTCCTCTACTTTAGAACTTAACTATCCCCTAGTTAAATATCCTATACCTACAGCGGAGCCTATTACGGGTTAATGGCTAACCTAGTTATATAGCTGTCTCTAAGGGTTAAGCAATTCTAATAGTAGTCCTCTTTAGCTTTAGCTACCTTATCTATAGGCCGTAACTTAATCTAGATATAGTCTCCCGGTTATATATTATTCTCCTATAACTTTATAGCTGTCCTATTTGCACGGCTATCTTTAAGGGTTAGGCGATTCTAATAGTAGTCCCCTAAGTTCGTACTTTTCTTATTACTAATTTTTAGTACTGCTCCGTTATAGAAGGCCTATTACTGCGTCTATTCTTTCCTTAGTCTATTTAGGTCTATTCCTTAATATATATAGAGCCAGTTCTTAATACCTTTTAGTCGCCCTTTATTACCAAGCTACGGTAGTTTAGGTCTAGGTTATTCGCGTATTCTAGCTACTAGCCTTCCTTAATTAAATAGATATATAGGTCCTTACTAAATAAGATCCTTAAGTCCTTAGTATTCGTACTTAGTATAATAGTAATTTCCTCCGTATTTAAAACAGGTCTGCTAGCCTTGTCCTCGCGTGCCTCGCTAACCCTATACGTCCTACTACGGCTATTTAAAGGTAGTAAAACCTTGCGGATATTAAGAGTCCTACGGATATTAGGTGCTATTCTACTAATCTTTATATCCTTATACTAGGCTTTAAACTATAGCCTAATCCATAGTAGGTAACTGCTATTATATTAGGGGTCCTCCGTATATACCTAGGTCCAGAAGCCTTCCTTTTCTCCTATAGTTAAGCTTATTTCTTCGCTACCGTAGCTCCTATATAAGGTGGATATTTAAGACATCTTCTTTCGGAGGGACATCTATTTGCTTAGCGCCCTTTATAGCTATTATCCTTAACTTTACGGCCTCCTTTAGTCTTTTAAACATAAGGGTGCTAGGCTTATCTGCTATAGCTCCTATCTTTTCTATTACATACTTGCAGTATTTAATAGGAAGTCCTTATATAAACTATCGCCCCTTCTCTTACTTAGTAAGGTTTCCTACAGCTACTACTTTAGCTAAGATAGTAGTAAAGTCCTACATATAGTGACGCAATTCGCCTAGTTATTCCGCAGATTTTTAAATAAAAGCTTCTATAAAGTCTCTTATCTCCATACATCAGTAGTAGTCCTTAGCTTAATATTTAGCTCGGAGTTTAGTTACTAGTCGGCCCTAGTCGTCCTGTTTAAATTCCAGCATTATCTAAATAGCTTCCGCGTACGTGTTCTTATAATAGTTAGGGAGACACACAAGCCTATAGTTTTCGCCTACGTAGTACCTTTAATATATACCCTTATAGTCCTTAATAAACCTAGAGATGTTCTTTCCGTTAAACCGTAGAACCCCTTGCCTAAAAGGATCTGGTATTACTACCGTTAGAATAAGTATATAGCGTACTTCCCTTACTACCTAAATAGGTAAATACTACGGCTAATCTACTTACATTGCTACCTAAAGTAATAGTGTTCTAAATAGCTATCTATTAGAGGGCATATACTTCTTAATACCTAAGGGGGGGTTACCCTAAGAAGGCATAGAGTCTTCCACTGGGTCTTAATACGTCCGTCTATTTTAGCCTACTATTATTCTACGCGGTAGGGTACTACTACGCCTTAGGCTTTTACTTGCATTTACTTCTTTATAAAATGCCTCTAAAGCAGCCGCTAATATAATCCAGATAACTTAAAAGAAGAAAAAGCTAAGCTAGAATAGAAAGCTTTTAAGGAAAGATCTAATCTCGTATGCTTGCGACCTTACTTAGTATTATATCCTTTGTTTTTAAAGGGCAGTACTAACTTTCTCTACTGCCAAATACCTTAGATCTTGTTTCTATCTAATTAATTAGTTCTTGGCCTATTGTCTCTATATCTTTAATAAAGCTCTAGCCATACTCGTGCGCAGGCAGTAGAGGTATTAGGTAACTCTAACAGTTAGCCGAAGTTATCTAATAGGCTTACTGGTTTGCTTAACTGTAAGGGTACTTTTGGTCCCTTATAAGCTCCTCGGGCTTGCAGCCTCCTTCCTCCCCCATCGGTTCGTCTCTGTACTCAGGCTATTGCCTACCCTCATTACCATATCGTCCTCTTCCATCGACTCCCCATGTAACTCATGCTCGGCTTGCCTGCTCCCTACTGTACACCCTGGCAATACTGCCTTACATTAACGTCCTTACTTATAGCTTTCCAAGATACTCTTTTGCCTCTTATTGCCACTCTTTGCCACTCTTTAGCCTATACATTAAGTCTAATATCCGTTTTTTCCGCTGTCTTTCTGTTTAGGCTTGGTGTTTTGAAGCCGTCGGTCTTAAATTTAACGATTATGCCTTAATAGAGTTACAATAGCCTCCCTATTACTAGCTTTCTGTTATTCCTTATATAGTTAAAGGGTTTATAAGGCCTCTAGCGCCTTATTAAGCTTAATTTAAGGCTATTAGACGTCCTCCTTATCTATTTCCGTATCGCGATTAGGTCCAGCGTAGAGCTCTACTACGTGCTTTTGTAGGCCTTACCCACAAGGCAATTTAGCTAGATTAAGCTGCTTAAATTTATCGCTTAGTATTTCTAATATTAGGGATCAATTGATTTTTTAATAGAGGAAGTTACTTGCCTAGCAAGTAATCTCTAATTATAGTAGACTGGGGTGTTTTTAGTAGTAGGCGCGTATTTTCTAGCGTTTAAAGTTAGAGAATTTATAATAATATAGCCTCTTAGAATTTTAGGACCTACCTATAATTAATAAGGTAGAATTAAGTATAGAGAGTAAGATCTAAGGTTTAATTTAATAGATTTTAATCGTTATGTGATAAAAGTTAATGGCTGAACTTGTGGTAAGGTAAGGCCAAATCCGACGAATTAAAACTAGTTATACCGATTTTGGTGGAGGCACCTAACGATATCGTTAAAAGTCAGATTATCGTTAATTATACCAAAAAGGGCTTGATCAGGGCGTGTAGATCGTAATACCAATGGTATCGTTATATACCCGGTATCGTACTAAGGAGTTTTGCCTGTAGTTCCAAAAAAAGCTCCACTCTCCCCACATGTATTCGCTTTGACTCCATGTTCTTCCCCGGATTTTTTGCTAAATGTGGTCCCTGCCTTCCGGTGCTAGCTGAGACGGCCTAGGCCCATAAGTCAGTCTTATGGTCCTATGAAGTGTGTTCCAGGCGGGGCACAGGGCGCCCCCCGAATCATGATGTTGTTACCAATCGACGACATTGTGTCAATCGGTAGATCAAGAATGAGAACTCTGTCTTTTGAAATGAGGCCTTTTGAGCCTCTATTCCTTAACCCGCTGAAATTCGTCCACGCAGAATTAGCCAATTAAATCAACGCAATCGACTGTACCCGTTGCTTGGATTCGGTGTTTTGCACGGACCACTTACTTCTTAGACGCCAGCGGATAAATACACGGAGTGGGTGGGTCACTGGTACCCTGGTCACTGGTACCACTTAATCTATACCCTATCAGGAAGGTAACACCGTACGTCGGCACATTGAGTCGAGTGTAGAGGAATCCGAGATCCGACATTCAGCCTATTATGATGGAGAGGAAGAATATAAGGCTCTTGGGATACCCACGTGCAAATCTTTTAGAGTTTACTCTTTAAGCAAGAAATCAACCCTTTTTTATTCGTCGATTTGGCCATCATGTCCCTACAAAAACGCCAATTCAATTGGTACAACTTCTTTATTTGCTTTCTTGTCTCCCTTGGGCAGATTGCATTTGGATACCCAGCATCTATTATCGGTACTACGTTAGGAGAACCGTCATTCTTGGTGTACATGAAATTGTTCGACCTAAAGTCTGAAGCTTTGACCTCGAATGCCAATGAACTTATCGGAGCCATGTCCGGAGTTTTTCAGGTCCGTGTGATCTGGGCCATTCTGGAATCGTGCACTGATAATGACAGGCTGGTGCTTTCTTCGGAATCCTAGTTGTGAGCTATGTTATGGACAGATGGGGCAGAAAAGCTGGAGTCATATACTGTTCCGTCTTCTCCCTGTTTGGTGGAGCTCTTCTCGTCGGTTCGAAGAGCGCTGCAATGTTTATTGTGGCCCGGTTTTTTGCTGGAATTGGTAGTTGGGGTTTCCTTGCCGTCAGTAAGTATACCATGCCTGGGGTGAAAGTTGTGTAAAATGCTGACTCCCGTAGCACCGGTATACTCCGCCGAGCTCGCTCCTCCCGAATTACGCGGTTTTTTCGTCGGTATGAACGGCGTAAATATTGCTTTAGGATACGGTCTTGCCTCGTATATGGGCATGGCTTTCTATTTCGCGAAGGACCCCGTTACTCAATGGCGCGGGCCATTGGGGCTAGCATTAATTTGGCCACTGATAATGCTCATTATTACCTTCTTCACACCGGAGTCGCCAAGATGGCTTTTAATGCAAGGGAAAGTGGAGAAGGCAAGAGAGATTGTGTACAAGCTTCACACAATTAAAAATGATCCCGACCAAGAGTTTGCACGTGGAGAGTTCTACCAGATGCATAAGCAATCAGAGCTTGACCGAACTCTAAATCCTGGATGGGTATGTCGGACGGTCTATTAGGGATATATAAAATGAACTGACGCGAAGTAGGTGGAAATGTTTAGAAGACCAAGTTACCGCAAGCGTTCGTTGTTAGCAATGGGCTTCGCGTTTATCGGGCAGAGCACAGCTGTGCTGGTCATAAACAATTACGGCCCGACATTGTATAAAGCTCTCGGATACGGCACAAAGGACCAGCTCGCACTTCAATGTGGCTGGATAACAGTCGGGATTATCTCTAATTTCGTCGGAGCGGCCTTAATGGATCGGATCGGCCGTCGGCCGCTCATGTTATTCGGAATTTCTGGCTGTTGCGTAGCACTCATCCTCGAAGCTGCTATAGTAGCTACTTATGCTGAAGCAGGCACAAACAAGGTCGGTTTGGGTGTTGGAGTTGCCGCCTTTTATATATTCCTCGCGATATACGGCTTAGGAATTGATGTGGTTGGGGTCGTGTTCTATGGCGAACTCTTCCCCAACCACGTCCGCGCAAAGGGTCTTTGTTTGTCAATGGCCACAATCGCCATTACGGATCTCGTCTATCTTCAGGCTAGTGCTACAGCCTTTGCAAATATTGGCTGGAAATTTTATCTTGTAAGTATGCCCCTCGGAAGGAAACTAGCAGCTAATATGTTCGTTGTAGGTGTTTATAATCATCACCGGCCTTGGCGCAATCGTCATGTTCTTCGTTCTGCCCGAAACGAAAGGAATTCCCCTGGAGGAAATGGCGAAGATCTTTGGAGACACTGAAGATGTCATAGTTTACGCAGAAGACATTCTTATCGACCATAACACGCACGAGTTGGTTGTTAAAACACATGGCGGCAGGGATACCGGGCTCACCTATGTGGCAACTGAGCAAGGTATTACTCCGGAGATCGAGAAGGCCATAGTTGCGGAGAAAACTGAGCACGTCTGAGTTAGTTGGGGTTTCTTATGCTTATTGGCTCTGGGATACAGTGTTCTAATATTCTTATTTTATGAGGTAAACTATCCTGCTAACTAGCGCCATCGATTTATACACACCTTATCGACTGCTTGTGACAATAATGATGTGGTAGGGGGCAACTACGCAGTGATCTATCTGGATTGGCGTGGGTTGGCGGAGGCCTTCATATCCACTCCAAATAACTAATTCTTGGCGGCGCGCCAGGAGCTCGATGTGTTGGAATATAAGCGGTATTAATAGAAGCTTCGTGTTCAGTAAGTTGATTGTATTGTGTATAGAGGATACTCTGTAGTATCTTATCTCATAAATCAGACCCTCGGTGGATCGTTAGTACATGCACTGCGCGCACGGGCGGGCATACTATCCAACGAATTCTCCACCGAGGGTCTGAGAGCTTAACTGCAGCCTGTACGAGCTCCGGCTTCTCCCCCACGTGTGCGCGCAGCGGTACACGCAATTTCGCTTCCTTGCACACAAGAGAACTTCAGATTTAACTCTTACGATTAAGCTTAAAAATTAGAGACTTTACCTTTCTTGTAAGTGCATATGTGTAACCAACTGGCACTCTGCTGAGACACAAGGTTGCAGCCTGGGAGGCAGCATCAGCACTACCCTCGTATACCTCGTATATGATTGAAATAAGTCAAAGAGTGAGTCATAGACTCAGGAGTTCGGGGTCTACTATCATGCATTTATTCTACTTGATTTCCATAGATTTAGAATTAAGTCGCTCGTTCAATTCCCATACACTGCAAAGCTTACAATATGCCTTGCAAAGGAGTGCGCAGTGTCAGCAGGCAAATTTATTTAGCGGCCAGAGTGGAAACAAAATACTAAATTAATAAGTAGTATGCGCAGTAGGAGCGATAGGAGGGTAACTCCTTAATTCTACAGCAAAATTCTACGGGCAATTAACCGTTTTTTAAGACGGTGTAATACTACAGAGGTTACTAATTGGCCGCTACTACCCGCACTGACTCCTTAGCGTCCTGTCCTTATTAGCCTTACGTCCAAATAAGGAATGGAAACGGAGCGCCAGGAGCCTCCACAAGCCCAGATCCAGTCCAGTCCACCAATAAAATCAAGCGATCCAGCTCCAGAAGTTTAGGCGATCCATATGGCGCTCCAAGATAGCTCCAGTCCAAGTGCTGAGAGGCCAAAACCACTCTAGATGGGATCGTCTATTGAATTCCAAGACGCTACTCAATCAGTAACTGACGGCCAGAGGTTTGAACGAATAGCGTCAATTAAATTAAAATTAAATTAGAAAGTATCATTTATAGCTCTTCAACCATTAAGAGCTGTAGGCAGACTGAAAAAGCTATTCATACCTGCACTAAATGACCGTAGATGCTCAGATACCCGAGGAACTTTTAAAGATCTCCTTGTGGCGCGACCTTTCATTAAAAAATTAATTTGTTGAGAAAAGGGGCAATATAAATTTAGAACCGTGAGCAGACAGTACCTAGAAGGAACAAGGTGTGTGATTTGTCTGAATGAAGTGTTGTGGCGTAGTGTGGCTGACCAACGCCATTTAAATTCCAGGGCGTCAACACAATTTTTCCTCCGTCACAACCCCATCTCAACACTATGCCTCCCAAGGGATGGAGGAAGCATGTCCCCGACCCTGTCGCTGCGAAAACCCTGGTCCTCGACAACGGTGGCTATACCATTAAAGCCGGACTTTCTCTCCCGAATACAAAACCTCAATACGACGATTGCAAAGTAATTCCAAATTGCATAGCTCGAAGTCGCGACAAGCGCGTCTATATCGCTTCACAAATCGAAAAATGTACAGATTTTGGGGAGATGGGTTTTCGGCGGCCGGTAGAAAGAGGATTTATTGTAAACTGGGAGGCTGAGAAAGCGATCTGGGAGCATGAGCTCTTTGATACTGGAGCACAATTACGGGTGCGAGGATGACATAGGAGTCTGATGTGGAAGAGCTATGCTGATGATTGAGGGGCATAGTGTGATCCAAAAGAGACGAACTTGATCCTTACGGAAGCTCCGAATTGTCCCACAATGCTACAAAGGAATTGTGATGAGATGGTTTTTGAGGAGTTTGAGTTTGCATCGTATTATAGGTGTATAGGTGCGCGGACAACATCTAGTCGTGCCCTCACTACTCTGAAAGCTTTCCTAACTTAACCAAACTTCAGGTCCTGTCCTAAACGCCTACAATGACATTCCCGCCCTTTTTAATGACCCCGCTCCCCCCACCAACCTCTCGCACCTACCCCCGGAATGCCTTCTCATAATCGATTCTTCCTACTCTCATACAACTATAACGCCTCTCTATAATGGGCAGCCGCTTCATCCCTGCATGCGCCGACTCTCTATCGGTGGTAAAGTTCTCACAAATTACCTAAAAGAAATTTCTTCAATAAGGCACTACAACATGCTTGACGAGACATACCTCCTCAACGAGATCAAAGAAACCGTATCTTTCGTGTCACCCTCTTTCTCCACCGACCTCTCCCGCGCCTGGAAAGGTGGTCTTCGAGACCGGAAGCCAGTCGACCTGGACATCACCATCGACTACGTTCTCCCCGACTATGAGACGCGCACGCATGGATTCATGAGACCGCACGATCCCGTAAAAGCAAAGGCGAAGAGGCTGCAGCCGCTGCAGGGGCCAAGGGAGGACATTCTGCCCCTGGGGAATGAACGGTTTGCCGTGCCCGAATTGCTGTTCAATCCGACGGACATCGGGATGCAAGAAGCGGGGTTGCCTGACTGCGTTATGCAAAGCTTGTCGGCCCTGCCGCCGGCTTTGCAGGCCTGCATGTTGGCAAACGTTGTAGCGGTCGGCGGAAATGCGTTGATCCCAGGATTTATGGAGAGGCTGTAAGTTTTAGCTCCTTTCTCCCCTCGCGCCCTCATCACTGTAGCTGTTCGCTGACGTGCGTTTTACAGGACTTCTGAACTCCGCAAACTCGCCCCATCCTCCTTCCCAGTACGCATCGCTTGTGCAACGGATCCGATCAAACATACTTGGCTTGGCGGTGCCCGCTTAGCCAGTAACCGCGATCTTTTGAAATCAGTCGTAGTCACGAAGGCGGAGTATAATGAGCACGGATCGACCTGGTTAGGACGGCGGTTTTCAAGCGGCGCTGGTGTTAAGTGACGAGCTTTGGAGTGAAAGATGAGCAAAGTTTGAGCTTTCCGGGATTTTAACAACCGGCCCATAAAGGAGTGAAATTAGCAAAGATACCCAGACCGCGTTCATGAAAGTGACTCGGTTACAAGTTGTTTAGATTTTTATATACCAGAACGGTAATTGAAAAGCTATATATGCTACAAGAATCCGCTCATCAATGGCTTTGTGAGAAGCATTCAACGGATTTTTCTAGACAATCCCGTCTTTTTGCCTGTGCATTTCCTTCGCTTTAGAAAATGCAAAATAGTGAAGCTTAATAATGACCAATCGATCAAGCCCACTGACCAAGCCTTTCAGTCATGTCCACCTGAATTCACGAACCCAACCATGACACAAGAACCACTGCCATGCAAAACGCCGACTGTGCACTTTCCCAATGAATGCCAAACCACGCATGCTATGCCGACCCTTTATCAAAACATCAGCTTCTTAATAGCGCTAGTCGCACCTTCTCCCTTAGTGAGTCCCGCTCCACTCGGCGCCGGTTCCAGGCCTAATTGGCTTTGGCTAGGGTGCTGATTCATAGTAGCATAGGGCGTATAATACCCTTGCTGATCTAGGTATTTGCCACTGGGGTATCGCTGTGGGGTAGCGGGCGGATGCATAAAGTTGTCATGAGAGAAGGAAGGGTGTTGGTGAGCCATTGTCGTGGCTTTATTGCGAAAAAGACCAAATGCGAAGTTTGAGAGGGTGAAGGAGCCGAAGATGAGGATAGCTGTGAAAAGCTGCATGATGGATTAGCCAATTGGTTGTATGCTAGTTTAAGATGGTTGAGAAGATAATAGTGGTTTAGGCACTGATAGATAATTCTTGATAGAAAAAGGGGAGAGACAAATACTTGCCATAGTTTTGTAACTGATTGGCTCGACAAAGCTATTGAAAATCATCGCGAAAGTCTTCGCGCTGACACTTGCTCGCGCCACTTTCTTTGGGTCTCGCTGCATACAGGATTCCCAGTTTGAGCATACCGTTTCCATGGCCGGCACTCTCGTCGCTTTCTCGCAGCGATTCTCGCGGTAATTCTGCGCGCACACCGCAATTTCGGCCATGGTTTCTGCTGCAGCCTTTTTGGCTTCAATATCCACATCCGTGATGATGGCGCACCAGATAGAGTAAAGGATATAAATAGCGGAAAATACAAGGAAGAAGTTAAGTAGGAGCTGCGCATAATAGGAAAGTATGTGCGGGAGGGCAGGATGCCTTTCGATGAAGGAGAAAATGGACGCCACAGTGTTGGATTGCGCTGCTTTATGCTCATCTTTTGAGTCACCATTCTCTTTACTCGTGTTCTTACTGTTCTTGGAGCCCTTCTTGCGGCCGCGTTTAGATTTGCCTGCGCCATCGTCCTCGGATTCTGATGCCTCATCGACGGCTTGCTGCAATGCTTGTTTGTTCACTCCCTTCTGCCGTCTCCTTTTGATAATCTTCTCGCCTTTGGCCGAATAGTGATCTCTCTTCACAACCTCGCCTCGCCCAGGACCCCCAGCTAAAAAGCCGCTCAACAAGCTCTCTCTCCTCCCCTTTCCGCTCATTGCACTCTTTGCTCCATTACCCCCACTGCTGAACATTCTACTTATCTTACTCCGCATACCCATGCCCGTATCGGGAGTAGCTTCGCTATCTCCGTTCTGGTCAGGTGTGTTTGGCGTCTCACCGCCAGAAGAGAAATCAATGATCTGCTTCGGTGTGCGCGGGGTATTCCAGAGCGTTCGATCGGAGACGTGCGCGGGGATAGACGGGAGCGGTTTAGCTGGACTGGGCTGGTTGAAGTAGAAACTCTGAGAGGCTGGTTCTCGGAGACGAGGGAGGTTGGGAGTTTGCGTTCCAGATTTTGACGGGGAGTCAAAGATACTGTGAGTGCCTGTAGAAACTTTGGTCAGATTATCCTTGTTGGAAGAAATTCGACAGGTTGGAGACTGGGTATTGCGCTCACGTTTCTTCGTAGCGGTGACGAACGGCGAGGTTAGGTCGACGTGGCCAATGCCGTTCTCCCATTCAAAGTCCATTGGGCCTGCTTGAGTACGTCGTTCCATGCTGTGGATGTAAAGGAGAGTAGCGGGATGCAACAGTCTGGAGTAGTAAGGTTGGGATGCCGTTGCTATGAGAGCAGAACCAAGGTAAACAAAAACGTTGCGGAGTTGATGAATTTCGCGACCGTACCACGACGCCACAGTCGCTTACCCGCTGTGTTTGCCGTTTCGCCAATAGAAAGGGCAGACTTCACAACGCTTCTCTTTATTATGTTTACGTCGTCTCGGAGAATCTACCCCATAATTTCACCCGCAGAGTTTACTTAAGCTGAAATAACATTTTAGGGAGATAATGCCGAAGAGTCTCCAAGTGAATATAATAAACAAAATGAATTCATAGAGCTATTTTAACCATAATTTTACAATGCGTCTAACACGCTATGCTTTGGCCATTCAAGCCTTAACGCAGGATATCACTAATTTAAAAATCATAAAACCAGGTTTCCAAGACGCCGCTCCTAAAACATTACATTCGAAGCTATCGTGCACTCGTTTACGCTGGCTGCGCAACTTTTGCGTCCTCGGGATTGTCCTCATACTTGTCCCAGTTCGCCAAAATATTGCCAATCTTTGGCGAATTAGTCAGTCTGTACACATCCTCGAAGTACTCCTTGGTAATCTCGAATGGCTTGGCTGTGACATTGGGTATGTATTTTCCAATGAGCTTGGATGGGTCGATTGAGGTTTTGTAAATCTTCTTCAGCAAAAAGCTTCGGAATGGTTTGACACCAGATCGCAAAAAAGTGCTGTGGAAGGGCACATCGATGCCTTTGAGTGGGATGGTTGCGAAACCACGTTGAAGTTCTAGTGGCTTCGGTTTGGCTTCGGTCTGCTTCGCGCACTCAAGAATGATCTCGACTAAATGCGCTTTGACATCTTCGAGAGACATACTCTGCATCAATGCCTGAATATCGATCTTCTGTGCCTTGAGATAGTTTGTCACGTTGGTGAGGCAGTCCAACGCACGAAGATCACCAGCGCAAACATATTGCATGTTTGCGATGTTGTAGTTGACGATTTCCAGAAGCCATCCAGTCTCTTCTGAGATATTCTCAACCACATATTGGAGAGCTTGCTCATTGAAAGTCTTGGAGATCCTGCTTGGGTTGACGGCACACATGGAGTAGTTGGACCGACCGGTTTCATCGCGTTCAACAGCGACTTGCATCGTCAAGCCGCGGTAGAACACAACAGACACCAAACTTTCGATGGGCATGACCTCGGCAAGTGCAGCCAGCGCAGAGTACTCGCCAAGAGAGTGGCCAGCAAAGCTGCTGTCCCTTTGTACCAGACCCTTAGAGCGCATGTCCTCGAAGGACGCCTTCTCCATCAAAGTCAAGGCAGGCTGTGTGAATTGCGTAGCCGATAGAAGGCCCGTAGGAGATCGGTAGGTGTAGGAAGTGGTGTTTTCGTTGATCTCCTTAAATATTTTCTCAGACCTGACCGTTCCATCCGAGCTGACAGTTTCGAAAGTCATGGACATGTAATTTTCGCGGATAGCCTTGCCACGAGGACCACCAAAATGAATGGTAAGCTCCTTAGGATTGTTCTTGACAATGTTTGTGATAGCAAAGCCTAGACGCGTATTAGTTTGGGCAATTTAAGAGCTCAGTGATGAAACTTACCATAATTGTCCATGAAATGCTTATCAGCCCGATCCCAGACTTCTTTGGCTACTTCGCTGCTTGCATAAAGATCCATACCCATACCTTGTTCTTGAGAACCTTGGCCAGTAAAGACATAGGCAGACGTGGGCTGCTCGACTTCAGCCTCACCCAGTAGAACTTTATCTTCAGTCTCCTTGTTGCTGGCTTCGACTTTGATGATTTTGCGACCAGAAACCATGCCAACATGCTGGAGTTTGACATCAATGATGTCGTCTGGAAGGACCATACCAACTAGAGAGGCATGGAAGCTTCGCACGCGGCCAATATGGTTCTCTGCTGCCCAGGTCTCGACCAAGCTCCTCACCGCAGCACTAGAATACATCCCATGAGTTATAGTGCCCGGGAGGTTAGCATAGCTGGAGAAGACTCGAGAGACGTGAATGGGATTGTAATCGCCAGACACGCGAGCATACGTTTCGTTGGACGCAGGGGCCTTCAATGTCAAAGGAGTCTTCCCGTTCAATGGGATAGGGTTTTCAAAGTTGACAGGTTGATCAATGGCCGATCCGTTGCGTTGAAGGTAATCAATAACGGGGTTGCCATAAGACATACCAGACTCGTATTCAACCGAAGCAATCTGGATGATTTCTTTTGTGGGAAGTTCAAGCAGGACCTCACCCATTGTTTGGACAGAGCTAAACGCGGTTTTGTTTTTATACCGAATCAGACTTTCCAGCTTGAAGGTCAAGGTCTTGTTCAGAAGCTCCGAATCCGGCTCTTCGAGACTGAACCATTCCTTAGATCGGAGGATTGCAACATCCTTTGAAGTAGCTAGGTGAAGCTGCATCGGGGTCTCAGTCTTCCTTTGGAAGGTATTCTCAAAGTCGGTGTATGTTCCGCGATACAAGAACTGGCTCGTTACTTCCATGACTGGCGCACCATTTCGTGTAATTGTACCACAAATCTCGACCATCTTGCCGGAGTCTTGGTTGATGACTGCATTGATTTGAGCAGTCGTGTCAAGGACATCGCCTTTCTTCAATGGTTCTGCACCGGGAATCATACGGAAGCCGTTGGAAAGATGGACAAGCTTGAGAAGATCGCCATCAATTGCCCGTGGAAAGATAGGTTTTGTGATGGCCTTCCAGCCAACAACGATGGCAAAGTCCATGGGAGCCCAGACCTCCTTACCTGGACGATCCACAAAAGCTTCTCCGGTATTGCTAACAGCATGGACAAAGTCGTTAATTGCTTCGCTAGTGACGGTTGCACGCCCACCTTCGAACTTGGACGCAACAGGAGCATCGAAGGGCACTTCCTCATCTCCAAACCAAATTCTATAGTAGAACTCTTTGATCCTATCATTGCGTGCATCCATGACCTCACGAATGGGTGCATATCCGGTTTCCGGGTGGTAAGTGAATTTTAGAGGAAGAGCCACTGGCTTTCGCGTTACGGTTCGCTCTTCAATCATATTGACCGAGATTTCATGGCCTTGATGCATGCTGACCTCGACTGTTTTGACATGTTTGCCACCGTGGTAAGGCTCCTTGATCGTAATGACAGTCTTGGCTGGCTGATCGGGATGCGCAATCTCAACCATCATACCCAAAGTTGGAGCAAAGATCCGCTGCATAGGGTTGGTTTGGAATCTTTGTCCTTGAACGAAGACATCGGCAGTAAAGAATGCGTGTCTCCAGGAATAATATTTGCCAGCCAAGAGTTGCATCCATGAGTTTATGTCTGGTAAAGTGGCATTCGGCGTAGAAGAAAGACGATAAATAACTTTGTTTTCGATTTCAGAGATGGTGAGGCCTTCGATATCGAGCTCTTCACTGACCCCGAGCAGCTTGCTGCCAAAGTATTCAATGACCGGAACTTTGGATTCATCACCACCATAGACATCCTGGATCAAGCTTTTGATGTGACTATTGTGAACACCGTCTAGGATATCCTTGACTGGCTCATCCACAATCTTAGAATACTTCACAGCCATAGGACCTTGCAAGATACAGGTTCGACCAACATCCTGGTCTACTACAGCTTCCAAATCTTCTGATTGCCATAGAGAATCCTTCTTAAAGAAGAATTCGAAGCTGTCATCTAGAACTGGAACGAAGGGAACTGGCTTCTGACCGCGACGTTGGCAAAGCATAAGGAAGTGCTGAACGTCCTGAGCGTTGATGAGCTGCTTGTCAGCCTCGGGGTATTCTTGTAGCACTTTTTCGATGAATGGGAACGGGGCGTCAAGTTCGTCGGCGTTTTGGATGATTGACTCCTTGTCGGTCTTGCTGAAGCGCTCCTCCACCCGGCGTATAAAGTCGCATGTAAGACGCTTCAAGCTCTGGTCGATCCACCGAGACTCGTGCTTGACATACATCAAGTCGACCATGCGACGGATGACTTCGCCATAAGTCATGTCTTCAAGATCGACAGACTCTCCGGCCGAGTTCCTGCCAAACCAAACCTTCTGGAAGTCATCATTAAGCTTCTTGATGATGTAGTTGCGCATCTTCTTTAACTCGGGAACGCGTTTGGCCTTGTCCAGGCTAAAGATTTTCTGGTCCATTTCGGCCCAAAATATCACACCGCGAGTTGCGAGCTTGTGAATCGGCTCGCCCATCTCGGAGCGGACTGTAATCACACCCCCGGCTGGGCCTTTGTAAGTCTCCTCCCACTCGCTGTCATCCAAACCCTCGGCTTCAGTAATAGCCTTCTTAGCATTCTTGGATGTATGGGCCTCCTTGGCAGTCATCATGCGGCTACCAAACAAGCACCCATCGAAGGGCATCGGCGGATAGCCAAATCGGCCAGACCATGTTCCAGTAAGATATGGATAAGTATCTTCCGCTCCACCAAATCCGCTACCAGCGATAAGGACAAGATTGTTGCACTTGCGAATTCTGCTGTACATTTGCAGAATGGGTTGGTGGAAGTCTTCAAAAGAGTGATGGCCACCACCACGTCCGCCAGTCCATTGAAGCATGACTGGGAAAGTGGGGTTTGCTTTGGCAATGTTGAT
>Ga0307515_10009973_pt1 | contig 18290 bp, 14 predicted proteins | sample 17_EM_MG_FD_194513 | JGI IMG/M metagenome (GOLD analysis project Ga0307515, IMG submission 194513) | Populus trichocarpa ectomycorrhiza microbial communities from riparian zone in the Pacific Northwest, United States - 17_EM | ecosystem: Host-associated > Plants > Roots > Unclassified | place... | reverse complement strand
AAGCGTCCTCTCCTGTCCGCGCACTGCCTGTTGGAGCACCTCCTCAGCTTCGCCGTACTTCTTCTGCTCGTAGAGTGTACGTCCTAGCCAGTACTTGCTGCGAAGCGTGTGTTCATGGTCTTGTCTAAGTGTTCTCTCCCATCCGCGCACTACCTGTTGGAGCACCTCCTCAGCTTCGCCGTACTTCTTCTGTCTGTAGAGTGTAACTCCTAGCCAGTACTTGCTGTCAAGCGTGTGTTCATGGTCTTGTCCAAGTGTTCTCTCCCGTCCGCGCACTGCCTGTTGGAGCACCTCCTCAGCCTCATTATACTTCCTCTGATCAAATAGTTTACGCCCGAAGTTATGCTCCTCTGTCTCCTTACTCCTTAATGTTACAATTTCCCAAGGCATTCCGTTATCCTAACTATAAGTATGTTCCTCTATTAATTGTTGTTACAGCTTAATATGCACAGATAACCGCGGAGCTAACGAGATAGACACCGCGTGAGGGTGGCTTACGGCAGCGCCGGCGCTGTTGGCTTTCGTCAAGCCTACGGGATCAGACGATGACTTCGAAAGAAAGCTCGTGACCTTGGCAGTCTTTGGGTTTATGTTTGGTAAAGGCGCTTGAGTGGGCTACTCCGTAGGAACACTAGGCCGCATTAAGATACGTTCTCTCAAGTCGACGCTACTTGGCACAAAAACTCACCTAATTTACGTCTCTCTTGCCCTCCTCAGTTCTCGCATGTTCTGGATGGATACCTAAGTGCAGTTGAAGGCGCAACAATCTGTCTTCCATTTAATCAAGCTGCAAAAGGCAGCCGCAGCTGGACAGTACCGCCAGGGTGGGGTCCGCATTCGGGTGTGGAAATATAGTCGCCTCTTCGTCTGTCTAGAGTTTGAGTTTAAACGCTGCCTTACGCTTTAATACCTTTTGCCTGCGCTAGTAGGGAGGGCGGCCGACCTGGTCCGGTCACACTCTTGTGAGGTGGCGAATTTTGTAGCTGTTTTTAGAGAGTTAAGTTGGTTGACTAGAGGCATGGCCAAGGTTGAGTTAGATCGCAAGGCTGCGGGGCTGAGATCGGCCCGCTTACCAAGTCTCCGCACAGCCATAGGCCCTCTTTCTGGGGGATGCACGTGATAGTCCCCGTAGTCTCAGGACTTTGAGTATGCAGTTCCTCTCGATCACTAATTGTCAATTTTTCTTAATTAATGAGCCTTGGAGAGGGTTAACCGACGCTAATCCAAGACATGTTTATTCAAGAAGCCTAAAGGATAAAAGCGTTTGCTGAATCTAATAATGTTCCGTACGGCGCTATGCTAGGGAAAACTGAGGGACGGTTCGTCCCCGCGTCTTTGATCAAGACCAGCAAAGAGTCAACGACGCATTCGGTGAGATTTTAGCACCTATCCTGAAACCAGCCACTTTTCTTGACGCTCTCCTCTAAATATCCCCGAGATCCATCTTGCTAGTTATCGAATTCACTAAATCCAAATTACACCGCTCGATTCTCACACCTGCGCTTGTTCTCAAGCCGAACTTGCACAACCATGTCGTCCACAAACCCGAAGATCCCCGTTCCTTATCGGCTCTTCCACCAAACCATCGAGCCCATCTTCGCGCTCAGCGGCGCCTATCTCGCTCTGTTCCGCACGCCTTCATATCTCCAAACCATTGTTCCACCTTCTGTATACACGCCTGGTTCAACGTTATCTCCTGTCAGTAATCTTCTGCTTGCGCATGAGGCTAGCCTGTATGCGCAATTCGCGCTTTTCGAGGTGCTGGTACTCCGCATTACTTCTGATCTCCGCATATGGCGAGCAGTGGTATTTTCTATCTTGTTTTCTGATGTCGGACATCTGTATGCCGCGTATCTAGTGTTGGGGCCGGCGTTTTGGAACATGCAGGAGTGGAGGTTCCAGGACTGGACGAATTTGGGGATCACGTGGTTTGGGATAGCGTTAAGAGTAGCATTTTTGTGTGGCGTTGGAATGGGAAAATCTAAGAGCGAAGCTAGGGGAAAGAGAGTTAAGGATACCAAGTGAACTGATAGAGAAGGAGATGGCCGTTTGGGGAGGCTGGAAGATAGAGCTGATCTCCGCGTGTTGTTGAACATCGTTGAAACGATTCATGTCTCGGGGGAAGAACTCAGGACAAAATACAACCCAGCGACCTACTTTTCGCCTTTTCTTGGACCACACCTGATAGCCAGTTGTATTGTTTAGATTAGCACTCACTAGAGTCGCACAAGATTTTGGCCTTCGCCATACCAAACCCATTCATCAGAAAGTATCCTACCGTAATATGTACGAAAGAACGCAGCAAAAGTCCTAAGAATTATCAAGCAACTTTGACAGCCAGCTTTTGATGGCGTTCAGCCTACGCTCCAGCGGGCATTCGGAGTTGAGGCTAAGGGGCGCCATCGATGGCCAGTCTCACGCTGTTGAAGGGACAGACAGCAAGCCAGCACACTCGCGATTCGCCCTGTGGAGAGAACTTCGCAAGTATAGGTTCTTAGGCGTGCCTGAGCATTTACTAACTAGCTCAAAGCTGCATGGCAGCAGTATGTTCATGAATCCCTATAGCAAGATATTTGACATTGTATAGAAATTGCAGCCATTATATAGAAACCGGATATCGGTACTGTAGATCATCTTATGGGCGCCGGGCCCTTCTTACAGCATTTTCCAATTTTTGCGCTGCTAACTATCAGCCTAGGCGCGCCTCCGGGTCCGTTAGAAAATGCATCCATAGCTGGACTCACCTTCACAACGAATCTGGTATGCTGTCAAGCTATCGAACTACGAGGAGTAAATCTAATTCCAAACGAAATTAGTTAATATTTATTCTCACGTTTTCGAATCGCTTCTATTTTTGACTATTCCAACTTACGTATCCGGACTCCAGATATCTCCCCGATTTGCCGTCGCAACGCCAGCGGACATAGCAGTCTGCTCCATTTACCTCGTAGGGGTCTCCGTCCGCTTTTTCCTTTCGGCGATGTAAGCCTGCTATTCTCATGGCATATTCAGAGTCGTCGCGCTCATTCGCCTGTCAGCTACCACACTATTATGAACCATAGCAACGAGTACTCCAGACTTAGCCTTGAGCTCGACTACCAAGGCATAACTCTCCTTATGTGGCTGTTCCCTTGATCTATTGTGGCTTTAAATGTGATCCTAAGCTACAAAAACTGTACTGGTTCTTGCTCTCGGCCCTTGCCACGGCCTGCTCAATCATGACTTTCCAACCTCGCTTTCGTGATGCGCCTCTTCAACGTGCCGCAGTCTTTGGTTGTTTGGCGTTATCAACAGTATTTCCTGTTCTCCATAACATCATCAAGTAAGACGCCAAAATCCAGGCTCAGCGTATGGGCCTCGTATGGGTAATTATAACCCTAGCCTTGAACACTGTTGGAGCCAGCGCATATGCTATTCACGTTCTGTCGACGCCCAACTGGCCCAAAAAGACCGGTCCTTCTGGCGAAGCCAAATAGGACGTATTTTATCGGTTGACACGTTCGTAATCCTACCCTACATGCCTTTTTTCCTAACCATAAAGACCCTTCCTACTAAATATCCTTTTTAGACATGCCTAGGCTAACGTGTTTAAGTATCCGGAAAAGCGGTTCCCTCGTCGCTTCGATATCTTTGGAGCTAGCCATCGGATTCTCCATGTTATGGTCGTCCTTGCAGGACTAGCGCATACATTTAGTGTTTTGCATGCATTCGACTCTTTACATAAGCATGGGGATACTTGTATCCCTTAACCCGCCGAGTTACGTCCATCTCCTATCGATAAGGATTTAGCCAATCAGATCAATAGGATCAAGGCTCCGTGACCTCACGCGTACTTTTGATTCTGGTGTTCCGCACGGACCATCTACTAGATGGACGCCGGCGCAGTTATATTTCTAGAGTAGATCTTGTATTTTATACCCTTCATCTTACGAATAGAACAAGATTCATTGGATATTAGATGGGAAGCTGTTTCAAAGCACTGTTAATACCACGCAACAGTCAGAATAGCAGCACTTAAGAACGATATTGGTGTAATCGTGACTAAAAATATTTTCAGTCATTGCTGTGGCGTATATCTCGTCTAATTTGACCACAAATAACCCTTACTCTCCATCTTCCATGGTCATATCCTCAAACTCATCGAGCAATTGCTCGATTGGAATGACCGGGTCCTCCTCCTCTCCGCCCTCGCTCTCTTCATCCATTTCCTCCGTCACATCCATCTTCTTAGCTTGTGGTTTCTGCTGAGCCTTGTAGAGCGCCAGACCAGCCCTGAGCTCCGCGTCCTCTTCAACATCCCGCAAGAACATCTCAAAGTCACGCTCCATTCTCTCTTGATCCTGCTTCCGTGGGAGCATCTCTGACTCCTCCTTGGCCATACGCTTAAGCCGCCAGTTTCGTGATTTGCTCTTCTTCTTGCGCGCGTAGAATTTCTTGACTAGTACAACGTCCGGGATAGTACTGGCGTAGTGCTTGTGTTCTTCGAGGGCGTCGAACATTGGGTTGTTGAAATTCGTGCCAGTGAGGTGATATCCCATGACCGAATCACCTGGATGCAGGACTCCGCCTAAATGTGTTCGGGTGTAATACGTTTGGTCATTGGCACCCATATCCGAAGCACGAGCGACGGTGGCTTCAGCTAGAAGGAAGCGGCCTTTAGAGGCGCCTAGGGGTTCAATGTCGAGCACTACGAATTCCACTAGCTCCTGGACGTCCGCGAGAGGCGCAAACGGAGCGCGCCAGTAGATTTCGGTCGATATATCGGCAGTTTGGAGAGTTGTGGGATCGATAAGATTGACTGACGTTCCGATGCGATGGCAGAGAGTAAGAGGGTTCACATTACCAATTTGCTTGGCGAGTTTTATGGGGAGAGCAACGAGGTCATCCTTGCATATTGGAACGAGTTCGATTGAGTAGGAAAATTTGTAAGATTTTGTAGACGTGTGGATGTCCATAGAAATGAGTTCTTGTGACTTTTTGGAGTTGATTGGCGCGACAGATTTTAGAAAGTCCACGAATTTCTCGGCGTGGTTCCGTTGCCCAAAGTAGAAATCGATTCCGTCGTGCACTTCCTTAATGTTTATAGTGTCTTTATGTGCGGAGTGTTTGAGTATGAGTTGCTCGAGGTAGAGGAAGGTTCGTTTGTGAGGGACTTTTTGCCGCACTTGTACAACAGCTCGCCAGGTGTTGTGTGTGTATGACTTAGCGCAGTCTGGACATTGCTGGTATGCTTGCACATATTCCACTTCAAATGTTTGTTGTAGTATGGTCCCCTCAAACGCCTCTTGCTGGATTGTGATCTTGACTTTTATTCGCCTCGAGTGCGGCTCCGTCCATATGAAACTCGCATCGATGATCCTGACTTTCGAGAGACCTCTCAGTTTTCGTAAACATAATGCAAGTAATTCTCTTGACTCCGGGGCAGCAACGAGCCACTGATTTGGTGGCGATAACCATCGATCGCAATCACGGCACATGTGGAGTGTGGCTTCTCTCTGGATGCCTTCGGAGACATCTACGGTAAGTTTTATGCAGTCGTAGCACATCGCCCCAGCAGAAGTGGTTCCATCAATGGGAGCGCCACAGTTGCAGCACAGAATTCTGAAGTAGGGATCAGTATTTTACTTTCAACGGATTGGAGAAAATAGCGTACGTTGCTGCGCTCTGAGTCCCCGGCTGGAAGCTCAGCGGCGTGTCCACTTCCATAGACATGATGAAGGGAAAAAGAGGGTATAGAGGGAGTGAAATAAGGGTATCAAGAGAAAGTTGAAGAAAGAAAGGGCAAGAGGGTGGTTTAAAGGCGATGATGATTTCAAATTCACCCCACCAAGATTTTGGAGTCGATAAATTGTCAGCCACCGAACTAGGGGAAACTTAGCCACCAGCCTTATCGGAGAATATCTAATCCGGGGCATGCGCCATCGTGCAACTTTCCTGGGGGACTCCTTCACCAGCCTGTCAATTCCAATGTCCTGGAGCAAGGCTGTAACATCGAGCCTCCGCTGCAATGGCTGTCGTTTTGCCGTTGTCAGGTCATTCGCCTCTCTGTCGGGCGTTAGCCTGAGATTTCCACGTGAATCGCCAGCAGCATTATCGACAGCCACTCATTGGGGGCAGAGAGCTTTTCTCGGTTTTTCAGCGCGTTACGCCAGCTGGAGGACTGGAAATGAGCTTGCAGAAGAAGGCGAACTTGTTGAGGGGGAAAATGGCCCGCCGCCTCCCGTGCAACAAGAAGCCCCTGTACCGTGGTATTTGGAAGTTGAGAGACAACCACAGAAATTTAACGACTCGCATCCATTAGCAGAACGACAGCGTATTCCCGAACTCCCCGAGGATCCTCCTCCAATACTTCGAGAACTGCTAGAGCATATCTCCGTCGATCTAGGTCTGAATGACCTCTCCCTCCTCGATCTCCGCCATCTAGACCCACCTCCCGCGCTAGGCTCGAAACTTTTGATGGTTATTGGGTCCGCTCGTAGTGAAAAGCATCTGCATGTTTCAGCAGATAGACTTTGTAGATGGTTACGCAGCTCCTACAAGCTTAAGCCGCATGCGGCTGGATTGCTAGGGCGAAATGAACTCAAGTTGAAGCTGAGGCGAAAAGCTAGGCGCTCAAAGCTCATGGCAAACGTTGGCGCTTCTGATACTAGCAGTAGTATGGATGATGGTATTCGGACTGGTTGGGTGTGTGTCACTGTCGGCAGAGTTAAGGCTGCCGAAAGTGACCAAAGCAATACGGAAGAAAGAGAAGGTTTTATTGGATTTGGACGTCGGACTGATGGCGTCAATATCGTAGTACAAATGTTTACCGAGGAGAAACGAGCGGATATTGATTTGGAGGGACTTTGGGGAGGAGTTTTGCGGCGTGCAGCCAAGGAGAAAGAGAAGATCAAAGAGGAGTCTAAAGGGCATCAAGAATCTGCTGTATCAGCTTCAATGAATACCCTGGCTTCGATTGAGGGTATCGAAAACTCCCTATCCCGCTCGGGAGGGTCTTCCGGTGGTGAATTTCCCCGCGTCTCAAATTCACAATCCGCCCAGCATATAAGGCGACTTCATACTGTTGGTATCCCTCCACGACCTGCATTAACCAGCCTTCCATTAATGGCGATGAGGTTGCCTGCAGTTCTTCATCTATGCAGAAGGTCACGATATGCTATCAATGATTTCGCCGAAGCCCAGAAAGTAACCGAAAATACGGCACCTAAAGACCAGCAAGCGCTTCGTTTGCTTCTCAATGAGCTAAAACACATGCCGGTTCAAGAAGCACAAACGGCACTTGGAAATGGTTTCCATAATATTAATAGTACAGACTTTTTGCGCTCGTTTCACAAAAACATTCCTCGTGTATTTCCGGATACGTACCATTTCGAAGCTTTAGTGGAACTTGTATCATACGCAATCAAAGTCGGAAGCCCCCAGTACAGCCATGGTCATATAAATGAGATCATTCTCAAAACTCACGCCGCAGCCTTGCCGGTTTCTGAGCCAATGTACTATGCTGCCATTAAAGCTTACTTAGCATCCTACAACAAGCTCATCTCCCAGGGTGTCAAGAAGGTGGATTTGCTAGAGAACTGTTTTAATTACCTAGAAGAGATGGAGACCTTCGGATACAATTCTATTACTCCAGAGATTACTCTCATATTCCATCAAGCTCTTTCCCCTAATCTCTCCAGTGATGTTACCCAGAGTCCAGCCGAGGAAGAAATATTACGAAACGCATCAATGCAGAGGCTCCGCCTCCGCAAATTCATGGATATATTTGAACTCAAACCAGGAAATGATAGTAGCTACAATGAGCTTCTTCACTCCTACGCTAAGCTTGAAGATTGGTCCGGCTTCTGGGATATCTGGGACGGCATGGCTCGACATATGCACCCAAGGTCTTCGGACCTCTACCGCACCGTCTTTGCTAGCGTAACAAAAACTGGGGATAAGCGGCAGTGTAAATATGCCCTTCGGCATTGCGTCCCAAACATGCCGAGAGAGCAACCAAGCGTTGAGCTGACGGCTGGGTTAGCTGGGCATGTACTCAATTGTTTGCTTGTTGCGGAGCCAAAAGTCGGAGACGAAAATGCGCATGGGACTGTAGATGTGGAGTGGGCAAAGCTGTTCCATCAGTGTCAACTCGCCTTAGGGAGGTCATGAGCCTAGCGCTGAGTTTAAGTTGGAATGTGGGATTATTACATCTTGACATGGCCACTAAGCTTTTGTAGATTAGGTTTGCATGGCTTTTGTAAGATTACTTGTATTTGGTCATCTGATTGTACGGTTCCCGTGAAGGCTACTCTTCTCTCTTGCTCCGTCAATGCAACAAGTCCCTCTTTCAGGACTTTTGATTTGTGTCCGACCCTTTTTCCCCTCCCTTACATTTCCGCTGAACAAGCTCATCTACACTTGTGGTGGCTGGCAGGCGTAGCAATTCTCGTGGAAGGAGAACGTGAAACGGTGAATTTCTTCGCAAGAATTTTGCGATATAACGGGATAATCGCAGAACATGATTCCGGTAGAGTCCATGTGGCCACAGCCTACGTGCAGGTTATTTGAATACACATGATAAGCACAGAGTGGAAAGGAAATTGTACTCGTGAAGCAGACGGGGCTTATATACAAGTTCGGTGAGAGGCGTGTCACGTAGCGTTTGCGTTGGCATCGTAGCCGGAATATTGCTGTCGATCGTAGGTCCGTGCGCAGATTTCAGGAAAGAAGAACTCGTGTGAAGATTGATCTATGAAGAAAATGAGGCTATATATACACGTGGATGACTGAGTCGGTGACCGAGTCAAGGTGGCAAAGAAATCCGATTCAGGTCGACATGCTGTCAAAATCTTGATGTGTGGATGGTGGAGGAGCATTAGAACGCCACTAAAAAGTGCGTCTGCTCCAATTTTAGCGGAACTACTGCGGCCGTCTTCTTCAAAGACTAAAGTAGATGTCCGGAGTGGTGATTTTTCTACCTACTTATTTTTATTCATGAAAACTTCCTTTTTTACAGTCCTATTCTCGCACCTCCGATCTAGGTAATTTCGCCCCAGCAACCAGCAGACGATAAAGCCTCCGTAGTAATATTGAGCGCTTATTCTTTATATCCGTCCTGTTTAGCTATGGATTTTAGCTATGGATTTAACCAAGAAGGCTTTATGCTAGGTCTTACCCAAAGGATAAATACGAGGTAGCTCAGGACTATGCTTCGTGGAAAGATTTATTGGAATTCGATGTGCTAGTTTATCCTCATCATTCTCTTCCTGCTTGACTGCGAAGAACGCAGGCGGAGACCGCGTCACTGAAAGGGAGCGGCTTATAAGCAAAGGTTATCCTGTCAGGACCTGCCCTGCCTCCTGTTATTGGTTCGTAGGAAGGGCTTGGTCCTTAGTTTTCGATGCTAAGAAGTGATTACCTGAAAAAACTGTTGTCCTCGGGGTTGCAAAATGGGCATATGCGAAACCATATTGCCGAGGAAGCAATTATAGATGGAGTAGTAGGTATGGTACGAAATGCATGTTAATTCTCGAAGCCGAGGAAATTCGAGAGTAAGAAGTCATTGTAGAATAGTATTCCAGAAACTATTCTGCGTCCGCAATATATCCATTGAAAGCCGGTGTTTTAATGCGAAATTCAGGCTTGGCATTACTGCCTGTTCGTAGAGCTAGAATATTCGTTGCAGATGAGAACTTCTATGTTGTATATTTATTGTCCATCGTCTCTGCGAAAGGGACTAGACTATCTTGTTAGTACATCTAGGACATAGTGAAGACGACGACGCATTAAATTTGTGCGTGGGCAAGTCCTGTAGAATTTGTTAAGTGAAATCTTAGTCCTACGAGAATGATTAAGCAAATGGGATTAGGCATGTTAAAAGCATGCAATGGCGAGTTGGTGGAGCTTTATGGAAGAGAGCCTGGGTATTTTTGCCATCGTAGTGACATATTTCACGACGTGGCTGCAGTGCTCATCTATTCCAACATCAATTCACCTATTCCTGATTTACACTAAGTGTCATTGCCGCTCTGCACCAGCGAGCTTAAGGGCAAGGGGGGAATAGGTATGCAGTGTACGTGACATAAGCAGCGCTTGTCGACACTATAAATTCCAGTTTCATATCCATTTCTTGCTGAGTTATTGCGGGAAAAGTGCAGCAACAATAGCAAGAGATACATAATGCTCTTAGTCCCGTTCAACTCCATGCTAGCAATCATTTCAAATAACAGAAAGGTTACCAAAACACGTACCCAGAAGCGGTACCTATGAGCCTTGTCCTCCCCTATGTTCAGACTGGTTCAGATGTGTTTCGAGCATACCACCACATTCCATCCACCGATTACGCATCTCGTTATTGCATGTTGAACATACCTGGTGGTCTTCCAGTCGGTCGTCCTTGCTGTTGCGGATCTCCAAATTGATCGTACTCGGGTCGACGTAACGGGCCTCCCATCATCATGCGGGGATCTTCCCGCTGCATGCCCATTGGAGGAAATCCTGGAGGTGAAAAGTAACTCTGAGGGGGTCCTTGAGGCGGCATTTGACCTTGAACTTGACCCTGAACTTGACCAGGATACATGCCACCGGGTCCGCCCATACCACGAGGTGGCATACCTGGATGGCCGAGTGGAGTATTTCCGGCCGAAAAAGGTCCCATCTGCGACTGTGGGCTATTCTGGGGACCGCCAAAGCCGGGCGGTTGGCGCATTCCACCCGGGCCAAAGCCAGGAGGAGGCGCAATGTTACGTTCTTGTGGTGGTTGTGGCATCCCGGGATTCTTCATCCAGGGTGGGAGGTCGGAAACTGGCTGTTGCGGAATTCCCATATTGGTCATTTGGCGTGGCATATTCTCCGCGGTATTGCGTCGTTGCAGGCTAGCAATCGAAGGGTCATCAAAAATGCCAGGTGGAAGACGCTGCGCGGGCTTGCGTGGAGCTTCAGGTTGTGGCATTCCTGAGTCACGCATGCTTGCCTCGCGCATACTAGCCTCACGCATGCTGGCTTCACGCCTAAGCATTTCATTGTCTGCGAACATACGAGGGTCATCGAAGATGACCGGCGGAAGAGCACGCGTCTTCGGTGGAGCCTGTCCCTTTGACGCGTTGTTATCCATATACAAGGAGTAGTTAGGATTTTCGGCAGTATGACGAGGCATGTTTTGGTTAAGCATCTGAGGTGGCGTTGCACGGGATGGCTGCATAAGAGTGAGCAGGAAGTCGCGCTTGCTATCCCGGGGCGGTTCTTGAGATGCGCGCCCTCCAAGCAAGGCTTGCAAGTTCACAGCGTCTTGGGCACCTCCATTCCGCGATGGCGGCTGCATCATATAATCCTCACTAGGACGGCTTGACTCTGGCCTAGAGGATCGATATTGATCTGAAGCGGACTCTGGCCCGGGTGACATTGCGGTGAACATGGCTTGCACCGACCTGCTATCAGGAGCAGAGGGCCTCGGCGCCAGCACAGCATCAACAAAAGCGTTGCGTTCCTCGCGAGTTCGCGGGGCCTGTTGACGAGGTGGTTGCATGCTCTCAAGGCGTTCCTCTGGCTGTGGCTGAGGGTAATCCATTCGCAGAACTCCCTGTCTCATGCCATTAGAAGCGTTTTCTTGCTGTGCACTTGGCTGGGCAGATATGTTTGTGCCACCTAACATCTGGAGTATTCGCTGAAAGCCCTCCTTATCCTCGTTGCTACCATTCGATGCAGGTCCAGGCGAAGATGGTGCAGGCGGCTGAGCTTGGGTCTGCTTTGCTGGTTCTTCAGGAGGAGCAAATAGACCCGCAAACCTTGATGGTTTCGGCTTAGCCTTATTAGCCTTGGATATCGCTGTGCCTTCAAGGCTAATGGAGTCTGACCGCTTGCTCTCACCCCACATTCCAAATAGCTTTTCTAGCCCGCCATCCAGTGCAAGAGGGGTAGCAGGCTTGGAAGTAGATGCGCTGGAGGTTCCAGCAGGAGCAATTGTCGGCTCGGTGGCATTTGAGGGTTGCTCTTGAGCCGGTTCCTTCTCCTCTGCCGGAGTTGCGCCCGCCTTCATGCGCTCTTTCCATCGCTGGAAGTCTTCCTGAGTATGAGCTTGCTTCTTTTCTGTCTTTGTGGGCGAGTCCATCCACTCTGGATCCTCTTCAATCCGACCACCTCTGTTCCACTCCCGATCTCGGTCCCGGTCCCGGTCTCGCTCTCTGTCACGCCAACCCTGGCCTCGCGCGCCTGTCTTCGTGCCTTCTCCATCCTTGGGTCCTGATTCTTCACGACTCCAGGGTTGATCAAACCTGCCTCTACCTATGCCTATACGCCGCGAAGCGCTCTCTGTATTATCGACATCGCTATCTTTTTGGTATCTGTCTTTGTCGCGATCTCCATTCCGGTGTCCTCGATCACCATCTTCTTGACCCAAGCTTTTGCGAGACTTCACACTCGTCCAGCCTTCTCCGTCCTCACGTGTTCCGCGTCTACCATTCATAAAACCCGCTTTATCACGGCTGCGCTCAGAGTCACGCTCTTTGAAGAAACGCTCGCGGACATTCGATCGTTCCGCAGCCGAACTATCACTCTCTTGTGAAGTAACCGGACGCTTGTCTGTGCTATCGGAGGACTTCGCGGTGCGTGATGCCGAAGTAAAAGAGAGCTTGGGAGGGCCTAGAACTGTGTCTTCGGGTTCTATTTTTTGTCAGTCAAAGTGGAGAAATCATCTATGGTAAGCTTACGAGTGCTTGAGCGTCTTGCAAAGTGGCCCATTCCCATGTTCATGAGAGGGGGGCGCTCAGTACGAGCCTCACCATTTGATGGCTGTTCGCTATCCCGTATCACCTGTGACCGCGGCCTTCGCCCATTTTGCTCCGAGGGGGTTTCCATCCATTGTTCAATAGAGGGAAGTCCGTCCGGCTTGTGCACGAGTGGGGAGTCGCGAAGGCGCTGAAGCTGCTCGGGGGTATATCGAACCACCTCACGGTCCATACTTGCAAGCTGCACTCCAATGTGTGTATGGGTGGGTGGGAAATGATTCGAGTTGAGAATTAAATCGGCAATTCGTAGGTGTTGGAGAAGGTTCTAAGGGTCACAAGGACCATTAAGGAGGCTGCCTTGAAGGCCAGCCGCTTGGAGGTGCGTGTGCAAGCAGTAGTATGATGTTGAAATTTGAAGTTCTAGCACGGCAATTGTGACGACAACTAGTTGTTCAATGTGGCTGGGTAGCAGGGAAACGTTTTGTGAAGCAATGGTCTGGGATGGTACGAGATATTAGCAGGCGTATGTGAGCGTTCAACGAACCGCGCGCGTGTTCCAGCAGGGGCCAAAGGGTTCATGCTCCTCAGTGTACCTGTGCGGACCCTTACAGACTGGGCAGCGGCGGTGTATGAGAGCGCGGACAGCAGCGTGCATGCGAGGAAAGAGATGGATGCAGTTTTCAATGTACCTGTGGATATTGGAGCAACAGAGTATTCTCAAGCGCAGATTGATGCAGGTGGTGTGAGAGGGAACAGTGGATTGTTGATGTTTTGTGTGTTGCAGTCGGGAGTTGGCCGATTCAAGGGCACACCCCAACATCATTGCCAAGCGAAAGCGTGGTGCGGTGAGGCGTGGCACAATATTTCAGTCACGCGCTGGACACCTGCCGCCTGGCATAACCACCATAAGGTAATCACTTGCCCAGAGCTGGCCTTTGCTTTATTAAGCACCTATATATAAACCCGAGCTCTAGGCTTCATGTGCGACTTATTTCTATGCGTTTCTGAACATGCCTAACACCCGAAACATTCTCCACACTTATGAGTGCCTCCGCCTCAAGCGACTTCATGTTCGAGGCATGCCTACCATGGTATCAGGCCGAAATATTGTTAGTGCCACACTAAGCAGAGGTCAACACTCTAACTAGACAAAGCAAGGGAAATGGGTAATTATCAAGTTTCAGCATTCTATAATAAGCACTAGTACTTTTATATTATGCTAAAACCTAATAATCATTGGTTTGTTCCTGCTTTGTCTGGTTAGCGTGGTAACCCCTGGTTAGTGTGGCACTAACAATATTTCGGCCTGATACCATAGTATGTCTTTGCAACATTGCAAATCACCTACTTCTTCCCAGCCAGTCCCTCCACCATTTTCTTGACTCCGCCACTGCTCCACTCGTGGACCTTCGTCTGGTCACACGTCTCAAAAAGTCGTGAGGCCAGCTGCCTCAGTATCACCTCATGGCCGTCCTTGAGGGCTATCTGGGCTTGAATCCAGCTCAAGGTGCCGGATCGCGTGATCAAAGTTGTGCTGCCACCCACTGCTGCAGCACGGAAGAGGAGCCTCAGTATCTTTTCCTTTATCCCGGACCAGCAGATGGGAGAAGCGTAGAAGCTTAGGATGCGCTCAAATATGTTCCTGGCTCGAAATATCTCCATATCCTACCTCGCGTTAATAGGATGTTTTGGTAGTAACCGAATCACTCACCTCTACAGTCCGAATGCAGTCGATGAAGAAGTCCAAGAGCCAATTCACCTCTTTATGGTATCCGTCGTCTTCGTCTGGTTCTTTTCGAAGCACGTTTTCTGTCCAGTAAGATGGAAGTTTATCTACATTCCAGGACGGGCCTCTGTTAAGGAATCTGTTGATTTTTGGAAACATGAAATGAGTAGGATCTGCGAGAACCGTCATGGCTCCTGCAGCAAACACAGTTGCTGTGTAGGGCATATGAGTCCTATCAATGATGGTTCTTGCTGTCTCAATCGCTTCGCCAAGCAGCAAGCCAATTTGCTCCCATTCGGGGTTTTTCGTAGACTTGAGTAAATGTTAATGGCGAATCTAGTGAGCAGCTGCTAAACATACCTCGATCTTAGCGATGAGCTGTCTTGTGCTGGTCAAAGCTTGTAGGCGAATATCGACATGTCTTGAGCTAAGACATAGCAACAGTTCTCCCACATTTCCATCTTCAATACTTTCTTCTAACTCTTTCTGCCTCCATCGATTTAGTCCAGGATGGTTGTCGTCCTCCTGTGGAGGTAACTCCAAATTTGCTTCGCCACCCAATCCTGATTTCTCTGTAGGCGGAGGTTGGTCCGGGGTCTCGTCTACTCTAATAATATTTGCCTTTTTCGAAACTCGTTCTAGAAAAACTTTAGTCCGTTCCTTCCCTTTTGGATCTAGGGCTGTCTTCAAAATCTTCCTGTGTCTTTTAGAGGTTTCAGCCATGGACTGAGCCACGCGGGAGAGCAGTACCTCATCCTCGCCAATATGATTCAGGAGATATAAAAATCTGGATAGCCATTGTGCGAGCTCTTCGGTGGAGTTATTCTTGGTTTCTGTACTTGATTTGTATGCCCATTGTTCCATCAACGTCATCACAAGGCCGCTAACAGGATCATGATGCGAAATATTTACGTTCTTTGACTCCGTTTTGGACAACACATCTAGATCATCCTGATATTTGATCGGTCTCTTTATAAAACGGCCAAGGCAATCATCCAAAAAGTCTAACACTTGGTCTGATGTCGCGCCATTCGCATCCTGGACGCTTGCAACCAGAGCATCTAGGGCAGATGGGCATGTTTCTAGCTGCAAAATCCCATGCTCTCGAATAACGGATACCAACAAACTTTTGAGCCCAGAATATGAGTCTTGTTTGGCTGAAGTAGCCATGAGATTCAGCAAGGTCATGAAGGGAGAATGATGAAGCGATTCTGAGATAGGTTAGCCATGCTCTTATGGTGAAACTATGCACATACCAGGTTTCTGCCACCACCGCATGTTTGGAGAAAACCGTGCAATCTGCACCAAATGCTCGATTTCAAGAATTTGTATTTCTCGCTCAGAGTGTTGTTCATCTGATCTCTCAGCCCGAGCTAGTGCTGTGCTCAACGGAATGGAAATATCGAATTTCTCGCTCAAAGCAAGTTGAGGAACTGCTACGTAGTATAGCGCTAGTAATCGAGTCACGGCTTCTCTCTGCATAATATTGTTGGCTGATGTGTTTCGAAAAGCAGATATTACGACGCCCATCTGCGGGCATCGATGACAAAATTCAGTTATAAGACGCTGTGATGCTTGCTCCCAGAGCGATGATCCTCCGACTGACGCTTGCTTGAATCTTTCCAGGACATCTTGAAGCTTCTGGAAAGCTACAGTCAAAATGCGAATGGCGAAGAAGGTAACAAGCTCTGAGTTTTGGTTCAAACATCTTGTCAAGACCTTCTGAGAAAGCGGTTGCGGAAGGACGCTTTCGACAACGATAGGGGTGGGCGGAGGATGGCTACTATATTCTGTTCTCTGACCTAGATATTGTGGCACATGAAGTTGGATCGTAGAAAAGAGGAATGATGAGTAGCCGATCCAGGTCGCCGTAAGCTTGGGATCGAAGGCGAAGGTGCTCTTCCGGAAGAAATAGTCTGCTACTAATTCGGGAGATGATTTAAAGATGGCTAGTAGCAGTTCTTGCTCGAGTACGTTCGCATAAGGTCGAAGGCTTTGCGCAAATTCTGCTAGAATAATATTACGTATTGGCACTTTCTTTTCGTATTTACCCGTAGAATCAAGTCCAATATCAAAAATCATATCGTGCTCCTGGTCGCCAGATTCGTCATGATCGTCTTTCTCTGTCCCTGGAGGATACCAACCGGAGGAAGGTAGCATAATTCCCATTTCTGGAGAAGTACAGACAAGCAGCAGAAATTCGTGAGCCGCCGCATCGGGAAGTTTTTGCTGTGCCGAAGGAGGCTCATCAGTCGATTGAGATTTATAAAGACGCGCAATGCTCGTAAGATTCCGCTCTGCCAGGACATAGCTCTTACTTTTTCGCGTGATAGATTTATCAAGCATGACATGGTTTTTTACAACGTCTAAAACTTCTACGACCAATGCTGGCGGGTCCGTATTGATGTGCTCGAACAAAGCCCTCAACACATTCCCTTGCTTCAATATGTCACTCTTACCACCTTCATCTTGGTATTTCAAATGGGCCAGCAGATACCGCACCGCATTAGACCGCACGGAAGGTTTCCGTGACTCCTCAGCATTGCGTTCTGATGAAGCTTTCCAGAGACCCAGGTTTCTTGCGAGAGTCCTTGAATCAAACGTGTAGTCTCGTTTCGAGTAAACTTGTCTAGCCAGAAGCCCTCCATCAAATGACACGACCTCCGTGAGTAGTCGTAGGCTTGGTGATATGATGAACTCCTTGTTACTGTGCACCGATAGACTGCGACTGAATAGTTTCACCTGAGACTGTTGTAGGATAGTCTTGCAAAGGCTTATACCGTATTCTCGGAATTCTAATTCGAGAGAGAGAACCTTTAGCAGGAGAGCAAGGACTGTAGTGATGGCAGAGAGCAGCTGCTCAAAGTTGGTCTCCGTAGCATAAGCCCATGTCTGAATGAGGTCTGGGAGGAAGACAGCGTCGCCATCGGCGCCGTCCTTGAGTTTTTGCAACTCCAAGTATTCTCGTAGTATGGCTTGCTGTCTAGGCTGTTCGGAATCGTCGGTGGAGTATAAGATCGCATCAAGGAGGACTTTGAAGCTTTGGATTCCTAGTATGTTTAGCTTGAGAGAACTTTTCGTAGAGCAGGAATACTACGAACCGCTTCTTAGCTCCGCTGCTGCGCCTTGTTGGAAAGTTAGTAATTGCTGCAATTGACGTGCTGAGACAATTGTTTCTGAGGAAGAGACCAGCGACTTGCGTTTCCCGTCGGAAGGATTGTCGATTCTCTGGCGCTTAGAATGTCTCTCATCCCCGACAGGCCTTTTTTCGGCCTCGGTGGCCGATCGCTTGCTCATTTTTCAGGTCATGGTCCCGCTTGGCTTCGCATGTCTTGCATAGTACTGTATGCCTCCAAAAAATGAAGTCGGGAAAAGTTTACATCCGATGAATACCCGAGATAAAATAGAATCTCGTAAGAAGCTTCGCAGTTATCCCAGTAAGCGACTCAGACGGCAAGGCAAATTGAAGGCGCACTTACTAATACTAAAGTATCACTAGTCTCCATCCTAAAAAACGCCACTTTCTTTTAACCAATCAGCTATCTACCGACCTTAAGTTTGCCCTGCCGTCCGAGGACCTCCGGTGCGGAACCCTATGGCGCTTAGCTTTAATTTCCTGTATATCTAACCCCTAATAACACCTATTTAACCCAATAAGCTAACGAGTCGAGTTAGACTAGTCTCCTCTATAATCGATTACTTTTTTATAATAGAAATACCATTTTCTCACAAGTTACGCGCTTCTAGTGTTTAGGTAGGCCGACGCGTCCCTAGCTAACGCAGCACTAATATATACTAAGAAGTCTTATAATCGTCTCTACAAATGGCTCTATAATCACCTATATAATGGTCCGTTAGAA
>Ga0307515_10009972_pt1 | contig 18290 bp, 9 predicted proteins | sample 17_EM_MG_FD_194513 | JGI IMG/M metagenome (GOLD analysis project Ga0307515, IMG submission 194513) | Populus trichocarpa ectomycorrhiza microbial communities from riparian zone in the Pacific Northwest, United States - 17_EM | ecosystem: Host-associated > Plants > Roots > Unclassified | place... | reverse complement strand
AATTGCATGTTAGTGATAGTAAGGGACTCATCATATCTAACACAACTCATACTACAATACATACACCAAAACACATATTTACTTTGTTTAATGTTCTACATATGCCTCAAGTTAAAAAAAAAAAAAAACTATTACTATCTATTCAACCATTTTGTTGTGAAAATCATTTGTTTTTTCAATTTCACTAATTTGTTTTCTATGTTAAGGACCTAATAACCAATGACGTGTTTCTTTCCTATCAAAGTAAAGATGGTCTCTATATTCTATTTGAGTCTTTTGCAACATTTATGCCTCAAACTTTTTAGTTTGCTAGCGTGTCTACCTCTGTTGATATCTGGCATCATTGGCTGGGTCATCATAGTTCATGTATTTTGAGTCTATTAGCATTAAATAAAAATTTTATTTATAATTCTTAATATTTTGATTTTCAATGTCAAACATGTCCATTAAAAAAAATTATCGCGTCTGTCATTAGGGCTTACTAGTCATAAAATTTATACTCATTTTGAATTAATTTTTAATGATATTTGGGGACCTGGTCCTATGTTTTCTTTTGATTATTTTTGTTATTTTGTTATTTTTTAGATACTTATGTATGTATGTATGTATGTATGTATGTATGGTTTTTTCCTCTAGTTGCAAAATTTGATGTCATAAATGTTTTTCACCAATTCCATGCTTAAGTTGAAAGGTAATTATCTAGCAAAATTAAATCTGTTCAAATAGACTAGGATTGTGAATATAAAAAATTACATACCTTTTTTTTAACCATTAGCAGTCACCATCGTTTAATTTGTCCACATACTCATGAACATCAACAAAAGCATATTATTGAAACTGGTCTTACTATTCTTGGTCAATGTAAAACACCCTTAAAATTTTAGAGTTATACATATGAAACCTTTATGTATCTAATTAATCGTATGCCTACTTCTATCTAGCACAATAAATAACCATTTGAATATTTGTTTCATTATACACTATATTATAGTTTTTTGTGTACTTTTGGGTGATTTTGTTTTTGTTTTTTTCATTTATACAATGCTCACAAGTTAGATTACTACTCAATCTCATGTGTGTTTCTAGGCTATAGTTCTTCTCATTTAGGGTCGTTGTTTTAACTTGTCATCTAAATTAATTTACATTTCTCGTCATGTTTGATTTCATAAAAATTAATTTCCATTTGTTGACTCTGAACATAAAGTCAACTCTCTTATGCAGGCCTACAACACACCACATTATCACCTTACCATCTCTGGCTCACTTCTTGCCATCTTATTTATCACCACTTTCCATGACCCGTTTCTCTCATAATTTTCCATCGTTCCCTCTAACTTTATTCCTCTATCACTACATGCATCTTTGTCTATTAATCATTTTCTAAGTTTAGCTTCTGCACCTTTATGATTGTCGGTGTCTGCCTCTTTTATTGTTGATGCACATACAATTTTAGCTTCGGGTACACCACCTTCCACAACCTTTGATTTCCCTTCTATTTTTTATCATTCCAGCACCTCGAATGCACCATATGGTTTTGCATCCCTAACAGAATAGAGCAACCCATCTGAGCCTCATCTCAACCTCACCAGTATCATCTAAAATACAGGTAACTTCCACTCCTAACCATGAACCTCTTACTTTTGAAAAAGCCAACCAATTTGTGTGCTGACATCATGCTATATAATTTGAAATTAATGTTTTACACGGTAATAGTAGTTGGTCACTAGTTTCATTTCATCCTTTTATAAATATGGTTAGCAACCGATTGGTGTATAAAATTAAAAGTCGAGTTAATGATGGTGTTGAACGATATAAAGCTTGTTTAGTTGATAGTGGATTTACTGGAAAAAAAAAGGTATTAATTACTCAAAAATTTTCAATCTCGTGGTTATACCCACCACCATTCGGTTAATGCTTACTATTATAGTTTCTAAAGGTTGGCAGATCTGTCAAATCGATGTTCATAATGTTTTCCTAAATGGAACCCTTTGGGAGGAGGTTTATATGGACAAGCCCTCGGGTTTTGCATATCATGTTCTTTTCTTTCATGTTTGTCGGCTTCACAAATCTCTCTAAGGCTTGAAACAAGCCCCTCAGGCTTGGTACATAAAGTTGAGTGATTATCTTCTCTTTATTGACTTTTATACTTCCAAGGTTGATGCATCTTTGTTCATCTTATTTGTGGGCTATGAAATCTTTTCTCTTCTTATTTATATCAATGACATATTACTTACTGAAAGTAACTTTATTTTGCTTCAATGCCTAATCATTTTGCTGAGCTTAGAGTTCAAATTTTAGGATTTAGGTTATGCATTTCTTGGGGATTGAGGTTACACCTACCAATATGAGTCTCATGTAAAGTCAACATAAATATGTTCTTGATATTCTTTACAGAGTAGGTACATCATCTTTAAACATGGTATTCTTCATCTAAGTTAAGTTTGTAGTTTAGTGATTTGTTTTCTGATCCCACTCGATTTCGACAAATTATTGGTGATCTTCAATATCTAACCTTTACTAAGCCAAATATATGTTATACTGTGAATAAAATATGTCATTTTATGCATGCTCCTATAGAAGGTTATTGGGTTGTGGTTAAACGTGTTTTGAGGTATCTGAAAGGTATGATTTTTTATGGTTTGCACGTTACTCGTTGTTCCTTTTTATCTCTCCATGGTTTTACTAATGTTGATCGGGCTGGTAATGTTGATGATCATAATTTCACTGGTGCTTACCTTGTGTATTTTGACAATACTCTTATTTCTTTAAAGTCTAGCAAGCAACGTACTGTTGTTTGTTCCTCTACTAAAGATGAATACAAGGCTTTAGCTAATGGTGTAAACCCCCAGCCCAAATTTCTCGGCATTATTAAAATTTTAAATTTTAGCCCAAGATTAAAATAAGTTAATTAGAAAATAAATATGGAGACATTAAGTAGATTGAGATGAGTTCTTAAAGATTTTAAACTTCATGTATGTTATTTTAAAAATAGGTCAGAATAAGATGTAAACCCTAGATAAGATCTGTAAGAATAGTGAAGTAAATATTATGTTAAGTAAATTGAATATTTGCATAGGGAGGATGGTAATGGATTTTAAGAATTTGAAATAAAATGGTTATGTGATAATTTTAAAAGTAAGAATATAAAAAATGGATGAAAAATAAAAAATACAGAAACACGAATAAAAATTAAATGGAAGTGATCTATAAGGAACAAAAGGTACTAGGATATAATTCAACGAAATTCAAAATAGCCCAGCTTAAATTTGGTATAAACAGACTATGAAATCTGGGAAATATTACTCGAGAAACATAAAAGAGTGTAAATGAGAGACATATTGGGAATTAACAAAATTCATGTGTGTGTGTGTAGGGGGGGGTTGTAAAGAGAAAAGGGAGGAAAAAAAGTTCTTAATTTCTATTACGCTTGATCATTTTAAAACCTAATGAAAACTAAATATTAGAGAAAAAAAATGTGAGATTGAGTTATTATAAACACTTAATCATTGAAAATTAGAAAGATTAATGATGAGAAAGTAACGAGTCAGAGAGAGGAAATTAGGGAGGTGAAGGAAAAAGAAGAAAACTTGGAGAAATCTTGACTGGTTAGCTTTTAAAGTGCATATTAGGCAAAGTGTTTTAAGCTTATTTGAACAAGTTATTAAAAGGTTTAATTGATTTTTTTATTGAATTTTAAATTCTTGAATTTAGGGTTGTTATATGAAATTATACTTATCTTGTATAGTTTTATCTTGTGTATAGTATCATTTACCTTATATCCTGTATGTAATTCTATTTATATATAAAAAGAGAGGATGACGCACTGTATATTAAGCCTCATATTATAAATCAAACTCTACCAATGATCTTCTTCTTTGCTTTTGAATAAAAAAATTCTTGATTTTTCGTGAAGTTGCCCCTAAATAATAAAAATTAATAGAAAAGCCCATAATATCCTCTAAATTCCTCTCTTTTCCTTTACAACTCCTAATAAATAAATAAAACATAATCCATTCTCAATGAAAACCCTAATGGAAATGGTATTTTCAATTAATCATATTGTTTAGGATGAAAATCAGAGATTGTTTTGTTTAAGGAGGTAATTTGTTTTTTTGGATAAAATCGAGGGTGTTTGTTTTTTTACATTTTGACACGGAGAAAACTTCTTTTTAAAAAAAAAATGCACAGTAACCAAACTCTTTGATGAGCTCTATAAATTCCCCAACAAATGCTGCTTTCGTTGCGCTTCAATTCTTTAAACAAACATCCTGAAAAACTCTTTACTCTCCCTCTCTCCATATTTCTCTGTAAAAGTGCCATAAGCATCTTGACTCTTTACCCAAGGCCTAAAGTTCTCTAAATGGCAAGCAGCACCGCGTTTCATCTTCTTGTTCTTTTTCTTCTATCAACCATTCAGTCACCTACAAATGCAAATTTGGAAGGTACACATGGGTTTTTCTTTTCTTTCTCGTTTTCATTTTTCATCGACAGTACCGAGTATATATAGTCGAACTAGCTAAATGAAATTTTTTTGGTAGCTTTCTTGATTTTTTTTCTTTAATCCATGAACTAGGGGATGCTTTGTACGCTTTGAGGAGAGCAGTGAAGGATCCTGGACATGTTCTCCAGAGCTGGGATCCAACCCTGACAGATCCATGTACTTGGTTCCACGTTACTTGTGACGGTGATAATCGGGTTACCCGACTGTAAGCATCTTACTATATACTAATCTTCCAGCATCATGTTTCTTCTTGTTCTTGTTGTTTTATTTTTGTTACATTTTATTTGACCCTTTGTGCATGTATGCTTAAGTTCGTAGTTTGTGTTTGTCTGGCTGTTATGTCATGAAAAATTATCGCCAACTTTTTTGCTTGTCAAAACCATTATTTAGCCTATAAATAGCCTAGTATCCAATTACTTTAGTTAATCCACCAGGAAATCTAATTAGGCACTAGAGACAAGCCCGATCGACTTCTGACCATATTCAATTAATTTCCACGCATGCATCTCGTATATTTGTACATGATAATCTCAAGGACGGACGACCTTTTCAAACATGATGTTTAAAGATTATTATAGTACTATATCCTTGATTTTTGTTCTTTTTCACAACTCAAAATCTTTGAAACAGATTGTGTGACTCTGATGTAATAATAAATGAGAAGGCAGAGAGAAAAAGCATGACAATATTTGTAATTATGTATATACATGCACATGTAAATTCAAGAGTAGAATAAATTTTGCTCCTTTGATGTTTGAATCATACACTGTATTTCATCTCTTTGTATGCAAATATATTGACCTTAATTTACCCATGACTGTTAAGGAATTTTTTTTATTTGTGTTTTTTTAATTAATTCCTATGGAAATAATAATTAACACGACAGGAATAATCATTTGTTTAATTGTCACCGAATTAATTAACTCAAACAAAATTATAGGAGCAATAAATTAATGGCGAGTAAATTAATTGTTGTTGCAGAGACCTTGGAAATGCAAAGCTTTCGGGCAGTCTAGTTCCTGAGTTGGGGAAGCTCGTGGGTCTTCAGTATCTGTAAGCATTTCACATTATCTATAGAATTTAAAGCTGCCTTGGCAACGCCAGCACCTTCTTTCATTTTCTTAATTACACAGATTAAGTATGCAAACTGTTTGACGTTTCATTGATTTGAATGGAAAAGAAGCCCATGCTTTGATACCTTAATCATTGCTAAAAGCGTTAGCTTTTTTTATTCTTTGTAAGAACACAAGAAATTGGGTTGATAGTCTTCTTGATTAAGAGATGAGTTTGTTCGTAATTTATTATGGACTAGATCATTACAACAATATTCACGATATAGTATCTATCTTGCCTACCATCTGGTTGCCTTGTGATCATATGGACACTGGTGGGATACTGGTATTAAATTTGAAGTGATTTATGTTCCCTGTGTAGGGAACTGTACATGAATGAGCTGGTGGGTCCTATACCAAGGGAACTTGGAAACCTGAAGAGTCTTGTGAGCTTGGATCTGTACCACAATAACCTCACTGGGACCATTCCTGCTTCACTTTCTAAGCTATCCAATCTTAAATTCCTGTAAGCGTTCTCTCATCTGTATTAATTTTTAATTAGCTGCCAAATTCATTTACCGATATGCTTGATCAGAATCAAGAGGATGGTCGTCATTAATGTTGTCAGTTCCTTTCCACTTTCATTACTACCTTGCTAACGTAGAGTCACGTAATTTCCATGCAGGAGACTGAACGGTAACAGACTGACTGGAAGGATACCAAGAGAACTTACCAAATTGGACAGCCTAAAGATCCTGTGAGCCTTCTTTGTGATCCCCAAAACACCTTTCTTCTTCTACACAATCTTTTGCCCCTGTAACAATCTAATCTGTTAATTTTGTATGCAGTGACGTATCAAACAATGATTTATGTGGCACCATACCTACCTCAGGTTCTTTCTCCAAGTTGACAGAGGAAAGGTAACCAGACTAATTCCTTGGTATCAAAAAAGCTTTCATTTCATTTCTTTGTTTGAACGTCTTATAATTGTTTTTTTTGTTCTTGGTGGGCTCTTTGTTGCTGGTTGTTTGAAGCAGTTTTGTGAATAACTCAAGACTGGAAGGACCAGAACTGGTGGGATTTGTGAGATACAATGCTGCTGGAAGTTGTAAATGACAGACCACTAAGAGGCAGCTAGTTACCTAATTCCATATATTAACTCACTATATGGCAAGGGTTGTATGCTTGTTTACTCCTATTGTTATTTATTAGATGTTTCTTATTTAAGTCATATACCAAGAAATCATGTTTATGTTAATTAAGAGAAGAATCTCCAGTCACCATATCTTGCAGTCACTTTCAGCCTTCAGTTAATGGTAATATATTATAGAGAATACATATAGTCAACTCCTTGATGATCGATGTCGACGAGATGGCGTACAGATAAGGAGGGGGAAACCATGCCTTCATGTTAATGGAGGTTTTTTTTTTAAAAAAAAAATCTTTGGCAAGTCAAGGAACATTGTGGAACATGATTGCTTTGGGACAACGACACACCACCCAAGAAAACATAACACAAAATGTAAGATGTAAGATGATCTGTCCAGTTAGCGATCCACTAGACAACTCAACTCTATGCGAACTGATCCTTACTTTAGGACAGGGATATGACTCCAGCAATATTGTTTCAAACAGGTTTTGCCAAAGTCCTTGGTCAACACGGATCTCAGGAATGATCTATGGCAGGCAGTACTTGTCCTTTGTGGGTGCTAACGTTGAATAGCTTCAATCCGTTTCTTTTCAAAGATGATGCCTCTTAAAAGTAGCTTTTAAGTACCATTCTTACATGGCATTTATCGAGAAAAGAAAAAAACGTACGCCGTATGCTCTGTTCACAGCTTCGGATATGTCCATCATGCTGGGGGTGAAATGCGAAATTCCTTCAAAAGGGACAGTACTAACAACGAAGTCGAACCCAGACTTCAAAATGGTGGAATCTTTCATGAAGAAACCATTTATATATTCAACACATTGAACTGTGCATAGCATCACAAGGATCGAATTCATTGCCCCACGAAAGACCAAAGATTTCAAAATCAACTTATACAGAAATGAAGTTATTTCCCAAATCGACTACTTGCCATCAAGATCTACATATATAAACGACACCTTTAAATCCATTTGAACCATCTCCATCTCATACATTACAAAAAAAAGCTAAACGAGCTCAGCTTTCTCCTGTGCACTGTGAGGAGAAATACTTGGATTCAAGTCATATTTTGGTCATTTTATCCTTCACAATTTAAATCTTATAACATGCACTCAAGAGTAATGGATAATATAATATTTTTCATAGAACACATCTGGTATTACAAGATTAGATGGGGGTAGATAGTTTTTTTAAACTTTTATTAATATAGTGTAATATCAATAATACTCTCGGATGTTTACTTCCCTTGGCTGCACGATCAGGGGTGTTTTTGGTTTTTCATTATTCTATGAACAGTATAATTACTTAAGTGTCCTTTAACTCGAATAATCTTTAGCTAAGATTGAAAAGTTTTTTTGTCTTTTTATTATGTTTTTTTAGTTAATATTGTATGAGATCAGGAGTAATTTGATATTTGCACAGGACAGCTCTTGAGCTTCATTTTTTTAACGGTGCCTCCGAGTTAGAGGTTGAGATGATGCAAAGGCGGAAGCGGGTTGAGATGACGATGCACAGGAAGTGGCGCTAGGTCTCTGGATTTTGGATTAGTGATGGTTTAGGCACTAGATATGGTTATTTTTGGAATTGAAGTTGGTTACTGGATAATGACATCAGACGTCGTTTTTAAATTCTTAACAGACACTAGCATGAACGGGGTTGTTGATATATCATATGAAATATCAGGGAGGCTGGTGTCAAATACTACAAGGTTTGGATAGTGCTTGTAATTCCTTTATACTCCAGGGGGGTTAGTGTAATTTACCCTTTTTTTCTCTCTTTTTACTTTCATGCAAATTTACAGATGATAGGGCTACGAGTCACCCCCATCAACTTCAAACCAATAAGAAAATAAATGGAATTTGCCTATTAAATCCAAGGAGAGCAAAATTTTGTCACCGATGAAACCCTGAGCCAATCACTTAATTGGTTCATTCCAAGTGCTCATCGGTAAGGAATAAGGACTGGATTAACAAAGATAAACATGCAAACATATATAAAAACAATAGACAAGGATTATATTTACAGATCTACACCTGTACCAAATGACGCGAGAATCTTCTGAGCTCAGCTTTTGGTTGCTGAATCTGAAGTAAAGCTATCGCTACAAAATTATAGAATCAATCGGCACCTGCAGACACCAAATGTACTGATATTTAGAAATAACACCACATCTTCATAAAACAAAACAAAGCTGGGATGCACGAGGATGTATACATTAAAAACCAACTTCATTTCACACTTGGTGCATATACCTGTCTGGCTAAATAACTCAAATTATGTATCCTCCATGAATTATTTAAAAGAAAAATGACAGCTGATGAAAAAATATATGAAGCAGTTTCTTAAAAGCATACAACTTGTTATCATTTGGACTTCCACTAGTATAAGAACGGTTTTATGTGATCCACAAAAGTACCTAAATCAGTTTGATGGTGATGTGCGAGTATAAAACACCCTAAACTAGACAGCCATACAAACGCATTGGATTATGAATTACCTCTGATTTGAACCGTCTGATTGACAGTATGGGAACCGGTGGATGATGGGTAGTTGTTACATAAAGATATCGGGGTTAGAGGAGGTGAGGCAACATCCTCAGCAATCCCTGAACTCTGAGCGACCATTATTCTACGACTTCTAGAGGGTATTGAAAAACTGCGAGTGACAACTTGAGAAGGTGTGGGCAGTTGAGATGCTACATTTGACGCTGGTGTTTTTCTTGTTCCAGGATGCATGCTACCTTTGGGCAATAATGGGGTTGAATGACCAACCAAACCTTCAGCCCTTGGAGACTTGGAGGTTGAACTGAGTGGGGGTCTAGGAAGCTCATGTAACTCACTGATTTTGGGCGGGGACACAAAAGTAGGGGAAGCACTAGGAGATACTTTTGGTGATATTATTGGAGACACTTTTGGAGGTGATAATAATTGAGTCGCTGGATTTCGCAGAAGGGGTCCAGAGAATAATTGGGGATGTTCTGCTGAGACCGGCTTGGTAGACAATGGCTTGCTTGTAATAGGACCAGAAAAGGCATATCTTCTGGTTTTCTTAGAATCAAAAGCAGCCAATGGTTCAAGCCGTGAAAACAGGTGTCCATCAGCTAGAGGAGGAGGTAATCGGGTGGATGCGGTGTTGTTGTTGCTCTCCTTGAGTACTGACTGTGAATTTTTAGTAGTGGGTTTGTTAGACATTTCAACTCCTAATAACTTCTCAATTTTTTTTTGGTCGAGAGGGGATGAATGCCACAAATTGGGTGTGCGGCTGCTCAAACTTATCTTTAGTGTTCCAGAAACCGGGCTACCAGATCCTGTAGGATTTGAACTCTTAGGGTCCGCTGGGGTAGGCAAAACATAAGTGTTGAGCTTTCGTGTGGATGATGGCGTCAGTTTTTTTGTTTTTCCAGCTGGATCAGATGTAGTTTCAGCAAAAAGTGGAGCTGATTGGGTGCCTGTCTGAAGTTCTCCTTTAAATGAAGACGTTGTCCTGTAACTTCTATCTAGATTTTCCTGCAAGCAATCCAAATCAAAGTATCAAACTCATCATCAGTAAAAGATCTGAAGTTCTGGTATTGCATTTAAGAAAATAAATTACAGCAAACATACATGTTAGAGCTGGAATAGTGCAAGATATATAGGGTGCTCTATGGGAAGCAAGGGTGAAAGATTTTATGTATCCATCAACTCATCCAACCCAACTCATATGGGAGATCTTTAAATGTATGTTCAAGCGGATATCTATAAAAGAAATAAAAAAAAATTATCTGATAGCAGAAATATGGACATGTATTGCATTACATTACGTTCCTATTCAGATTCTCCATGCTAAGGTTTCATACCGATTTGAAAGGTGACTAGTTCAAGTACACAAATTATTGAAAAAGTTCAACCATGCAAGGATGGTGAAATACTGGATAGTAGTTCTTAGAATGCCTGGCCAAACAGATCAGGTCACTTATTAACAGGCCTACAATTGCATAACACAGATATGAAAACAGCATGATCACTCAGAATGCACAAGTCCATAATAAGAAGGTTTACCTTTGCCATCTCCAATGTCGCAACTTGGGGAAATGTAACACCCGCCGAATCCAACTGCACAAATTGTTATACAGAAAGTTGAAGTTAAAATGAAATGAAAATTCCACTGAAGTATGCATTGGTAGAAAAATTTGGAAATCATGATAAATGACTATAAACATCATCTTGAATTGTTTAACCTGTGGAATAAGTTTCAACACAAACAAATAAGGCAGAAAGGTCAATCCATAGAATTCTGAATTCATGCACTAGTAACCACAAGTTTGCAAATTTTGCAAATTTCATTCTTTCAAGGCAATGATATTCATAGTATCCTAAAGCAAAATGCATAACGGTTGCTTTTCTGAAAAAAGAAATGATAAGTTGATTAGCCCCACTGATGAAAAGTGCATTGAACTCTTACCTCCATCGACTTTTTTGGTGTGGAAACTTCTTGTTCCTGGTCATTTTGTCCATAGTCAAAGCTCAATTCTCCATCATCATTGGCATCATCATAATCTTCATCATCATCATCAACATCATCTCTCCCATCATCATCAAGTCCACTAAAGTGGTAATCTATATGCTGCCGTTCTGTGACCAATTTGACATGCGGCTCAACAGCTTCAAGAGATTTAAGAGCCTTCTTAAAAAAGTATAACTGCTTTCAAGCAAGAAAGCATAGTTAACAACTAAACCAACAATATGAAGAAAAAACATTGTTTGAAGAATAAACCTGAGCAGCGTGGTGCCGAGCTGCCTGTGTTAGAAGACTGCGAGATTGTCCTTGCTTCAGAGATTTAATACGAAAAACAAATAAAGTTGCCTCCTCATCATATTCATCATGAGCTGCTTGTACTTGCTGCATAGATACACTCTCTCCCTTTCCACTTCTTCCCCGCCCTTTTTCTTTCTGTCTCACCATGTACTCATATACATCTCTGTAGACCAAGTAGCAATGGGAGATGAAACTTATCTTAAATTTCTGGGCTTTCAATTTTCTCTTCTTTTCTTTTTTAAGTGTGTGGGTGCAAGTGTATAAAGGTGCTTCAAATAGTACCACAAACCTTTTCTCATCACACAGTCGCTTCATCTCCTGTATGAATGAAAAAAGTCTTAAGCAACTTCAGTAAAATGCTTGAATCACCATATACAGGATAATAGTAAAAAGATTAAATTACAATGATACCCTTAAGGTATTATGAAATTACAAGAACCATCCAAAAGTATGAAACTTTGACAAAAACCTTCTATTACACCCAAAATACCTGTAATTACTACTTATAAAAGAAATACTTGAATAGAATTAAGAAAATATATATTAGAGAGAATATTAAAAAAGAAACTTAAAACAAAATTAACTGAAATTAAATAGTGATATTAATATTATTCATGTACTAAAAGATAATCATGTCCAATTATTTTATATTCTCTCTCTAATTTTTCTTAATTTTTTTATTTAAACATTTTTTAAATTTTTAATAAAGGGCATTTTTGGTACCAAAGAAAGTTTTTGTAATTTTTTATTAAACATTGAGGGTTTTTTTTTGTCAAATCTTAAACTTTTGAGCGGTGTCTGCAATTTCACAATACCTCAAGGGGTTATTGTAATTTATCCTAGTAAAAATAATAAAATAAAATGTGCAAGCATGAGCACTGATTTCAGTCATTAAGAATTTAAGCATTTTCCAAGGATAGTTTAAGATGAAAGTTATAGATAAGTCTAAGATATCGAAAGCTTGAAAGAGGTACCACTAACCTCAACTGTTTGAAGCTCATTCAGAAGAGACTCTGACGGGCTTATGATCGTCTTGTGGATGTGGGATCGCTGAAAATATTAAACAAAAAATCAGTACCACAACAAAGCCAGGATTCGTTGCAATTTTTATTCATAACAACTCACATAGCAGTCAACAAGTTTCTCAAGTTCAAATTGCACTTTTCCCAGCATCAGCAAGACTCTACCTGCAAAGGAACAGATCCAACTTCAGCTTCTGTCTCCTTTTTGGAGTGCAACTACATGTGAAAGACCACACGTTCCTAAGGAATAAATTCAGTGAATTAAAGAGCTGATTATTATCATTGCACTAAAGTTTGTTCGAATTTATTCGTGTCATTTGGAACTTGAAACAGCATCCTCAGTTAAAGCTGATGAAAAAACAGGTTAAATGGTTGATTCTGTGTCAAATGCACATGTAAATTCTCTAGCAACTTAAGTAGATAAAGCAGAATCAATTTTGAACATAACTTCAATTAAAGAAAGGAAGATAATAATAAAAACACGGTTTCCAAAGTACAGATTTACGAAAAGATATAATTACTGAAACAAACATAGTATAGTACTCTAGTTAGGTCTCTGGATCCATAGTATGTACAAACACAGCAATATATTGACTGTGAATTAGGTATTTCTCAGTCAAATATGATTATCTAAAGCATAGATCAATAGCAAAGGACTAAGAAGGTTTAACTTTATATCTTTGATGCAAATGTTGCTAAAGTTATACGAATGATACACTCAGATGTTACTATAATGCTGAAAGGAAGTCCCAGCTAGTGATTTTCTTTTAGCTTTTAAAACCAATATTAAGATTATTAGCAAATTAAGACACCCACTATCTGTTCATATTATCTAGTGACTGAAAAGAATTAAATAAAAGTTTCATTAACTTACCGCCTTCTTCATCATCATTCGATGCAGTTTTCTCGAGAAGGCAAGCACCCATTTCACGCACTGATTCTGAGAATTCTGAGGAAAGATAGAAAGATGTAAGAGCATTCTAGAATCACACACCAAAAAGGGATCCTTCAATTCAGGGGCTCCCAATTAACACCTAAAACACTGTGATGTTCACTAATGAACTCATTTTAAAGGTAAAGCCTGACATTCTCCAAACCAGAAGGCCAACAAGAAGTTAGAATGTTGGAAATGCAGCGCCACATGTACACAAAATCGATTATTACCGGTTACTGTTCATCTGGTGAGAATCTATTGCAATGTAAGCTTCCAAAGCAGATTTGTCCTTTGGATAAGATTGAGATGCATGGTTTAAATCAGTCATTGCATCCCAGGCATCACATAACAGTCACGGCAGTCACATTCACAGATTATTAGCAACTTAAAAAATTAAGTAATAAACATATATTTTTAATAACTTTAACAAAGGGACACTGTAGTAAATACTTATCACAAAAGCAATACATGATGCTACGTAATCTTTTTAAGCTAAGTTCATACCAATAATTTGCAAAATCAAATGTGGAAGCGAGTTGAGGTATTAGGATAAGATCCTAAAATGATCACTAGGATGTCTAGTTTAGATGCAAAATCTGAAGAGTGAAAGATTCATCTTGGTGAAATTACTAAACAAAATTAGAAGTGAATGTGAAGAATTGTTGGAGGAGACTATCAATGACAAAACAAAAAAAATGGCTCAAAACTGAGGTTTTCCCTGGCATTTACATCCTGAATAAGCATGATAGCTCTAATGGTAATGTAGCTCTAATAGTAATGTAACGGTCTGTGGTGGTGTGAAATGAAAAAATGCCGCAGCAGCGGTTTGCAAAATTATAACACTCTGCCTGATTTCCATCATGTCAAGTGTCAGCAGCTTTCTAAATACATGTCGGCAAGTACTCCATTATTAGTATCGTATCACCAGTATTATGCAAAAATTTAGTTCTTGCCCCTTTGTTATGCATCAAGTTTGTTCATGAGATTGTGTATTCCTCGTATGATGTAAATGTGGTTCATATGATCTAAATAACTCCATATCCAGTGCTACCAAAACAGAACCAATACGATATTTGAATCACAACTACTAAGGCTTTACTTAAGGAGAAGGCAACTCCATCCCATTTCTAAATGTTTTGTGCTGTAAACCATAATAATTCGCTTTTGCAATGTTGCCCTTGGATGTTAGTTGATGACAGGGGGGTGGGATTCTTCAATCACAGAATAACGTTGCTATTATAGCCAGCACATTGCCTTAAAAAACTTCTAGCTTCATTTTTCAAGTATATGGCAGTTACTTCATTCTAACTGCACCTTCTCCTTTCAATAAAGGACTTTCCACCAAAACTTTATCATTATTAGTTGCACTTCAAATTCCCAAAAGAAGAAGAAGAAGAAGAAGAAGAAGAAGAAAATTGCAGTGAATGAATATGATTTTTACCCTTCATTTATTAACTGAAAAAACAACTTGATGGGGAAATGCGAACTGCCCTAGTAGACTAACAATCAAATGATAACGCTAGTAAGGCTGTAAATACTCGGACAATAAAAGAATAGCAAACCTCATGCGCCTTTTATAAATTGATAGCGACATCCGTGGAGAAGGAATAAAAGAAGAAGAAGAAGAAGAAAGAAGTACCATAGGCACAATTGGCAGTCGCAGACGCAGCAGAAAGTAAGCTATCATAGCAATCTTTCATGTCCTGCATGTCCTGAAAATAACAAAAAGCAATTAATATTTTATAAGAAACAGAAACCCAAGTGATCACAATAAAGTGACTAACTTCCCATCATTACAGCACTATTATAGCTTAAATTAATTGATTAATTAATTAATTACAGCTAATTTATTCATAAACCGAACTGATCATTCTTCATTGCTTTGTTGCTGTTGCTGTTGTTGTTGTATCCCAACAGACTGATGGGATCAAATTAAGCTTGGAATTCAACAACAAATAAAAGTTGCAATTGACAAGCACAAAATGTAAATTATGTACAAGTAAAAGGAAGTAATTTTCAGGTCGTGTCTGGTTGGAGAGAAATCAGAGAAAAAAAGAAAGGAAACAAAACGATTAACAAAGGTTTGACAGGTTCAAAAGCTACGCGATAATTTATCAATTTCCGTGGATTTCTCGGCGACCAAACTAACGGTAGAGAGAGAGAAAGAGAGCGAGAGAGAGAGAGAGAGAGGAGTACCCGATAAGCTTTAGCGAGCTCGTCTAATTGAGCGAGAGAGAGAAGATCCCTTCGGTCTTTATGATCACCACCATGTCCATGTTTGTGCAAGGCAGCAAGTCCTCTCAGTTTCCTCAGGGATGATTTCATTTCCTTTTCTTTCCTTTGACGAGGAGGGAATTCAATTCGTTCCTTCTTATTGTAGTTGAATTCCAAAATCGAAGAGCTTTTATTTATGGAAAACTGTGATGGGAGGAGGAAATGGGAAGAAATACTTACACTCCCTCTTTTATTATTTTTAGTCTATTTGTGGAGGAATATCTAGCTGGTTTCGTCGGGAACATAAAGAAAGAGGCGAGAGAGATGATCAAGATTGATTGTATTAATAGCTATTTCTATTAAATTAAATCAGCTAACCAAAATTAAAAACAAAAAAAAATTAATGGACAACTAAATTTATATTTTTTATATTGGTCTTTAGGGTTTAACACTGACTTCAGCACCCACCTATTTATAAGTATTTAATGGATAACGACGTCCCGCGTTCAAATACCAGAAAATTGACCGGAGAGGAAAGTGATCGTTTTCTCATTTCCGTTTTTTCAATTTTCCCGCCGATCAATCACATTCTACTCAATGGGAAAACCGGAAATTAATATTGATATTCTGAGGACAATAATGTGTTGTGTTCTTTGTTGCTTTGAAGGTTTTCCACGCGACGCTTTGCATTTCTTTTCTTTTCTTTTCTTTTCTTTTCTTTTTGTTCTATCATTTCTTATTATTAAAATTACAAAAGTCAAAACTCAAAAGACTTGAGACTTTCTCTCGTCAACAAAACGCGTTCCCTGGTGTCCAAGTCATCGCATCTTCTCGTCTTCCTTCACCTTTCACTTTCTCTCCTCAATCCGAGTCAGTTTCTGAATTTTTAGAGAAAGAAATCTCATTTTTTTCAGGTCTCACTCCTTTTGCTTTGAGAAGTTGAAAATCAAAACAAATTGAATACCTAGACATGTGTTGCGCATATAATTAACGAGTCATTAAATTATTGTTAACAAAATCTTGAATAGAGTATCTAATTATAGACAGAAAATATAGTAAGGGGAATTCATTACTTGTATTCTAGTAGATGAGGAACTCAACTGCTCGATATCCCATTAGTTGTTGTCACTGTTAACATCTGCTGAGAAAGTTTTGCTGTGCTTGAAGACGAGGGGAGTCGTGAACAATTCCACGACATACTTCGATTAATATATACATGTCAATGATGATGATGATTTCTGTCTGCGTTGTTTTCGCACTGTTCTTCCACCTCTGGTTTGGGAATACATGTGTGTGTGATCATTAATCTCCAAGATAATTTCTGTGGGTGTTGTTTTCATGATCACGAGTAGGTTTATGCACGGAGGAACTGGTCTGTTAGCTGCATCAAGGCCGCCCTTCCAGGCCCCTCCACCTCCGCCAAGGGTGCCACAATCACCCAGATCTACATAGCCATATGTGAGGAACTTGGCACATATGATCGCCTTAATCATAACTTCATAAGCACTTATAACTCGCTCAGTCGCTTGTGTCCTGGTAATTTTCAGATGTGTGATATTTACTGTCTCTCCACAGATGAATAAATAACTTTTTTTTTCCTTAAATAAGTACAAAGGAAAGTTCAAACAATAGGCCAATTGATAAGCTTTTCAGCCAAGTTTTTCTGCTACCTTGACGATCAGCTTCATTGGTGATGAAAGAGCGATCAGTGCCAAAAGTTTGTGGCAGTAACATTCTCTCTTCTGAGGGAAGGGAACTAGTAATTTTCTTTTCATGTATGGTAAAAGACCAGTTCGTACAGAGTATTAAAATTCAGTGAGAGTGCAGGACAATTTAAAATGCAGAAGAAGAAATTTTTTTACTGCAGGAAAAGGGGGTAAAAAGCTCAGTTTAAACCTTAAATATCCTTTCCACCTTATCTTACCATCACGTTTATTCGCCAGGTATTGAGATATTTTATAATATTTAGCTCGCGTTACGGGGATTGGATTAATTTTTTTTTAATATAAAAAATTATACCTCTGTTGTTAATATGTTTTTTAATAAAATTATGGTAATATATTGGATAAATCTATGTTAATTTGTCAAATCTATAATCCGGATTGTAAAACCGTGATAATTTTATAAAAAGCAAACCAAAATAAATTATAAAGGTTAATTTCTAATTTACTCAATATTAAAGGAATAAATTAAAAAATAATATTAAATTATTAAATAAAAAATTACTTAAATCAGCTCGGATTAACCTGTTAAACTTACAACTTAGATTATAAAATCAGGATAACCCCATATAAATAAATTAAAATAAATTATATGAAGCCCAATTTTTAATTAATTCAGTGTTGAATGATGAAATTAAAAAAAAATCAATTAAAAAAGACAAAAAAAAACCTACTCAAGTCAACCCGAGCTATCCTGTTAAATATGGGATTAGGATTGTGAGACCGAGATAACTTCATAAAAAACAAATAAAATATTTCAAAGCTTCATTTTCAATAGATCCAATATTAAATGCTGAAATCAAGGAAAAAAAACTAAATCTATAAGACCGGAATAATTCCACATAAAACAAATTGAAAAAAAAATCAGGAAACTTAATTCCTAAACAACCTAATATTGAAGG
>Ga0307515_10009971_pt1 | contig 18291 bp, 14 predicted proteins | sample 17_EM_MG_FD_194513 | JGI IMG/M metagenome (GOLD analysis project Ga0307515, IMG submission 194513) | Populus trichocarpa ectomycorrhiza microbial communities from riparian zone in the Pacific Northwest, United States - 17_EM | ecosystem: Host-associated > Plants > Roots > Unclassified | place... | reverse complement strand
ACCAAGCATGTGAATTCAAGACTACTACCCCTCTTGGCATTGTGTTCTAAACGGGTGTTGAATTGTTTAAAATTACTTTTTTTTTTAATTTTTTTGTATCATTTTTATATATTAAAATTACACTTTAAAAAGTAAAAAGTTATGAAATATTATTTTAATATGTTTTAAATAAAAAAAACATTTAAAAAAACAATAAACTCTTTACCCATTTAAAAAAGTTGAGAAAATATGGGAGGAAATATTTTAAGAGAACCGTCTCAAGCCCAAAAGGCCTCTCACATGTCCCACTTTGCTGCCCGAATTGAAGATGGTGGGCTCGGAGGCTACGACGCCTTAGAAATTGACTCGAGAACAAACATGATCGAGGTCAGAAAGTTCCAAACACCAAAACCAAAACACTATTCCTGCTTCACTGATTTCGGCAGTATGCTACCAAAGGCAATAAAGATCGAATGTGCTTGCAGGTGCTGTCAGCAAAAACGATTAACTTTCATCCCTTTCTAACTATTCACAGGGAGTAATAGTTTCCTCTTGCTTGTCTCAAATAAATAAATAAATAAATAACTATTCATAATTGACAATTATATTGATTGAATTATAATCTAAATATATTGTCTTGATTTGTTGTCCTAACTTTGACATTTATTTGGAATCAAATCACATGTAAAATTAAATTCATTTTATAAGTAAATTTAAATTTAATTAATAGTTTATTATAACTTTTATGTTTAAAATAAAATAATATATAGTATAATCAAATTCAATTATACTGTATATTATTTTATTTCGCTTTCCTCTTTCCCTTTACTTAATCCTCAAGGATATACATATAATTTCATATTCGAAAATACTGTAGTAGAATGGATCTAAGTGGTGCATTCAAGCCATTCCATAATGCCAAGGCTATCATTTTCATGCATGGCTAGGGGAACCTCCGATTTCATTCACATGTGGGCACCATTTGACTTCGATTCTTGTGAAAACCTACCCATAATTTGAACTAGGAGCCACACTTCCCAGCCCTAAGAAAAGCCCTTTTCCTGGCCCAAAACAATAAGCCTCGGATAATGCTGGGATCCTGGATGGCATATGATTCTAACATTTTTTAAGGTGCCACACATGCTACAAGCTACTGGCATTGCTAGAACTAGCAAGAATGGTTGGATCGGTGTGAAGAAATACCCCACTAGACCACACGGACAGAACAGCAATGATTCTAACTTTTTTTAAGGTGCCACACATGCTTAACTTAGATTATGTGATTAATCAGTTGTTATACCTTCATGTCCCAACAAGGATGACTGGATTCTGTGGATTTCTAATGTTTTTTTTTCTTTTCCGTGTACACTCTCTAGTTCTTAATCAAATATTCTATTGCTAGCAAACACTCCATGGGTATTCGCACTTGTAAGATATTTTATCAGATTTTATGCAAACTTCCACTTCCACATGGACTTGGCGGTGGTCTTACCAAGGATTCTCTCAGCATGATATTTGCATCAGTAATAATACTCCTAAAATATTACAATTTAGGGTTCATCAAGTGTACTCATTAGACTAAACAATGCACCCATCTCCTCGGTACTTGTCTCAACTCTCAGCCAAAGCTGGCTGAGTCCAAGAATGCCCATTAATGGAGGGATCAGCCTCTGCTAATCAACAATTTGTTCTGTGGATGGAAGACTTGAAATTAATGTCTTTTGGGGGATGGGATATGAGTGCCGTTAAGCCATAAAGTTCTCTGGCTAACCAACAATTTGACGAACTCACTACAGATTGTTCTTCGTTCGTAGATATGGACGCCCTTTTTCAGCCAGTCTTGTACCCGAAGATCCGTTTTTCTTCAAGTCTAATCCGCAAAAAAATGCCGAGAGCTACTTTCGCTATTCAAGGGATTTGTTTTGACAACGTCTCTAGAGATATTATAGATTTTGCGGTTAAGATTTAAAAAAATATTTTTAATTATGATTTTAAATAAATAGTAAGTTTTAAAAAATATGTTTGACCAAAATTATTAAGAGAAGGTTTTTTACATGTAAAATAAATAAAAAAAAGTTATTCTCAACCAAAAAGTATTTGATACACTCATATTAGAATTACCTAATTCACAAAGTTTTTATGATAATAACTTCTTTCGAATTTAAACACAAAAATAAGACAATTTATATTATTTTTTTAAATGCAAATTAATATTCAAATAATAAAGCACAAATATTTTATCCCTTCTCAAAAGATAAAATTCCAAAAATCTAAAAGATCACAACCCATCAACTGCATTCACCTAACAAAAGATTTACCTCACCAAGAAGAATAAAACCCCACTATTATATATATAAAGAAAAAAAGCACCAAGTTTAGCCATAAAGAGATAACACCAATCCGGTTTCTTCCATCACCGTCTTTCTCCTGCAGAAACACATCCATACCCACAAACCTACAAAACCCACCTCTACATTATCATCTTCGAACCCAATTCACTATTTTTCCCTTATTCATCAAAGACTCAAACTTTCCTTCAACATTTTGTAACTTAAGAAAACTCACTGAAGATTGAAACTCTCCTTCACTTTCCAACCAAAGACTCGAACTTTCATACAAAATCTTCGCTTTCCATCAAAAGCCACCAAAGTCTCAAACTTTCCTCCACATTCCCACCAAGATTTTCCCAAGAAACAAACAAACAAACAAACCCACCAAAATGGACAAACCATTGAGAACCCATTTTTCACTCATTAAATTAATAGCCTGGACCTGCATTTTCCTTGGCCTAATCCTCTTCTTCTCTTTACACTACCCTCACTCAAGTCCCAGTAACAGACTGAAGTATTTAGAAGACTCTGATTGGAAGTATCAGATTCTCAATTCGGGTCGACCCAAATCAAGAAATGGGTTCCGGGTTTTGGTCACTGGAGCTGCTGGATTTGTTGGAATGCACGTGTCCACTGCACTTAGGCAGCGAGGAGATGGCGTTGTTGGCCTTGATAACTTCAATGGCTACTATGAAAAATCATTGAAGAGAGCAAGAGAGGATTTGCTGAAAAGTAAAGATGTTTTTATCGTTGAAGGTGATATAAATGATGGTGTTTTATTGACAAAGCTTTTTAAATTAGTGAAATTTACACATGTAATGCATTTAGCAGCACAGGCTGGTGTAAGGTATGCAATGAAGAATCCAGGGTCTTATGTTCATAGTAACATTGGTGGTTTTGTTAGTTTACTTGAAGTTTGTAAATTAATGAATCCACAGCCTGCCATTGTGTGGGCATCATCTAGTTCTGTTTATGGACTCAATAAAAAAGTACCCTTTTCAGAGATTGATAGGACTGATAATCCTTCTAGTCTCTATGCTGCTACTAAGAAGGCTGGTGAGGCTATAGCACACACTTATAATCATATTCATGGTTTATCAATCACCGGACTGCGGTTTTTCACGGTTTATGGTCCTTGGGGAAGACCGGATATGGCTTATTTCTTTTTTACTAGGGACATGTTGAAAGGGAAGCAGATTTCAGTTTTTGAAGGGCTTAATGGGTTTACTGTTTCGAGGGATTTTACTTACATTGATGATATAGTGAAGGGCTGTTTAGGTGCATTGGATACTGCTACCAAGAGTACTGGAAGTGGTGGGGTTAAGAAAGGCCCGGCGCAATTGCGGGTTTATAATCTTGGGAATACCTCACCGGTGCCAGTTAGTAAGCTTGTTAATATATTGGAGAAGTTGTTGAAGGTTAAGGCTAATAAGGTAGTGTCGCCAATGCCTGCAAATGGGGATGTGCTGTTTACTCATGCTAATATTAGTTTAGCAAGGAGGGAGCTTGGTTATAAGCCCACTACTGACTTGCAATCAGGATTGAAGAAATTTGTGGCATGGTATCTGGATTACTATAAACCATCCGGGAAGAAGAGTTCTGTCTAAATTGGTGGATCTATGGTGTGATCATTTGAATCTATATTTGATTCAATTCATGTGATTTTACACGCTTTATCATTTGTTAATTATTCATCGTTCATTTAGCTACACGCTGCTGTGACACAAAGGGATTGGTCATTCTGTCCCCATATAGGAATTTAATGGTCTATGTGCATGCTAAGGGCCTCTAGAACTGTGATGAGAAACCGGAAGCATTGCCCTTTCTCTTCTTCGTTGTTTTTTCTTTCTTTCTTTTTTCCATCAAGATTTTAGTCCTAGTTTAGGATTTTTTTCAATCAGAATTCTGTTGCAATTGTTATTTTTGGTTTCATTAATCTTCTGTTACCTATTCTGTGTTGTCCATGTCAATTTATGATAAGAGTAGATAGATATAGTAATGTCCTTGTCTACTTTCCTCAGTTTTGCATAAATTATTAATATGTTAGGTGCAATTCTTGTTGTGGTTCTCAATTATGGGTGTTTTGGATGCGATTCCTTTTCTCCTTTTCTTTCTGGGTAACTGTTCGACATTCTTATAACAGGTTGACGAGTCACATTTTGGCCGGATTTCACATAATCCTTTCCATTTCACTTTCCACTGTCAACGTCATGATATGTTTTGGAAGAAGGCCTAGTCAAATCTACTTACAATGATTTTGTGTCTCTCTTTTGGTTGAAACCTGCGATTTACAGGATGTCATAGTGAAAAACAATCTGTAATTGATGTTCCTAAGCAGAAAACTTCGATAACCTTAACCAATTGGATATGGGGTCCGAATAGTAAAACTTTACAAAACATCATTTGAAAGAAGCTACACTCAGCTTCAGCTGGAAAAAGTTAAACAATCCCAGTAACTAAAACGATATGAACTCGCCAATAGAGCAAAGAGAGGGAATATCTCAAAGTCTAATATCAACTCAAGAATCTTTAAACCTTGTTATGTTCTGGAGAATCTTTACACCTTGTGTTCTCAAGAATCTTTGAACCTTGTGTTTATTGATGCTTTGGCCATCTTCCTCATGTGTGCCTATGTAACGGTGTGTTAGGGTTTCAAATTGGAGCCTGGATGCGTTGGTTGTGTTTCCACGTTCCATGCCCTTGTATTAAGCTGTGTTTGTTTCAAAGAATTTCTTATAATTTTTGGCTAGATCGCTCTTTCTGAAAGCACCGAGAATGTTTGTCAGTTTCGGATGGATGAATATGGACCTTGATTCTTCTGGTGTTTTTTTTTTTGTTCATATGTTGATTTTAACAGTGTGTCGGTGGAATGACATCAAATCACTGTTGTTGATACCAGGGTGAGCATGATGAGTCTGGTTAATCTGTTGCTGATCTATGTTCTTATACCTTCAAGTTTGGATGTTTATTTCCTTTATATTGCCTGGATTTGCTAACGAAGAAGGCAATCTCCAACATATTTGTCATATCTCTTCAAGTTACCTGGTTTCCGATAATGCTTGAACTTCAGCTTTCTAATTTGTCGTGGCAGTAAAATAATGTGCTCACCTTCCATCTCAGCAAAAGTTACAGTAGGTTCCACTCCTGATTCTTTTGCGTCGCCGATCTCTTGTGATCCAGAGAAGTACTTCAACTACCAATCTTAGCAAGATATTGTCCGAATCTCTTGTAAATGAGCCCGAATCAAGTTCATTCAGCCATCTATAATTACCCTTTAAAAAATTATTTTATTTTTAAAATAAAAATTAGCATACTGTTAGAAAAAAAAAAGAACAAAATAATGGTGTTAAAATTTGCTTATAACATGAAAGTAAAACTCTCATTCTATGTTCTAGTAAAAAAAAAAAAAACTCAATTTTATGCTATTAAAAAAATCTAAAACAAGTTTGTTTTTGTTAAAAAAATAAAGTGGATTAATTCCTTTTCTCTTAGGTTAGCCCGTCAGTTATATAACTATGTTTTATAGATCTAAAAGGCCCAAAGACTACAAAAATAATACTATTAAAAACAGTTTAGTCTAAACCCGGCCCGGCCCAACAGTTAGACAAGACAACAAAAACCCTAACCCAGCAGCTCCATGTATATTATAACCCTAAATTTTCACCTCCCCTTCATCCATCGCTCCAAGCAGAGAAAGCCGTCTCTGCCTTAGCATCTTTACTTCCCAAGCTCGCTTTCTGGTCTCTCTCTCTCTCTCTCCACCTTTATAGCTTTCGCTCCCTTGATATTCCCTTGATAACTTCGAAGCTATTAACTCTAACGTAGATCCACGGCAATAAGCTGTTAACTAATAGTCACTTTGATTAGTTTATTTGTTTCGTGTTCAATGCATAGTTGGTTTTAGCTAAAACCCATTTTGATTTATGCATGATATGTTCAAAATCTGCTGGTTTATGGGAGAAAATGAATCATTTTTATTTTAGAGACTAATAGCTGAAGAACTAGAAAGTGTAGGTTGGGGTACATTTAAAAAAAAAAGAAAGGTTGTCGATTTTGTGTTTGGTGCATGATTACTTGAGTTTGTGTGAAACCCATTTTTGCTTTATGTTTGGGAAATTTAATATTTTGTTAGTTTGTATGAGAAAATTTAAAAAGATAGAGGAATGGTAGTAAATGGAAGTGTTGTTGTTGTTGGTTTGTTTTAATGAATATGAAGTGGACATGTGGTTTTGAATGGTTTTGTGCATTTTGATTGTGTAATAGAAAAGTGAAAGGAGAAAATGGCAGCAGCTTATGGAGCTATGAAGGCGCAAAAGCCGGGTTTGGAGGAGACTCAGGAGCAGATTCACAAGATCAGGATCACTCTTTCCTCCAAGGATGTCAAAAACCTTGAGAAAGGTCTATTCTGGAAATCCTATCTTACAATGTAGTTGTCATTGATACGACATGATTTGTTATTTTGAGTTGTATCCTTTTTTTTGTGTCCTGATTGTTCTTTCACTTGTGTTAACAGTTTGCACTGACTTGGTCCGTGGTGCCAAGGATAAGAGACTGAGGGTTAAGGGTCCAGTGAGAATCCCTACCAAGGTTCTTAACATTACCACCAGGAAATCCCCTTGTGGTGAAGGTATTCATCTCAAAAAACTGCTTGAATAATCATGGTTAGATTAATATGCAGTGTCTGCCATTTTGTTTTATTATTTACATCATGCGCTATCTACAAGTCCATGTAGTATTCTTCTTTCTTTAATTTCATTTGTGCTTTCTTCTAACACACATCACTTCATGGGTTCCACGTGTTATTGTTTTTTTTCCTTCCTCTTTGTGTAATGTTTGAATGGCTGATTTGTTTGATTTGATAAGAGTAGTTCGAGGGAGAAATTGAGAAGGGTTAGCAACATTTCAGTTCTTTATAGATATGTTCTTATGTTTGTTACCCTTTACAACCACTGCAATAATCAAATGTTGGTTCGCGCACCATATGCAGTCTTATTCAGTAGTATAATTGGTTGGTGCATGTGAAATAACTTCCTATTGATTAAAGTGCTACTTATTTAACTTTCTAGGTGTTCTAGTCTGAGCATAGGACCTAGGGTGGATCAATTAGACCATGTTAGTTGGTCTTGTAATGAGAAAACAAGTCATAATTTGCTCTACTGTTTTCCTAGTGGTGTTTGCACACGAGTTTGCAAAGTTGATATTTGCTTCAGAATGATTTTTTTAGGCACATATGATATAAATGATTGTCCCTGTAAAGGCACTTAATATATGAGCTGTTGACACCATGAAAGATTGGAATTTGTTGTGTGGAGTTTTTTTTTACTTTATCTGCCATTTCTCTCAAGGGCTTGTTCTCCTCTTTTGCCAATACATCTGTTAAGCTACTAAAGGGTTTTTCATGTATATCTTGTCATCTTGCAGGAACCAACACATGGGACAGATTCGAGCTTCGGGTCCACAAGCGTGTTATTGATCTCTTCAGTTCTGCCGATGTTGTCAAGCAGATCACCTCTATTACAATTGAACCTGGTGTTGAGGTTGAAGTTACCATTGCAGATTAGAGAGATGCTATTTACTTCTTTTGGACTGTTTTATTTATTTTACTAGAACACTTCTTTTTGATTGGAAGACGTTGATCAGCCTTGTGACTGAAAAGAATTCAATGTAGTATGTTCATTCCCCATTCCATGTTAAAGATTCGGTGAAGGAGATTGAATTTTGTGTCCTTTTTATTTCATTATGAATTGTTATGATTTCAACGTGTTCAGGTATTGTTTCTAGCAAGATTAAAAAATTATTATAATTGAATTTGTTTCACTTTAAAGTTGATGGGATTTGCATCTTGTTTTTTGAAAAAGAGAATCAACTCCTAAGGAGATGCACAGACATGGCTTGATGTTCTAAGTTGTATTGCTAAGGTACCTCACTGGACCGCCATTTCCATTGTAAAGCAAACTTGTAAGAGCCATGGTTGCTTATTATGATATCTAGCTCCTGTTAGGCGTTAGCCAGACAATACTTCATCTTGGGTTCTTTGCTTTTGTTTTATCTGAAGAAAATGCTCACTGCAACCATGGTTTCATGGAGATGGGATGAAACGAGACATGACAGAATCGTCGGGACCCAGACTCTTAATAGCTCCTTCATTTCCATGATGCGTGTAAAGGATGACCAATTTTGCGCATGGGTGACAGCCATATCGTGATTGCCAGTTGATAGATAACCCATTTTATTTCATGCTTTCTAATGGCATGGCAACGCAATTGAACAAATGTTTCTGACTCGAAGGTAAATGAAACCGGTCCAATACAGAAGCATGGATTCATCTAAACTGCAATCATTGAGCTGCGTATCAATGGATGTAAATTTCTCCATTCTGCTTTTGACTAGAAATCTCATTTTCCATCTCTTCTCTTTCTCGTAGTAATCAAAGAGTTCATCTAGAGATGCCAGAGGAAAAAACAAAACCACTGTTAATACACTCCAACCGAGACTGACCACGACCACATTTGCCATCGGTATACAAACTTATGCCCCGGAACTAGAGATCCACCATGCCACTGGTGGACTGCAATAACCTTCCTCTGCCCTTTGACACAAACAAGAGAAACCACGTATGATTGGCATCTCCGTGCTAGAAAGTTCCAAGGGCAGAGGAAGGTTATAACCTTCCTTGGAAGGACCATGCTAGAAATTTACCGATGATTTTAAGATAAATAAATGCTGATAATAACGGAACTAACACATTAATCCCCATGTAATTGGACTACTACTGCATTAAAAGTCTGACAATACATCACAGAAGTTACAGGAAAGGACAACAATCCTTCCACTCCCCAGCCAATCATCGAATATTTAGAGAGACAAAAGTATACACGTGCAGCAAATTTCAGGACATTTATGAGGAAAATGCACCTAAATATGCTACCACTAATGGCGACCCTTGCTTTCATGTTCATGTTCCATCTCTTCTGCGTCTTCAAACCGGTGATCATTGATTTGGAGCTGCACGTGCATAATTATATCATCACCAGAAGATGATCAAGATTTAAAAAGAAGCCAACAAAAGAGTTAAAATGGAGTACAAACTACAACCAAGGGCAATGCAATTTCCCATTTTAAACATGAGCACACGGTCACCATGAACATCCCAAAATATTTAATGCTCATATTTCACACCATAACACTTAACATACTGAAAGATAGTGTCATCAAATATTTGGCTCGATATTTTACAAGTTCTCAGGTTCCTAAGTTCAATCATATAAAGAACAAAATGTCGAAAAGAATGGAAGAAAAACCAAATATAGAACTCTTATCACTTCATCATGCACAAATGTTCAAAAGACCGAAAGAAAAACCAAACATAGAACTCTTGTCAATTCATCGTGCAATTTAAGTACCATAATGATGTTTAATATATCCATAACATCCATAACAGTGATGCCAAAAGTGAAAATCAATATGGGACTTAAAATGCATGTTTAAATGAACATGCACTGGGATACCTCAAGCACTGTGCGAGCTAGGTCATGATCCCCATTTGAATGACCAATTGAACTTGTTGGATTTTGAGAGAAATTCCATTCAGAATCTTCCACTTCTGTAGACACAAAAATGTTGCAAGAAAATAGAGGTCAGTATGAGTGAAAAAAAAACTATTTTTCTGAAGGTACAAATGCTAAATGCTCTATCCCATACCAGCAGTTTCATCTGACAGTTGATCAGCACTAAAGATCCAATTATGCTCTTCTTCGTTATCTAAATAAACATTATCAAACGCATATGAATCAGTAGCAATTTATTGGAGAATAATAGCAAGCATTGAATAGCAAAATAGAAACAGAAATCATCTGTTTAAAACAATTGCAAAAATGGAGACAGCTCCCACCTTCAACTGGTTCAGGATTTAGCTCAGCGCACTCACAGAATACCTGAAACAAAGTATCCACTAAAAACCAAAAGAAAAAGTTAAAGTTTGATCTTCAATCATCAAACCTATGCCAAACGTGATGCAAGAACAAGTAAAGCAGTAATGTGACATGAATATTGAATATGATAAATCTATTAGAAAAGGAGTGCAGAAATACATTGGCTAGGGTCTGAAGGAACAAGTCTCATCTCCGTGACTTTCGACAAGTCTAAAGCATCACTACATTCTGAATCCGATCCTTCTGATTCGTCTTCATCCTCTCCAGTCTCAATCTTAAAATAAAACAATATTGATCAGAAACACAATGCACCAAGTAGTAAATTGAAAGTAAAAAATTGAGATGCCACCATATGCTATCAGAGAAAAAAAAAAGATTCTGAGAAAGTCTAGCTGTTACATGCTTAATTCAAAAGTTGAAGGCAAATTCATGACCATACAGTTGTATTCAATCAAAACTAACTAGCAACAGCCCGAAAACGGGAAAAAAAAAAAATCCCTTCCAAACTTGACAAAACAGAAGGCCTTTTCTACCATCCACCATTCAATTCCTTCTAAACTAAACCAATCCACTTTTAGAATCATAATGATGATGAATAACACCCACAAAATTATAGCTTTTCATTATCCACCAAAGATAGAGAAATATTAATTTAAAATATCTGCATGCATACATCTGATACAAAGGGTCAATACAAATCCATGACCCCATAGTTGCATTGAATACACATGTTTACCACCAATACCAACTACCAACAGCCCAGAAAATAAAATAAATAAAAACCACTGGTAGTTTCAGTCAAATTTAAACTCAATCCAACACAGAATTACTTCCTCGGAGCCATAATTATGATCAAAATTACTACTTAAAAAAAACTCCAAATCTAATTTGAAAATAAGTACAAAGAAACTTACTTGAGTGTAGATACAAGGAGAAGGGTAAGCCTCAGGATCTCTTGAAACAGCATGAAGTGAAATAGACAAGAAATCAACTGCATAACCTTTTGTCCCATCCACATCACTTAACCACACAACTTTCCTGCAATAAAAAGAACAAAACCCCACTTCCCTTTTTACTATAAAAACTTCATAAACTCAAAAAAGAAACAGAATTTCATAGCAGAATGGAAAAAAAAAAGAGTAATGGATTGGTAGTATTTATTTACTTTGTGGAGATGTAAAGAGTGCCTGGAGATTCAGGGGACCCGTTGCCGATGACAATGGAGACTTCACGACACATGAGCATAAACTCCTCGCCATTGTCGGTGTCAATAACTGGTTGTCCAGCACCGTCTCCTCTTCTCTCGGTGAATTGTCTTAAACCTGGTGCCATCTTTCTATTTTTTTTGGTTCTTGTCTGGGTTTGATTTCTAGTTGTCAAGGTTTCTGGTGTTTTTCTAGGGTTTTATTGAGGTTTTGGTTTGGGCCTTTTTTAGGTTTTATTTTTAGGGGTAACTAGTAATGGGCCTTGATGGAAACTCGAGAGGTTAAAGCACAATAACTAAGACCAAGGCTTCTTTTCTTTCGTTATCTAGATTATTCTCCTAAGCATGATCGTCTCATACTTATTAAGTCTAACGACAGCGTTTTGTTCTGGCTAAATCATTAAAAATCTGAAAGAGTCAACTAGATCTCGTCAAATTAATATTTTATTTAGTTAATTTAGATTAAACTCCGAGTTTATATTTTTTGAGTCAACTTGTAAAGTTGAGCTAGGTTAATTGACTATACATCAAGATATAGTATTATTTATAATTACTTCTTCGTATCTCCTTTAAATTTAAACTCAAAATAATAACATGAGACAAATTCAATAATGATCTTGATAAACAAATTCAATTACCATTAAAGTCAAAGCTCAAGGGAAGAAGGGAAGATACATGGTTCGTTTGCCTGTCTTCCTTTCCAGTCGTGATGATGAACGAAAGCTGGGAATGTTTTTAAATTGATCTCCAGGCTGCTTGGAGAAAAACATCCATGAAAATGCAGTATACATATAAGAAACCTTGGTGATGCTGTTAGCATCTACTCTTTAAATTTGTGAATATCAAAGCATCCCTCACGTTTCTTACTAAAAACTCAGTCCCCTTCTGACAACCGCTACAACTATAGTCGCCGATCTGATTAAATATCAGATGCTGATCATTTACAGATTTTCCCTGTTATATAGTTGATTTGCTTGATCAAATCAGAAACCATGTTAGACTGTTAGTTAGTGAAGGCCGTTTCTAACATTATTGCTCTCAACGTTCAGAGGTTCCGTTCCACCCACACAAAGCATGATCCGGCGTCTTGGATGCCCACCAGTGTCACCTCATTGTATTAGGAAGAGGTCAGGGTTATAAATATTTTTCAAAATACTTTTAGCCTAAATACATATCAAAATAATATTTTTTATTTTTAGCATTAAAATAATACAAAAACATTTAGAAAAAATTCAAAAATTCCCCAATCGTAGGACTTCAAATGTGCAATCGCAAACCTCATGTTAATACACACTGAAGCTCTTCTAACTGCCCAACAAAGAAGCTCTTCTACATCATGGAGTTGGCAAGATGTACCAATCTGCCACTTTTACCAGCTTAAATTTGCAGTTGATTGGGTAGCAACGTCAAACTATGATCATACATTGTTTCTGCAACCTACTTGACAAGGATGATAGGTCTAAAGTTGCAAATTTTATAGCTCAAAACAAACAGTATAGAAAAAAGTTAAAATGGAGTACAAAAGCTCAAGGCCAAAACAAAAATTTAAAGAAAAAATTGAAATCTAGGATCCACCACATCCTTTTTTCCCAGTTAAAATGATCTCCTAATGCTTATGAAACCATGCCAGAGTTCCACACGTGAAGAACAACTATGCAGGATGTCCCAAAACTGTGCCGCATAACATAACTAGCCTAAGCCACCAGAGTGCTGGCAGTGCTTGATTCGCTGCAAGAAAGAATGCAGAGTTACTATGACGAATATAAAGTGGATAGGTATCCAACATTATTTGTGGCAAGAAAACCCTACAGATAAATCTTGGAATCTTGATTAAAGTTTGGTAAAAGGAGTGGGTGCAGTATAGCAATTAAAAATCTCCAGTAAAACATGAGTGATTTGGCTGTAATCTTTCTTGGAAATATAAGCAAAGGGGCAAGGTATTAACTGAGATTACAGAAGAGAAACTAGTCCCCGGGAAGCTTGCTGCCGATTCAAATTACATGATTTTAAAGGAACTAGTTTCTCCAAATAAATACCATACCACATCGACATGAACCAAACATCAGATGATTTCTACAAGGAATGAACAAACTACCATGCACAAAATACCAAGTAAAGCAATGACTAGTAATTTGCAAAATCTGGAGATACAAGTATTGACAAAGCAAGCAGGCTTACTATTTCCAGACAGGAGCAAGCTTCTTTGTCTTCTTGTAGTAGCGAGCCAGCCTGTGAATCCTGCTCTCAACAAGGATCAACCTGAACTTGGAATCCTTGTCCTTCCTGTTCCTTTCCAAATGTTTCCTGATGGCAACAGCCTTCTTGATGAGGTGGTACAAATCCTCAGGAATTTCAGGGGCAAGACCTATCCATACAAATACCACCAGAACAATCAAAACATACACTAAAATAGGCTCAGTTTGAGCTCCCCTCACTTGCCTAATTATAATTGACCTAACATTAATGTATAGCCACAGCAACAAAAACAATGGATTCAGTATGGATTTTATCCATTTTCAGAAAGCAACAAAATTCACTACACACAAATCAGCTACAAAATCCCAACAATAACAAAGAGATACATACCATGAGCCTTAAGGATACGCAAGATCTGGTTTCCAGTAACACTCCTGACCTGAGCAATACCATGAGAGTCACGAAGTATGACACCAATCTGAGATGGAGTCAAACCCTTCTTCGCAAACTTGCAGATGCTATCATCAACCTGAAACCATATCACACCAATAATTCCTCTCCTTCAAAACCCACTATGAAAATCCTAAGAATTTGAAATAACTGCCTTGTATAACCAAAACTAGTTAAGAACCCACCAACAAAATGAACTAAAACAGTACGAGTACCATATCTTTGATTCGTTAAAGTAATAATTTTTTTGCTACCCGTAAACAATATAAAAATAAACAAAATGCTTATGATTAAAAACATATCCCTACAATGCGCTAAAAAATACAGATACGAAAGCTTAGATTAATCAGAAAATGTTTTTACAATAATTACGAACTACGAAACCAAGCAAAAACAAGCGACTTGAGGATAAAGCTTAAACCTTTAATCTCCAAAACTGAATGATTCAATAAGAAGAAAGAGAAAACAACAAATGAGGTTAAAGAAACTCACATCTTGTGCTGAAATTTTCAGCCAGCTCGGTGAGGTTCTCTTGTAAGGCAGGGCTGAAGCTGAAATACCCTTACTGCAAGGCAAATCACATAAAGTTCAGTTTTTTACCAAGAAAAATCGTCCCTGAAGAGAGAAAGAAAGATATTTGAGTGAATGAGAGATACCCTCGACTGTGCATACGACCCATGGTGACGGTGATGAAGGTGGAGCTCTCTCTGTGTGTTTGTGTCTAGCTTCCTCTGCAACTAGCCGCAAACCCTAGAGCTTTCTTCTTGTTTGCATATTTAGGGTTTGCACTTTATACATAATTAGCAGATAAATGGGCCTTAGCAATATCTTGATCGAAATTTAAATGTTGGGCCAAAGCCTTTTTTATGTGTCTTATACGTTTTGGTTTTGAGGTGAAATAAGGAGTGTAGGCCCATGTATTTGGGGCCTAAAGGCTGACATAACCCTGGATCAATGATCTACATCACCCTATATATATATATAAGTTAAATTCATTAAGATTTAAACCTTTTCCTCGTGGTTTCAATCTCAATATTGAAAGTAATTCTTTCTTATGAAACGTGTTATTTTGAAGATAAATTAGTTTCATATATTTTCTGTTTGTTTTCGTATTTAAAAATGTATTTAAATATATTTTAAAAATATGTTTGGCTTAAAAAATCATATATTTAAAGTTTTTTATGTTTTTTAGATAATCCTATTATGTTGTAAAAATTTTAAAAAAAATATTTTAATATAAAAAAATATTTTTTAAAAATATCTTACAAAACAACACCAAACATGCACGTATTCGCTCTACTTTCAAATATGCCTCCCACACAAATTGACAAAGCTTTTCAAATATTCTTATTGGAACTTTCCATGAAAGTAATTGAAAATTCCACATGCTGGTTTAGGTCAAGTAGCAATCAGATTTATATGCTGGACATGATGATGAGGTGATGTTAAAACTTAGGATATATAGTGCCCTAATTGCTATTTTTGTGAACCTTTGTGAGTGGTAGGGCCTGCTGCCTCATGCTAGTCCCCCATGAGTGTGGGCTCTAAAGTTTCTTTCTGGGGTTCAAGGTTTCTGCATGGCCGTGCCATTGCCATCAAAAACACAACTTTATCCTCCACTAGCTGCTAACCTTCCCAAACTGCTTTCCCCTTGGTAATTTGCTGGCCACCACGCCCCTTTACGCTCTCAACATCTCCTCTAGTCATGTTCTTCATCTCAAAGGTAGATGCTCTTCATTTCGATGTTGACCCCGATGCATCCCTTGAAAGTCCCCAGCCCCACCCTTCAATAACCACATTTTGAAAGAATTCCGGGCCTAGTTATAAAACCTGCTTGTCTGATCAATAACTCACCACCAACATTAAATTTAGTAAATATTTTTTTATTGAAAGAATCGAGCTGCGGGTTGACTCGATTGTCAAGAAATCATCTTAACTCAATAGTTTAAGTTGTTAGGTCACAAGATATGATTTATATTATTCTCTAACACACTCCTCAAGTAAAAACTCTTTGGGTTTGAAACTTGTACATGCTTGCAGTATCTTGTGCTTAATTTTTATTAAATAAATGAGGATGATGAGATTCGAACTCGTGACCGTTTGATCCTTAAAGCTCTGATACCATATTAAGAAAATATCTCAAACCAATAGTTTAAGTTGTTAGTTAATGTCAACAAATAATAATAATAATAACAAAAATAATAATATTAGAAACAAGAGATCTCCAGAACCTAATAAAAAAAACTGCACCTTGGTGTAAGATATATTTAGGATTGGGCTCGTCAATGTTCCTTATTCTATTTGTTTTTGTGCATTTTAATGTCACGTAGATTTATTCATTCCAGGCTGTTTCACTTGTTTATTTTTATTTCGAGACAGCACATATTGTTGTTCTGTGAGCATGACTGTTTTTCTCGTTATTAGTAGCAAGGCTACTGTTCTTTCAAGTAGAGACTAAATCCATGTCATTTGATGTTTTTTTTTATTTATCTTTACACCGACAAATAAAAAAGTTAATCCTCATGGGTCAAAGTTAACTTGTAAATGCCACCCAATTATTATAAAACCTAAAAAGAAAAGTTATGCAGACCATGTTGTCGGATGAAAGTAACATAGTGCCTATTTCCAAAAAAATAAGATGCCTAGACGTCCTTCTGCAAATAGGTTAGGAAAGCTCTGCAAAAAGTTACAGGGCAGATAACAAATTCCCAGAACACTTCAAAGATAAAACTAATGCTGTTGTTGAAGATATTAGTGTTCTGTATTTAAAAATATATTAAAATAATATTTTTTTTATTTTTTAAAATTTTATTTTAAATATTAACTCATCAAATAATTCAAAAACATCAAAAAAAAAATAATTTAAATCAAAGAAAAATCAATTTTCTTAAAAAAACACAAGGATATGGCCACATAAACAAATAGTGTATAAGTAACGATTCTGTTTATAATATTTTCTGGCCAAAGAATTCTCACAGCCCCAAGCCCCCAACACAATAGCCAATATCATTGTTGGTCAGATATGGACAGAGACTAAACAAGAAGAAGACCTGTATCTATTCATGTCTAAGAAAATAACACAATTTAATATAAAATGTCATGATTTTATGGGTAAATGTAGCGATTTTGATTAGTGTATCAGATATAAAGTGAAGTTAAAAAATAATCAAACCGTGGATTACAACTAGATAGATTGTGCAACCCCATGGATTCCAATCTTAAAAAAATAATCCCAAAGTGTTCGTCTTTGAAAGAGGAATCAATCAATTTTATCCTTATAGGTCAAGAGAGAGATGACTGTAAAGGACAAGTGTATGATCAAATTCTACAAAAATGGAGAATCACTATACATGCATTTTGAACAAAGATTGGTCACAGAGTGTTTGCTTTTATATATAAAAAAACTAACACTTGTCAAATCAATATTTAACACCCGTGGCCCTGAGGGTCTTGGCCTGGCGGTAGGAGGGGCTTGTCTCCTCTGGGTTCGAGTCCTCATGTGCACGCCTGTCACCCCCGCGGTGCATTACATGTCCACTGGGTTTGCAGGGTGTTCAGTGGGCCATGGGATTAGTCGTGGTGCGCGCAAGCTGGCCCGGACACCCACGTAAATCAAAAAAAAAAAATTTAACACCCGTGTGGGGTTAGTTGTTAACTTCAGGGCCCGTGGGATTAGTCGAGGTGCGCGCAAGCTGGCCCGGACACCCACGTTAAACTAAAAAAAAAAATATTTAACACCCGTGTGGGGTGTTAATATGATGATCACTGAAGACTTACATAGTCGTTAATTTCAGGGGCCGTGGGATTAGTCGAGGTGCGCGCAAGCTGGCCCGGACACCCACGTTAATAACAAAAAAAAATATTTAACACTCGTGATGTAGTTCAATTAGTCAGATCCTATGTTTGCTCCCTAAAGGTCACAAGTTCGAGTTCCACAAATCTCAGGTTCACTAGAAGCTCACATGGTCGCTAACTTCAGGGTCCGCGGAATTAGTCGAGGTGCTCACAAGCTGACCCGAATACCAATATTAATAAAAAAAATATTATTTAACTAACTAGCACATCATAAATAATATTTGAAAAATAAAACATAGCTTTTATAGATTGAGAACACAACCCATAAAAACTTCATTATTCCTAACAATATAATTGATGTAGACAGAAGCACAACAAAAAGCAACAAGTATGAAAAGACAAAAAT
>Ga0307515_10009970_pt1 | contig 18291 bp, 23 predicted proteins | sample 17_EM_MG_FD_194513 | JGI IMG/M metagenome (GOLD analysis project Ga0307515, IMG submission 194513) | Populus trichocarpa ectomycorrhiza microbial communities from riparian zone in the Pacific Northwest, United States - 17_EM | ecosystem: Host-associated > Plants > Roots > Unclassified | place... | reverse complement strand
CGGAGTCATCTCTCGGCTTCTTTGTCATGACCTGGGGGGCACCCGCAGGCTCGTCGTCTAGAATGTCGTCGCCGTCATCCTCTTCGAGGTCACTGTCGTCCTCATAGTCGTAACGGGTCGTATAAGGTTTTCTCCCTGTCGGAAATCTAGTTCTCAAGTTCTCCTTGGCTCCTCTCCTGTCGAGCACTGTCAACGGGTTAGTTTGACTTGAAGTGCCTCGGACAAGTGAGACTCTTAACGCACGAGAAGCAAGCCGTGGTACGCGCCTCGCGACGTGTCCGTTGACAAAGAGCGGCTTCGGTTCTCCAACGCGTCCAGGCTTAGATGTACGTTTTGAAAAGACCCAAAACTTGGTGTCAACGAAGGTTCCGGAAGTGATTGAATCTCCCAGAGCCTCTTGCAGCGGTAACGGGATAGTATTCATGGTCAAGGTCGTAATGTCCACAATGGATGAGTTGCCTGGTGCTTCAGTCGAGTTCAAGTGATATCGGTACACGGCGACACGCGGTGTGGGCGAGGTTTGCTATCTTGAGCGTCTATGCGACCGCATCCAATCCCCCCCCAGCGCTCGAGACATTGAAATATGTTGGCAACCCAAATTTCCTGCCAACAGCGGTTAAAGAGAGTGCGTCGTGAAAGGAGGCGATCGTGGCACTCTCTAATCCCAAACTTGTAACGTAAAAGTTAAACGCCGAGGTCTCGGAAAAACAAACAAAGATTTCCGTGCGGAAAATTCGGCCCAAACCCGCAAATCCATCCACCAAGTCCCTCTCATTGTCTGTGTCTCCACAAGATATTGTGGATCCAGGTTTGTTCCCACCAGCATCTTGTCCGACCCCTCAGATCGCGATCGGTATTTCAGTTCTGGCACGAGTGACAGCTCCACGTCGCAGCCAACGTGGTTCAAGAAGGTAACTTGGCTTCAAAACCCTCTTTTGGTAGTCAGGAGATCGGAACTTTGCCTGACGCCTAATCCAAACATTCTGCGCAGATGAGTTGACTCCGAGCCTCATGAGACGATGCCGGCACAAAACCCGCGACGAAAATCGCCAAAGTTCGCACTCAAATTACTCTTTCCAGGGATGTTCGACTTACAAAGTGCGCGCCGCACTAAGGAGGCAGACATCTGCACTCTTGTGTTGGTGGTCTACGAGGTGGATCTTCTCTCCGGAGCAGATTCGCAAACTGCGCCAAATTCCTTGAACACGTAGTGACCGCGGCCTCCCGTCTCACTCCCCTTGTCACGCCACTGACCTCTGGTTGGTTGACAGATTCAAACCCCAGGTTGTAACTGAACGCGTCCCCTACGACATTGGTAGATATGCCAGCCACCTCGTTGTCGGCAGTGCAGAAATTGCGCGCCGCACCATCCTCCCTCGGCGGCAACTTTGTCCACATTCACTCCGGTTCGGACCTTTATGCCAGCCTTGTACCGGAAAATCCCCCGGAATTGTACAGACAATTTGTTGATCATGGGGCACAAGTGTTAATTGGAACTACCGAGTAACAGAGTGCAGCTGATCAGTCAATGATACACATATCTTACTTGAACTTTCCGTGACATCTGGTACAGGCATCGACGTCGCGACATCTGACAGCCCCGCAACCAACGCACTTCATATACCACCCCTCGAAACAAAAATCACAGCCGAGACCACGCCGGAGTCTGCTTCGCGGTTGTTTAACATTACATATGGAACATGCCAGTTCCACAAAGTCTCCTGATGGAGACAGGATCATCCCAACACCTGCTGGCTGCCCCTCGCCTCGCCCCGTCTCAACCCCTTTTTCAGTAGTGTCACTATGCGCCTCACTCTTGGACTGAGGTGCAGGGTCTAGTCGTAGGCTGTTCTTCGCCTTCGTGAGCATCCTCTCGCGACGTTCCTGAATAGACCTTTCCAGGATCAACCCCATGGCCGCCGTACGGTGCGAATGTAGACCCGACGAAGAACTTCTAATCATGCCGGAGATCAAAGCACCATCAACAGAAGGCTTCAACTCAGACTGGAAGAGCTCATGCTCCATTTCCCTGACACGCTCGTGGCTGTAAGTTACGTCAGCGCGATAGGCCGCCAAGAGTCTTTGAATGAGTTACCCCGCAGTGAAGGGAGAGAACAACTCGTATACGATGTTGTTCTTGTCTAGCTTGGACCGAATATCCTCCAGGGCAAGATCACAAAGCCCGGTCAAGCCGACCTAAGTCAAAGAGCTATAGGCAACCGCATCCTTTCGAAAGGGTGCGAGACGAACCTTGTCTGCTAGGCAATAGACAGACTTGGGAGAGCACGGTTCAACCACGATGGCCCCAGGAGGTGTGGTACCGAGCCCCTCAGAATCCTGTGGAGACGTTCCCTCACCTTGAGAACACCCATCCTGGGCCTCCTTCTCGGAGGGGGTAACATCCTGCGAACCGAGGTTCGAAAACATGATCTGACCAGTGTACACGTAAAGGAATACGGCACTCCAACTGCACCAAGAGATCAGCAAGATGTGTTGTCACCCTAAACGATGACTCACGTCTTTGCCGCCCCTGACTTGAGTAGAAGCGCGGGTTCTATCGGTAAGTCTGCAGCTGTGGGGTTTTCTCGGACACTGGAGGGAGTAAACTGAGCTCATAATGATGAATTTGGACCGGATCAACGAACAGCTTTGAGCAAGGGTAACACTCCGTGGAGCCCTCCGGGTCAGAATCTTCGTCGTCAATATCGCTGTCACATCCATCTGCACATCGAGGAGGTGGTGCTCTCCACCCTCTGAGTTTCAAGGAACCTGGAACGATGAATCAGGGGCTCACCCACGCATAATCCGAGTGAGAGACTTACATGTTACTAACTCAGACGTGAAACCCTCACCCACTGTACTGCAGAAATATACCGGTCGAATCTTCGGCAAACCTGTCGATGGCCGTGACTCAACTGCATAAAACTGGGAGTCGAGGAACGTCCCGCTGGTCAAGGAGCTGGTGAGTGCCCTCTTGAGCCCCTCCCAGTCTCTGTCGGTGGCCTGCTGGTCGGGTGGTGGGGCGGCGGGGGGCAGCGTTTCCTTGACAGACTCATCACTCTCCATGAGGTCATAAAGAGCTGAAAGGACGTGCTCTGCATGCTGCAGTTCCCCGTGAGCGTATTCTTTGATCTTCGCCCTCAACAACCCTAGTGTAGGGTCAGGCTCAGAAGATAGCAGCACCCGTGCCAGCTGTCTGAGTTCCAGTTCTTTCAACTCGGGGTACCTGCCGGTCTGTGGGAACCCGATTGGCCTGAAACAAAGAGGATAGCGTACCAGGAGGTGTACTTGCTGAAGACTTCCTCGGTGATGCTGCACTCAGACAAGTCTCGTTGGATCTGTCGCAACGCGAGCTCTTTCAGCTCAGGTATGTCGTACTAGAGCCAGCGTCAGTCTGAGTTAGCAGAGAGCATACGAGAACTCGCCACCTTGTCGGCGAGTCTGTAGACAGATTTGGGTGAGGGTTTGGGAATCCCGTACGATTCCGATATCTTCTCAAGAGTACGGGCCTTGCGTCTTTCTGTGGACCCCCACGGAGCGAACTCAATCTCATCCGTGTACAAGTATCGGAGCAGCGCTTGGAATCTATTATAAGTAATCTTAATGCACACATCGGGGAGATTGGAAATGGGCCTACGTGACAAATGCCACATCCTCGATGACGACGATCTTGCCAACGTGAGTGGAAGAGGTATTTTCTGCTCTGCCTTTCGTATCAGATGACTCGGAGAACAATGAATCGAGGTCTGAGACGGAGAGGATATCAGAAGGTTCGTTGCTCTTCGCATCAGAGTTTTCGAGAACGACAATATCGGAGTCGTCTCTCGGCTTCTTTGTCACGACCTGAGGGGCACTCGGGGGTTCATCGTCTAGAATGTCATCGTCGTCATCCTCTTCGAGGTCGCTGTCGTCCTCATAGTCATAGCAGGTCGTATAAGGTTTTCTTCCTGTCGGAAATCTAGTTCTCAAGTTCTCCTTGGCTCCTCTCTCGTCGAGCACTTTTAACAGGTTAGTTTAACTTGATGTAACTTGAACAAGTGAGGTCAACGCACGAGAAGCAAGTCGTGGTACGCGTCTCGCGACGTGTCCGTTGACAAAGAGCGCCCTCGGTTCCCCAATGCGTCCAGGCTTAGATGTACGTTTTGAAAAGAGCCAGAACTTGCTGTCAACGAAGGTTCCGGAAGTGATCGAATCTCTCAGAGCCTCTTGCAGCGGGAGTGGGATAATATTCATGGTCAAGGTCGCAATTTTCACAATGGATGAGTTGTCTGGTGTTTCAGACGAGTTCAAGTGATGTCGATACACGGCAACACGCGGTGTGGGCGAGGCTTGCTATTTTGAGCGTCTATGCAACATTCATCCCCGCAGCACCTGGGGCTGAGACATCGAAATATATTGGCAAGTCCAAATCCCTTGAACAGCAGTTAAAGAGAGTGCGCTGTGAAAGGAGGCAATCGTGGCACTCCGCATAGTAATCCCAAAATTTTAGCGCACAGGTCAAACGCCGAGGTCTCGAAAAAAACAAACAGATTTTTGTATTCTTACCGTGCGGAAAACTCGGCTCAAGCCCACACTGGATTCATTCGCCATGTCCCTCTCACTGTCTATATCTCCGCAATAAATTATTGATCTAGGTTTGTTTCCACCAGCATCTTGTCTACCTCGTATCGCGATCGGTATTTCCTAGTATTTCCTAGTATAAGATAAGATGTCAGTAATCGCGCCATGGATCGTAGCTAGCGTATATGAGAGTGACTCGGAGGAACTGTGGTTCAAGGGGGGTAACTTGGCCCTGAAAACCTCCTTGGGTGGCCGGAAAATCGGAATGCCTGACGTCTATGATTCATGAATTCACCCAAACCTTCCATGCCGCGGGTGGGTCGAGTCCGAGCCTCAAGGCCTCATGAGAGATCATGTCAGCACAAAACTCACGACGAGAATCATCACTTCCTACCCGAATTACTCTTTCCAGAGAAGTTTGACTTGCAAAGTGCGCGCCGCACTAACGACTCCGACAGATATCCGCGCGTTTGCGTAGGCTTGGTGATGTAGTAAGTACGAGGTGGGTCCCCTCTTCGCGTTCGGAGTAGATTCTCAAACCCACCCCAAATTCCATGAACACAGTGACCACGACCTCCACTCTCACCCCTGTTGTCACGCCATCGACCGTTGGCCGGTTGACCGATTCCAACCCCAGGTTGCAAGTGAACACGCCCCCACAACGTAGATATGCCAACCACCTCGTGGCGGGTATAGACATCGTGCGCCGCACCACCCTCTCCCAGCGACAACTTTGCCCACGTCCATTCCAGTTCAGACTTTTTTACTTTTTTACTAGCGTTGTACAGAAGATTTGTTTATCATCAGGCACAAGTGTTAATTAGGACCTCCAAGTAACAGTGCAGCTGAGCGGTCGCTGATACACGTATCTTTACTTGAACTTTCTATGGCAGCTGGCGCAGGCGGTGTCGTCGTTGCCGAGCTTGGGAGTCCCGCAACCAGTGCAGTTCATCTGCCAGTGCCACGGCGCGGGACACAGACCGCAGCCGACGCCACACCAGATACTGCTTCGCAGTTGTTTGACACCACACACTGAACGCACAAGTTCCACAAAATCCTCTTGTGGAGACGGGTCTGTCTTAACATCTACTGGTGGTCCCTCGCCTCGTCCCACCTCAATCCCCCTTCCGGTAGTGTCATTAGGCGCCCCAACCCCAGGCTGAGGTGCAGAGTCTGGCCGTAGTTCGTCCTTCGCCTTCGCGAACGTCCTCTCGCGGCGTTCCTGAATAGACCTTCCAAAGATCGACGCCATGGCTACCGCACGGTGCGAATGTAGACCCGACGAAGTGCTTCGGATCATGTTGGAGATCAAAGCACCGTCAACCGAAGGCTTCAGCTCAGACTGGAAAAGCTCATGCTCCATCTCCCTGACACGCTCATGGCTGTGGAAGTTACGTCAGCGTAATGGGTTGTCAAGAGTCCTGGACCGAGTTACCTCGCGGTGAAGGGAGAGAACAACTCATGCACGATGTTGTCCTTATCTAGCTTGGACCGAATATTCTCGAGGGCGAGATCGCAAAGTCCGGCCAAGCCAACCTAAGCAAAAGAGCTATCGATGACTACATCACCTCGAAGGGGTGCGAGACGAACCTTGTCTGCTAGGCAATAGATAGACTTGGGAGAGCACGTTTCAGCCGCAATAGCACCAGGAGATGGGACGCTGGGCCCTCCACATTCCTGTGAAATCGTTCCCTCGCCTTGAGAGCGGCCATCCCGAGCTTCTTTGGTGGTTACACTCTGCGAACCAAGGGACGCGAAGATGATCTGGCCGGTGTACACGTAAGAGAATATGGCACCCCAACTGCATCAAAAGATCATCAAGACATGCTGTCACCCCAGGTAACGACTTACGTCTTTGCCGTCCCTGTCTTCAGTAGAAGCGCGGGCTCTATCGGCAAGTCCACGGCTGTGGGGTTTTCTCGGACACTGGAGGGAGTAAACTGAGCTCATAATGATGAATTTGGACCGGATCAACGAACAGCTTTGAGCAAGGGTAACACTCCGCGGAGCCCTCCGGGTCAGAATCTTCGTCGTCAATATCGCTGCCATACCCATCTACACATCGAGGAGGTGGTGCTCTCCCCCCTCTGAGTTTCGAGGAACCTGGGGCGATGAATCAGGGGCTCACCCACGCATAACCCGAGTGAGAGATTTACATTTTACCAGCTCAGACATGAAACCCCCACCCACTGTACTACAGAAATATACAGGTCGAATCTTCGGCAAACCGATCGAAGGCCGTGACTCGACCGCATAAAACTGGGAGTTGAGGAATGTCCCACTGGTCAGGGAGCTGGTGAGTGCCCTCTTGAGCCCCTCCCAGTCTCCGTCGGTGGTCTGCTGGTCGGGTGGTGGGGCGGCGGGGGGCGACATATCCTTGACTGACTGGTCACTCTCCATGAGGTCATAAAGAGCTGGAAGAATGTTCTCAGCATGTGGCAGTTCCCCGTGAGCGTAGTCTTTGATCTTCATCTTCAACAACCCTAGTGTAGGGCCAGGCTCAGACGATAGCAGTACCCGTGCCAGCTGTCCGAGTTCCAGTTCTCTCAGCTCGGGGTACCTGTCGATCTGTGGGAACCTGATCGACCTGAGTGAAAGAAGATAACGTACCAGGATGTATACTTGCTGAACAGTTCCTCGGTGATGCTGCACTCGGACAAGTCTCGTTGGATCTGTCGCAACGCGAGCTCTTTCAACTCGGGTATGTCGCACTAGAGAAGGCGTCAATCTGAGTTAGCAGAGTGAACATAAGAACTCGTCACCTTGTCGGCGAGTCTATACACAGATTTGGGTGAGGGTTTAGGAATTCCGTACGATTCCGATATCTTCTCGAGAGCACGGGCCTTGCGTCTTTCCGTGGAGCCCCAGGGCGCGAACTCGATCTCATCTGTGTACAAGTACCGAAGTAGCGCCTGGAATCTGTTACAAGTAATCTTACTTAGTGTACGCACCAGGAGATGGAGAAATGGACCCACGTGACAAAGGCGACATCCTTGATAACGACGACCTTGCCAACGTGAGCGGAAGAGGCGGTTTCTGCTCTGCCCTCCGTATCGGATGACTCGGAGAACACCGAATCGAGGTCTGAGACGGAAAGTACGTCAGAGGGCTCGTTGCTCTTCGCGTCCGATTTTTCAAGAATGACAACATCGCTGTTCCCCGACTTCTCCGTTACGACTTGAGGGACACTCGCAGGGTCGTCGTCTGAAATATCCTCGTTGTCATCGTCTTCTTCGAGGTCACTGTCGTCCTCATAGTCGTAGCGGGTCGTATAAGGTTTTCTATCTGTGGGAAACCTAGTTCTCAGGTTCTCCTTGGCTCCTCTTTCGTCAAGCACTGTCAGCAAGTTAGTTCAAGCGCCTTCGACAACTAAAGGCAGCCGCACAAGAAGCAAGCCGTGGTACACGCTTCGCGACGTGCCCGTTGACGAAGAGCGCCTTCGGTTCTCCGACGCGTCCAGGGTTAGATGAACGTTTTGAAAAGACCCAGAACTTGGTATTGACGAAGGTTCCAGAAGTGATCGAATCTCTCAGAGCCTCCTGCACCGGTGATGGGATGGCCATGGTCAAGGTCGCAATGTCCACGAGCTGAGTTTTCAGGCGAGTTAACGCGATACACGCGGTGTAGGTGAGGCTGGTTATCTTGAGCGTCTACGCGGCATTCAATCCCCGCAGCGCCTGAGGCATCGAAAGATGTTAGCAAACCCAAATCCCCTAAACAACGGTTATAAAAGTACATCACATGGAAGAAGGCGATCGTGGTACTCTACACAATCCGGAAATTGTAGCTTAATGGTCAAGGTCTCGCAAAAAAATAGGCAAAGATTCCTGTATTCTCACCACTTAGAAAGTTCGGATCGAGTCACTGAGTTCACTCGCAAATTCCCCCTCTCCCTAAATCTCCGCAAGAAATTCTCGGCCTTAGAAGGATCCGGATACACATCCACCAGCTCGACCAGCATCTTTTCCCCTTCGTACTGCGGTCGGTATTTAACGGCGAGGTTGTACAGGATAATGTCCAAGGAATCCCACAGTGCCAAGCTCGAGCCAGGGGTACCGAAGAAAGAAGCCAAATCCCTCGAGGAACACAAGGACACTTCGGAAAGCTGGGCACTTGTGATGGTGGAGAGGCACTTCTCGACAAATTTGCAAGGTCGATTTGCATGACCCAATGAAAGGACAATTTTGCGGAGGTTAGGACAGCGCGCCAGTGAAAGTCCATCGCAGTCGGCATCTTGAACTCACGTGAGCGACATGTGATCGGAGATTGAGATGAGTCCACTCCGACACTCACCAGTCCCATTTACGAGGATGAGGAGTTCCTCCAACGATCCAGCATACTCATCCACAAGAGGCCAATAATCCCGCCACATATCGCGGCTGACTCGTGTGAGAGAGACTCGGTGGAACCGTGGTTCGAGGAGGGTAATGACTTCAAAAACCTCTTTCGGCACCCGGCACGCACTGAAATCGTCTGTTGCACGAAAATTCCCGCGTGGATGGGTTGGGACAATCTCGACACAAGTCTCGCGATGCGAATCACCAGTAGGACCGAGGACCCTGGGAAGGCTGATGCTGGTGATGGAAAGATCATCGAGACGTGGGAAGTGGTTGATGAACATCGCGAAGGTTGCTGGATGGATAACGATATGCCACAATGTCAAACGTGTCACATTTTCGAGGGAAGGACCAAAGGAATGAAACATCGAGGATACGCGGTCGGTGGTCATGCGCCTTTCCCAAATCATCAACACCCGAAGGGCAGAAAAGGACCGGAAATGGGAAATTGCATTGGGGAAGATTGGTAGGTGAAGCCTGGATGGGAGGCGTGACGTGGGCGGGGAATCAGAGTCTGATAAGACCAGAGTTTCGACGAGGGAGGAAGGTCCCGATGGCCCTGGACGGACGCAAGCACACCAACGTTCCGGGTCCGTTGCGGAAGTGAAATCTACTCGTACGAATAGGTGCTTTCGGCTACGAGCAGACCATTGACTACAGACCAAAGAACATGCTTTGAGGCTGTCTCTGTCGCCGACGTGGTCGATGATGTGGTCGATAAGCTCCTGCGGTAGTACAGGCATGATGATGGTCGTCCAACGCTGGGCTCTACGTCTCGATCGGACTCCTTGGAGATATCTTCAAGCCATACCTCTGTGCCTCCAAGGCTGCAATCCCCTCACACCCATTTACAGCCTCAGATACGCATCTATCCGAGTTCACTTTTCCGTTCTCAGAAGCCATGGTCAGTGCTCTTGGCCAGGAGGCCCGGCGTCTTTGAATCCCAAAATCGAGACTGCCAATTCGCCAACGACTCATCGACATCCCCCAGCGGCGTCCTATCCTGGTCTGCCCGATGTTCCGTTCAAAGAAGCCGGAGGGTGTGTTCGTCGAAATCAGTGACGCATTGTCTACCGGGGAGAGTTTGTACTGCGGTTCGCCTGCCTTGGAATAGGATTCTTGTCTCTCGTTGAGACACGGTAGTGCAAACTTAAGATAGCCCCTTTCCCTGCACGAGTCTGTTGGATGTGGGGACGACTCACATGAGAGACCTGAAGATGATCATTTCAACCAACTCTGCAGTGGAAGGCGAAGCGGACAACTTCCGGAACGCCAGATGCTAAGTTCTTAGGCTGGAATCCAGCCTCGGGTTTGGGGCTCGGATTTAGAAGGAGGGGAGCTCTGAATTGACTTGGGCGTGTAGAGTGTCGACGCGAAAGCCTCGGATGTGACCGTGCTTATTCTCTTAGTACTCGCTCCAGACCATGCATAATGCTGCGGTTCCCGCGTTATAGACTCCCTGCCACCCCGCGCCTAAGATATTGAAACCCGAATCTCTTGAGCAGCGGTTAAAGTGCATCATGAAAGGAGGCGACCGCGGCACTCTAGCCTTGACATAATCCCAAAATCGAAAGGTCAAAGTCTCGTGGGGAATGAGCGGGGATTCCTGTATCCTCGTCCAGCGACGGCGGTCTCCAGTCCCACTCCTCTTGTCGTGTTATTTACCGACGTTGGCTGGTTGACTGATTCCAACCCCAGGTTGCAAGTGAATGTGTTCCCCACGACATGGGTCTATCGACCGCCTCGTGGTGGATACAAAAACCGTGCGCCGCACCGCCCTCCCCAGGCGGCAACTTTGTACACATTAGTTCGGGCTTTTTACCAGCCTTGTACAGACAACTCGCGCATCATCAGACACAAGCGTTAATTGGGACAACCGAGTAACAGAGTGCAGCTGAGCGGTCAATGATACACATATCTTACTTGAACTTTCCGTAACAGCTAGTACAGGCATCGAAGTTGTGAACCCTGACAGCCTCGCAACCGACGCACTTCATAAGCCACTGCATGGGACACAAACCACAGCCGATGCCAAACCGGAGACTGCTCCGCGGCTGTTTGACATCACATATCCGACATGTCAGTTCCACAAAGTCGTCTGATGGAGACGAGTTCATCTTAACATCTACTAGTGGTTCCTCGTCCCCCCCTTTGACGTTTTTTGTGGGTTTCGAAGGGGCTGATGAGTCTTGTGGTGCTTCGTGGTTGACTGAGGCCGATGCAAGGCTTGTGACGATACCAGTAGTGTCATTGAGCAACGATCGTGGTGGTGGCTGCAATGCGGTGGCAGGGGTGGAGGATTGTGTTTGTGTAGTGGGGATATCCGGGGCCCCACTCTTGGGCTGAGGTATAGGATCCGGCCGTAGGCTGTTCTTCGCCTTCGCGAGCATCCTCTCGCGACAATCCTGAATGGACCTCTCGATGATCAACTCCGTGGCTGCCGCACGGTGTGAATATAGACCCGACGAAGAGCTTCGAATCATGCTGGAGACTAAAGCACCGTCGATAGAAGGCTTCAGCTCAGACTGGAAGAGCTCATGCTCCATTTCCCTGACACGCTCGTGGCTGTAAGTTACGTCAGCGCGATGGGCTGGCTGCCAAGAGCCTGGAATGAGTTACCCCGCAGTGAAGGAAGAGAACAACTCATGCACGATGTTGTCCTTATCTAGCTTGGACCGAATATCCTCCAGGGCAAGATCGCAAAGCCCGGTCAAGCCGACCTAAGTGAAAGAGCTATAGGTAACTACATCCTTTCGAAAGGGTACGAGACGAACCTCGTTCGCTAGGCAATAGACAGACTTGGGAGAACGTGGCTCAACCACAACAGTACCGGGAGGTGGGGTGCTGGGCGCTCCAGAATCCTGTGGAGACGTTCCCTCGCCTTGAGAACACCCATCCTGGGCCTCCTTCCCGGAGGGGGTAACATCCTGCGAACCGAGGTTTGCAAATGTGATCCGACCGATGTACATGTAAAGGAACACGGCACTCCAACTGCACCAAGAGATCAACAAGACGTATTGTCACCCCAAACAATGACTCACGCCTTTGCCGCCCCTGACTTCAGTAGAAGCGCGGGTTCTATCGGTAAGTCCGCGGCTGTGGGGTTCTCTCGGACACTGGAGGGAGAAAACTGAGTTCATAATGATGAATCTGTACCAGATCAACGAACAGCTTTGAGCAAGGGTGACACTCCGTGGAGCCCTCCGGGTCAGAATCTTCGTCGTCAATATCGCTGTCATACCCATCTACACATCGAGGAGGTGGTGCTCTCCACCCTCTGAGTTTCAAGGAACCTGGAACGATGAATCAGGGGCTCACCCACGCATAATCCGAGTGAGAGACTTACATATTACTAGCTTGGACGCGAAACCCCCACCCACTGCACTACAGAAATATACAGGTCGGATCTTCGGCAAACCGGTCGACGGCCGTGACTCGACCGCATAAAACTGGCAGTCGAGGAATGTCCCGCTCGTCAGCGAGCTGGTGAGTGCCCTCTTGAGCCCCTCCCAGTCTCCGTCGGTGGTCTGCTGGTCGGGTGATGCAGCCACAGGAACCGGCGTTTCCTTTACGGACTCATCGCTCTCCATGAGGTCATAAAGAGCTGGAAGGATGCTTTCTGCATGCGGCAACTCCCCATGAGCGTATCCTTTGATCTTCGCCCTCAACAACCCCAATGTGGGGCCAGAGTCAGACGATAGCAGCACACGTGCCAGCTTTCTGAGCTCGAGTTCTCTCAGCTCGGGGTACCTGCCGATCCATGGGAACCTGATCGGCCCGAGTGAAAGAGGATAACGTACCAGGAGGTGTACTTGCTGAACAATTCCTCGGTGATGCTACACTCAGACAAGTCTCGTTGGATTTGTCGCAACGCGAGCTCTTTCAACTCGGGTATGTCGTACTAGAGCCGATGTCAGTCCGAGTTGGCAGAGTGAGTGCATATGAGAATTCATCACCTTGTCGGCGAGTCTATACACAGATTTGGGTGAGGGTTTGGGAATCCCGTACGATTCCGATATCTTCTCGAGAGCACGGGCCTTGCGTCTTTCTGTGGACCCCCACGGCGCGAACTCGATCTCATCTGTGTACAAGTATCGGAGCAGCGCCCGGAACCTGTTACAAGCAGTCTTAGTGCACGGATCGGGGAGATGGGAAACGAACCTACGTGACAAAGGCGACATCCTCGATAACGACGACCTTGCCAACGTGAGCGGAAGAGGTGGTTTCTGTTCCGCCTTTCATATCGGATGACTCGGAGAACAACGAATCGAGATCTGAGACGGAGAGGATGTCACAAGTTTTGTTGCTCTTCGCGTCAGAGTTTTCGAGAACGACGATATCGGAGTCGTCTCTCGGCTTCTTTGTCACGACCTGAGGGGGACTCGCGGGCTCGTCGTCTGCAATGTCATCGCCGTCATCCTCTTCGAGGTCGCTGTCGTCCTCATAGTCGTAACGGGTCGTATAGGGCCTTCTCCCTGTCGGAAATCTAGTTCTCAAGTCCTCCTTGGCTCCTCTCTCGTCGAGCACTGTTGACGGGTTAGTTTAACTTGAAGTAACTTGAACAAATGAGGTCAACGCACGAGAAGCAAGCCGTGGTACGCGTCTCGCGACGTGTCCGTTGACAAAGAGCGGCTTCGGTTCTCCAACGCGTCCAGGCTTAGATGTACGTTTTGAGAAGAGCCAGAACTTGGTGTCAACGAAGGTTCCGGAAGTGATCGAATCTCTCAGAGCCTCTTGCAGCGGGAGCGGGATAGTATTCATGGTCAAGGTCGCGATGTCCACAATGGGTGAGTTGTCTGGTGCTTCAGACGAGTTCAAGTAATATCGGTACGCGGCAACACGCGGCGTGGGCGAGGCTTGCTATCTTGAGCGTCCACGCGACATTTTGTAATCCCCGCCGCACCTGAGACATTGAAATAATATGTTGGCAAAATCAAATCCCCTGAACAACAGTCAAAGTGCATCGAGTGAAGGGAGACAATCGGCCAGTGGCACTCTACACAATCCCAAATTGTAGCTTGAAGGTCAAGGTCTTGCAAAAAATATGCAAATATTCCTGTATTCTTGCCGGTGACCGCGGCCTCCAGTCGCACTCCTCGGGCCTGCCATGCCGTTGACCGTTGGTTCGTTGACCAATTCCGTGAATGCATCCCCCACGATATGGATCTTCCAACCGCCCCGCAGCGGATACAGAAATTGTGCGCCGTACTAGCCTCCCCCAGCGGCAACTTCGTTCGCGTCCGCTCAGGTTCGGAATTTTTACCAGCCTTATACAGACAACTTGTTCATCATCGGATACAAGTGATAATTAGAACAACCGAGTAACAGAGTGCAGCTGAGCAGTCGATGATATACATATCTCTACTTGAACTTTCCGTGACAGCTGGTACAGGCGTCGACGCCGCTGACCCTGCAAGTCCCGCAACCAGTGCAGTTCATCGGCCACGGCAAGAAACACAAACTACACCCGGTGCCACCATAGAGACCGGTTCGTAATTGTTTGACATCACATTTACTACATACCAATTCCACAAAGTCCTCTGATGGAGATGGGTTCATCTTAACATCTGCTGGTCGTTCCTCGTGCCCCCATTCGACCTTTTTCGTGGGTTTTGAAAGAGCAGATGAGACTTGTGATGCTTCGTGGTTAGCCGAGGCCGATGCAAGGCTTGTAACGATACCGGTAGTGTCATTAGGCAGCGACCGTGATGGTGGCTGCAATGCGGTGGCAGGAGTGGAGGGTTTTACTTGCGGAGTGGGGATATCCTGCGCCCCACTCTTGGGCTGAGGTGCAGGATCTGACGGTAGGCTGTTTTTTGCCTTCGCAAGCATCCTCTCGCGACGATCCTCAATAGACCTCTCGAGGATCAACTCCATGGCTGCCGCACGGTGCGGATTCAGTCCCGACGAAGAGCTTCGAATCATGCTGGAGATCAAAACACCGTCGACCGAAGGCTTCAACTCAGACCGGAAGAGTTCGTATTCCATTTTTCTGACACGCCTATGGCTGCGCGGGAGTTACGTCAGCGCGATGGGTCGTCAAATATCCTGAAATGAGTTACCTCGCGGTAAAGGGAGAGAACAACTCATGCACGATATTGTTTTTATCCAGCTTGAACCAAATATCCTCGAGGGCGAGATCACAAAGTCTGGCCAAGCCGACCTAAGCGAAGGGGTTATCGATGACCGCATCACTTCGAAGGGGTGTGAGACAAACTTTGTTTGCTAGGCAATAGACAGACTTGGGAGAGCACGGCTCAACTACAACAGCGCCGGGCCCTCCAGAATCCAGTGGAGACGTTCCCTTGCCTTGAGGACAGCTAACCCGGGCCTCCTTCCCGGAGGGGGTAACATCCTGCGAACTGAGGTTTGCGAATTTGATCTGACCAGTATACACGTAAAGGAATATAGCGCTCCAACTGCACCAAGATATCAGCAAGACGTATTGTCAGCCGGGGCAATGACTTACGTCTTTGTCGCCCCTGACTTCAGCAGAAGCGCGGGTTCTATCGGTGAGTCCGCAGCTGTGGGGTTTTCTCGGACACTGGGGGGATTAAACTGAGCTCATAATAATGAATTTGTACCGGATCAACGAACAGCTTCGAACAAGAGTAGCACTCTGCAGAGCCCTCCGGGTCAGAATCCTCGTCGTCAATATCGCTGTCACACCCATCGGTACATAGGGGTGGTTCCTTCCGTGCTCTGAGTTTCGAGGAACCTGGAACAACGGATCAGTAATTTACCCACGCGTAATCCAAGTAAGAGACTTACATGCTACTAGCTCAGAGACAAAAGTGCCACCCACTGTACTACAGAAATATACCGGTCGAATCTTCGGCAGACCGGTCGATGACCGTGACTCGACTGCATAAAACTGGGAGTCGAGGAATGTCCCGCTGGTCAGGGAGCTTGTGAGTGCCCTCTTGAGCCCCTCCCAATCTCCCCCGGTGGCCTGCTTGTCGGGTAATATAGCCGTAGGAACAGGCAATTCCTCGACCGACTCATCATTCTCCATGAGCTCGTAAAGAGCTGGAAGGATGTTATCTGCATGCGGTAACTCCCCGTGAGCGTATCCTTTGACCTTTGCCTTCAACAACCCCAATGTAGGGCCTGAGTCGGAAGACAGCAGCACCCGTGCCAGCTGTCTGAGTTCCAGTTCTCTCAACTCGGGGTACCTGTCTGTCTGTGGGAACCCGATTGGCCTGAGTGAAAGAAGACAACGTACCAGGAGGTGTACTTGCTGAACAATTCCTCGGTGATGCTGCATTCGGACAAGTCTCGTTGGATCTGTCGCAACGCGAGCTCTTTCAACTTGGGTACGTTGTACTAGAGGCGAAGTCAGTCCGAGTTGGCAGAGTGAGTACATATGAGAGTTCATCACCTTGTCGGCAAGTCTGTAGACAGATTTGGGTGAGGGTTTGGGAATTCCGTATGATTCCGACACCTTCTCGAGAGCACGGGTCTTGCGTTTCTCTGCGGAGCCCCATGGCGCGAACTCGATCTCATCTGTGTACAAATACCGGAGCAGTGCCTGGAATCTGTTACACGTAATCTTAATACACACACCGGGAGACGGGAAGTGGACCTACGTGACAAAGGCGACATCCTCGATAACGACGACCTTGCCAACGTGAGCGGAAGAGATGGTCTCCATTTCGCCTTTCGTATCAGGTGACCCGGAGAAAACCGAGTCCAGGCCTGAGGCGGAGAGGATGTCAGAAGGTACATTGCTCTTCGCGTCCGATTTTCCGAGAACGGCAAGATCGTTATCTCCGGGCTTCTCCTTCACGGCCTGAGGGACACTCGCGGGCTTGTCATCTGGAATATCGTCGTCGTCGTAGTCTTCTTCGAGGTCGCTGTCATCCTCGTATTCGTAGCGGGTCGTATAAGATTTTCTCCCCGTCGGAAACCTAGTTCTCAAGTTCCCCTTGGCTCCTTTCTCGTCGAGTACTGTCAGCAAGTTAGTTCAACCTAGGGTACCTCAAACAATTGAGGTCGGCGCACGAGAAGCGAGCCGTGGAATGCGCTTTGCGACATGTTCGTTGACGAAAAGCGCCTTCGGTTCTCCAACGCGTCCAGGCTTAGATGAACGTTTTGAAAAGACCCAGAACTTGGCGTCAACGAAGGTTCCAGAAGTGATCGAATCTCTCAGAGCCTCTTGCACCGGTGATGGGATGGTCATGGTTAAGGTCGCAACGTCCACGAGCTGAGTTTTCAGACGAGTTAACGTGATACACGCGGTGCAGGTGAGGCTGGTTATCTTGAGCGTCTATGCGACATTCATATATTCAATCCCCGTAGCGCCCGAGGCACCGAGAGACGTTGGCAAACCCAAATCCCCTAAACAATGATTAAAGTACATCATGAAAGGAAGCGATCGTGGTACTCTACATAATCCAAGAATTGTAGCTTAAAGGTCAAAGTTTCGCAAAAAAAAAATAGACGAAGATTACTGTATTCTCACCATTTAGAAGGTTCGAATCTAGCCATCGAGTTCACTCGCAATCCCCCCCTCCCCTTATATCTCCACAAGAAATTCTCGATCTTAGAAGGGTCCAGGCGCACATCCGCCAGCCCAACCAACATCTTGTCCCCCTCGTATCGCGGTTGGTATTTCCCGGCAAGGTTATACAGGATAATGTCCAGGGGGTCCCACAGTGCTAAGTGCAGGGGCCCCAAAACGGGCACAAACCTTAGCAAACGTAAAGACACTTCGGAAAGCTGGGTGCTCGTGACGGTGGAGAGGCATTTCTCGACAAATTTGCAAGGTCGAGGGGGTTTTTCATGACACAATGAAAGGACGAGCTTGCGAAGGTTGGGACAGCACGCGAGTGAAAGTCCATTGCAGTCAGCATCTTGAACTCACGTGAGCGATAGTGTGATCGGAGATCGAGATGAGTCCACTCACCGGTTCCATTTGCAAGGATGTGAAGTTCCTCCAACGATTCAGCGCACGCCTCCACAAGAGGCCAATAATCCCGCCATGCATCGTAGTTGATATGTGTAAGTGTGACTTTGTGGAACCGTGGTTTGAGGAGGGTAATGGCTTCGAAAACCTTTTTTGGTACCCGGCATGCCGGAATGCCTGATGCATGGAACTTTCCGCGTATATTGGTTGGGACAATGCCGATACCGGACTCGCGGTGGGAATCACGAGCACGAACGAGGGCCCTGGGAAGACCGATTGTGGAGATGGAAAGATCATTGAGACGTGGGAAGTGGCTGATGAACATCGCGAGGATTTCTGGATGGATAACGATCTGCCCTAGTGTCAAACGTGTCACATTTTCGAGGCAACGGCCAAAGGAATGAAGCATCGACGATACGCAGTCGGTGGTCATGCGCCATTCCCAAATCATCAACACCCGAAGGGCAGAAAAGGACTGGAGATGGA
>Ga0307515_10009969_pt1 | contig 18291 bp, 25 predicted proteins | sample 17_EM_MG_FD_194513 | JGI IMG/M metagenome (GOLD analysis project Ga0307515, IMG submission 194513) | Populus trichocarpa ectomycorrhiza microbial communities from riparian zone in the Pacific Northwest, United States - 17_EM | ecosystem: Host-associated > Plants > Roots > Unclassified | place... | reverse complement strand
ATTTTCCAGTTCTCCTTCGTCAGACATCATACGAGGGGGGGACGGGAAATCGACCTCGTCTGGTTACTCGACCGAATTCGCAGACGAGATCGGACACATACCCAGTATTGTAACCGGATGGACTATTTACGACGCGCCACTGGGGCCAAGAGTCGAACAGAAGCCACGATAAGGTTCTGAAGCGAGTAATGGGAAGCTTAAGGTTGTGTAGGTGGCGAACCGACCCCCGCTGATTCAGTTCACCACTGGGCCGTTCGCGGTACCATCCGAACTCCCGACGAGTGCGGAAAACAGGTGCCTAGCGCCGATATCTGGTGTCCCCGAAAAAAAAAAAAAACAGGCCCAGCTTCTCGACGCAAACAGAGTGCAGCAGAAATGGGGGACGGAACGGGCGGGGTGGAAGGATCGTTGCACACGCGTTCGGGGTGCTCCGGGGGTTACGATGTGAGATTGAGGCTCCAAACCAAGGTTGGATCATGGTTGGGCTGTATGATCCGCCCGCTCAGTCGCGATACGAGGCGTGTTCTGATCCCCGTCCAGAACATTTTGGGTTTGAAAGCCCGTAACATGGAAGATGTTTTTGGCGTGTTCCGCTCCGCATCGGACACCGCCCGAACCCGTGATGGGAGCAGACAGATAAGCCAAAACCGTGGGAAGGGTGATGAGCCACAACTTCGGCTTCGCTAATCGCATTTGGTCCAGAAGCCTTACGATTCCATCCAGCTGGCAGTGATTGCTTGGGTGGGATGGTGGTGGGTGATCAAGGTTTCTTGTCTGACAGGCTGGGGCGATTGATCGCGCGGTGAACCAGACGCCAGTCGACACGTTGGCCGACATGTTTGGATCGGTGTGCGTTACTGAGAACGAACAGATGCGAGTAAGCGGCGAGAATGCTACTAGCTGTTGGAAATTTTCATGAGAGCGGCAAGGGATTCTGAACGTCACCGTTCGAGGTTGTAAGCGGTGACATACGAAACGGGCGAACTGGGATCGTCACCCCTGATCCCCTTGTTTTCCCACGTGCCCTAGGCTGTAATTCGGAGAGCCGGTGAATGATCTGGCCAAGAAGTCCCAAAACTTGAAGTTGAAGCCCTTTGGGTTTCGAGCGTAGAACCTTCCTCGCTGTCCGGGACGAGATGAGATCTGACTCCAACTCGGAGCACGTTCTGTAGGAATACGTGCCGATTCCCGGCCCTCAGCGCCGAATATCCATTCAATAACCCATACGAGCGCACGTATGATAAGCACGCCAATTACAAGGTTTAGCCGACTTATGAGGCCTCGATCCTTCGCGAGACGGTAATCCGGTTTTCTCTGGTGCCAACGAATCAGTGGGTGTTTGGATTTTTGAATTCAACGTTACGCACTCCTTGCGTGGTTTCTCAATCAATCACCAAGGTTCGTGGGTCGTGGGTACGGTCATGCCCTGACCCCGCTCACCATTCGATCTTAGGACCTTTGGCTTGCTCCGGGGGAGAAACGGATGAAACCTTATTCGATTGGCGAAAATGACCGGTGGTCCAAATGGCCACCGACCCTGCGGTAATCTGTGACCCGCCGGCGAAATTTCTCGTCTCTCGATCTGAACCGGTCAGATTTAAAAATCAACTGCTAGCCAATTGGAGAGGATCCGGAGATAAAAGGGTACGAGCGGGATATTCTGAAACACAGCCCGGGCTTGCTTGATAAAAAGCGACCTTCCAAGACTCACTCTTCCAAGCCACATGAAGTGGGTCAGCTGAATGGAATGGAACGTCATCAGCCGGGTGGTGCCAGGGAGCCTGGTGACGGAATCGCTATGGAGAAATAAAAATAAATAAAGAATCGGGGATCAGGAAAATTTAAACATTTTTACCTCGGCGACTGTCTAAGAATGACGGAACACTGAGCTGGAAATATCAGCGTGCACAGGGTCAGCCGAACAGCTGCAGAACGGTTCGTCAACGTACGCTCGAAATTTTGAGCAGAGGCCGGGCCAATTGAGCGGTTTAACGTAAGTTGGATGCTCATGCACATGTCGGGCCTGTGTGCCTTGGTCGGTAGCTATGGGTGTCGGGGAATTTGGGATTATTTTTTGAGCGGCAGGCATTTTGCTTCTGATGGCCGGGGCACCGTGTCCCGTGGGTCCTTTTTGATCGATGATCGCCAACGTTAACGTTTGGCGCCACATCATCCCCCCAGACGCAGCGGTTGATGGAATACGCACAAATAATTCAAATCTGGGAGGGCTCGGGGCTTGAGAATACCAGGAGCGGAGTTTCAAAAAAAGGGTACCGATTCGCTTACTATTACAAGTGTAATGTGTATGTACACTGCGGATATCTACAAATGCGTGGGGTCGTGCGGGAGGGGTTGGTGCGAGCGCGCTGAATTTGCCATCAGAAAGCGACGAACAAAAAGCAAAACATTTTGACAAGGGATGAGTATAAGTGGAGGTGTGGACTGAGGTATTGCGGTTAGGAGGCAAAGGTTGCAGCGGTAGAACGGTAGAGGAGCGGGAAACTGCGGCGATATCGTACGCGGGAAATAAAGTGCTCATGGGATCTTGTCGACAATAGCGACCCAGTCATCACCGCAACTACCGCGTCCGAATGCCACGAGAGCGATCTTGTTCAATGGCAATGAAATTTTGTTTGTTGCGATGTAGTGCTGGATGTTGTCCGCGATGCTCTTGCCGAGGGCTTGGACGGTGAAGCGAAGCAATCTACCCTTTACAGCGACACAATACCGAGCTGAAGGGTATCCGTCCCACTGATTCTAGTGTTAGGTGTGGGGTGAGGGTGTAACGGGGAGATTACTGACGGCAATGTGCATGAGACTAGCGCTTCCTGCGGGCGAGTTCAATAGACTGTCGCAGTAATCAATTTGCCTTGTTCCGGCGAGCAAGGCATCGACGGGTATTCCATGTTGCGACTGATAGCGGAAATGGACGACCTCGTGCGAGGGCGAAACCTTGCAGGATTGGGATATCCGGACAGAGCCGGGTGATGGAGAGGCAATACGACCGGAGAAGGGAGGAGATAGTCTATCCTTGGTTCCCCATGGCCGTGACAAGTCCTCATCGAGTGCCGAACTCAGAGAGGAAGTGCTTGAACCAAGAGTCTTTGCGTTGCACGCACGTCAGCCAGTGGGACGGGAGCAAACAAAGTGCGGATGCTTGCCTGGTTCTGTGAAAATCCGTTATGCATTTGGGTGGATGAACCACTGCCAGATGCCTGGTGGTGAGAAAACGGATGAGGGGACATCAGGTGCGATAGAGGGAGATCGGGACGCACCCAAGTCTCTGGGGGGGAGTAGTGCTGCCACTCGGAGTGGGAATATGGAGAGGGAGGAGAAGTGGGATTGGACAGGGATGACCTGTTCGCGAGAAGGACGTTAGCGGACATGGGGGGATGTGCGGTGGTGGGGGCGAGGCGGGGGAGGGAGGATATGGATGGCTTATATAGGATGGGGGATGTGAAATAAGGTGGGAAAGAAGATCAAGAAGCAGTGTGGAGCGTGACGAGTAGATCAAACACGAGGCAGGAGTAGAGAGACGAATATGAGAAGGGACTTACGCGGAGGAGGAGGGGCGGGGGTGTAGCGAGCGGAAGCGGGGGGGGGAGAGCCTGGGCTTATATAGAGGATGAAATGCAGGATGAAATATGTTTATTGTCTGGACGGGGACGAAGAGGGCGACCATGAGGAGAGAGCGGCTCCGGTCGAAACATTTACGACCCATGATGATAAACGGACAGCGACCGGCTACTCAATTCCCTGATCGTCCAATCAGAAAATTCGCCGTCCTGGGGTTCGGCTGGCCGCCTCGCCGGCATTTATAGCCCGGTTCCCGTTCCTCGGGTCTTTCATTTCAACACCTTTCCCTTCAGAGTTGGTCCCCGGCAACAAGGCCACTAAGCAGCCGCAACTCCGGCTCCAGCTGTCGGCCACCAATATCACACCCACTCTTCGTCATGCTGTCCTCCAAATAGGAACAAAAACTCAATCAGCCGGGAACATAAACAAAACCTGCAACACAGCCGAACTACAGACAATCGACAGCCCGGCCAGATGGATCAAGAAGAAAAGAAAAAGGGTGACCGACTCCCAGGACCCACTTGCCGCCCTAGTACGATTCCCCCGTCACGCTGTCCGCCATCATCGCGTACAAGAGAAAATCGGGGTGGCAGTCCGTTTACATAGCGAAACATTTACTACGCTTCTTGTGACCCTTGTGCCTGCTGAGGAGTGCGGCACGAGTCGCATACTGGAAAACCTCCCGAACACCCTCCCCAGTTCGAGCAGAGCACTCGAGGTATTGCTTGGCGCCAATCTTTTGTGCCACAGCCATACCCTGCGCATACCTCAGTCAGAACTCCATCTTGGCTCGAGCATCGTCGTCACATACCTCCTCGGGAGTTACCGGCCTCTGGTTCGTCTTCCTCAGCTCATCGGTCACCCTCGGATCGCGTCGGAGATCCTTCTTGCAGGCGACGAGGATTATCGGGAGGCCAGGGCAGAAATGCATAACCTCCGAGATCCACTGTAAAACCACGTTAGCCGACGAGGCCACCGAGTCCGGTGCGCTACACCCACCTTCTCCTGAACGTTGTCCAGCGAGTCAGGGGAGTCAATGGCGAAGCAGACCAAGATAACATGCGAGTCGGGGTAGCTAAGCGGACGGAGACGATCATAGTCCTCCTGCCCAGCCGTATCCCACAAGGCAAGCTCAACGTGCTTTCCATCGACCTCAACATCGGCCACATAATTCTCGAACACAGTGGGAACATAAACCTATTCGGCGACACATCAGATCAAGATCCCAATGCTCCAGTGTTGCGCGCGGTCTTCACAGAGAGTACAATATATGCACTCCCTGAGAATCCGCTTGGACCAGACTAGGGGCGTACCTCAGGGAAAGTTCCTTTCGAGAAAACGATCAACAAACAAGTCTAGATATCGGCGTAGCACCAGGGTTTCGTCAGCATATCCATCTTGGCACACCAGGGCACGCGACTGCGCCTGTCCCGGGTCGATACAGGGAGTAATGCTGACCTTTCCACAAGCACCGTCACCAACAATGACCAACTTCCTCCGGATTTCAGACATACTATATGGATTAAGAGGGGGGAGATATCCTTCGTGTGTGACAAAAAGACGTTAGAACAGAAAAGGTGCGCGTTAGACGACGTTAGTGAGCGGGGCGGACGACGGCGACTCGTGCAGCCAAACTCTGAATGGTCGCGGGGTTGGTGAAACGTGGTCCCTGTGGCCGTAGGGTCGTACCACCGGAGTCTGAAATCGTTCTGTCGGAGCCCGAACTCCCTAGCATAGCCCCCCTGACCATAGGGGATGCCTGTGTCCGCTAAAAGTACTGCTAACCGTTCGTATCCTGGCTGAACTCGAGAAAACCCACCTTTGCCTTTGGCTTTTGCCCCTCGGTGGACAGGCCACGGCTCTTTCACCCGATCGTGCACGGTGATCCGCGAAGAGCTAAGGCTCTTTGTCCCCTCTTCCTTTGTTTGGTCGACATGGTCCTTGGAATCCCAAGTCCTTTCCCACCGCCACAACCTGGTCCTCTACCCAGCGACGAGGACTTATAAAGGCTTTGACGAGACCGTCTGTTTCTCCTCCCTCCTCCCGTCATCCTCTGAATCTGTATATCATCGATTTCTGTCATGACTACCAAGAAATCCAGACGAGCTAGAGATCTTCCCAAAGAATCTTCGGTGGACTCATGCACCGATGTGCAATTGATCATTCAGCGCCACCTCATCAAGTTTGTAAGTGGCATCTCTTCTCATTGACTCCAGCTACTTATTCCACTGCTCATCGTATATGCTATAGATGGGGCGTCGCTTTCCGGAATTCTGTGTTCTAAGAGCTGCTTGTAGGGTCAGCGTCAAAGCCTCGCCATCTGCCACGGGAGACAAGAGAGTTGCCTCGTATCAAGCAGCCATCGATGCTGTCGCGGTCCAACATTATGCTGATTGGCCGTTCATGGTGGAGGTCCTCAACAAGTGGCTCGAGATGAACCAAGATTTTGTCCGGGACCCAATTGGTTACGTTGCTCCCAACCCCCCGCCTGGTCCCGCATCTCTCACCATCAATGATCACTCGCCCACTATTCCAACGATTTATGACACTCCCAGCCAAATTTCCACCCCCGCTGCTCTGACCTCCAGTCACCAATTCACTCAAAATCCATCTACTGCGACGGACAACGCATCTTTTCCTCTCCCAAGCGATTCTGGGATTCTTGAACACGTCGCCACCCCGTTTCCAGTTGCTTTGAAGACCGGAACGGAAACGAGTGACCTGGGCGGTCCCCCTTCACCCCTGAATGGCGAACGTGGCGTTCCCATCCCAATTCAGAACCTTTTGCCACTCTCCTGGATCGGAGCTCTCCGTTTCCTGTCTCCCCTCCGGAGTTTTGGAGTCGGCCCCTTAACTTACAGAAATACATCAAGTCCCTCTCGTAGCTGGCCTACCGCACCGGTACCATCCACTCACCGGATTTCCAACTCGACACTCAAAACGTGTTGGTTGAGGCTCTCCTTTCTGGTCGATTTATACAAAGGGTGGTGGGATGTCCTCAAGAAGACGTTCGCATTTAGGAGCTGAATGACACCATAGATCACCGTCAAGCAGAACAAAGGTCATCTTTGACTGCGTGCGTATCCCCTCGTCCTTTATCCCTTGTAGCCCTAGTCTGTCAACTTGTATTTCATCGCCCTCGTCCATAGTGTATATACCTCGTTTTTCGTGTTCAAACTCGAGAGCATTCCGGGTTTATCACGTGGATGTTTCTGTTGCGGCCAATGCGATTGGTCGGCGTGATCCCGGAAGGCCGGGTGCCCCGGCGCGGGAAAGTGTCTCCTCATCCTCCCCCCATAATCTTGAGAAACCGGAACGATGTCGACTTCACTCTTGTTGCGTTCGACCTTACCACGGCATATCGCGGGGAAACCAAGTCTTGTTGGTGCCGTGTGGCTTCGTAAGGCCCGGGCGAGCACGGCAGCTACCCCTCAGGAGGAAGGGGAGTTCAAGTATGTTCCTGGCGGTCGTGAGTTCTCTCCCCTCCCCCTCTCCTTCGGAACATACCTTCCTTGTGAATGCGCTGGAGTGAATCACTGACGCTTTTCCATGTTGCTATTTACGCTTGGTGATGCTCGCCTGGTTTTGGCTCGCCGTGGTTATGGGATCGTACAGCGATCTACAAAGGAACCGCGAACGATCCTACGACTTTCCCTCCTCCGAACAGGAGCCAAGGATCGCACCATTGGGCATTTGAGAGGCTCCTCGCTGCCTCTCTCCTTCCTATAACTGCCGCTGCATTTGTTACCAGCGGTTCGGCCTACCCCGTCTTTGACGGTGTCTTGGGTGTTTCCTTGGTCATGCACAGCCACATTGGCGTATGTCCTCCCTTTGTGGACTCGACAGACCATAAGCTAACGAAAACCGCTCTTCTTTTCACCATTGACCACGATATCACACTCGCACGCCGTTCTCTCGGGGGTCCGTTTGACGAATCAAGTTTGACAACCTCCTGGTGGACTACGTACACCCACGCAAGTTCCCTAAACTCGGTCCAACTCTCACCTGGGTTTTGAGGGCTACGACCGTCGGTGTGTTGGTTGGCGTTTACCAATTCAATACCGAAGATATCGGTCAGCACCTTCCTTTCCACCCCCCTGCAACGGGTCACTAACCTGAACTCGTTCGGGTTTTAGGTCTCACGCAGTTGGTGGCCAAAGCGTGGCATGCTTAACGCGTACTGCAACGTTTTATCGGCGTAGGAGTAATCTGGGCCTCTTGCACTGTTCACACACACGTCTAAGCAATAAAAACGAGAAAAACGGAGCATCCTTGCGCTCCATCACCAAGGGCGTAAATAGTACAGCATAGGGTAGTGTGCTCTCATACCTCGTACAACCAGAATCAACAACCCAGAATCCGACCATTGCTAAACTCAATCGTCCGCTCCGACGGCTAGATCCATATCTCCACCCAGGTCTACGAACCAGTTGTTCGCATCCACGTCCTTCTCCAGCAACGCAATAGTCTCGTCGACGTTCCTATCCACGTCGAACTGCGAATTAAACTTAAACAAGCCTAGAGAGCTCCCCGTCCCCTTTCTACTCAACGCTCGTCCGCCACCACCTCCAGAACCGTCTCCCTCTGGACCGTTCTGCGTGCTTGTGAAGAGGGGGGCGAAGGCCTCTGGGTTCATTGTAAAATTGGGATTGGAGTGATTAAGGAGAAGGAGGGAAGGAGAGCCAGGTGACTGTGGTCCTTTCTTCCTCGACGCAGAAGTCGAGGAAGTCGAAGAAGCTGGGGAAGAGAAGAACGCCTTCGGCGATCCATGGGGTATAGAGTCTTCGTCGTTATCATCGACCTCGATAATCTCACGGCGAGGTGGCCGAGCTTGTTTCAGAGGTGAAGGCTTCCTCGAAGGCGGTCGCGGCCGAGGCATGACTTTATGGCTGGAGGCCAAAAGTGGCGTCTGGCTCCGTTCTCTCCGCTTCGGGGTAACGCGACCCACGACCTCCACGTCTTCCATATCTTCAAACCCCCCAGCAGCACCGAGGGGCCTTGCTGGGTTTGCCTTTGTCCTGGTTGTTGGAAGGCCAGATCCAAAGACACCCCGTTTCTTCGTTGGGGTAACAAAGTCTCTGGGAACACCTCGCACGAGTGGGGGTGATGAGGGGGGTCGTGTTGTGGGAAGAGCTGAGGTTGAGGTCTTTTGTCTTTTAGCAGAAGGAAGAGCATCATTATCCGTCAGGCCAACAGGCTCATCCCCAGTTGTTGGCGGTGAGAGTGGTCGGAATCGCTTCCTAGCCGCAGCTCGTTGCGCTTCTTGGGATTCCGGGGTTGTCAACCCAAATGGTGGGATTCTATTTGAGCCAGCTTTGAGCGGTGAGAAAGGGGGTAGATCATCTAACGAAATGGATGGATCATTTGGTGCCCCGGATTGTTTCTTGGGAGTGGAAGTGACTGCTTGCGAGAATGATGGAGGAATCAATACCTAGTACGGTCCAGTGGTTTAATAACCTGTACGGAGGAGCTCAGATACGAGTGTAATCTCACCGGCTTGGACGTGTCTTGCTTCCGTCCTGATATGGGATTCCAATTCGGATCAGGGGTGGAAGTAGGCTGGATGTCGACGGCGGGGGATCTGTGTCCGTCAAGATCGGCGCGTCGTGGAAGATCGAGTTTAGAGACGGGTTTTGAAGGTTTCTGCTTCGCCTTTCCTTTCGCCTTGTCACTTTTACGAGCGTTCAGGGTGGAGGGTTTGACGGCCGGAAAATCAAGGGGGGAGGCGCGTTTCTTCGTTGAGGATGGCTGCGAGCCTCTCACGGTGGCCGGATTGGATGATTTGGGTTCATGGATGATACCTTCGTCCTCGTGGAACGATCTGTCGACTTGTGCTTTCCAGCTGGTGACCTTATCCCGCAAATTAACCTGTTTAGACGAGGGGCCAGAAGCGGAAGGGTGACCTTGTTGGTCCACAACCTCCGTGTCCGTTCTCCTGAGTCGAGATCTGACCTTCTCCCGGGCCTTTTCCCATTCTGCCCACTCCTCTTCTGTCTCGGCAAGGATCCAGGGAACATCCTTCTCCGGATCTTTGCGCTCAATTCGCGCGGCGGACTTTTTAAATCTGGAGCGTGTGCAAGTCATGTCAACCAGCCGGTAAACTTGAGTCCAACCGCCGTGAGAGGGCTGGCCACCGGCAGCGTTATAGGCGGCGCGAATGTTGTCGTACACGACCTGGCGACGCGAGTTGAAACCTGGGGATGGCGGACGCGAAGGAGGAGCCAGTTCGGCAGGGATTGAGGCGAGTGCGAGGTGGAGGTGCGAGAGGGATTTGGTGAGGGGGTTTGATTTCCCTGCAGTGGGAAAAACGGGGGTGTATAGGGTCTGGCCGTGGTGGTTGTACATGATAGTGCTTGGGCCGTGGTCAGCGGGGGGTGGGCATCGGGGAGATAGGAAGGATGACTAGAAAGCGAGCACGCGAAAGTGAAGAACACGTGGTTGCACCCAGAATCTCAACATCCCCCTTAGCCGGAGGTCGAGTCCACCCATTGACGACGAGCGAGCCAAACGACACGCTCACCGCAGGCCACCGAACAATGAGCAGGAGGGAATCGCGTGTCTCCATCAACATACGACAGAACGACGCTCTCCTCGAGTTCGAGAACTGTGAGCTTATGAAACCCGTTGGCCGCAACACATCCAACTGACCCACTTCCTCGCTCAGTCAAGAAACGATTCCTCCTCGCCAACAAACACATCACAAAGTACCTTTCGAATTCTCTCCCCGCCACTCCAGACCTCTGATTCGGACGTTTCTCCAGATTAAATTCCACCCTCAGTGTAAAAATCGAGGAGCTCAATGCCCACATCTCCGCACTTAACGTCGAGAACCTTCGTCTCCGTTCGACAGAGATCGCACTCTCTGCCCAGCTAAGGAGGGAAAAGGACAAGTCAAGGTCAATAATGGCCGATGCTGAAGCTGCCGTAGGTTCTTCCGCTCTCACCCACACTCATCTCCTCGTGCCCGCATCAACTTTCCGCCAGACATACTCAATTCAATCATCCGTTATCGATCCACACAGGTCATGACGCTCATGAGCCAATTGGGCTCTCTGCGTGAATCCCACAAGGTCCCTGCTGGCAAACACAGCCTCAAACCTTCCCCTGTCCCGACCGTACGGTCCCGCCCACAACCCAACAACACGTCCCCGACTTTTCCTCGTGTCGCTCGCCCACCTGGTTTCCCAGAGATTGCCGAAGAAGGCGAGGTGGATGTTGACCCTCCGACCTTATCCGCTCGGAGAAAGTCTTCGTCACGACTGCCAATCCCTGCGAGATCGACTGTGCCCTCTGCACCAATCGAGGTTGAAGAACCTCAACCGAAGCAAAAGAAGAAGTCTGTTTCTCGACGACAGAGCGGTCTGATAGCTTCTGGAAAGCCTACTGAAGCACCGCTTAGCCCCCCGCCTGAGCCGGTTGTTGCACAGGATCCTGTGCCTCTGGTTGAGGACGATGTCTTTCCGGTGTTCAACGAGCAGGAGGAGGAGCTGGAAGCGGAATTAGAGGTACCCAAGAAAAGGAAGAGGTCGAAGAGGAAAGAAAGAGAGGACAGCGTGCTGCTAGTTTTGGAAGGTACCACATCCCGTCTTAAAGATGTCACGAACTCCCCGCAGAAGACAAATACCTTACCTCCGTTGGACACTACCGGCATGTCTTTTCCATTCTGATTTCATGTGCATGCAAGCGAGACTGACGATTACCGTGTGTATAGATGTGGACCGTCCCGGTGATCTAGATTCGGCGTCTGAAGTCCCAACCTCTGCGACTTCGTTGAGGACAAACTCCACAAAGGCGTTCCTGTCTACGGCAGTCACTACCCCCTGCCCCTCCACACCTGCTACTGGATACTTACCTACTCCTCGAGTATCGAGCTCGCCGCCCCCTGAGGTTGATACCATCGCCAAGGAATCTGATCCGGTCAGTCACGTAACAGGCCGCACCGGAAGAGTGAGGAAGAGCGTAAATTACGCGGAGCCGAAGCTCAATACGTGAGCATGCACGCCGCGCTCTCCCTGCGCGTCTTTTCTGACTTTGTTCGATAGCAAGATGAGAAAGCCCGACTCGTCCGCCGCAACCCCTGTGCCCACACTCAAGCGGGCATCAAATTCCATCCGCGAGCGCGAGGATTCACCACCTGAATCCCGCCCACCGTCATCCTCCTCCTCTAATCCGAGCGAACCGACGTCTGGCACACGCAAGGTGAAACGGAAAGCGGTATCCCTACTCCCCGATGATCCGGAGGTCCTCGACATTGCATCGGACGATGATGACGGCATGCAAGCTGACGCGGAGTTTGGTGGACTCCGCGGTGGCACGCCCTGGGCCAGCACCACTGAGAAGAGGCGTCGAAGTGCAATGGTGGCCAAGAGCCGTGGCAGCATTGAGGAGGCCAGGAGACACAGCATGGTCTCGTAACCCAACAAGGTTGAGCCTTGTGCCAGCGAGTTAGATTTCAATTTTAAACCCTCTGCCCTCTATGATATTCTTTCACCCTTTTTATCCAGGATCCTTAACGACAGAGATTACGACGAATTACGACGCGCACCTTACTGTCTCTTATTGTAATCGGCTGTCTTTCTTGCTTTCCAACACTATGATATCGACTGCGTCGGGTATATATGACCATATACATATTTCTGCGTAGAGTGTAAAATAGTTGGCGAACAACAAAAACGAAGAATGATATCCCGCTACCTGGCTGAGCATGGGGTGGGAAAGGGGGATCAATCGTGCGAAAATGGAGTACTGCATTACTGTCTGAAGAAACCGTCCTCTGGAATGTCCATCGGAGGTGACGCTGTACATACGTACGCTTGTATCCCCCTGAGGAGACGGACGCCGGATTAGTCCACTTGCATCCGTCATGATTCTGCTCCACGGAGTATAAAGTATGCTTCATGTCGTCCAGACCCCCTTTAAACCGTGACTATAATCGACCCTATCCTTCATCCCCCCCAGATAACCCCCTCAGCACAAATGCCATCCCGTACCCGTGCTCTCTTCGCAAACATCAAGCAGGATTTCTGTGGTGCTCTTCTCGAGTTCATCGGCACCTTCTTCTTCCTCACGCTCGCTTATGGGGGAGTCCAAGCGACAACGTCCGCAGGAGGCGTAGGTCAACCCGCCCCTAATGCCCTCAACGTCTTCATAGCCTCCGTCAATTTCGGGTTCAGTCTCCTAGTATCTGCGTGGTTGTTTTACCGCGTCACTGGTGGACTGTTCAACCCGAACGTCAGTCTGGCCTTGTTCATTACCGGAGTCATTGGTCCTGTGAGGTTTGTGTTGTATTGCATCGCTCAGCTCTCCGGGGCGATCGCCGCTGCTGCGGTGATTCTGGCACTCTCCCCTGGCCCGTGTAGCTACAAGTGAGTGGCTGTTTCATCTGTCTCATGGGTGGTGGTGACGGTGGTGTTGGCAGCACTCGTTTACAAGAGGGAATCAACCCCGCTCAAGGCGTATTCATCGAGATGTTCGTCACATCCTATCTGGTTCTTGCAGTCCTCATGCTTGCCGTCGAAAAACACCATGTGACCCCGTTCGCCCCGGTGAGCCTATTTCACCAAGGGGCGGTTCTTCTGGCCACTGATGACGTCTCCCCCGGAACATTGTAGGTCGGAATCGGGCTTACTCTCTTTGTCTGCGAACTGTACGAGTTTCCACGCATATTGTGCCCTGAACGGGACTGACTTATCCTTTCTAGTTGGTCCATATACTATACTGGCGGTGCCGTGAACACTGCGCGTGCGTTTGGACCGGCAGTTATTACTGGGTTCCCGTATGGAACACACTGGGTGGTGTGTATACCTTCTTTGACAACCCCTCCCTCCCTCACACACCTGCTTAGTATTGGGTTGGTCCATGCTTGGGCTCAATCTTGGGGTCGTTGTTCTACATGATTCTGAAGCAGTACGCTATCGATTTAACACCCTCGTCCGTATCGTACTGACAATTGCCATACTACAGCTGGCATTACTGGGTCATTAACCCCGGCCAAGCCGTCACGGACACGAAAATGTCTCCTCCGGATCCCGTCCTCGCCATACAACAGAGAGCCGCCAGCCTCAGAGGAAGGTCCGGCGACAACGAGCAAGTGCGCCCAAGGAGCGAAAAATCTACGGCTAACGGTACCGGTGAGGCGCAGAATGGAACTCCAAAGGATCGTCAGGGAGCACAACAGGACAACATTGTTTGAATTCCCAACACAGCCAGCACAAGATGACCCCCTGCATGTCCTGGCTGCCGGTTAGATTTCATGTGCTGTAAAGTGCCCCTCAGATGATGACCGCTACCCCGCTTGTATCTTTCTTTTGTTTTTCCGTGCCACGAATCATTATACTAGCTGTTGCGTATTTTCCGCCTGTACACTAGCTTCACATTTCCACCATCAGCTTCCTGTCGGACGACGCCGAACTCCCTTGTATTGTACCCGCCTCGAGTCAATCACTACTTCCATATATCTGCCGCGATAGACCTAGATGAGAAAGATCCGCGCATTCAGTTCCAATCCCTGGGAAAAATCTACCTCCCCTCTGCCTGGTGGGGTTTCCATCAGAGGTGACGCTGTACATACGCTTGTATTGTAAGCGAAGGATGCGCACGGAGGTTTCTCATGCGCCATGATTGGCCGACGTCCCGTTCTCATTGACTGGAGCCTCGACGGACGAAACCGAAAACCGCAGCTCACCCCCTGAGCGACGTAGGCTGGAGGGTTGGCATCGCGGGCGTTGCGCATGCCCGGGGCCTGGGCCTATGGCCCCGGGCACAATGCCAGTGAGCATCATGCAGCAAGTTCAGATTGGGCGCTGTCCTGCAAGTTGAGACAGGGCATTGTCCGGCAAGTTCGTGAATAACCAGCTAGTTTGAAATACAAGACACACAAAAAACCAGGCTACAGAGAAGAGCAGCGGCATTGGTTAGATCTCTGGGCCTGTCTCAATAAATCGCGGAGCACTCCCCCTTGAGGGAGAAAGTCGGCTTGACGTAACCACGAAAAGCTGGGGAAGATCGCTTCCCGCTTTCCAGCACCGGGTGGTCACGAGCGACTCTAGAGAGTCGACATAGAAATTCGATATACGTAGCTCCTAGGCTGTTTGGAAGTAGACGTTGGTCGCGATTACCGAGGGTTTGAGTAGTGGAATTTCAATTTCCGGTGTCTCATACTTGCACTTTGGGATAGGCCCCAGGAAACGACAGAAGAGATTATTCCACGCCCCGCAGTAAACAAGGGTGTGAAGACGGGCACCAGAGGGTCGGTTCCCGTTCTGCAAGCAAGTGCGCTACAGAAGAAATTGAAAACGGATTCGGGGCCACCAATGATGTAGATGCCTGACCGGCCTGGGAGTATGAAGTGCTGGATCGGGTCCAGTGGGCCTCGGCGGAAATCTACGGTATCTCCCATCCAGGGTCCTCTGCGATAACCACACAGTCAGTATCCCATACATTCGGAACATAACCTCTCCAGTGAATATTTGGAGGTGAGGCGTGAGCGAGATACTTATCCGGTGGTCATGAGGACCCCCGAATATATGTAATGAGGTTGGTTGGGGCGTCCGGACATTTTCGACCCCAGCTCCCCACCAAAAGATTATTTTTTCCTATTATTTTGGTGGTGACTGTCCGGACATTTTCGCTCAATTCCCAAACCAACCTCCCCACCTATATTCGGGGGTCCTTGGTCATGTCGACCTCGTTCGATCACAATTGATCGGAGATAGAACGCCTGACCTCGGCTTCTTAATGGGTACCGTGATAACGATCCGGCTTTTTCCACCGCCACAACGAGCACACTGCTGAGTCTACCTCTTTTTGTGGACACAAAGGCCGTGGTAACGTTGAAATATTGGCAACAAACCAGGGATGGGCGGAGGACGGGCATCAGCCCACCGACGCGAGCCAACACTGGCCCCTGCTGTCTGCCAAGAGGTTTCCCGGAGTCTAGGCCAAAAGCTGTGAATGGTCGATTGAAAAGCCCAACTTGCAAAAGAGTCCAGCCCATCGTGATGTGTACGTATGTATAGAACCATTGAAGAACGCGATACCAGAGGGAAACCTGACTCTTAAGTTTAGATACCTGTTGTATCTTCCTGATGGACTCGTATGCCTCGTGTCATCCAGACACCTTTTAAACCGCAGCTGTAATTGACGATATCCTCCATCTGCCCCAGATAACCCCCTCAGCACAAATGTCACCCCGCATCGGTGCTCTCTTCGCAAATATCAAGCAGGATTTCCGTGGTGCCATTCTCGAGTTCGCCGGCACCTTCTTCTTCCTCACACTTGCTTTTGGGGGAGTCCAAGCGACAACGTCCGCAGGAAGCGGGGGTCAACCCTCTCCCAATGCCCTCAACGTCCTCATAGCTTCCCTCAATTTCGGGTTCGGTCTCCTAGTATCTGCGTGGTTGTTTTACCGCGTCACTGGTGGACTGTTCAACCCGAACGTCAGTCTGGCCTTGTTCATTACCGGAGCCATCGGTCCTGTGAGGTTTGTGTTGTACTGCATCGCTCAGCTCTCCGGGGCGATTGCCGCTGCTGCGGTCGTTCTGGCACTCTCCCCTGGCCCGTGTAGCTACAAGTGAGTGGCTGTTTCTCCTGCTCTATGGGTGATGGTGACGGTGGTGTGCGTTGGCAGCACTGGTTTACAGGATGGAATCAACCCCGCTCAAGGCGTATTCATTGAGATGTTCGTCACATCCTATCTGGTCCTTGCAGTCCTCATGCTTGCCGTCGAAAAACACCATGCGACCCCGTTCGCCCCGGTAAGTCTGTGTCATTGAGGGGCGGCTCCTTCGACCACTGATGACATTTCCCTGGAATATTGTAGGTCGGAATCGGGCTTACTCTCTTTGTTTGTGAACTGTATGAACTTTCAAACATACTGCGCCCTGAACAGGACTGATCTATCCTTTCTAGTTGGTCAATACACTATACTGGCGGTGCCGTGAACACTGCACGTGCGTTTGGACCGGCAGTTATCACTGGGTTCCCGGATGGAGCGCACTGGGTGGTGTGTATGCCTTCTTTCACAGCCCCTTCCTTCCTCACACACCTGTTTAGTACTGGGTTGGTCCATGCTTGGGTTCAATTCTGGGGTCGTCGTTCTACATGATTCTGAAGCAGTACGCTATCAACCGAGCTCCCTCGTCTGTATCGTTCATACTGATAACCGACATACTATAGCTGGCAGTACTGGGCCATTAACCCCGGCCAAGCCGTCACGGACACGAAAATGTCTCCTCCGGATCTAAGAAGCTCCGGCAACGACCGCGAGCACGCGCGTCCAAGAAACGAAAAATTCCCGTCTGCGACTAGCGGTATCAGTGAGATGCAGAAAGGAACTTCGGAGGACAACATTGTTTGAATTCCCAACACAGTTAGCACAGGATGATTGCCTGCTGCTGAATGTATTTCATGTGCCATAAAACGTCCTCCATACAATGGCCCCTACCCCGTTTGTACCTTTCTCGTGCTTTTCCATGGAACGACCGATTGTGTTGGCTACTGCGTATCTTCTGCCTGTACATTAGCTCCATCTTTCCACCGTCAGCTTCCTATTGGGCGGTTCCGAACTCCCTTGTATTGCACCCACCTCAAGTCAATCGCCATTCCCCATCACCGCTTCTGGGTGTATTTTCACCGTCACCTATATCCGCCGTGATGGACCCAAGGACCTGGGTGAGAAGTCACATCCGCGCATGTAGTTCCAATCTCTGGAATCGTCCGGCGGGGATATCAGAATTCTCTTTCTCAAAAGAGGGTCAACTCGAGGCCGCGTTTCGGAGTTTTGTTGGATTGGCTTTGACTTTTATGAGCGAATCTTCAATCAGCGATGGTCTGGTGATCCAAACATACCAATGCGGCGTACTCAACGGGTAACAGATCGATGATCGATGATCGATCACTCAACGGCCCCGGCCCGCTCCTTGGCGTGATTCCGCCGGTCTAACAGCTACAACTTGTAGATCTCGGTGCGGATCTCAAAGTCGCCCCACCCCGCCCGTAGGTGCGTTCTTGCCAGAAGTTCGAGTCTCTGTTCGCTCAGCGACACCCTTGTTACTATCGATCCGGTTCTCGCTAGGTGGAGATATGGGCTCCACGTGGTGCCCTCTTTGGTAACTTGTGTGCGGGGATCTCGACATAATTTTCGTGCGTATTCTAAAGCCACCTCCCCAATCACTGGGGGTATGACCTTTGAGGATTTGGTCAGAAAATGACCTACGAGCTTTGTTCCCATCGCCATCTTTTTTACAGGGAAAAAAAAAGCACAACCCTCGCCATCTCTCTCGCCCTCGCCAATTTTGAAGTCCACGCTCACTGTAAATCCTCATTAGAAATCAGCCTCTGGGGTGAAAAGGAGGTTATCAAGGTGACGAGTGTTTCGAGGTCGTTGACTCGTTCTTGCTCACTGGCGGGCATCAGCAAAACTCCCGGCCACTTGTTAGCGCTCGCTTTTTTTCACCGATTTCCCCTACCAAAAAGCGGACACTTGACTTCCGGGAGTGCACTTCTGTGCACTTCCCGTCACTTATCGGTACTTCTGACACTTTGGAAGTGATCGAAGTATTCCTTGATGGGCATGGTTCCCGTTAGTTTGCGGGTTACAGGAAACGAAAGGTAGGACATTGGAAGTAACCCGCGTGTCTTTTACGGGTGTTCACTACGTTCCCAGATAATTAACCCCTCGAAGTTGGCCGCCATTTGCAGACTTTGGTTGCCGTG
>Ga0307515_10009968_pt1 | contig 18293 bp, 19 predicted proteins | sample 17_EM_MG_FD_194513 | JGI IMG/M metagenome (GOLD analysis project Ga0307515, IMG submission 194513) | Populus trichocarpa ectomycorrhiza microbial communities from riparian zone in the Pacific Northwest, United States - 17_EM | ecosystem: Host-associated > Plants > Roots > Unclassified | place... | reverse complement strand
ATGCCAGAGACTACGTGGCTGTGCATTGAGCTTTGTGACCCTGTGTCACCTATCACTCCCTCACCCCGCCTGGCTTTCGGTCTCAAGGACCAACGGCAGGTATACACTCTCCAGGCAGTAATATACCTTGGTGGGGTACATTTTACTGCACGACTTCTCGACCAATCATCCATGTGGTGGAAGTATGATGATATGTGGAGGTTTGGTGTGCCGCGCACTGACCATGTCGAAGATGAGGTGGACCTTCTCGAAAACGATGACCGACGGGCGGTGTTTTTGGTCTATTGCCGAGTCGATTGCTGGGGCTGATTCACTCGCTGGTCCATGCCAGAAACAAAGGGCTTGGTGGATTATTCTCTCCGGTTTTCCAACTTCCTGTGCCTCTTCCAGCTGTCCTTCCAATGGCCACTCTTAGTGTATTGATTTTTGTTATTACAACCCCGTATCATATCTTCCTGTATCTAAATCAGCTAACGCGCGTGTTTCGCAGACTAAGGATCGTGTTCCAAAATTTCTACCGCCTTGACCGTCGAGCGCGTTGTTTTTGGCGGGGCCAAACAGACGTAAACAAAAACGCGATCAATGGCTCAGTTGCCGGTCACCATGACCTTCATGTAAAATTTGACCGACCCCGATTTTCGATCAAGACCAAATTCGATTCTCTCGGCTTTGGTGAAAACCTCAGGCTCCTCGACAGAAAATGAATCCAGTCGAATACGGAAATAATTACGCACGACAGTGTACATATCTCTACACCAAAGTTAACCAAGTCAGGGACAGCGAAATCTGAGCAAGAGTCTCTCCATCTAATCCTATAACATATACATCCGATAAAAAAACGGTGGTCCCGGTAACGATCACGAAACGAAAACAAGTGAGAAACTGCAGGCTGCTACGTACTCAAAACCGTAAGTTACAAGGAGATGGGGAAGGGGGTGTGGCGCGTCGGATGTATGTACACGATCCATGCATGAGAATGTTCCGTAAACGAGGGATGAGGAATGAAAGGATGCGATGTGTTTGGGATATGCAGGGGAAGGGGAAGGTGGACCAGATCTATGGGAAGGAACGGTCGTCGCAATCTTCGTCGGCCAATGGATTAAGTGAGAAGACAGAGAGAGAAAAAGTCCCAGAGTGAATCGAGGAGCAGTTATGGATAACAACCGGACGGCATAGAGGCGAAAAGGGAGAGAGAAAAGAAACAGACGGTCGTTGGATGGAAGGTCGAGCGAGTGCATCTCATATCGGACTTGGCCGTATACCCCACCTCGCAACCCTTTCCTCAATCCTCGCTTCTTGGTCGAGTCTCAAACCCGTACTCCCCGCATTATTCCCAGCGAGCAACAAATTCGCCCACCACCCCCACCTTCTCCCATCATCGCTATCCTCATCCGGACTTTGACTTCCGGGACGGGTGTTGGGGGGTGTTTGGCTACCGGACTTCCTTCGTTTCCGTCTCCTTTCCCGGTTAAACTGTTCATCAGGCCCACCGGGTTTAGAGTTCGCATATGATTCTGGTAACGCAGCAAAGCTCACCCGATTGGGTGTGCTTCGTCCGCTACCGTTACTTGATCCTCCAGACCCCCCACCACCGAAGAAACTTGGGATGTTAAGCAGCGAAGGCGAGGGAGATAGGCCGGGAGAATTCTTGGTGGGAGATAAGGTGGGAGATCGAAGTGAAGCTGGTCGTAAGGAGGATTGTCGGGGAGGAGAGGGTGGTCTCGTTGACGAGGAGTGCTTGTTTTTGGTCAAAAGCCTCGTAACAGATGCTGTGGCGTGGGAAGTACTGGTTTCTGGCAATGCAGGAGGAGCCAACAGTAGCGGTGGAGGACGCAACCTCGAACCAGAAGTAGAACTCGACACTATCAAACCAAGTGAGAATCCCAGGAGGTATCAGAAACGAGGTCACACGCACACGACCGCGAAGCCGAGAGCTGCCTCTCTCGCTCAATAGCTAGCGCCTGGTCATCCATGAAGATCTTCCTCAATGATGTCACGGCAAAGTTCGTCTGTGTATCGCTTTCCGAAGAACTATTGGTGGAAGACTGCTCCTCGATCGGTGGGGTCAGTGGTTTTGATGAAAGGATCGGCGAGCTCGACTGAGGATCCGGCCGGATCGTCCTGAGAGGGGTCAAAGATCTCCCCCTTGACAGCTTCGGCGTAGTGGACATGTTCGAGCCTTCCGAGCGCGTGGGGCTGGTTTTGTTCCACCTAATGCCCTCTGGCCTTATCGGCGAAGTGGTAGAACCAAAGGATGGACTTTGTGTGACCTTGCTGGATCCACGTTGCGGTGTCACATATGACGAAAGAATATCATACGCCCTGACCGCGGGGGGCAGCTCTGGAGTGCGAGTCCCCGCACCACTACTAAAACTCGTCCGCCTTGACGAAGCAGGTGATGGGAAAGGAGAGGACGCCGTGGGTTGGAACAAATGAGGTTGAGCCAGCTGTGGTGGTGACCTGATGCCGAGCGTTGGGGGCAGTTTGATCGCATCCGGGTCGATATCGTTAGATCCAATATATACCGTCAAGGCCCGTGGTGGGGGGGAAACGAAGTGACTACGGCCATGGGTAGAGTAGTTGAGTTGGCCTTCCGAGGTCGGGCTGGCAACAGTCAGCGTAGGCGAATCGCGGCCTCGCCGGCGCTCCGCCAGTGTTGGCGGTAACGCGGACGAGGTGGGCAAACTCTGGCTGATGGGGCTGGTAGCGTCCGGACTTGGTGGTTCAACAGAGATTCGCGAATCCTGCCCACGACTCGGGCTAGGACCATCTTCCGTCTCAGTCCGCTCACCAAAAAAGCTATCGACCCGCTTCCCGATCTCCTCCAGGTCGTCGATCCAATTCTTCTGCATATCCTTGCTCTTCATAATCCGCCTCGATAACCCAGTAGCGCTCTCTTCCAGATTATCATCTACGGGCGAGTCCGTGGACAAGACAGCGGTCATGGAAGACTTTGTGGCGAGGGAGGACTGTAAGAGGGTGTTGGAGATTTCGAGTGCGTGCACGCTGCGAGCCAACAAAGAATCGAGATAGGTGTCGCTACTGGTCGCCGCGTGCCGTAAGGTCGGGCTCCTTGCGTAAAGCCTTGGCCTGTGAGATGTTAAAGACGGGGATGGAGAGTGATACTGTTGAGGGAACCTTCGGGTCTTCCGCGGTGAAGACTGGAAGGGGGACACATAGATCTGCGGCGAGGTCTGTCGCCGTGTATGTACAGGAACTTCCTGGTCCGACTCGTCAGCGTCTGCCTCTTCAGAAGATTCTGGGTAATCTGGGGGTTTGTCGACAAAGGGTGGGTCTCGGTCGAAACGGTCCCAGGCGGCGTTGGTTTGAGGCGGCGATGAGTAAAGGGGTAATTGGGGAGGGATGGAGTCAGTTGAGAGCCTGAGGGATTTTCGCCCTGGGTGTCTATGGTCAGTCATCTTTATAGAGGAGTCCCTGACTCCCGTTTGGGAGAGAAGCACCAGGATACTAGTGGCGAGTCAAAGTCAAGTCCACGCGGTGTGCGGAGGTGATTGCCGGTGAACATCGATACTTGAGAGATGACGCACTCAAAGGCTGCCAGTCATATGGAAACCACATATACATAAGATAAGATCCTACTAGAGAGAGGCTTGATAGACTAAGAATACAGCATGCGAGACATACCCAAAAGCGCTAAAGGAGATAGACAATTATGTAGAAAAGTATCAGTGCCCCCAAAAAACTCGCGGGCACGAGGGTAACAAAGAACCTCCAAATGCTCGGCCCACCGCACGTAACGTTTATCGAAGGCACCATCGCACCAGCCGCGGGCACAGGCACAGGCGTGGTATTTCGAGATTCCAGCTCCAGCTGACGAGCGACATCCTTCCTCTGATAATCGACCAGTCGATCCACAGCTTCCGGATCTCTTCCCAAAACCACCCATCGCTGGCTCTCCTCCTCCTTGATCTTCCTCGGCTTGTACACCGTGCCGGCATACAGTCCATGTCTTCCCGCTTCTTCCTGGACCTCCACGATATCGGTTCTGGGAGCGGTGAAGATGCTGGCGAGAGGCGTGGTCAATCGTACACTTCGGGCGAACGTGCGCAATGAACTCGTGGGCCCGATCTTTGAAGTACGCTGTTGGGGCGTGGGTGGTGATCCGACGAAATCGTTCTCAGTGTAAAACGACTCGTCCTCCGTTTTGCAATATTCTTCGCTCATGACGGTCGGGGCCGGGGAGAGGGTACGTTCGCGTTTGGCACTCCTAGAACGTGAAGGTAGATTCCAATTACTTGGTCCTGGACGCGTCGAAGGTGATGGCAGTGGTGGTGTCTGCTGTTCTCGGGGATTCGAGTTAAGGCGCGCTGAGCGTCGCGGGGAGGGTGTGGCGGTCTCCGTGTTGTTATTGCTCGTGTCGTCGTCGTCGGGACATATATATCTGCCGTTTACTCTTCGGTGTCCAGCCATCAGGGTCCCACAGCTATGACACTGAGGTCTTTTCCTGGCTGAAGGCGGCGTTCCCGACATTGTGGTGGTAGTGGGTCGTGGTTTCGGTAGAAACGAGTCAGTGTACGTGATAGATGTAGAAAGGTTTTGTGGTGTTCTGTCCAGCAGGCTGAGAAAAGGAATGTCGTTTTGGGTTTGAGCACCTCTAGTCACTCACAAGCGTCGTTTATATACCCAAAATCGTGGGATCTATTGGACCACGGTTTTGAAGGAACAAAGACAGAGAGGTCTGATGTGGCCGTGGCCGTGTGTCCAGGGATCCAAAAGCAGTTGACCCACGGAGGGACGAGGCGGATGTAAACAAAGCCAACCAGCGGCTCGCGCTCATTTCCCCTCATCTCGAATCAGCTTCGATTGGCCAGGGCCACCCACGTGACCGTTTCACGCTCTCTCTCTCCCAACTCGTCGAGACAATGCAGCTCAAGGCCACCAGGTCGTGCAGAAGCGCACAAGGCATGTTTAAGCTCGATTCGGTATCAATTTCTGATGATTTGGTGTGGAAAGCACAGTGTAAAAAGTACAACATTCGATGGGCAACTGGGCACAGCAGGCAGTAAAAATGTACGAGATGTAGTTATTGAGTACAGATGGGGATTTTGGTTATGGTCGTATGGCAAAGCTACAAAATGGATCGCAGGAGGCTCAAAGGGTATCAGGCGTTGGGGGCCATAGAAAAATGAAACGAATCCAAAGAGAAAAGACACAGCATAGGGTGAACAGAGGAACAACATACAGCAGAACGCAAGCGAGATCAAGCATACAGATATGGACAATGAGGGAGCGAGGTCGACACGGCCGTGGCGGTTCATCGCCTGGCCGCGGTCCATGGCGAAGACTTGAACCACTGGAGGAGCTGCCAACCAGTAGCAGAGGACTTGGTGAAACTCTCCATAGTGGTATGAGAATCGACCATGGGGACTTCGATAGTAGGAGAGAAGGGGTTTTGAGGGGAATAAGAAGACGACCTGGAGTTGAATCCTGTGTAGAGGTCCACGGCAGCATGAGGGCGAACCAACTTGACTGAAGGTTCCTCCGGGGGTGTGACCACAGAAGAGGTCGAGGATGAAGAAGAGGCGGAGCTAGAGAGCGGCGGTGGCGAAGGGTAGACATACGAGTCCTCGAGCTCGGACTTGTAGTACGACTCTTCGGGCTCGAAGTCGGATTCGGACTCACGGTCGCTCTCATCGTCCTCTTCAACGATGAACTTGGCCCTCTTCCGCTGAGGTAAATCTCCAGTGTCGGGTGAACGCGAGCGGGGAGTTTTAGACTTGGGAGGAGTAGAGTGTGATTTTGGACGCGTGAGGTACGCGAGTTCGGTTGAGTACGCAGCGAGGATCTCGAGGCGAAGTTGCCTCAACTCTTCCTGGGTAAAGGACAGCCTCATGTCAAGAATTTCGAACATCTGCATTTCAATCTTTCCAATGTCTCGGCGACCGAAGGTGCTGGTGATATCCGCCCATTCACCATTATGGTGGGGAGAATCGAGGGTATACTAAAGTGGCAAGCACAAATGATAAAAGGAAGATCAGTTATCGCGGATAATCGCGAAAGGACGCGAAATGTGGCGAACCTTTGTGGCGAGGATCAACGCGCCCAAAAACAACCTGTGCAGGATCCAGTCCAAAGGGGGAGCATCCAGGTGAAGCTTCGCCCTCCTCAAGTAAAGTAACGCGACCAGGACCGTAGAAGTACGCGTTCGACTCCTGCGGATAACATTCGCGACGAACTGAGTGAAGCCACAATATTTGCTGTGCATCTTATCGGAAAGGGAAAGAAGACTCGAGCGCTTTATTTCGGTAGGACCGAGGTTGAGAGCGTGGGCGGCCACGTCGGTGGTCGTGTAGACGATGTAGTCTGTGATGCAGGCGTTAGATGAATGTACAAGCGAGGGGCATCGCGCAGTTCGAGTAACCAGAAAACAAACTCACCAATAACGCAACGATTCTGAGCATCAAGCTCGAAGAAATCCAACAGTTCTTGTGGGTGGTTACTAGGGTCGATTAGAGAGGCGGGGTGGAAGCGAGACATTGTTTGAGAGGGGTGGGAGGTGAAGGGGAGGGGAGAGGGAGAGTTCAACTTGAGCGCTAGCGCGATTGTGGCGTTGAGATGTTGAGCTGCGGCGTGGCCGGAAAGACGCGCGTTTTAGTTTCCGTTAGCGTGGTTTGGTCCGAGATGACAAGGTCCGAGTGTATGAGGAATCCGCAATCCAGGGATGACTCAAGACCAGTTGCGAGGGAGGATGGAGGGAGACCAAAGGTGACAGCCGGAGACAACGGGGAGAAAAGAAAGTCGGAGCGGAGGAAGGGGACAGCTGGGTTATATAGACAAAGACAACAAAGCCCTGCCAAATCCGAAAGAGAAACCAAGCTCGATCGAGTGGCCTGGCTGATAGTATCAGTCAAATCAAAGACCATGGCGTGGACTTACAGGGCCCGCTGCGGCAAATGGGCCAACGTCACAGCGAACAAAGCCATGACCATGGGACACAAAAGATCTCGAAAGGACAGATATCGCAATTCGTCCTTTGACGGGGATTTTCAAAAAGAAAGAAAAAAGAAAAAAAATCGTATAAGGTCCTGAGGGATTCGATTGGCCGTGGGCGGCCAGAATGGGGATCGTCCGGTTTTTCACAAGGGACGTTTAGGGATTAGGACACGTCCGGGATGGTGGACGAGTGTGTCTAATCCGGTTCCGCGTCTCGGGATTGAAACAAGCCGTGGAAAGTGAGAGCGGAACTAAACACAAGGAACGTTGTTTGAGCATGCCCCCATAGCGCCAAAAGGTTGGGGACCGAGCATAGGCCTCGCAAAGGGTGTCCCCGTGGTCTACCTTGGAAATGAAAGAAACCTCTTAAGGGTCCTACTCGGATACCCCCATCCGGGCCAGTGCGGTTCCACACCTGAGGAGAGAATATTCAGCAAAAATCCAACTATTTCCACGTCATACACGTACGTCCCCGGTAACTTACCCAGTGTCTTACTTGTCTCCTTCCGCTCTAAACCAAAACCACACAAATGTTCGTCCGAGCGTGGTAGGCCCTTTTGTTGTTCGTTTGTCGTGACGGTTTGAGACACTCGGGTGATTTGACGGAGGGTGAATTTCCTAATCGGGCTAATCTGGTTTTCACAATTCGCCGGTAGTATTGTTCCTCGGGGGGGTGTTGTGTTGTGAGATTGGGGTGGGATTAAGTAATTGAACCCCGCCGGCCCATCTCCCGGCTTAACGAGTGTGGCCCAGGGGAGGCGGTCAGAGAGGGACGAGGCGGAGCACCGGAAATTTGCTTTGCCGAGGTGCATCTAGAATCGATGCGAGCAACCAAGAAACACGAGTCTATCTGATTTCGCCCCCTTCACCTTCTCCTCCCTCCCATATGTCCTCACAGCGAACAATAAATAAAGCTTGAACATGGGCCACTCTACAGGTGCATCTGGCGAGACAAAAACGATAAGTTACCGTATGTAGGCAATCAGCAGACAAACTCAAGATTCGAGATACGATCTTGCACAGCGAGTGTGGAGACTTGTGACGTGCTCTTGACCTTGGATCCTCCGGCGATCAAGGGTGTAATGGACGTAACAATGGGGATTCAAGGGCGTCCAAGGTCTCAAAGTGTCGTTGGCCCTTCCGCACCTCACTAGTCCCCCCCGGTCAACAAAAGGGCCACCAGACCTAAGTCCAAAGACGCCGGGTAGGAGATCACAAGCCTTGATATTTGAAATGAGATAGCTTGTAAGTTATACTTATAGAGTCATCGAAAGCGGCGGAATACATTCATGCAGAACAATACGACGAAAGCAAGACGAGTACCAAAATCCCATATCCCCGCACACGTGCTGATCAGTCATCTGGCATCTTTGCCAGGACGTAAAACATCGCGAAGGCTCCCGCGACCATGGCGACCAAGATACTCATCCAGCTCGTGCCAGTGTGGGGAGGCGGAGCGTCAGCTGTGGGGGCGCGCAGGGCCAGTGGCGGCGGGGGGTTGTTCGCCATGGAGGGTGGGCGGTATCCTGATGTTCTTCGAGATTCCCTCTGTCGTTCTTCCTCTTGTTCACTGAGCACGAGTCGCTGAAGGTGCTCAACCGCGCCTTCGTCAGTTCCCAGAATCACCTCCCAGTCCCTATCTCTCCCTCTCTCTCTCCCAATCCTACTGCTCCCAGCGTTCCCGTTCCCATTCATCATTCTCCCGGAACTCCCCTCCTCCTCCTCGAAGAATCCGCTATCCTCCTCCTCATACTCCTCCTTTATCCGTGGTAGGTTGGTTTCCACTGGAACGGGCACAACACGCGATCTGGGTATGACACGCGCATATAGCCCATGATCCTTTGCTTCCTGCATCACCTGTTGGACACGGTCCGATGGAATCCGGTACAGGCTGGCCAATGGCCAATCGTCCCCCGCGGCGGAGACGACGCTCATCCCCCTATCCTGTTCCGTCTGCCGTCGCTTGCCAAGGTCGCGCGCGGTCGAGTGTCGGTGAGGGGTAGGAACGGGTGTACGATGGGGTGTAGAGAACATTCGGGGTTGTAGTGATGGTTGGCGCGTAGAGAGCCTCGGAATCTCTCCTTGGTATTCGACCTCGTCGTCGTCGTCTTCAATAATTTCGATATCGTCATCATCCTCGACTTCCAGGATCCCAGGCGTACCCTGTCGGCTCACGCTCCCCGTGTTAACCCAGGTCCATACCTGGGAATCCAGCGTTCCGGGCATAATCCTCGAATATCTATGTCCGTTGACGAACACCTGATCGCCCTTCTCGTCCAACTCTATCGTCATGCCTCGCTGAATCGGGGAGGTCACCCTCCGCGGAACCGTCCCTTGTCGTGGAAAAGGCGTGGGCGCGAAGCGTGAAGTCGACGGAAGGGGAAAGCTCGTTGGACAAATGAACGTCCCGTCTGGCCCTCGTTTGTGACCTTTCATAGGGGACTGACACGAATGACATTGGTGTTTCTTCCTGGATGACATATTCCGAACTGTCGCGTGCGTGCGTGCCGGTGTGTGGGTACCCTCCTCTTCAGACAGATATGGGGGGTTTCTCGATAAGCGATACAGCTTTCGTGGGTTGTTCGGCTGTTTGGAAATGCCCGTCAGGTGAGGACTAATATCGCAAAAGGGAGGGAACCCCAAAAAATAAAAGCTGGGCTTTTCACATACGTGGCGAATTTAATGCCCGCGTTTCAATTTTTTTCAGACAGAGAGCGGGAAGAGGTACGGCGGGATGTGATAGTGGTACACTGTCAAGGGGGAATGGCAAAGGCCGAAATGCGGACGTGTGATGAACATGTTGTTCCGGCGTGTACGAAATTTCCGGTGAGTAGGATTTCGACGAGCTCTGCCATCATCTTGTCATAACTTTTCGCGTTTCGGTTCATGTCCTGGGGTAGAAACGTCCTCAAGGCAACGCCTGCTCATTTCAGAAAATCGACTCGGCACTCCGACATTGTTCTTCCCGAAAAGGCCTGATCCTGCACAGCCACCCTTTCACACAACACGCACCCCTGCGCTTCAAGTCGAATATTTCCATACTCGCGAGCCCAGGTAGGGGCCACCGGTGGCCTCCTCGTCGATCTTACGGATGCTTGGGACATATGTACACCTTGGAACAGCCATGGAGCTGCAGTCGTCAGGGCTTTTTGCACGTCGCCGGCGTTGAGGAGGGGATCATGATAGGATGCATGAGGCAACGGTGATATGAATGCGCTTGGAAAATCGTAGGCCGTCTAAATAAATTGCGAAAATGCCAAATGAATATACAAATACAATGGATAAAAATGTGTTTCCCAAGCAATAGGAAGGGGGAGGATGATGGGTGAAAATATTCGAGGTCAATGGGTCAAGGTCGTCCGGGAATAGAGAGGGAAGAAAGGAACGCGAACACGGCCATAAACAAGGTCATCGTTGCCGATTAATTAGAGTACCATCAGCCCCTGCCCTCACTGACACTTCCAGCGCCACCGTTCCCCACCCTGGTAGTCCGCACAGCAGACTGATCACCCCCCACAAAACCAACCTTCTTCCTCGCGCCGACGTTAGATGCAGAAGAGTTCATGCCGGAGGATGTGCTCTTCGCGATACGGATCGGCTTCTGAGGTGCAGCCAACCTCTGTCTCGGCGGCGGCATGGTCTTGGATTCCGAACTCGACGTCTTGCGCAAGGAAGTGGAAGAGATCTTCTGTTTCTTGCTCAAACCAGGATCGCCGTGAGCGCCCATCTCCACATCGGGCGCGTCCTTCATCTCCTTCTCGCCCTTCCGAGCGTCATCGGAATCCGACACTAGGATGGGGATAGGCATAGAGATTGGGACGCTCTCGGCACCCTTCGCGACGGGACGCACACCCATTCTAGTCGGTCCAGAGCCGCCAACGTTCTTTTTCCTTGCAACCGGGTGCAGTCCTTGCGATTTTCTGCTCCCCCTCGATCGGGAGCTAGCGCCACCACTCGAAGAACTAGTGACAGCCAAGCTTTGGATCGGTGGTCTATTCCTCGTGCTCGTCGCGTGGGTTCTGGGGAACAGTCGCTTCCCGCGGATATTCCCCGGTACAGCAAGAGTGGGGTCGACGTCCGGGATGGGGAAGGGGACCTCTGAGGAAGTACCCACTGCGTATGTGATGGGAGAAGGGAATCCAGGAGACGAGGGTGTCTCAATCTCTTCCCTCTCGGATCCGTCTCCCGTCATTAGTGAGTCGCCTCCTCCGAGAGTCGAAAGAGTGGTAGACTCGCTCCGCACGCTAGAACCACTCGGGATTGCGCTCATTTGAGGAGCGAGATGGGGAGGGAGAGGTCGGGGAGGAGAGGCGGCATAGACCTTGAGCCTTGCATCTTGTGCGCCCCTCCTTGGGTTCAACGTAGCAACAGAGCTGATAGGTTTGACTGTCAGGTTGGATTTCGTCCTTTTTCCACGACGCCGAAGGGGGAGAGGTGTTTGGAAACTAAAACTGTTCTCCCGCTCAGAACCCGAGGCATCTTCCATCTCCGCATCTCTGTCCTCAGCCATACCAGTGAGCTTGGCCCTGGGTGTGGTGAAAGTCATGTCACCAGGGTAGCCTTCGTCCTCACTCCCGTCCTCGTCCATCTCTTCATCAGCATCCGCAGCGTTCTCCTCGCCTGACTTCTCATCAATGATCATACCGTCTTCCTCCTCCCAATCTCCGTGCATCTCTTCTCCACCCTCTAACGCCATCCACTTCCTCTTCTTTTTGTTGTCTTTCATTTTTTCTTCAAGCTGAACCCCATGCGTAGGAAATTCGTCGCTCGAGCGTACAACGGAGTTGGGGTTCACGAACTCACGTGACGACAGGAGCGACCTGTGAAAACCCGGCCGGGTCTCGTCATCGCCCGGTTCATTACCGAAGTTCTGTCCAGAACCAGACATGTTGTCAATATCGATGACGTCGGAGGGGCGTTTTGGTACGGGTGCGACGATCCGGAAACCGAGTGGGGGAATCGGGTCCAGTACAGGCGACAACGGGTAGGCAGCTGGGAAGTCCGGGTACGTCCTCCGTTCGTCTGGACTGCGCGTATTGAGGCACAGCCCAGGCGCGAGGGAAGGGACAGGCATTTGAGGTGCCCGGACTTGGGAATGGTCTTCCTCCTCATAGGCAGGAGGAGGTGGGTACCAAATCTGTTGGGCGCCAAACCCATCCACCGGGTCTTGAGCGTTACCTGTGGAGACACTGGAACGCTGACGGATATGTGCCTGTGGTCGCTGTTTTAACCTAGACTGCGGGCGAGACTCGTCGGAACTGACACTCTGTAGATCTTCGTCTGCCGTGGATGAGCTCCACGGAAAGGTGAAGGTAAGCCCTTTGTACCATGCGTAAACGATTTGGACGGGCCAAGAAATGAGGACGGCCAGGAAGTCGCCGAAAAGGTGGATGGTCTCGAGCAATGTGTCGAGGGTCTGCGTGTGGGGCTTGATCAAGGGTCGGATTACGTGAAGATAGACCGGTTCGGCACCCTATCAACAAAAAACGTGTTCAGAATGCAACGTTCCACGGTCAAGCTGGATTGAGGTCGATGGCTCAAACTCGCCTAGGGCAAGACGCGATCGACCCAAACCAGGATGGAAATGGATCTACTCACACGAGCTCGAGTGAAGACAAAGAAGAGGAGGAAGACGGATTTGATCTCGTCGTAGAAGGGGAAATAGATTATGAGCGGGTCTACCGTGCTTTCGTATGTCGCTACGCAACACTGTCCGGAGAGGGAATCGGGGACGGTCAGGACGCGCCAGCGGAAGCGAAGCATGTGAGGAAGGATGAAGACATACCCAGACGGTCCAGATGGTCATGATGCCCTTCATATCACGCTTGCGCTGGGTCATCGCCCTGAGGCTGGGTTGACCACCGCTGCGTGCGGAGGGAACGGGGATCTTGAGAACCTTGTAGGTGTCGTAGATGTTGAGGAACAGGTAGGTGAGACGGAGGATTGGGACTATGGGTCCCATCTCGCCGGGCTAACCACGGTCGTGCCACCCAGAAAAGTCCTCTGTATGCGTGTAGAAACCGAGCCGGAAAGCAGAGAGGGGATGTATGAAGATGGTGGTCGTTGGAAGAGGAGAGAAAAAAGATGGTGGATGAGAAGCAGTATTTAGATGAAATGCGGCACACACGAGGCGCGTGTGGTTCAGTTCGCCGTCACCGCGACTCAGCGCGACTCCCGGCTTATCCTCACCCTTCACCATGCCAAAGATCCGCACCTCGAGGACCAAACGACCTCCAGAGGGTTTCGAGGATGTTGAGAGTGTCAGTCTCTGTCGCACGCGACTCGTGTTCTTGGGGGCTGACACTAAACTACAAGTACAGATTCTCGAAGACTATGCAAAGAAGATGCGAGATGCGGAGAATGAGTCCCACGAGGGAAAACGCAGGACTGAGTCGCTGTGGCCCATAATGCGCATTTCTCATGCCCGCTCGCGATACATCTATGACTTGTACTACAAGCGTGAGGCCATTTCGAGGGAGCTCTATGACTGGCTCTTAAAAGAAGGGTACGCTGATGCGAAGTGAGCGCCCCACCCTTCGTAAATCTGGGCTGACGTCGGCTCACCTTCGCGAGCAGTCTCATCGCCAAGTGGAAGAAGACAGGATACGAAAAATTGTGTTGCCTTCGGTGCATCCAAACAAGGGTGAGTGCGAGACCCTAGCGGACCGGTGACCCTTCTCGCGGCTCATTCTTGGGTTTAGGATATGAATTACCAAGGATCTACCTGTATTTGTCGAGTTCCCAAGGGCCAGTTGAGATCCGGGACAGTGGTCGAGTGTACTCACTGTGGTGAGCGCTTATTGCCATTATCTGAGAGAGGGGCCGCGCTGATTCTTATGTGAAACTCAGGCTGTCGGGGGTGCTCCTCCGACTCGTAAAGCAAGCGAGCGGGTATCAGTGGAGGTATGATACAATTGTTAGTAGTTACTGCTTGGCGATGTCATGAAGTGTATCACGTTCTCATCCCTTACCTACATCGTCGGTACCTGACCCGAAATGGGAAAAACCCGGCGCTCGAGCGTGGACGCGAACCTATAATAGCCTGATGGTCCGTGGAGGCCCTTTGGCGACTCCCCCACCCTCTTGTCCCGCAACTTCATCATGGGTGCTTTCGCAGACGAAATAATCCACCTGGGCAGCCAGCTTGTGTCCAGAGCAGCCAAAGAACAGGTGTGCCTTGTCTCATGTGCTCCCTATCCTTATGGCTGAGCATTGTTAGGGTGGGGTTCTGTCCGGAGACAATCCCTCGACGTATCTGCCCACGAATCCCATGCGATTATGGATTATCCAACTATGTGCGTGTTTTGCACCACCCTTTGTACATCTCAAGTCACTTATCGATTCATTCGTTCCCAGTGATTATCGTCGGCATGACACAGCTCCTTGCTTTCCCTCTTGGCATGATCAGACAACCCCGGGTCATCGCAGAGGTTATCGCTGGAATCATTCTCGGTCCCACAGGTCTGTCGTCGTTTCCTTTCTCTGACAAACCTTTCTAATCGTTATCTTTTTGTTAGTCATGGGTCGCATTCCCAACTTCACCAACACGATCTTCCCACCAGATTCCATTCCCCTTCTCGTCCTTACCAGCAACATCGGTATCACACTGTTCTTGTTCCTTGTTGGCCTCGAGGTCGATGTCCGTCTTATGAAACGGAACAGCAAATCTGCCGCCCTTGTTTCGGTCATGGGACTCGTTGTACCACTTGGCCTTGGAGCCGCGATCGCCGTGCCGCTCTATCACACTTTCATCCCTGACACGGTCAACTTTGGCTACTTTATCCTCTTCGTTGCTGTTGCCGTCGGAATCACCGCTTTCCCAGTGCTTTGCCGCATTCTCACCGAGTTGAAGTTGTTGGACACCGCTGTCGGTCTTGTCGTTCTCGCTGCTGGTGTCGGCAACGACGTCATCGGTTGGGTTCTCCTCGCCTTGACCGTCGCCTTGGTAAATGCTTCCGGTGGTCTTACGGCTCTCTATGTTCTCTTGGTTGGAATTGGTTATGTTATTTTCATGTTCTGGCCTGTCAGGTGGGCCTTCCGATTTTTACTCAAGAAATCTGGAAGCTTGTCCACCGGCCAACCTACGACTTTGGTCATGACTGTCACGCTTTTAATGGTTTTCATTTCCGCCTTCCTCACTGACATCATCGGCATTCACGCCATCTTTGGTGGGTCTCCGACGATTCTACGCTCTGTCTTAGAGTGACCTGATCCATTTTTTCGGGACTTTAGGCGGGTTTGTCGCTGGTTTGATCATTCCTCACGACAATGGTTTTGCGATCTCGTTGGTAGAGAAGTTCGAGGATCTCGTTTCCATTCTTCTCCTTCCGTTGGTACGTCACGAATTCTATTCGATCGTTGTTCATTTCCAATGAATAACACCGTGCGGTGCGGCTGACTTGCCTTTTCCAGTACTTCACCCTTTCCGGTCTCAGGACAAATTTGGGCCTCTTGAATAATGGCATCACCTGGGGGTACACAATCCTGTTGTGTGTTGTTTCTTTCCTCGCCAAGTTCCTTCCTTGCGCCATCGCTGCCAAACTCTGTGGTTTCAACCTCCGCGAATCTGGCGCCATCGGTGCCCTCATGAGTTGCAAGGGGTACGTTTCCCATCTAGATGTATGCGAGGAGGTGGTTGCTGAGTCGGGGCCGGTTGCGATGTAGTCTCGTCGAACTCATTGTGTTGAACATTGGCCTCCAAGCTGGTGTCCTAGACACCCGAACTTTCTCTATGTTTGTGTTGCATGCTTTGGTCTTGACATTCATCGTGAGTTGCTGCAGTTATAGACGGTTTCCATACGACTAATATTCCCATATCCCAGACTACTCCTTTGACTATCCTGATCTACCCGTCAAAGCACCGTTCTCATGTCGGTGCTGGTCAGAAGGAGATTCGTGATCCCACCGATGTCGAAGACTGCCCGAGCAGCGGCCCCGACGAAGAGTTCAAGTCTCGCTTCGCCGTCGTGTTGGATAAGCTGGAGCAGCTTCCAGCAATCATGACCGTCACCCAGCTACTTGCAAACTCTTCCTCCCGGCCCATCCCAGCACTCTCCGAAACCAGCTCAGACGAAAAGGCGTCCATCCGAGAAGTCTCTTCCCTCCGCCCAGTTTCCATGGAAGCTCTGAGGTTGATCGAGTTGACCGAACGTACCTCGGCCGTCATGATGTCCGCCGAGGCCGATTATGTCCTCCAAACTGACCCTGTCATCTCTGTTTTCCGCACGTTCGGAGCCCTCAACCGTGTACCCGTTCGGGCCAGCATTTCCGTCGTCAACTATGACGAATTCTCCAATACCGTCGCAGGTCATGTCGACGACTCCTCTTCACAGATGCTTTTGGTTCCTTGGAAGGCTGCCGTGACCGATGATGCAGCTGGTTCCGCTGGATTTAACCCATTCGACAACTTGTTCAAGAGGACTGTCACGGCCGACCATTCTTCGGAAGTGGTCAACTCACATTATATCAGGAAGGTCTTCGCTGGAACCAAGGCGGACGTTTGCCTTATCATCGACCGTGGATTGTCCACCTCCGGAACCCCTAGTGATCAACATATCTTCCTACCCTTCTTCGGTGGTCCCGATGATAGGCTCGCTCTCTCCCTCGTGGTCCAGCTTTGTGCAGGGGATTCCGGCGTTACGGCCACGGTTGTGAGGATAAGGAAGACGGCCGGAGCCGAGACCGCGGACACAATCGAGGAGGTAAAGACGACCATTCACAACGTACGTGTTTCGCATCCAGACCGGACTGAAATGTTTATTGAAATCACATTTCCTAGACTGTATTCCCAGACACTGTTTACGGCCATCAATCTACCCAGACTCGCCTCGCGTCTGATACCGCAGATGACCTTGCTTGGGGTCGATACACCTCCAAAATCTCAGATACAACCCTTCGCGAGGCTGTCGGCCGGATCAAATTCAGCGAAGAGCGCTCCGATAAGCCCTTGCACTTTATTCAAACTTTCGCCTCCACCCTCCAATCGCAATCAGGGGGGTCGCGTTCGGGACGTTTGTTGATCGTCGCGGGAAGGTCGAGGAGGATGGCGACTGAGAGTCACACTGCGGAGTTGAAGGCGTTGTTGTCCGAGAATCATACCTCAATTGGAGGCGAAGCTACCAAGACCCTCGGAGAAGTTGGCACCGCAATTATCTCTGGAGATGCTGGAGAGGGTGTTTTGGTGGTCCAAGCTAGGTTCACCACTTAATCCTCCATTGCTTCCCATGAATTTGTTACCTCGCATTGGCTCCTCGGGAACCCGCGGTGCTCGATCGCTTTTCTGACCTTGTGTACGGTTCTGCTCTATCTTCTGTAATGAATACCCCGTGACCGTTTTTCGCTTCGTATCCCTTTTCCTACGACTGTCGATCACACGGTACAGTTTTGATGAATCTCATTGAATGCCAACATCTACTGCGTGAGGCCACCATGAATGCGGTCCCATAGCATGCACAAATGCGCTTTCTCAGACCTACAAGGGAGGTGCCGGCCCGCCCGTTCTATCAAGTCATGGAGCTGGACGACCGGCGCGATTCAATGCTGAATAGATCTCCCTAGTCTGATAGACAGTCATTCAACCACAGGGACGGTCAGCATCTTCTCTCCAAAAACGAAACATATCTGAGGTTGCTGGTAGGGCAAGAACAACCGCAAGCAACGAAGAGTAGTAGAAAATAAGGATACATGAGGATGACTCCACGCTCGGTCTTCTCGTTGGGCAACTAGCGGACGAGGTTGGGAGCGAGGAGATGCCTCAGAACTTGACGAGCAGCTTCTTCTTTTGCTATATCCAAGGTACCACCGGTCCCACAGCCGTACTCCATGCCGTCGACTATAAACGGAGGTCAGGTGGGGATACACAAGGTGGTTCGGTAACTGACGGAATGCGTTAATCGTCCAACTGAGGCAGGAGTCAGGACCCCCTCTGACGGGATCCCCCCAGCGCAACCGTCCGGCACCGCCGTTAGCTTGCAAGAGGTTGTTCAATTGCAATCGGTAATCTGAAAAGCAGCATAATCAGCGTTGATTCGTCATCAAAAACGGGGGCCAGCTGATCACTATTGGTGAGCGGCCCTCCAGATCCTGAGGCAACCCTCTGCCATCCAATGATTCCAACTAGCCAGAGTGTAAGCTTCTGGGCGACTCGTTGACCGGACAAACAAACCTCTGTCTTTATCCGCCCTGATGGGCGGCCCTATTGATCCTGAGGCAACCCCCTGCCATCCAATAATTCCCACTAGCCAGAGTGTGAGCTCCCGGGCGACCCATTGACAGTAAAAACGAACCTCGGTCTATATCCACTTTGATGGGCGGCCGCTTCTCCGAGAGCAAGATCGACA
>Ga0307515_10009967_pt1 | contig 18294 bp, 6 predicted proteins | sample 17_EM_MG_FD_194513 | JGI IMG/M metagenome (GOLD analysis project Ga0307515, IMG submission 194513) | Populus trichocarpa ectomycorrhiza microbial communities from riparian zone in the Pacific Northwest, United States - 17_EM | ecosystem: Host-associated > Plants > Roots > Unclassified | place... | reverse complement strand
TTCAAATATATTAATTATTGGGGGTATAGGCTTATAGGGCGGGATCTAGGCAATATCGTAGCGTTTATAAGGCTTTTTAGGCCTAAACTTCGGAGATCTGGCCTAAATCCTACCTAGTGCCTACTAGTGAAGCGCCTGCCACCTATAAAGAATTAAGTTAAAACGGGGGTAATTTCCGTAGTCTAAAAAGTATAAAGTCTTAATTTTACCTTAGGCTTAGCAGTATAGTAGAACGGCAGACGGCAATATACGGCATATTGCGGTAATATCGCGGCAATATGCTAATGTTGGTATGCTTTAATATGGTGCAATAGACGTAGTGTATATACAGTATCGCGTTCTACTATATTCTGCCATATTCTGCTATGTTCTACTATATTCTGCCATGTTCTGCCTATCGCCTTCTGCTATATTCTGCAGATATGGCAGAACGTGCTAGGTAACGCGCCTCTAGCACCGTTATATAGCTAGTATAGGCACACTCCACTGGAAATTTAAGTTTAATTAAAGTTGTTTGGTTTCCGAGGTGTTATAGTAAAGTTTAACCGCATCTGATATCCATTAACCTAACTGCGCCGTTTGTGACTCTGCGAAGCCATAATTGTGCGTATACTATGCTACACCCCTATAGAAGGAGTGGTTGGAGTAGCTGTTAGGTAGGATGCCGCCAGCGGCTAGGCGGGTTAATAGAATCTTACGCACTACTGGCGCCGAAAAAGCTTTATTATTAACGCTAAATAATAGATCTAATAGAGGCTGGGGGTTATAGTTAAATAACCGTATTATTGCGGCTATGGGGTATAGACAATCTCCTGGTATAGCGGCGATCTAAATATCAACGCTACTATGGGTTTTATCTATCTTACTCCGTTTTAAGTGGAAGACTATTAAATGGCTATTAGGGGCGATTCTAACGTTGCTGCGGAGGGCCTTTATAGTGCTAAAGTCCTTAGCTTTCCTATTTGGGTACGTGATTTCTCCTATACGTAGGAAACCTGTAAACGCTATCGTGAATGCCGTATCTACATTTATATCCGCCTTGTAGGGCCTAAGCGTAATAATCTTATCTAGGATATCCTTCGTAATCGGTAATTTAGTCTTTTTAGTAGATGGGAATAGTAATATAGCCCCCGCTAGGGCCCTCTTAATAGTATAGTCTTTAAAGGCAGTAATTAAGTAACCTAGATCTATATAACGAGATCGGATTATAAAGATATAATTAGAAAGGGTTTCTAGCTTAACCCTACCTATTAGAGGGGCGGCTGTACTAAACGCTTGTTAAGCAATCTATTCCCCTAAGTCTATCTTCTTAGCTAGATACGGTGATAAACTATTTAGGGCTAAAAAGGCCTCCTAGCTCTTAATAGCGGAGGAGTAGCCCTTTTTTATATTGGCTGCTAAGCCATACCATATAAGTAGCAAAAAGTAGTAAAACCCACTGATCTTGCTCTAGAAGGTCGGGGGAGGTTAATTAAATAACTCTAGGTTAACTGCAAGAGTTAGTAGCCACCTAAAGAGGTATTATTTTTTTGGCAAGAAGCCGTTATTTATTTACCACTTAGGGCATATTAATAATAATTTCTTGCGGTTAAATCGCGAGAGAACATTAGCAAGCCTATTTGGCGCTGGAGACCCATATGGTCATTATTTATCTGGCAAAAAGCCGTTATTTATTTGCCACTTGGGGCATATTAATAATAATTTCTCGCGGTTAAATTGCAAAAGAATATTAGCAAGCCCATTTGGCGCTGGAGACCCATATAGTTGTTATTTATCCGGCAAGAAGCCGTTATTTATTTACTACTCAGGGTATATTAATAATAATTTCTCGCGGTTAAATCGCGAAAGAGTATTAGCAAGCTTATTGTTAGCGCTAGAGACCTATATAGTCGTTATAGTAATATTATTTGTTATTAAGGGTATAAGTATCTCTTAGAGTAATTGGTTTCCAGAACCTTTTACAACATTATTTTGGATGCCGCTGTAAGCAACTATATTGTCTGTATGAATACAGAGAGACCTATGCCGCCATACTGATAACCACCTTTTAAATGCCTCTGCGATAGCATATATTTCTTTTAGGTTAATATAGTTATCCGCCTGGTCTAGTAGGGGGTAATAGCTAAAAGCCTAGGCCTAGGGCAGGGAAGCCACGTGATTAGGCTAATAGCTATTCTCTCCGCTAAAGTAGAAGCCTCTATAGCCTTTAAGCGATAAGGCGTTAGTAAATAAGTAAAACTATAGCCTCTCCTTGTTATTAAAAAACAGTATACTGTTACTTAATATAAGAACCTTAAGCTAGAGGTTAAGGTCTTCCTTAAGCTCTAGGGGGAGGCGCTGGTGCGTATATCTTAATAGCCTAATAGGCCATTTTATTATAAAGTTCTATAAGGAGTAAGAGTATAAGCGCCTAAGGCGGATAACTTTTGCATACTATGCTAGGCGGCCCGCTAGTTGTTGGGCTTGCTGTAATAATAGCTAGCCTATCTAGAGAGCTTCGGTTACCTAATTAATAGCTTTCTATTGCTTAACTGGTGAGAGTTTTATCTCTATTGCCGCGGTATTAATCGTGTAACCCAGTACTTTAGCCTCCGTACCTCCCTTAGTAATGGCAGCATAGTTAGATACTTGACCACAAATATAAAATCATTAAGGTAGTGCTTAATAGTAGAGTTGATTTGTTATGCTAGGATCTAGTAGAGGCCTTCAGCGAATAAGTTAAAGAGAAATGGGGCTGTTTGTAAGCCAAATGGTAGACAGCATTTAACGTATATAACTCCCTTCCAGATAAAGCTGAGTAGGTAACGCGACCGTATTAAGACGGGTACAATCCGGAAGGCATCTCTAATGTCTCGTTTAACTAGGTAGCAGCCCCTACTAGCTGTAATTATATATGCTAGTATAGTCTCTACCTGGGTATAGTGTAGTATTGCCTAGGCTGGGTTGATAGAGTTATTAACTAAGGATCCCTTAGGTGAGGAGAGGTCGTAAATACGGCGGAAGCCGCTATCTGCCTTAGGTACTAGGCCTAGGGGTAAGGTAACTACAGAGTTGGTGGCCTGTATACAGCCTAGGGCCAGGTCAGTAATGATCTTTTTAGAGATAAGGTCTTCGTTATCATATAAGGAGAGGTGGTTTTTGTAGACACTAGATAGCATAGGTGACGAGGTACCTATCTCTGCCCCGTAGGTAAGGATGCCTTATAAAATTGCTAGGAGATTTCTAGGGTACTTATAAAGAAGCGTGCTCCAAGTAAGAGGCCTTAGGGGTGATAGTAAGTCAGCTAGAAAAGTCGTTTATAAGTAAGTTTTAAAAAGAGGTACTAAATTAGGCCTGCCTTAAAGCCTTAGCGCCTATAGCAGGTCTATCTAGATAGTTAAACCTAGGAATATATTTTTATCCACCATTAAATCCTAGGTCTGACTACTCACGGCGGTGAGCTACTTAGGGCATAACTTTAATAGGTGGTCTTTATCGCATTTAGAGCATATATAGCGGTAACAATATAGATTATCTCTATAAGCCTGCTAGTTATTCCAGCTATAATAGGGCTTGTTAGAGGTAGGGGGAGGGGAGGTATTCTTTCGCGATCTCTTTAATGCCATACCACGGACTTTAAGCCCCTAACTCCATACCTTCATATTAGCCGCCCGGCAGTATAGGGCCTCAAACTAGGTAGGTATGTTCTAGTTACTAGGCTCAAGCTAATTACGATCTATAACGTACCTATAGTAGTTAAGTGCGAGGTCTAGGATGGAGGTCTAGTTATAGGTTATAGAGTAGTTACGGATCTTATTTATTTAGAGCAACATCCTTATATAGAGGTTAGTTGGGCATATATAGAGAGTGCTTATAATTACTATATAGTTTGTAAACCCAGTAAACCAGACCTCCTTATTCTTGTAGACCTTGCGGCTAGTAGTAGGTCTCTTTAAAATAAGTTTTCCGTTTTTAATAGTAGCTATATTAGAGAGGTCTAGGCGGCCAGAGTGTACCCGTAGACGTGCTAGATTCTCTAGGCAGAAGGATCCTTTCTATATATCGTAGAGGTCTCTTCTAGCTAGGCTAGGGAGGTCGAGCTTAAGCATGCCTAAGCCTTCCGGCAGGTTATAGGACTCACCTAGTTTGTCCGCCTTGGCGGTAGAGGGGTGCTCTAGTGGAGCAGGCTGCTTTAGAGCGGCTAGCCTTGCCTGGTAAAACTCCTCTTCCTATTCCGTCTTTTAGATCTGTGCCTATTCCTTCTGTTCCGTCTTTTAGATCTGTGCCTATTCCTTCTACTCTCTCTTTCGGATCTCTAGGTTATAGAGTTGTTGGGCCCTCTCGTCTTATTTTCTAGCTCTTTCTTCTTCTAAAGATGAAACTATGGTATATTTGGTAGATGGGATAATAAATAAGGAGGTAGATAATAGGGCGGTTAAGCGAGGAGTTTTCGAGCAGGTGCTATTAGCTAGAAAGTCGGTTATAGGCCTTAATAAATTATGTAGGCCACTTAAAACACTAATCGCAAGTAATCTATAATAAAAAGAACGACCTATTGAGTGCAGTTGCAAGCGATAATGCTATTGACCGTGTTGAACATCTGGTTAAATACCTGAGTTATAGGGTTTTCGGCCAAGTAATATATAGACACGTGATATATATCTTTTAAAAAACGCGCGGCTTGGAAGGAAGTTAAGAAGTTAATAACTTAGAGCACTAGCTTACCGCTAAGATATATAACGTTAACAATAATATAAAAGTTAAAGTCGTAGTTATTTTTAAGGGTAAACTTAAACCGGCTAGGGGACTTCTGGTTTATCTAGTAGTAATAATAGTACTTTATTAAATGCTTAACTGCCTTAATTTTAACTTTATAACCTACTTACTAAAGAACCCTAAGTAATTAATAAACTAATAGGTGACTAAAACGGGGGTGTAGTTGGCGTAACTCTAACTCGGTTAAATAGTTTTAAGTAACGCTCTTTTCTAGTTATTAAAGGAGTAACTAAGGGTAACCCTACTTATATATAATAGGTACCTAATTATCTCCCTACACAAGTATATTCTTAAGGTTATTAAGCTTAACGCCTAGTTTATTTATATCCCTAATATATAATAGAAATAGAGTGTTTATAGAAATAATGTGGAAAGTAATATATCCTAAGGGGGTTTGGACCCTAATTATACTAAAAGAGATTATAGTACCCTTGCCAAAACGTATTATATATTAGCCTGCCATTAATTAGTTAATCTAGATAAAAGTATTAAGTTATTAAAGGGCTTAAACTTAAGGTTCTCCTACTATAAATACTTCTACAGCTCTAGTATCTGGTATAATACTATAGAAGACATTTGCCGAGTATCTGTTGTTAAAGGAGAACGCGGAACTCTCCCTTAGCTTATTAAAGATATCTAACTTTATAATAGAATGGAGCGTAGATTAGTTATTAAGAATAGTAACGGTTTATATACTATCTACCTTACCATACTTAGTAAAGTATTAGTTAGGGGAGTAGTCCTTAATTTCTATATCTATAAGGAGCTATTTAGCCTTATTAACCTTACCCTTAAGATCTTTTATGCCTTTATATTAAACCAAAAAGCTTTAAAAGTAGGCTGTAATAACCTTATAATTTCTAATATTTCTTATACTCTAGCGAAAATTATTATATACCTCCTTTTACTTATTAAAAAAATGCCTAGTTAACTAGTAATTTGGCTTCTTATAAACATAGCACTTCTTTTAAAAATTACTTTAAAATAAACCTCTATAAGGGCCTCTATAATTACCTTATAGTTAATATTAATTATACCCTCTATTATAGTCCCTACTATAACCACTATATATTTAATTAGTCTAGTTATAATTATATTAGTTAGAAATACTTAGTTAGGTAGGGTTTTTAGTATAGAACTATTAAGATTCTTATATTTATATCGCAGTACCTATAGCAAAGCGTAGCTTAGCATATACTCCTTTAAATATATTTATAGGTTTATATAGCGCTAAATTGCACTTAGGAATATTACGGCAGGCTAAGATAACCTAGTCCCTTAAACTGTTCTTATTTTAGTAAGTTTTAGTAAAACTATATTAGATTTTCTAAAGTTTATTAAAGAGTAGTTAAAGGCACTCTAAATAAGTCTTTATTGGGTTAGAAGTAATAACTCTCTAAAATATAGTCTTCCGCCATTCGGATATATAAAGTTAGCAATTCTTATTAGTTTTAAAGTAGGCTTTAATAAGCTAAAGCATTACATTAAAGCTATAGTTTTTACCTATAATATAATCGTAATAGAATATTGCCGCTTATCCCTTTAATATAATAGAGAAAGCGTAATAGTACTAGTAGCATTAAATTCTAACCTTATCGCAACAGTTATAAAAGACCTATAGTTTTACTCTAAGTATATTATACAGTTCTTCTCTAAATTTCTTCTCTTTGTCTAAATATACCTTTATTAGATTCGTGACTTCTTATAGTAGAGGCTTACCGGTTAGTTAGAATAGAGGAGGTAGAGAAAGGGCTCCTCTAGGTAAAAGGGCACCTTTAGGTGGAAGGGTAGCGTTCTAGGGGTTTAGATATAAATTAAAGTTCTCTTTTAAAGAATATAGGTTGGTTTTAGGTTTCCGTAATTAACGTATAATTTTAACTTCCGTCTATACTGGTTCTTCTATACTAATAATAACGGCCTAAATATTACTAGTAATTGGGTTACCGTTCTTAGTAATATATACCCTATTTCTATAAAGGAAGTCTTAAAAATTCTAAATAATATTAATGTTGCTAAGTGCTTAGGTATTAGCAGTCCATCCTATAAAATCCTCCCTAAAATACTCCCACAGTTATAAATCGGCGTAGTGTTTATTTTGGTAGAATATAATATAGTATAGGAGAAAGCTATTAACTTATTTTACGGTATAAGTTATTGTATTAAAGGCGAATTTATTCTAATCTTTATCAATAAGTTTCGCGTACTTAGCTACCCCTAATAGTAAGAAGTCTTTTTAGTTGTTTAGCATAGCCATGCTTTTAGAGGAAGGGAAGTGTTGTTAGTATAGGGATTGTCGTTTAGTACGCGTTTATAACGTGTATTTGCGATTATAGGGCTTAGGACTAGTTCTAGCCTTAAATCGCGAAGACTTATAAAGCGTATTATTCTGCGTAATAGACGCAAGAATCCGTAATCTTAGAAAGGCTTAGGACTAGTTCTAGCCTTTAGATCCCTTAGATTTGTAAAAGAGTTCTATTTAAGGTTTAGGACCAGTTCTAACCTTAAAAGACAGCTCCCTTTAGCATAAGTAGCACTAGTATAGTAGCTTATCTCTTCTCAGTGGAATACCTAGCTGCTTTATGGTATAATAGTAAAGTTAACTACTAATTAGTGTTGGTTATATAAGGTAATATCACGTAGTTACGGTTCGTAGATAGTATAATAATTGTTAGTTGATCTATTTCTTGCTTAAGGAAGGGCGAGGAGCTTAAGGCTCCTCGCCACGCTAGTGCCGCGGCGACACGTGACGGCAACTTGCCTATATTCCCGATAGAACCGTTACCTACTACTACTAGTTAGTAAAATGCTGGATCGACTATTTAGAATAAAGATCTTTACGAAGCTAGATCTATAAGACGCCTATTATAGGCTCTATATTAAAAAAGGGGATAAGTAAAAGACCACTTTTAAAACCTAATACAACCACTTTAAATATCTAGTAATGCCTTTTGGGCTAGCTAATGCGCCTATAATATTCCAATTATATATTTATAGAGCCTTAGGGGGACTAGTTAACCGCATATACGTTATTTATTTAGATAATATCTTAATCTATTTAGAAGATAAGGATTAATATAAGCAATATATCCGCGAAGTGCTGGAACGTTTAGATAATTAGGGCCTCTACGCTAAGGCGTTAAAGTATATCTTTAATACTAAGGCGTTAAAGTATATCTTTAATACTAAGCAGGTTGAGTTCCTAGGTTATATTATAACGCCTATAAGTATAATTATAGACCTAATACAGGTATAGATAATCTAGGAGTGGCTAGAGCTAAAGAGCTACTAAGATATTTAAGTATTTCTAGGCTTTACCAATTTCTATAGGCGCTTTATATATAACTACTTAGACGTTACTTAATACTTATTTAATTATATTATAAAAGCTTCTTAAGACCTAACATAAGGAGTAAAAAGCTTAAAGGCGGTAAGAAAGAAAATTAAAAAGGGACTAACTAAATGGTATAAGCTATGGTTATAGCCCGGAAAGGTTTAAAAGCTTTATTACTACGGCATTTTAACCTAGATTAGCTATTAATAATAATTACTAATATATTAAATTTTGCCCTTATTAGTATCCTACCACAACCCAATAGGTATCTAGACGCTACCCAGCTCTATTAAAGACTAGTAGTATTTTATAGTAGAAAACTCTAGGGACCTAAAGTTAGGTATTATACCCACGATAAGAAACTGCTAGCTATAGTTAACTACTTTAAATAGTAGCGACACTACCTTAAGCACGCGAGCTATACCACTTATATACTCCTAGATTATTATAATTTACGCTACTTTATAACTATAAAGGAGCTTATACCTTAATAAGCTAGATAAGTAAAGGAGCTTACGCGATTTAATTTTAAGATTTAATATAAGCTAGGGGAAAATAACCCTACTAATAGACCGTTATGACGGCCAGACTATACTAAAGGCTTTAAAACAGGAGAAGGAAAATAGATAATAGATATCTTACTCCCTATATTATAGAACAAGCTCTAGGTATAGAATGCTTAAGCACCTATAGCTCTATATACTAAGTCTTAGGTAGTATAAGCCTTATTAGTTTTTACTAACGTTCCGGCTAGTACCCGGTTTATTACCAATAAGGGTCCAAATATACCGAGACAGGACGTCCCTAATATATTCTTAGAACCTAGTAATATACTATCTTTAATTGCTAAGCTATCCCCTTAAATAAATAGCGAAGCTATAGAGCAATTAGAACTTAGAGTCCTATAATAACTAAAGGACTTTAACCTTATAGCGGCCTTCCTAACGTACGCGTATTAAAGAGTTATAAGATCTATAGTACCATCTAGTCTTATACTTGGAGTAGTATAAGACAAAACAGCTTTTACCTAGAAACTATCTAAAAGGTTAACGGATCTTATCCATAAGGTGCAATGGAGGGACGTTTCCTATGCTATCCTCAATACGGAAGTAGACCGAAAACATAACGGAAAGGAAGCTGCTAGGTACTACTATTAGGAACTAGACCCAATAGGCCTACTATATAGAGGTAGTAAGGTTTAGGTACTATAAGAAGCAAATCTATAATAGAAGATTCTTATAAAGAATTACGATAATCCTCTAGGCGGCCACTATAGTTAAGTAAAAATAGTAGAATTACTTTAATATAAATACTATTAGCTAAGGCTTAATTAGGAAGTAAAGGAGTATATTAGCTATTATAAGAAGTGTTAAGTATATAAGATCCGCAGGCATAAGCTATAGGGTCTACTTAAATCAGTTCCCCCTACTAGTAAGCTATAGTAATATTACGCCATAGACTTTATTACGGATCTTCCGCTATCTAAAGATAGCTAAGGACAAATATACAATTTAGTTCTCGTACTTATTAATAGGTTTTTAAAGTATATCTAATACCTTCCTATTAATAAGACAATTAACGCATAAGAGCTCGCCAACCTAATTAAGGAGAAATACTTTCTTAAAGTAGATTAGCTATACTCTATTATTACTAATAGGGGCAGCGTCTTTATAAGCTAATACTGGTCGGACCTATACTTCTATTTAAAGATAGACTACTAGTATAGTATAGCTTTCCACCCACAGACGGATAGGTAAACGGAACGCCAGAACTAGGAACTAGAGTCTTACCTACGGATATATTTAAACTATTAGTAAAACAACTAGTATAAGCTACTTCCGTACGCGGAGTACGCTTACAATTTAAAGTAATATATATTGCATAAGTATGCACTAATCTAGATTACCTATAGCGTCCAACTATTTAGGTTTAATAGTATACTTAATAATCACTGGCTAAGGCCGTATAATTAGTTATGGGATCCTATTGGGAAGTTTAAGGATATCTACTAGAGAGTATAAGGATATCTCTAGGAATGGGAGGAGTAATAGAAGTATATAAAGTAGAGCCTATAAGATGCCTAAGAGCAGTAGAGACTTTAGTATAACCGTAAGTACTAAAATAAGTATTTTGGAGTAGGTAATAAGGTTCTATTATGTTTAATAAATATTAAAACCTGTTAACTATTAAAGAAGCTTAATATAAGATACCTAGGTCCCTTTTAAGTTAAAAAACAAATTAATAAGCTAGCCTACTGTCTCTAGCTACCCCTATCTATAGCCTATATACATCTAATGTTTTATATAAACCTACTAGAGCTATAGCATAGACTACTACTAGAAAAGAACTTCCGTCTAGGCCCAATTAAATACCCTAAGGTAGTAGGCGAGCGGTATAAGGTTAAAGCTATACTATATTATAAGTCTATTAAGAACAAACTTCAATTTAAAGTTAAATAGCTAGGCTGGCCTATTAAGGACTCTATATAGGAACCAGAGGATTACCTTAATTATTACGAAGATATTCTAAAAGAATATTAGGACTAAGGTCCACAATCTATAAGTTATAGAAAGCGCTCTAATACTATAGTGTTATTACGACCTATAAAGAAAGCTTATAAAAAGAGTAAATAGGTTAAATCGGATATGGAACGGATAGGCTCCGGAAACTATAGGAATAGGGCTACGGCCTAAGGCAGGATGGGTCCTTAGCCTTTTCACGTATATAGCATAGAGTTAATAGGGTATTTTACTAGAATTGCATTCCTATTTATTAATCTATACTAGGAACATTATTCCTAGGGCTTCTAAGCCCTTTTTAAAAGCCTTATAAGGCCTTTCTAAGCACCTAATTAAGGTCCTTAATTACTACTATATATAAGAATAAATCCTAAAAGTCTAAACCATAAATGCCTAATCTAAAAAGCTACTACGCCTTATTATTATTAGGAGTAGGATTAGTATCTATTAGGCTACTAAGTAATAGCTAACGAGAATGGGATCTAAATGCCTTAGTAGGCGTATAAGTAGGTATAAAAATAGGGGTAGGACGATAAGGTGTAGCTAGAGTAGAGACTCTTAAACGCTTAATACTAATATTAGGTCCAAACTAATACTAATAAAGCTTTTAGGGAGTAAGCTTATAGTTAATAAAGATATACTTAAGCCTAGAATAAATAGAGATATTAGCTAGCTAGCATAGTCCAAAACCACTAAGACCTTACTATAGCAACTATCAGTTACCTATCTACTAGGTACCTAAAGGGTAACCTACCTAATACCGTATTATATTATACTCTTTTAAAACTTAATACATATACGCAAACTCCTTTCTATAATAGACAGCAACCTTCTTCTTATTACCCCTATCCCTTACCCTATCCTTAGTATACTAACCTTACTCTTATATTAGGCGTTACTAGCTAGCTTACTAGGAATTATATGCAGTATAGATAGCCGTAGCATAGTCTTAAATTTAGCTAAGTTATTTAGTATTTACGCTAGAATAAGAGAGAGCCCGGGCAATATAGTAGTTAAGGACATTAAAGGAACGTCGCCACTTAGGCCTAGGCTATTAAAGCTTAAAGTTAGTAATAGAAATCTATTAAGAATAGAAAAGCTTACCTTAATATAATTGCCGCTCTTAGTACGTATTGTAACGGAACCTTATAGCAAGTACTACGATGGGCTCATTATTGGGCTAGGTGTGTAGGTATTGTAAGTAAGTCAACAACGTAATAATAACTGGTAGAGTGGTTGCCTAACAGATTAACTCCAATTGTATTCTGAGAATTACTACAAGAAAAGAACTATCTAGAGTAGGGACTATGGTCCTTTAAATACACAACCGTACTCCTAGGAAACCTTCCTTATACGTAAGGTACGCATTATACGTAAGGTACATAAGTTCCCTTCGTTCCTCTTGTCCCTTACGTAGCATATTATATAACTCGCTTACTATTCCTCATTACATAGTTCCACTGGCTCTATACTGGACCGTACTTATATTAACTAACTAGCTTCTTCCGACTCTCTTCCTAGTAGTCGTAATATTGTACTTAAAGCGTCCGTAATACTATCTCCCTTCTTCCTATCTTCGTCCTTGAAGATTTTAAGTATCTCTAAGTTGTTTACTAGAGGTATAATGTCCGTCTAATTAATTTGGTTGATATTATTACTTATTATACCTAAAGCATCTTCTTTTTTACACGCGCAACGTCGTGCACGCACTATTGCTGCTATACTATCGCTGGGTGAAATAATGCCGTCTCTATGTTCTCGTTATGCGAAAGAGGGGTTAGTTTATGTCGCGTTAGTAAGTCCTTTGTCTTGGCAACCTTTCTCTTACTTGGAGTGCACTAAAGCGAATATTCGTTCGTCCTGTGACGTTTGCTCTTCTACTAACGCTAAGTGTACGCGTCCTATGACTCTTAATAGTCTTTAAGTTCCTTAAGTAATTTGTTGTAGGGTCTCGTGTTTAGTCTACTACTACTTATCTTAATAGTAAGCTAACTTAAGCCCTTGCTAAGTTAGAACGTTTTTGGGATGTGGAGCAGAAGGCTCTAGAGGCCCGTATTGCTACGTCTGCTCGTCTCCTCCGTCTTAAGAAAGTTCGTAAGAAGGTTTATTTTAAGGAGTGGAAGCTTATAGAATAAGGTTTACTAGAACTTAGTAATAAAAGAACGGATTCTCTTTAATTGGCGAAGGAAATAACTCCGAATAGTTTGGCGGTCGTTCCTCCTAGGTCCCTCTTAGGTGACTTATTCTTTGGTAATCTTCCCTTATTAATGTTACCTGACCTATTCTCTTCCGATACTCCTATACCTTTCCTATAGCATTCTTTAGATTTTCTAGTAGTTTCTAGGTAGTCTTATTATAGCCTATCCACTTAACCTTGTACTATATTTTATTGTTAACGTCCTTATAACTAACGATCTTTAAAACTTGCTATTTGTCTTCTTCTTGTCCTCTATACGTGTCTGCTTTGTAGGCTAGTAGCTTAATATTCCTATATACTAGCTCTAGCATTGCAATATACTGTATAGGGTAGATTTTCATCTTAGCTAGTAGGTTTAACTTAAACGTAACTGGTGAAATTCTCTGCGTGATTTTAAAAGGTCCTAGTCTAACGTGGTCCAACTTTTTACTTAGTCGTTGACTCTTGAAATTTTTATATAGTAGCTATACTTTATCTCCCTCCTTAAGATCTAGTCCCTCAGATCTCTTAGCGTCGTAGTATTTCTTTATTCTTTGCTATACTACCTTAGCTGTTTTCGTGAGGTTCTTATAAAGATTTATTAGTGTCTCTATCCTTTACTTAGCTGTACTACTTATCTTCTTTGCTTAACGTGGCAATAATAATGTTCTTGGCTCATATCCATAATTCGCCTTAAATAGTGACGTACCTATTTCTTCTTATAGTATTGTATTATATGCAAACTGTATAACTAGTAATAATGATACCCAATTATTCTATGTATGATTGATATAGTGCCTTAGATACTGCTCTAGTATCTAATTTAATTTTTCCGTTTAACCGTCTGTCTGTGGATAATATGCGGTAGAAGTTGCTGCTTAAACTCCTTGCTTCGCCAAGAATACCTCCTAGAATGCTGCTACGAATCTTGGATCTCTGTCCGATATAATCTTGCTTAATACTCCATGTCTTACGAACACTTCTTTAACATAGATTCTAGCGATATCTTCTACTAATATCTCTTCTGTATACGCTATAAAGTATCCCCACTTCGTAAGCTTGTCTACTATTACTAAGATTGCGTCGTGATCTTGTCCGGTAATAGGATCTCTTGATTTTGGCAACTTAATAATAAAGTCCCTTAATATGACCTCCTATAGTTTCTTTGGTATTTTAATAGGTTGTAGCCCTCTATATAGCTTATGCCTTATTAGTTTGTTTCTCTGGCAATCTAGATACTCTTTAGTGACCTTTCTGGCTATCTTTTAGATTCCGTTAATGATATATTCCTCTTAGAGTCTTAACACTAAGCCCGTGGCCCCATTATATCCTTAAGTTAATCCCTTATAGAAATCCTCCATAAAGTGCTCTGCTATGCTTTTTAGGATATACTTTACTTCTTAGTTTTTGTATATATCCGTCTATGGTTCTTCTAGCTGTGCCTCTAGAACTTTCTGTGCCTAAAAGCTTTTTAGTGACTCGTAAATCCTCTTTAATTCTTCCTAAGTTGTTGTAATTTTTGGATAATTGTACCTAATTAACCCATCTATATCTCTTTGCAGTAAAGCCCCTAATGGCTTTTTATCATTTTATAGTTTAGCCTTTTAACTTAGCGCGTCGGCCTGCGTATTATCTATACCCTTAGTATACTAAATCTCGAAATAGTATTCCGCAAGCATCTCTGCCCATCTAACCTATCTTTAGTTAAGTTCCTTTGTTATTAGGAATCCTGTTAGGTTTTTATGGTCCGTCTTAACTATAAATGGTTTTTCCGTACCTTATAAGAATGCTCTCTATTTCTTTAATGCTGTAACTATACCTAATAACTCCTTGTTGTAGATGTTATAGTTTAACTCTGGTGGTGTTATCTTTTGACTATAGTATGCCACTAGGTGCTATTTATCTAGATGCTTTTGCATAAAGCATGCTCCTAGTGTAAAGTCTAATATATCTGTTTTTACAACCGTCTCTAGACCTAGTTAATAGATCTTAAGAACTGGCTCCTAGGTAAATAATCCTTTGACTTTCTTAAACAGTTCTTGTTGTTCCTTTCCCTATACCTATAGTTCTTCTTTCTTCGTTAGTCGCGTAAATAGTTCAATATTTTTTAACCATTGTGCTATAAACCTTCTACAGTAATTATAAAACCCTAGAAACGATCTTAACTGCGTAACGTTCTCTAGTTCCTGCTAATTCACTATAGCCTCGATCTTTTTTGGATCTATACTAAGTTAGCCTAGTTTAATAATAAATTTGACGAAATCGGTCTTCCTAGTAAAGAACTCGCATTTCTTAATTGCTACTAGCATTTGTTCTTCTTATAGTCTCCTTAAGACCTATTTGACGTGTTCTCCATGTTCTTCCTTAGTTATTAAGTAGATGATAATATCGTTGAGATATACTATAACAAATTCATCCAAATGTTCTCTTAATATATTATTAATTCGCTTCTAAAACGTTGCTGGTGCGTTTATAAGCCTAAATTGTATAACTAATGGTTTATATAGTCCTTCCTTTAATCTAAAGGCTGCCTTCTATTTGTCGCCTTCCTTAATTCTAATCTAATGGTACGCCTATCTTAGATCTATCTTTATAAAGATTTACGCATTGCCTATCCTGTCTTGGATTTCGCTAATTAAGGGTAAAGGATACCTATCCTTTCTAGTAATGCTGTTTAACTATCTATAGTTAATATACAGCCTTAGCTTGCTATTTTTCTTTAGTACGAATAGTACTGGATAACCCGCTAATGATTGCGATGGTTTAATATATCCCTTTTATAAGTTCTCCTAGATAAACTCTTTTAATGCTCTACCTTCTTCTTTGGTAAGCTTATAGATTGGAAAAAACCTTAAACTTGTTCCTAGTTCCAATTCTATCTTATAGTCCTATGCTATATACTCTAACAGCTTTTTACTTTCTAGTGACTATAGTTTCTTGCCGTACTTATAGTATCTCTTTAGTATATGGCTTAACCCTTTTTCTGTTTCCTCGTAGGTCGCTCCTACTTAATACTATACCGTCTTGGCTTGTTGTTGCGTTTTATGGCGTTAAGTATCTCTAATATCGACTTGACCTGTAACCTAATTAATCTTTAGATTATATTCCTGTAACTAAGGTATTTTTAATACTGCCTTATTATTCCCTAATGGTAATATGTCGAAAGATATCTCAATCTGTCTCCCTTTAATAGTTATCTAAATAGGTCCTATTTTAAGATTAATAATGCCTCCTCTATAGGCTATCGGATCTCCTAAAATTGTCACTAATAGGTAAGGACATTCCTTCTTTCTGTGTGGTAACCTTATTCTTTTAACTACTGCTAGCGAGATATAGTTCCTTATTGCTCCACTATCTATTAGTGCCTTAAACTATTAATCTTGCCACTTAACTCGTAAATTTAGGTATCGTCCTTAAATTCCTTTAAGGGTCTAAGGCTCTACTACTGGTTCCCTCTAGTCCCGTGGGCCTCTACTTTTCCTAACTATTAGCTACTAGATCCTGTTTGTATTTGGTCTAACTTAGGCCAATACTTAGTTCGCTTTTTGTCCTTAATGTGCTATAGACAGGTGTTCTCTAAACATTCCCACTATTATTATTTATCTAGGCATTCTTCTGTAAGGAATCTTCCTGGTTAAAGTGTTAAGTCCCCTTATTCTTGAACTTCCGTAGAATGCTAGCCGTGTATATACTTGGCATTTCTGAACCGTTTCTTATCCAGTGCCCAGTATATTCTTGTAGGGTATTTCCGGTTCTTTTCTTTTGGGTTTTTGTGCATGTCGTATATATCGTCTACGTATGCAATCCACGCCAATGTGTAGTGCGCTAGGTGTCTTGGGTTAACTCTTAACTCGTCTTTGTCCTTGAGTTTAAACCTTTGTTGTGTTAATCTAAACGTTACTGTCTTATTTGCTGGTACTAATATTCGCATTATCTCTTTCTAGTCTATAGCTTGTTCCTCTAGATCCTTTAACGTTATAATTAAGGCTCCTTTAATGTAGCTTATCTGTCCCTTAGATATAGCCTAATCTGGTATGACCTTTTCGTCTAACTATATATAAAAGTCTTCCTACTTATTATTATGTCGTTGCCTAAACTACTTACGGTATAGCTTACTAAGTGTGTACGATCTGTCCGTAAGGAAGTATCTTTTCATTGCTGCTTTATAATAGCCTTTTATATGTCGTTCTTAGAATCTAGTTAGAATTCCTAGATTCTCTTTTTCTTCTAGTTCCGTAAGCCACTTAGCTCTAGGTGTACCTGCCTTTAGCCTATTGGTAACCTTTTATATAGGTGTCTTTTTCCCAAAGCGATCTGGCATTCTTAGCTTTGTAGATTGCTTTTGCTATATAAAGATTTGTTGTCTAAATTCTTCTATGCTTTTTTATAGTTGTTGTCTTTCCGATAGATCTTTAACGTCCTCGTACTTTTTGACTAATGTATTAACTTTTTGATCTTTAGTCCGAACACTTTGTTTAATTAATAAGTCTTCTAGGTCCATGTTTCTGTCTCCTAGCCTAACTGCTATTTATATCGCAGATTCTCTAATTTATAAAGAAGTCCCTTACTTCTTGCCTATAGGTGTCCTTATTTATACTCCGAATTCTTAGTCCCTTAGATTCTTTAATTCTAAGCTTACTTCTAACTTAAGCTTAGCTCCTGCCTTAGTTTAATTAGGCGTCCGTGGTGTTCTTATCTCACTTTAAGAGTCTTAAATCTCACTTATCTCGTCTTGAGAATCTTGTGCCTTTAGGAAACTCTGTCCCGAGCTTATTTATATATCTTTAAACTTAGCTACTGCTCTGCTCTATTAGTTTCTATCCATTATGGGTCCTTAAGCTGTCCTTATCCTGTCTTCGGAATCTTAGATCTCTCTTATCTTGTCTTAAGAATCTTAAGCCTTTAGCCTTTTGCCTTTATTGAGTGGTAAGCTAGCACTAGCAGTTGTTTGCTTACTTAATCTCTTTTAAATACTGCTTCTGCCGTCTTATAAAGTAATAGATGCTGTATCCAACGGTATTATAATGCCCGTTACTGAACCTTACTCTGTAGCGGTCTTAGTCTCTACTTCTATTACATTATTAAGGTTTAGATACCCCTAGTTAGTTCCTTTACTATCCTCGTTGTTATTAATTAATAAATACTCCGATTCCATTGTCATTGTTGCTGATTATTATCTATATATTGCTGTAACATCCTAATCCAGCTTGTAGAGTCGATCCTATTCTTTATTAGACTCTTTAGTTCCTCTAAGTCCTCTTAACTCTGGCTTTTATAGCCAATAGCTTGCGCCGTACTTGGCGTCTTTATAAATTTGGTATGCGTTGTTGTAACAAAACGCGAAACTTCTAATTGAACACTCTTTTGTTCCTTATAGTATACTATTATCCCTCTATATATATATATCTTCTGCTGGTTGGGTTCCCTTTATTATATAGTAACTCTAACCATCTTTATAATCCCTCGTAAAATAACCCTGTTTCCCGCAATTTATATAAGCTCCGTCTTTAAAC
>Ga0307515_10009966_pt1 | contig 18294 bp, 3 predicted proteins | sample 17_EM_MG_FD_194513 | JGI IMG/M metagenome (GOLD analysis project Ga0307515, IMG submission 194513) | Populus trichocarpa ectomycorrhiza microbial communities from riparian zone in the Pacific Northwest, United States - 17_EM | ecosystem: Host-associated > Plants > Roots > Unclassified | place... | reverse complement strand
ATATTAAGCTGCAAGTATAGGCAGAATAGGTCAAAATTTATATAGATAGCGCAGTAAGTATTAGAAAATCAAAATAGATATAACTTATAATCTATACTAGGCAATAGTTAATATATATTATATTATACCTTATAGCTAGAATAAATAGTACTTTAAACTTTTAAGAGCGTAAATATAGTTCGCCGCGTTATATCTAATAAATATTTAGTAATAACAATAATAACAAATTTATATTAGATAAATGTTTTTTAACCTAGAGTTAGGAGAGCGTTTCTATGCTATAAAATGGGCCTAAATCTAGGCTAGAAGAATAGAACTACTATAAGCTGGCCTAAAATTAGGCCATTAATTAATAGGCTTAAAGTCTTTACGTATATTAAATATTAAAGCCCAGTTTGTTTATTTATTGTATCCTAAAATCTAAGCGTTTGTTGCCGTAGTATATCTTATTATACTTAGATATAAAAAAACAAAGATTTAACTAGAGTCTAATATTAACACTCTACTAATACTTATAGCTGTTAACACTAAGATTATACATAATTAAGGGTCTTCCATTGCTATTAAAGCAACTCTAAAAAGAATATAGGCTGCTAAGAAAATGCTAACCCCTAGCCTTACTTATATAATCAAGTAGAAGATATAGGAGAATAGTTAGCTATATTAGGAGCTAGTATATTAATAGAGGAAATATAGTGTGGGAGGGTACGACCTCTCTAAGATGGGAAAGTCACAGTGCCGCTTGTCTGTCTATCTGTCTGTCTGTCTGTCTGTCTGTCTATCTATCTATCGGTCGGTCGGTCGGTCGGTCGGTCGGTCGGTCGGTCGGTCGTAATCAGTCAGTAGAATAGTTAGTAAGAAAGAAAGAAAAGAGTGTATTTCCGGTAACTGGTAAGGTCGTGATGTATATATATATTAAGGAGGGAAGAAGGAAGGAAGCCGAAGGCTGTATAAATACAAAAAAATGCCAGGATACTAGGCGTCGTCCAATCTACACCACCACATACCTCCCCTACCAAGAACGTTGTCCCCTAACGTTCTATATTATAGAAGAATAGCCAAACGAAAGTAAAGCAAAAGCAAAATAGAAAAAGGAAAACACACCCCTAAAAGAACTCAGATAACCCTATCCTTAGCTCTCCTATAGAACTGTTCTACAGTGCCCCTCCGTTACCTATAGCTGAGATCCAACCTAGCAACTAGGACAGTAGTAAACTAGAAACAATAATAGTAGCAGTAACAATAGCAACAGCAGTAATAGCAGTAACAGCAGCAACAGTAACGGTAGTAGCAATAGTAATACGGCAGACAGTCAGCGCGGTAGAATACTCGGTAGAAGAATTCGGTAACAGTTAGTAAACAGTAGGACATCCAGCAGCAGAACTTTTAGTAGCAGAAATCTCGGTAGCGGCAGACGGTCGGTAGCAGTCAGTTAGTAGCAGTCAGTCAGTAGCAGTCAGTAAGAACGGTAGCAGTAGAACAATCGGAACAATATAACGGAACAGTCGGAATAGCAATGGCAGTAGTGGCAGCGGTAAAACAGCTGGTCGGCAGCAGTAAAACAGATCGGCTGGAATAGCAGTATAGAACGGCATGACAGACCTAGCAGATCCAGCAGTAAATAGACCTAGCAGCGGTACAGATCTAGGACGGTAGAGACAGCAGTTAGTTAAGACAGCAAGAACGAAATAGCTGGACGGAATAGCGGCAGCAGCGGCGGTGGCAGGACAGTCAATTAAGGTAGCAGAGGCTCTGGATTGACTTGATCGTTCCGCTGCCGTTTAATATCAAAACTCTGTATCTAGCTCTATATCGGTCTGCATCGTACGCAGCTTCTTAGTTAAGGCTCTGCCTGTGGCTTTGCATCAGGCCCTGTATCGTTAAGCTTTACGTCCGCATAGCTCTGCAGCTAACTATGCGTCTAACCGTGCGTCAGGCAGTATATCTGGCTGTGCATCTAGCTATGCATCAATAGCTCTACATTGCATATTCTGCGTCCGTGTCCGCGTCCGTGTCTACGTCCGTGTCCGCGTGTATGCGTATATGGCTACCTTAACTACTAGCTGAAGACTGTCTAATTGGTCGGCAACGACGTGCTGCAACTGATCGTTCGGTCGTTTAATTAAGGTAGAAAGTCGGCCCGGTCGAAGGCTCTAACTATCCTGACTTGCATGCGGAGACGGCGTTCAACTAATCAAGATTTAATGAGGCCCTGGCTTAACTCAAGGTGTCTTCTGCTGTATATACAACTAAGGCTCTGCATCCGTAGGCAGCCGATCAAAGCTTCCGCGTAGACGTCCGATTGGTCAAGGCTCCGCATCTACCGTTCGATCAAGGCTTCGCATATATATGCTCCATATCCGCAGGCTCCGTGTAAGACTCCGTGTAAAGCTCCGTATCTATATCTACAGGAAAGATCGTTCTAGTTAACCAATCCGTAGGCGTCGAGACGGGCAGCAATCAATTGATAAGGGGGGGACAGCCAAGGGAAGAAGCTCTCGCAAAGGCTCTAAGACGTTAATTAGCTCTGCTTCTGACGTTCTGTCGGCCGTATACTGATTTCCTAGTTAGGCCTAGTGCCTGTCTGTCTGCTATTGTAGAATCTTTAACTGCTGATCGAAGACGTCTGACGGCGACGGTGACTAATTCGATTTGACTGTAACAACGTACGATCGACTGACGTTCAAATAGGGTATTAGGTCGGCCCGACCGAAGGCTCTAATTTGACGACTTAACTGTAGAGGCAGCGTTCGACTGATCAGGATTTGACTGAGGCTCTGGCTTGACTCAAGGTGTCTTCTGCTGTACATACGACCAAGGCTCTGCATCCGTAGGCTCCGCATCTACGGGCAATCGATCAAGACTCTGGCTATGCGCTCGTTCGGTTAAAGCTCCGGATCCATACAGTCAATTAAGGCTTTCAGTGTTCACCAGACGTCCAATCCTAAGACCTGTCTTAGGACTTCCTTCCTCGTAAGCATAAACGGCGGCTTCTTCTGAACCACTACAACAGGCCTAGCGCTTCCATAGGACGTCCTTGATAGCTGCTTTCTTCCTTTTCTAAACCGTCCTTGCTCTTAGCTTCTTCAGTATATCCTTAAGCTTTTGCGGCTGCTTCTTTGTTCTCGCTGCTGGCAGTATACTCACGTATCCTTAATCTTCCTCCGGCTTAAGAACCTTTTTAGGATTATCTTCTACTTCTAGTCTCTTGATTGCTGTCCTGCTGACTCCATGCTTTGTCTAAGTCGTCCCTCGAAACCATCCGGTGGCAGCTTCTCGGCTATTATAACTACCTCCGTCGTATATCCCTTGCCCTTGCGTCTACAATACAGTCCTTCGTCAAGACAACCTCTAAGGAAAAGCGCTGGCTCCTGTATATCCAATTCCTGTTTCCCTTGTAATCCTTAACAAGGCCCTTCACTAGCTCAGCCAGACACAGCTTTGTCCTGTCTTTAGTTGCATAAGAATGGCTTGGGCTTAACGTGGTCAGCCATACCTTATATACGATCTCTTACAGTGCCTTTTTTGTATACTGCTCTACCGTTTCCGCAGTGCTTTGTCACTGATATCGTGCTGTTGCCTTTGTGTAGGTCCCTTCCTTGCTGCGGTGTCTGTTCGCGTCGTGCAGCTAGCGCAGTACTGAATTCGGATGGCAGTGACAGTCGTGCTGCGATCAGCTGTCGTTCGATTAAGGAACAAGGTCGGCCCGGTCGAAGGCTCTAATTTGACGACATTCGACTGATTCGTTTCAGTGATGGCGACGTGCTGACATCGAGGCTCTGGCTTGATTCGGTTCCTCGACCAGTCGTGGCTTCTGTGCAGTCATTCAATTGATCAAGGTTTCCGTGCAGTCATTCGATCAAGGCTTTGCGTCTAGCTCTGCGTCTGGCTCTACATCGTACAATCGGCTCTGTATCCGTGCAATCAATTAAGGCTCTTGGTGCCGTTCTCATCGTGCAGCTGGTGCATTTCCAGGGGCGGTGTAGGGTTCTGCCGGCTCTGTTACTGAATGGACCAATCAGGATTTTCCATCCCCGGGATGGAAAATCGCTATTGGCTCGGTAATAGGCGGTGAGCTGAACTAACATCTTTGCAGCAGGTCGTCGCGACCGACGCGTCGCGATTAAGAAAGTAAACAAGAAAGGAGCTTTAGGAAATACAGTAAATAAGCAGACAAATAGAAATCTTTTATACGTCACCTGCGTCCCCTCCCCCACCTTAGAACTTAACTGTCCCCTAGTCAAATATCCTACACCTGCTGCGGAGCCTGCTGCGGAGCCTACTGCGGGTCAATGGCTGACCTGGTCGAGCGTCCGTCTCCAAAACCGTCTCTAAGGGTCAGACGATTTATTCTTCTTAGCTTCAGCTGTCTCATCTACAGGCCATAACCTAATCTGGATGTAGTCTCCTAGTTGTACATTCTTCTCCTGCGGCGGAACCTGCTGTGGAACCTGCTGCTCAACAGCTGTCCTAATTATACGGCTGTCTCTAAGGGTCTACGGATATTGCTGGCTAGGCCTTACTAAGTCTGTGGGTCGTACTCAATAGTAGTCCTCCCAGTTCGTACGTATTTTGTCACTACTCTTCAGCACTACGTCATGGAAAGCCGGTTACTGCGTCTGTTCTTTCCCTAGTTTATCTAGGTCGGTTCCTTGGTATATACGGAGCCAGTCCTCAATACCATCTAGTCGTCCCTCATTGCCGAGCCATGGAAGTACAGGTCCAGGTCTATCGCGCGTCCCCGCTACTAGCCTTCCTCAATCAGACAAATATACAAATCCTCGTAGAATAAGATCTTTTAAGCCTTAACATTCGTGCTCGGTGAAACGGTAACTCCCTCCGCATCCAGAACAGGTCTGCCGGCCTTGTCTTCGTGTGCCTTACTAACCCCGTGCGTCCCGCTGCGGCCATCCAAAGGTAGTAGAATCTTACGGATATCGACAGTCTTGCGGATATCAACAGTCTTGCGGATATTAAGGGTCTTGCGGAGGTCAAGAGTCCTACAAAGGTCGGGTGCTATTCTGCCAGTCCTCGTATCCTAGTGCTGTAGCCTAATCCGTAGCCGGTAACTGCCGCTACATTAGGGCCTCTCCGTGTACACCTGGTCTAACTAGGTCTAGAAGTCTTCCTTCCCTTTACTGCCGTAGCTCTTATATAAGCTGGACATTCAGGACATCTTCTTCCAGAAGGACAGCCATTCGCTCGGCGTTCTCTTCAGTCATTATTCTCAACTCTACAACCTCCTTTAGTCTTTTAAATACAAGGGTACTAGGCTCGTCTGCTACGGCCCCTGTCTTCTCCATTACGTGCCTGCGGTATTCAATAGGGAGTCCTCGCATAAACCACAACCCCCTCTCTTACTCAGTAAGGTTTCCTGCGGCTACTGCTTCAGCTAAGATACTAGTGAAATCTTGTATATAGTAACGCAGATCTCCTGGCTGCTCCGCTGACTTTCGAACGAAAGCTTCCACGAAGTCTCTTATCTCCATACGTCGGTAGTAGTCGTCCGCTCAATATTTAGCCCTAAGCTGTCTCACAAGCTCCGTCCAGTCACCAGCTATAAATTCAGGCAAGCTTCGGATCCACATTCCTATCCAGTAATCGCAGTACTCCGGAAGGCCTCGGTGCTTCTCCCTGCTTGTTACGTGATATCAGGCGCATAGCCGCTCGTACTGCTCGATAAACTATAACACGTCCTATCCTGTAAAGTAAGGGGTCCCGGGAGTTCCTGGAGCCGGTATAGGTTGAACTACAACGTAGATCTTGTCTCAAGCCGTCAACTGCTGGTTACGTGCATCTAGAGCTTCCTCAGGAGCTTGCAGGTGGTCCTTACGGTTTATATCCTTCGTCTGCTGAGGGTCATCGGTCCTAAGTGTCACGGGTAAGCGCTACGGCAGGTCTGCTTGCATAGCTGCCTGAGATAAGGGTGTCCTAGATAACTATCCTAGTGATACTTTGGTAGGTATATACTGCGGCTGGTCTACTTATATAGCCATATCCCTAACGGAGGGCACCTACTTCTTGGCGCCTAAGGGGGGGTCTCCCTAGGAGAGCACAGAGTCTTCATCTACTGCTACTGGATCTTAATTCGTACGTCCGTTTCGGACTGCCGTCGTTCCACACAGTAGGGTGCTGCTAAGCCTCCTACTTTTACTCGCATCTACTTCTTCACGGAACACCTTAAGAGCTACTGCTGACATAATCCGGAGGACTTAAAAGAAGATAAAGCTAAGCCAGAATAGGAAGCTTTCAAGGACAGATCTAATCTCGTGTGCTTGCGACCGTGCTCGGTATTATCTCCTTTATTTGTGAATAGCAGCACTAACTTCCTTCGCCGCAAAATATCTTAGATCTCGTTTCCATCTAATTAATTAGCCCTTAGCTTGTCGTCTTTACATCTTCAATAAAGGTCTGGCCATGCTCGGTAGTAGATCTCGGTAACTCCAACCGCCGGTCAAAGTTGTCTAATTAGCTCGCTGGTTCGCCCAACGTCCTTACACATAACTTTCCGAGACCCTTCTCTTCCTGTGACCGAGTCAAGGTGGCAAAGACATCCGATTTAGGTCGATAGACTTGCAGTCTTTTACTTCTTATTGCCACTCTTTAGCCTATGCGTTAAGTCTGGCTGTCCTATCTTTTTCCGGTACTGCCTGGTTCCCCTTGCTGTTTGATATTGCCTAGTTCTCTTCTACTATCTCGTCTATCTGGCTAGCGGTTCTTCCACAACTGGTCGTTCTTCTACAGCTGGCGGTTCTTCTATAGTTGTAGGATATTCCTGCGGGTCTCCTATGTATATAGCACTAGACTTCTAATCCAAAGAGCTTGCCGTCGTCCCCACGTGGAATGCCATAAAATATGTGGGAGGGTACGACCTCTCTAAGATAGGAAAGTCACAGTACCGCTTGTCTGTCTGTCTGTCTGTCTGTCTGTCTGTCTGTCTATCTATCTGTCTATCTGTCTATCTGTCTGTCTGTCGGTCGGTCGGTCGGTCGGTCGTAATCAGTCAGTAGAATAGTCAGTAAGAAAGAAAGAAAAGAGTGTATTTCCGGTAACTGGTAAGGTCGTGATATATATATATGTTAAGGAGGGAAGAAGGAAGGAAGCCGAAGGCTGTATAAATACAGGAAAATGCCAGGATACTAGGCGTCGTCCAATCTACACCACCACAATAGTACCAGCATATACCTATTAGAAAAAGTTGGACTAGTAGTTAAATCGCTTTAGCGGGCCCTTTTAAAAATTTAAAAGCTAAATACTAAATTTAAGGACGACACTAATAGAGGAAGATAGGAAAAATGCAATTTTAATCCAAACTATTAATTGATTAAATTCTATATTCAGCAGTACTTTTTTAAAAATGCCTTATCGCCTTAGCTAAATAAGTTCTTAAACGCGCTAATAATTAATAACTTGCCAAACTAGGGCGTTTAGTTAAGGGGGTCGAGGCCTTATACCTAACTAGGGGTTAGTATTAGGTGGCCTTATTGCAGATCTTAGGGGAGTTAGCAATTAGCTTAGATTACTACACTTTTAAAAAGAGATTCTGGTTCTTAGGATTTAGAGGGCGATAATTTAAGGGTTAGTCCCAGCTTTATATTTTATAAGGCTAAGTAAAATATACTAAAGTTATAATCGCCCGTTTTATTAGAATATTTCTAGGGGTCTATATATTTAATGGGTACTAGGGTGTATTTTATACCTATAAAAGCTAGTTTAGGATATTAGTATTCCGTATATTAGCAACCTCAATATTATAAAAACTAGTTTGCGAAGAAATTTAGACGTTTTAGTAATGGGGCGGAGCAATTATATAATAATAGGTATAGCTTTTAAAATCTTAAACTTAGTGTTTATTTAAGCGTCGACCTTACCTTAATATTTTGAAACGATATACATTATTAGGCTAAACTAAGTTCGTAGAATAAACATAGTAGCATAATAGTAATAGGCAGGTATAAGAATTAACAGTTTTTATACTTCTTAGCTAATCTAATATAGTCCACATTTAGGTCCTATAATGATTTTCGTCACTATTATATTTAGAGGCTTTATACTCTTAATAGTGTTATATATATTGCTATGGATATTTTATATAAAATACTACGTTAAACTAAGCTGGATTTCCGTTAGTTCGTGGCTTCTTATAAAGAGGAACGATAAAAAAACAAGCAGCTCTCTGCCTTAAACGACTTTTTATATTATAACCTTAATCGTGCCTAGTAGGCCATTAATACCTTAGAGTCTTAGCTATATATAGACGATAGTAGTAATAGCTATGGTTATTTTTACTGCAATAAGTTATCTAAGCTGGACGAAACTCTCTAGCTAGTAGAACAATTAGAGAGTAATATTGTCTAACTTAAGAAGAGTAAGTTACGCATATAGGTCGAGCATAATAAGGAGATGGAAAACGTTATATAAGCCTATAAAGGAGTACTCTTTAAGGCTTAAGGTAGGCCAGTTTAGGAAAAGACTAAAAGTATTAAGTTAGACGTTAAATTTAATATTTAATAAGGCGTATAAAACACTAAAAACGACTCTTTTAGGCTAATAAGAGCTATATAGTCTTTTGCCGTATATCTTTATATCGCTTTAAATCCCTAGTAAGAGATATATTATTAAAAACTTAGTCTTATATTAATAAAAGCCTACTCGTTAAAAACCTTTAGTGTGCGCCGTATACCGTTCTTGGTTTTATTAGTCTTCCTTATTGCGTAAGGGAGGGTATTACCTCTATTAATTATATAGTAGGGTTTTCTATAGCTTAGCGCTATAGGGGGATATAGGGCAAAAGTTTAGTAGCGTGCAAAAACCCTAGAAGCTAATTAACTATATAGTTAGGAAGCGAGGCTCTTGTTTATTAACCCCGTTTAATAAGGTATTAGGTCGCCACTAAAGTGCAATAAGTATAGATATTTAAATACTTCGCTTAATATAGAATCTTTCTATACCTATCTATAGCTTAATAAGTTTTTAGGTGGGATATATAAACTTTTTAGTAAATCTAAAACTATCTAAAGTGACGCTAGCATATATACCTATAGTAAATTGTGGTATTATAGGCTAAGTAGGAGTTTCCTATAGAAAATATATAGTTTAGATAAAGCTTAGGATTTAATATCTTTATCCCGAAATTATCCTCTTAATTATTATTAATTTTATTATAATGGAAGGCACTAATAGGTTTTCGCTATATAGGGTTTCCCGCTATACTAGGAAGGACCTTAAATAACTATTGGCTTAAATAACTTCTTAGCTCTATACTAACTTTATCCCTTTTAGTTAAGCATCTATTTTATACTTTAGTGCATATATAGCAAGGGACGGTAATAGAAGTAGCTATCCTTTAGGGGCTGTTTTTAACCCCCTTAGTTGCCGTAAAGTTAGAAATGTATAGACACAGCTATAAAATTCGCCTTATAAAAAGGATTTTAGAAGGGGGAAAAACTTATAGCTACTATATTTATAGGTATATCTCTATAGGGCTTTCTCTTTAAAAATAGATTTCTAGACTTAAAGATAAAGTATAAAGTAAGCTTACTACGGGGTTTCCCCTTTTAAAACAGTTTTATGGCTATGCTTAAAATCGGCCCTCTTTCTATCCCCTAGAAGACCTAGTATAATTTACATTATATCTAAAAATATATTATTAAATAATAATAAAAGGATAGCGGTTTTTAGTTTCTTTAGTAACTTAAACGAAATTCTAAAGAGCGTCTATAATTGGCTTTTACTACGTTCTATCTTATAATGTATTTATAACTATACTAATATATCCCTTATAAGCTTTTAACCCCGTTCTTCTTCTTAGTGTTATTCTATAACTTGCCTTCTCTTCTCCTATTACCTTAGCCCTTGCACGGCGTTAAGATACTATTATAGCTAACTTTTAACTCCTTGGCCCAAACGCGGATTACTTTAATTTTAGTTTTAATAGTAATATATTTAGCGCTATATGCGTATTAGTTAATAGTATACCCGCGTTTAGTAGAATTAATCTAAATACCTATATAATAAATAATAATGGAAATATAGTGTATTAGTTTAAGTAAGTCTCTAATTTATAAACTTAAGGGTGGGCAATTAAGTAAGGGAAGCTAGAATACGTGCTAATGGATATAGGGTAAGGGTAGTGCCTTTAGCTCCTATTTCGGCTATACCTTAAATAGTAATACGCTAGACTTAACTTATAGTAATTATATAACGGATTTTAAGGGCTTTCGCTTGTCTACTATTAATCTTAATAAGTAGAAGAAGTTTAATATATTTAGATATTCTAGAAAACTAATCTTTATATTGGAATTGGTAATAGTTAAAGTACTCCTTACTTCTTTATATAAGAGGTCTTCCCACATATAAATATTCTATATGCTTAAATATATTTTTATATATAATTATGCATTATAGGCTAGTAATATACTTATTAGATAATTTTATAGGTTTTTACTTAGCTAGGGTACCCTACTATAGGGGAATTATATATAAATTTAAGTATTTTAAATTATAAGGGTTTGGAATTTAGGACTACTATCTTCTATTAATAGTATAACCAATTATTATAGATTTTATATTTAGTGCGTATAATATCCTTATATTACTATTTCCCTATTTAAATTAATTTTATTATATCTACCATTTAAGGATTATGTATAATTATAGCACCTAGTATACAAACGCGTATTTACACGTTCGTGCACTAACCACCTACGTGCTAACTAATGAGGGGGGAGGCGCGTTAGTATATAGACCACGTAGTCTACCTTAATAGAATCGACAGTCACCACCATCCTAAAGAGCATACGATACTATACGTATTTCGTGCCCCGGGATATAACTTAATTATATTATTAAATTAATACAAACACTGATTAGTGAGCGCGCACAGATTAGCAATTACTTAATACCTCCTACTAAGCGATATATAACAGCGACCACCCGTTTAGACTCCTAGTACAACCTACTAAAAGGTTGGAAGTTAGGGATTACGGACCTATCACTAACTCTATATACTTATTTAAGTCTTAGTACGGTTTACTAAAAGTTTATAAACGCGAATATAGACCTTTACGGAACCCCTTATCCTTAACCCCCTTGAACCTTAAACCTCTTCGGACCTTATGGAAACTCCTTACCCTTCTACAAACCGTTATGGACCCGTTAATCGCCTTTACGAACCATTGTAAGACCTCTTAAACTATTACGGACCCGTTAATTGATTTTACGGACCGTTACAAGACCTCCTTCACCCGCTATAAGCTACTACCACCCACTAAAGCTTATATAGATATACTACGCTATATAATATAGTAGATATAACTAAGCAAATTAGTAAAGGTTAAAAGAAGTAGAGTTAGGGAGTTGACCTTACATCTATAGATGGCGTTAACGACTATATTAATTTCAAAATCCTTAAATACGGACACTATAAGCTTCTAAACAACGACCTATAGGAGCAATATAAGGAAGACTTTGCAGACTTTACGGAAGCTATTCTTAAGGCTTACAACCCTACTACTATCCGTAACCTATAAACCCTTTTACATTACTAAGGTATATAGGTTAAAAAGGATAAATAAGTTACTATTATATGGTTCTTATACAATATAATATAGGAGAAGAACCAAACGGAATGGACTAAAGAGGAAATCCTAGACTAGGTTAAAGCTACTAATAAACTCTTTACTTCTCCCAAACTTAATGGTATTGCTAGCCTTATACCTAACCTACTTAACCAAATTCGTCCTATAAACCTAAGCGATTTTGGAATTAATCTTACGGACTAAAGTATACCTAGTACTAAATTTACGGACCGCAATACCCCCGTAACCCAAATTACGGACTATAATACCCCCGCAAATTAAATTACGGACTAAACCCCTTTTAATATTTAAGTTACAGATCCGTAAACTACCTAAGTAAAGACCTATAGTAAGGAGCTAGCTAACCTAGCTAAGCTCTATACCGACAAATCCAAATATAGTGGTAAAAACAATAACTTTAACTTTAAACTAACTATTTTTACGGACCTCTGTTAGAAGGCTAATATTCCTAAATAGGTATTTAGCTAAGCCTACTCTACTATACTACGCGGCCTAGCACTTAACTACTACTACACTAACCTTAAGAGTAACCCCCTTAGTGTTCCCTTTAATAAGCTATGCGAAGCTATATGTAACTACTTTAAAGGACCGAAATATAAGCGTAATATCCTTACCTAATAGAATGCAACTAAGTTACGGACCGTAATAGACAAGAATACTGAAAAATCGACTATAGAGTGCCTGCAAATCTTTATTAAAGACCTCCGCCACCTATAGCACGGTCTTAATATTAAGCTTTAAACGGACGACTTCCTATATAATAAACTTATTACGGCTTACTAGGAAATAGAACCCTATAAATACGCCTATTACAAGCCCGCAGACACTATAGCTAGCCTTATTAACAATTTATGGTCCTCTATTACAACGTATAAAGCCTTAAACCCGCTAAGCAGTACTTAAGCCTTTATTACGGACCTACAAAATTTGCAAACTAACTTAGATGCCTACTTTACGGACCGCCGCTACCGCTAGCAGCACCCGCATCGACTAGGTCCTACCTGTAACCCCTATAGCAACTTCTATATAAAAGTATACCCCTATAGACAAACTAATTAGAGGTGCTTTATATATAATAAGGAAGGATATTGGTCTATAAGGTATACCTAGGAAGAACGCAATAAGTCTAAGAAGAGATTTAATAGACGGATTAACTAGTTTATCTTAGACTACAAAGAAGAGGAAGTAGAAGAGTCTCTTAATAAGTTAATAGAAGCTCTTATAATTAATTTTAACTCAGATACTTAGGAATAGAAGACCCTAGAGACATTCTTAACTACTTTTAGACCTTTTACGGATAGCTAAGCCTTTAATATTATAACCGTATTAGCCGACCGCTCCTTTACACACTTAATTACACCCGAAAACTAGCCTATAAGCATACCTATTAGACCTATTACAAATATTACGGACCACGAATAGGACCTATTTATATATATTACCATAAAACGCTACACCCTTAAAGAATTCTATAGCGTTATAATTAATATAGGTGCCTTTAAGAAGTCTACTATAGGTTACGGACAGTACCTTATGTATAAGACCACCGTAAATAACAATATAGATATTAATACTATGCAAACTAGGGCCGTAAACGTCCAATTTGGTATCGGCTTAACCACATTAATTAGATTAGTAGCAGTTAAGACCCTAATTAGCCTAGTTAACTTCCACATAATAAAAGCGGATACCCCCTTCCTACTCTGCCTTGCGGATATAGATAGATTATAGGTCTACTATAATAATGTTACGGACACCCTAATTGGCCCTATAACTGCCCTAGGAAGCAAGTATATTACCCTACTAATTACACGACGATTTAGACACCCGTTCCTTATATAGGGAGAGACTTTATAAACCTACATTTAGGAATCTTTTAACTATAACCCGTACTACCTTACCAGTACGGAAATTCACTACCTACACCACCGTTTCGGCTACCTATTAGCTAAAAAGCTATATAGAGTCCTTAAACGCTCTAGACACGATAACGTTAATAGGAAGGCAATTGACTACCTAACTAAATACTGCTCCTATTGCTAGAAATACAGACATTCTCCAGGCCGATTTAAGTTCACCCTTTATAAGGATCTTAACTTTAACTATTTAGTATACGTAGACATTATATATATTAACGGCAGCCTAGTACTACATATAATTAATAAGGCAACCCACTACTAAGCTGCCTATTAGTTGCAAAATATATCCATAAAGCATACTTAGGACATTTTACGGACCTACTAGATTAATATATACGTTAGACCCCCTAAGTATATTACCCACAACGCCGGTAGGAACTTCATTAGTAAGGAATTCTAGTAGTACGCTACGGCCATAGCTATATTAACAAAAGCTGTTCTAGTTAAGGCGTATTAGTCCGTTAGGCTTATTAAGTAAGCTTACCTAACTTTATAGAGAGCCTACTAAATCATTATAGATGAATATAAGGATATCTAAAAGGAACTAGCTCTATAGATGGCTGTAAAAGCCGTTAATAACACCGCTGGCCTAAATAGACTAGTACCTACCCTCCTAGTCTATAAAGCCTACCTAAGGATAAGTAAACTAGACCCTTCTGCCCCGACTATTATAGAATAAGAAGCTGTAATACAGAAGGCAATAGCCGAGATAGTTAAGCTACGGGCCAAACAAACTGTTAATAACGCCCTATACTACCGTAACGGACCTAATACAACCTTAGTATATAACCTCCCGCTTAACTCTAAAGTCCTTATATAGCGTAAAAGCGGTAGTTGGAATAGACCTTACCATCTACTAGCCGTAGAAACGAGACGTGCTATGTATAACTTCCTAGCGGGCCAACTAGCTTTAGAAGCACGTCCGTAAAACCCTATTTTCAGCCTAAAAACACCTATAATGTTAAGCTAAACGAACTAGAAGTACCTACCAAGCTAAATAAACTAAAAGCACCCACCAAATTAAATAAACTAGAAGCACCCTTACCTACCCTAAAGGTCCCCTAGAAACTCACTAAACCTACTAAACCTACTATAAAGTGTAGCTAAGGACGCCCCCGTAAGAACCCTATAATAGAGAATTACCTAACCTCCGTAGGCATATCTATAAAGCAATCTCCGCCTACAAATATATTAGTTCTAGTATAGGAAACCCCTTTTACGGACTTATAACGCAAAGAGATTAACGGACTACTTAAGAAGGGCGTCTTTATAGTTATAACGGAGAGAGGCGTTCCGCAAGGCGTCCGTATATTTAACTTATACTTTATTAATAAAATTAAGCACCCTAGTACTAATAAAGCCTTTAAAAAATTAAGGCTCGTTATATAAGCTTATAATGACTAGGGAAAAGACTTAGTCCTTACATAATTGCCTATAATTTAACGGGTTAGTTAACGGATTATACTTATACTTACGCTAGGACTACAGCAAACTAAACCTATAGCCCTATACTTACGGGACATCTTATAAGCCTACGTGTAGTCTAATACTTACCTAAGTAGGGATATCTTTATACAACCACCCTATAAGCTCAACCTATAACTAGGAACAATTTTACGGGTTATAAAACCTCTTTACGGAGTACTAAAAGCTAGAAACCATTAGTTTAAGACATACTACTAGCACTATATTAGTAAACTTAAAATGGAACAGTCGACCTACGACCCCTACCTCCTATACAGCCCATTAAACGGCCTTAGTATTATTAGACTTTAAATAAATAATACCCTATTCCTAGCAGACTAGACCTTTATAGACGCTAAAGAAACTAAACTATAAAAGGCCAAGTTCTTAGCAAAGCCGTAAAAGTAGTTAACTAAGTAGAATCCGATTAAGTTTAATAGAGGCCTAATTACATAAAAGAGCAACCTAATTAAGCTAACTTAGGAACGCTAAGCTTAAAACCTAAAGCTTATTATAGCAAAGCCTACGGACCTTACTAGTTCCCGCGAAGAGACCTATAAGACCGTAAATATAAAGGACTAATACGCTATATAGCGTATAAGAGGCGCCTATATTACCACAGTCTATTAACCTAAATCTACCTATAATTTATCCTTTACGGCCTAGGCAACAGACCCATAAGAGGAAAATATTAAATAGCTTAATAAGCGCATTTAGTGGCAAATTCATAATGCAGTAAGGGGACTTACTTTTATACCACTAGACCTAAATTCCCTTAGCTTACTAGCATTTACGGACGCCTCCTTTACCAATAATAAAGACCTATTATCATAAATCGGCTTTGTAATTGTACTTACGGACTGTAATTAGGACGTAAATATACTATACTAGTCTTTAATTAAGTATAAACGAGTAACCCGTAGTGTACTAGCTTCTAAACTATATGCACTAGCTTATAGATTTAATATAGCAGCCGCAATCAAATTAACGGTCTAGAAGATTCTATAACTAGAGCAGTTACCCCTAGTTTTATACACCAATTTAAAGTCCCTCTACGACTGCCTAGTTAAACTAGGTACGATATAAGAGAAGAGGCTTATAGTCGACCTAATGTGCTTATATTAGGCCTATAAACGACGTAAGATTACGGAGGTTAAATGGATTAGCAGCGGAGATAACCTAGCAGACGCTATAACTAAGTCAAAGCCATGCTAAGCTCTTAAAACCCTAATTAATATAAATAAGCTTAACCTAAAGGTTATAGAATAGGTAGAGCGAGACTAACAGAGTATTTACGGTTTAGTTACGGCCTATTAAAGGGCCATATAGTTTATTTTACGGACCGTAAGTAGGACTTATGGGCAGCTTAGAGCACCGTTTGGGAGGCAGCCCAGAAGGCACCTCGGGAGGGATTTCCTATATATTTCCTTACGTGTTTTATAGTTGTTGGTTACATAAGGTGATATTACGTAGTTACGGTTTGTAGATAGTATGATGATTGTTCTTCTTCTTCTATTCCTTAGGGGGGGGGGGGGGCGAGGAGCTTAAGGCTCCTCGCTACACAAATGCCGCGGCGACATGTGACGGCAACTTGCCGCATGTAACGGCAACTTGCCTATATTCCCAACACTAGCAACTCTTCTTTTGCGGTTGCCATCTATATATATATACCGCTCGACTAGCGTAACAAATATTAATCCTCCTTACTTACTATTGCCATTGTAATATAAGTCTCGCTGTCCCAAAAGTTTGCCTCTTAGTACGTGGTGCTTTCTTACTTAGGAGTTATAGGTAGATATCTTATTCAGAGGGCCGCCAAGGCGCTAGTAGTAAGCGAGCCAATAGCGATTTTCCATCCCGGGGATGGAAAATCCTAATTGGCTAGGTTAAGTCAGGGTCTGTAAAATCTAACTAATTAGACAACTTCGACCGCCGGTCGAAGTTCCTGGATATCTTAAAACCTTACGTAACTAAGAAATTTCTAGGGACTCCCTTTTAACCCAACCTTTAACTTATATACGTAGAGTATTTGTGTTAACAAACGTCTCTAGTGCCTTATTTAGGTTCGCTTTCGTTATCGTATCTACTAGGTTATCTTAGCTATTAATCTATTAAATCTTAAAGAGTTTTTAATGCTTATAGGATTGCCGAAGTGCCATAATATTAATTATGAGGCGCTTTTCCTTTGTAGTACTAAGCTTAACTAAATACTTATAGAGGGAATATAAGTTAATATATACGATCGTAGGGATAATAGGAAGTTTAAGTCGATCTATAATTATCTTTAGGGTAGTTCTAATTACAATTGCTATATTAACTCCGCCAACCATTCTATATATCTCTAACGCTAAAACACTTTAGGTAACGCGCTTGCTCTTAGTTAAGCTCTAATAGATAAGATTGCTATAGATTATAAAGTCGTTCTCTCCAGTAAATTTATTCGCGATAATAATCTTATATCCTAACTAGGAGCTAAAATCTTTATTATTTATAAACGATCTATTAACAAATATAAAGAGCTTAGCGGTAGGAAGATTAATAGGCATATAGAGTAGTCCCTAATCGAGATGGTTTATTTACCAGGAAAGACGTTTATTTAGGGCAAGAACGTCGTCCTTAGTTAGTTCCTAGTGTTAGGCGGTAACAGAGAGATTAAATAAAGCCTTAGGTTAATAGATAGAAGTAATATAAGCTCCGTAAGCACGTTGCTCTATATATTCTTACTTTAGAGAATTAACGTTAATAACGCTAATTTTCTTACCTTAACCCTTCTGGCGCAGAGCAATAGAATCCTCATTTAGGGAGAGGATGCATCTATTAAAGAGTAATAGTATTATTAAATTAAGCTTTTCCTTTAGCTTTGCTATAAGATTTACCTTTACTAGCTTATCCTCTTTAAGAGCTAAGAATTAGTCATCTCCCAAGATGATTGTATTATTAGTTTATATACCGACGATTCTAAATGGGGTTCCTATAGTTATAATAAGGAAGCAGGGATTAAATATAGAAGTAGTTATTAAAAGCTTCTCTTTATGGTGCTTGCTATAGGTAGCCCACTAGTAAGTTCCTACCTCTGCAATTCTATATAATGGCTTAAGCATAACCATGATCATATCTTTAGGATACTGGTGGCGAATTTACTCCGGAAGGTATGCTAATATTAAGCGCTAAAGGTGCGTCTCTAATTAGGTGTAGGCTTAAGTAATATCTTATAAATAAACCGCCATTCTATTCTTTATTAAGGAGGGAGCTAATATAATAATGACTTGCTAACTAGCTCGTTAAATTATAGGAGATTATATAAGAATTAT